>ERZ778027.969-NODE-969-length-55618-cov-12.397315_pt1 | contig 55618 bp, 76 predicted proteins | sample MGYA00375757_ERZ778027 | MGnify/ENA primary metagenome ERZ778027 (study PRJEB29350, sample SAMN05389817) | bioreactor metagenome | isolation source: Ammonium sulfate bioreactor | place: South Africa: University of Cape Town | collected 2014-02-18 ...
GAGAGGGAGAACGAGCGTCTTTTTATCCGTTAGGAAATCTCTCTATCTAAAGAAATATTCCAGCACAATGATTGTCTATCGTCTTCTTGTTCTTTTCGGTAGCATTATCAACAACAGTAGGAGGGAGAGAAAAGAAAACGATGATACCAAGCAAAACGACCTTTTGCTGTTAGTCGATGTTGTTTGCTTATTTGTACATCGGAGACGATACGATGTATGAATGAATCTATCTCAAGAAAAAGAAAAACACATATACATCATCAGAAAACAACGGTTCGTTGTCTATCTCGTGTTTTTTGTTTCTCATATGTATCGGTTATTTATATTAGAGAGAAATATATGAATTGATGATTGTTTTAAGAAAAAACAATACGAATTCGATCGTATCAATTAATCTATTCAGCAGACATGAAGAATAGTTCACTATCAATGAATCATTGTTCTCGTGCTAATTGAGATATCTGCTGGTATTTAATTATGAAAAATTTAGTCATTCCGTTTCTTTTGTTTTATTCTATTTTGTGATATCAATTCAAGATGCTAAACAAGAAGAAGAAGAGATCGATTGTTTGTATAAGAATGTGTGTTGGTTGTAGGTTTGTTTTAATCAAATAAACAGATGGAATATTCAAAATCGTGGATTTTGACTAATCGAATTTTGATATCGAACGGGCGTGTTGCCGTACGGATACCAGGATGAAGAAATTGTCATTGGTGCATGTTGAGCATCCGATTGACGAAATGGATTTCTAAAGAAACGAATATTCGATCAAATGAAATGTCAATTTGCTTCACATACGTCACTGGTTCGGCACGATAAGGGATATTCATAGCTAAACTAAACGGTTCTTTATCAGTTTGAAACTAAAGAAGAAGAAAAAAAACTGAATAACGTTCTTTTTTTCAATTAAATAAATTTACAGCATAACGACTTGGACGATGAGTTACACTTGTATCGTAATGAATGAGATTATTTTTAAAACATAAATCGTTGACATCATCGGCCGATGCATATTCAATTTTAAATCGACCTGGATAATCACTTAAAAATTGAGCATAGTCTTCATTCGGCTTTCTACATCATAGGAAAAAGAAGACATTCAAATCAAATTTCATTTCTTCTCGAAATATTTTACGATGTTTGATTTGCAGTTGTTTTCGGTCGATTATTCTAAAAATATTCATTAACATCAAATCTCTCGTTTATTCGTCCTACATTGACATTGCTTCCTGAATAAGGAAGTGGATCTTTATAAGTCGCATAATCTTTTGGTGGAGCTTTGAACCATTCAGGCCCGATGTAAGTATATGTCGAACAATGATAATCTCGGCTTCTCACTGCATAATTATCCGGTGATTTTTGCCAATAACTTTGATGTACAGGATTGTAGATTCGTGTTGTCACTTCTGGACTTGCTTTTGGATATATCGGATGACTAAATTATGTCTCAAATGTAATCAAGATTATTGACAAAATTGAACTCACCGTCCAATATAGGATGGTGTGTAAGGTATAGGAAGGATTTTATTCAGATGACTAGCTGAATCTGTCGTTCCGAATTGTGTCATTTGAAAGTAAGAGAATACAACAAAAATCAAGTGAATTTTACTGTTGAAAAGAAAAAATATCAGGAAGAAAACGTCGTTCGTTTAGTAATTTTTGTCGTTGTTGTTATTGTTGTTGCCATGTTCTCACTTGAAGAAAAAGAAAAAAGAAAGAGAGAGAAGAAAAATAAAACTAATCTAACACCTTGTTTTTCTTCATGTCGAACATAAATGGCATTTTCAAAAGCAAATCAACAAGAAAGAAATCGTGTTTCGTTTGAAATAGTTTATTATTAAAGAGAAAAAAAAAGATGATGATGATAATAATAAACACATCCGAAGAACGTTGAGACGAACAAGCAAACAAACAAAAAAATAGAAATCTCAAATTTCGAAGTTTCTTGTTGTTCTCTTAAGTCGAGCCTGCTGATCCATAATTCATCAATTCTGTAAAAGCTCGTTCAAATGCTTGATGTAATTCAGCATACGTCACAATCATAATGTTTTGTCCATCTCGAGATGTTAAACAAATCTTATCATGTGAACCGGCATCGAACTAAATCGAAGGAGAAGACTTTTTCTCTTTTCATCGTTTTATTTTGTTTTTCTTATACTTTATTTAAACATTGAACAACATGTGCAATGTCAACAGTCGGTTCACCATTGAAGCCAATCGAATGGAAAATAAAATCACGAAATAATTTGAGAATATAACGATCACCTGTTTCCGACCAAGCTTGATTAATCGAATATCTAGACGAGAAATTTAGCGAAATTTGTTCTCGACTTTTTTAGTGAAAATTACTCAGGTCGTTCGAGAAGAATATTGAGTTTAGTAACTAGACGAAATAATCGTGCACAATCGAGCTCCTAAATGCAAATCAGCATCGTATTTGAGTTTTATCGAAAATCTTTTTTTTACTTTAGCCAAATCATTCTCAATTGCATCGCCTCGAACATGTAAATTATCAACTTGAGCGTAAAATCTCGCTCCAATCATCGGCATACATTCGTTAATATGTTTGGGTTTTAATCCATTCGATGGAATTAGAAAATGTCTAATCAACAATGAAAAAATTCTCCTCTTCTAAACTTTGCTTTGCAATTCTTACAGAATTAAATTCTTCAAATCTGTCGAGTAGTTTCTATGAACGATTCCTAATGACGTTTGCAAATGTTCTTTTTGTGCACTAACGATTGAATTACACGCTAACATCAAGACTAATCGACCGAAATCTTGCAAATCATTTTGCATGTACTGATGAACAGTCCCATGAATGGTTCCATCGAGAATATCACCGATACCCACGCCACTCAACCGAAGTCTAATGAAATTCATATGATTCTTTCTTTTTGCATTGGTCATTTACCGAGATTTTGCACTGCCAAATTTCGAATCGCCATCGACTAAGAGTCGAGAGAGATGCAAACATCGACATGCTAGTGAGGCGCCGTGTAATGTTCGAATCAATGAAGAAATTTGAATGACATATTCCCAAATGAGTGACTCAGCGAGGAGAGTTGTTTGACTTGTACCTTTGCCTGCACTAAAGGGTCGATCTTCACCGGAGATATTATAAGGATTTGACCAGCCTTTTAAAAGACTTTGACTGGAATTGAAATGACGTTTTTGTAATGTTTCACAATTGGGGAGAAAATCGTAGACGAAAACAATGGCTAAAATGAAAATAAAAATAGATTCGATTCGATAGTTTGATTTCGATTTTTACAATGTTGTTCATCTTCGAAATCTTTTGTAAGAAAAACCTCTCGTAATGGAACGATATTTGCATGAATCACTTTTTTCCACGCTTCGACAACGTCATACAAACGTATTGTTGGTAATTTACAACCTTAAATTTAATAATAATAATAATAAATTCAATTAAATCGATTTGTTCATTTACCAATTATTCGTTTTAAATAACAGATTGCATTCGTACGCATATGCGTTGCTTTGTAACTTATGGTTTGATAACGATATGTTCGAGATTTATGAGGAATATTTGCTTGATTAACATCAAGTGGAACTAAATTGTAATAATCACTCACACGTTCAGGTAATGCTAAACATAGAGAACTCGATTTTCACTTCACGATCAATTCTATTCTCCTACCTGCAGCCAAATCCAAACCGACACAAGCAGTTAATGTTTGATTACGTCGAAGTAATTCATTTCTAGAGAATGACCAAACGAAATGATCATGTTTAAAACGAAGATTTTCGTTGAATTACCTTGTGTCATCATTCATGAAATAGGAAAATTCAGTTCGAATTTGTTTCGTTGCATTTATTGGATTTTCATTCGGATTAATTCGATCTTTTTCTTCAAGATTCGATGTTGCAAAAAGTAGATCTTCATCCGTCAATGGCTGCATCTGAATACCAAACAAATTTTATTTTTCCTTCAAGAAACAAAACTCAATAGATTACATTATACGGCGTTGTTTGAGAATATGGATAAAAATCCAGGTTATTCTCAGGTGATATTCTTGCAGTATTTTCCATTGCACCTGTATCAACTGAAGACAACAACAAAAAATCGAGAGTGGAAAATAGATCGAACTTTTTATTTTTACCATGACTAGACACCGGTCCAAGGCTACTAAACGGACCAGTTACACCCAAATGAGCTAAACGAGATCCTGCGAGCATATTATTTCCCTAGAGAATAAAGTTTTGTCTTTATCTATCGAATTGTGTTTCGTTTTTTTTTCTACATGTGGAAATTTATTTTGTAAAGAATGCATATCAGTTAAATACGCATTGGGATTAGCCGTATTTGTTAATGTTCCATCACGTGGTAACATTGCCGGTTGAGAATAACTCGGATTTTGATAATACATCGGTGGATTACGTGGCGGAGTCACGAATTGTCTTGCCTAAACGAGACATTTGTTGTGTTTATTCTTGTCAAAAATTGACATTTGATTTTTACTTGTGGAAACGAAGATGAACCAGAATACATATCTCCATCTAATGCACTATTTGAAAGCATATTTTACTTAAATATATTCACAAGAAAACAAACTTCAATTGATCATAAATCTCTCTCTCTATTCATATCTAAAGTATAATGAGAAAAGAAAAACATGTGAAGAATATTTATTTTATATTTATTTATTTATTTATTCGATTCGAAAGTCTACATTTGATATTAAGATTTTATTTTAAATGATTGAAATGCACGCGTAAATAGCACATACGAAAGGATCAAATGACAGGAAAAAATCGAAAAAGAAAGAGAGAGCACATTATTGAATTATCGCACAATGAGCATTTGCCATATTTCGTGTTTTCTTTGCTATAGATTCATTCTCAACTACAGACATATGGATAAGATGTGATTAACAAACACACATAGACACGCTACGAGATAGAGAGAAAGCGGGAAAACATCGATATATGTATCTGAAGCATGCTGATTGATTAAATAAGATAGAGACCAGATAAACCCATGAGAGATCAAATAAATTATAATGCAATAACGACTAATGACATAGATGAATAGAGCGAACGAAGAGGGGGAAACAAAAGAAAGATAATCAAACAACTGTTTGATACACAAGACAACATAAATTAAATGAAGGCTTATTTTCTTGGTATTTTCATTTGATAACGATCTACCAAAGTGGACCATTCGATCGGCCACCTGGTGGATGATGTACTCGTACACTTGTATGACCATTCTAAGATAAACAATTGGCGAAATAAGCATTTGTTGGTTACAATGTGTCCTACTTTCGCATGACCATTTGCTGTAGACTTGTCGACTGTTGTTGTTTGTTCACAATCATTTTCTGTCGTATCTTCTTGAACTTGTTTATTATCATCATCATCACCAGCACTATTTTCTGTAATTGTTACTTGTTCGAATTTGGCTGTGATATCTTCTTTCGATCCGTAAGATTCACCATTGATTGGATTATAACCCACTAGATCAGAAAGAAAAGAACGAAATTGAAACAATATCAATTTGAAAATAGTTCGATCGATTTTGAAAAGCAAAACGAAGGAAATGTCGAGGAAAAAGCGACATTTACACGAACACGAATAAACAGCTTGGAAAAATAGATTTTAGGTTTAGTTTTACTAGTTCAAACCGAACTCACTGCGTGATGCATTTGGATCTAAATTCAAATGTTGAATAGAATAGCAAAAATCGAGCAAAACAAAAACATTAACACATATTTGCCGCATTTATATAACGAGTCTACCTTTTTGTCTCAATGGTGAATAAAGACTTATGGCAATAGATGGCCGATAGTTATCTTGATTGTTCGTTTGCGACCTACCTCGTACGCCTTGTTTTGTACCTGGTCGTTTCTGATTATCACCATCACCGTTGCCGAATATGTTCGATTTGAATTTTTCCGAAACCGGTCGAGCCGATTGAACGGTTTGTTGTACGGGTTCGGCATCGAATATTGTCGAACGTTGACGATCGGGTTTTGTCGACGGTTGAACTGGCGGTGCTTCGTCGAATATTGTCGATTTATTTTTATCTGAATAGACACTCGACTTTTGAACGGTTTGTTCAGGATCCGGACCGAATATATTATTTGTCATCGTGCGTACTGGTCTAAAAAACATACGGATAGATTTATGTTTCGAAATTTCGTTTTCCTTTACTTGACAGGCGAAGAATTCGCTTCTGCTTGTTTACAACCGAATATATCTGATTCCATGTGGTTTTTCTTTGCCATAACAGGCATTTCCGGTTCAGGTACGCCGAATATATTTGCAGTACGACCGCCAGGTGGTGCAAAAACCCTTTGAGAAAAAAAGCAAAATCAATGTCAATCATCAGAAAATGAAATTCGTCGATTTACCGAATCGATGGATGATCTTTATTGAAGTTCGACATAATGAACACGCTTCGATACGACTTGAGAATAAATCTAGAAGAATAAATCAGATGTTTTGTTTCTCTCTCAACGGAATATTCATTAAATCATCAACACGTCGCCGCTGTTACTGTTTATGATTGTCTTTCTTTCAACCGAACAAAGACGAGACACATATAGAGGTAGGTTAACTATCCGAGAGACGAAATACAATTAACTAAACGAGGATGAAGACAAAAGAAGAGATCATTTAGTATAGAAAAAAAAACGAGAGCGAAAGAGAGAAAGAAGAAGAAGGAGGAGGAAAAAAGAGCGAACTGAGCATACAATAAAAATACCCATAGCCATGAGAGAAATGATTGAACCTTCTTAATTAGTCTAAACAGTTATCTTTTGTTCGGATTAACAATCTTAATGTAAATAATCTTTTTACATTGACAAAAAAAAGGAAAATCAATACGAAAAAAATTTTTTTCTCGCCAAAATAAAATTCATTTTCATTGTGTGATTAATTTTACAATTAAATTCCATTACTAATTCTCTCGAATGAATGACTTTCGAACAGATACACGCACCAATAGATGTCGTACAAAGCAAATCTTCATCTGTGCACGAAATCATGAATATTAAAAGTAACAGATGTTCATCGGTCAATAGAATTTCTCAATGAGAGAGACACTCTCGGTCATGTTCAATGAATCAAACAACGTTTTACTTTTTCACCTTCTGTATTTCATTGATCATTTAACCTGTTTAAACATGAAGAGAAAGAAGAAGAAGAAAAAAAAACTATTCACTTTTTCCTGTCTACTTCATTCCATTGACCTTTTCATTGATAGTATGTTCAAACTCATAATCATATTTAAAAGACATTCATTTCTTGTTAAATGTGCAAATTTATTGAAGAAGATAATTAGGTATTCAAGTCTTGTAGACCACGAAGAAAGGTGAGCGTACAATACATAGTTAGAATAAAGCATTAATTGACGTTTAGAGACGAGACGAGACAACATTTAGTGAATAATATTAATCTTTCTTCTTCGATTGCTCGTTCGAATCAATTAGTTCAGGTGCAAGAGGACGAAATGCAAATGTATCATGACGTTTTGTATCCATATAAATCTTTGAAAAAAAGAAAGAAAATGAACGAATTTTGTTTTGATTGATCTTTTCCTGTTCTTTTCATTTTCAATACCTTATTCAATGCGATTAATAATTCATCCATCTTCTCCGGAAATGATGTTATTGGGTCAAGATACTGTACTTTTGTTCCGTCATACGGATTGATATGTAATCGATCGACTTGTTGAACTTTACCGATACCTAAATCATAACGAAAGTTGACATTTTGAAAATTGTCGCATTTTGAGTTCGTCCGTACCTGTCCATTTTTTGAATTGATTCGTCATGAAATTAACAATTTGATGTTCACTACTCTGCAGTGAAAAATCATGTCGAACCAATCGAAATGCATCGGAAATAATCGTAATAAACTACAAAGAGACAAATAGAATAAAAAAAAAGAAAGAAAATGTAATGGTGTCGCATTTTTTTACCATATTCATGCAAATGAAAACAACGAATATGACGAATAATGTAAAACAGAATGGTCCAAGAAATATATCAGCTGCATAAAGATCCGAGACATCGAATTTTAATAACATCATTTCGAATAACATCTGTGCAGTTTTCAATGGATCCGAACAAGCCCAAAGTTTGGAATGGAAAAGAAGATAGAACAGAGCTAAATAACCGAAATATAAAATCGAAAACATAAACGTAAATGAAATTAAATCTTTGGCTGCATAGGCCAATGTCGATTGTAACATTGATATACGTTTGTTAAATCGTAACAGTTTCAAGAATTTAATCGTACCAAAAAAGCAGCAAAAGCCCAGCAGAAATGTAAGAACATCATTAACATATGATGCTAATTGAAGATTAACATAAGCATAGCCATTGTTTTCTCGAAATAGATCACCAACACGATCACTTTCACGTATACGCCAGACATAAACAATCACACCACCCCATGAACATGCGATTATACCCAGATCAGGATACGACCAAAATTCACGGAAATATTTCATACGTTCGCTAAATATCGAACGAATGGCAATGATCATATAATAGACAATGAACAGCATGTATAAAATGGCACAGATGAGTTTAAATAGCTCGAAACCACGATAATCATTAACTAAAGTCATGGGCTCGACACGTGCTGTCGGATAGATACCACCGGTTGGTAAGAATTCAGCAAGAATGGTAACAAAAATAAATAGATTCACGTTCGGATTGTAGAGACTCATTTGAATAATGACACCACGTGTTTGCATATCAAGCCAAGATAATTCTCTTAATAACGATAGATTCGCCATGATTTCACTTGTTTTACCACGAAACTCATAAACATAACCACCAGCACCGTACGTTGCATGTTCACCGATATAACTATACGTGTCTAAATGTTCGCTACTATTGTACATAAATGCACGACGAATCGAATCCGAATAATTGCCAATAGTTTCGGTTGTTGAATTGAGAACATAAGTCCAACCAGGTGAAAATAATTGGTTTTCTTCGTTGAACATACTGTAGCCAGCTTCACATGAAGATATAACACCAGTCATTGTCGGAAGGACTTTACATGAATCTGAAAGAGAATATAGAATTTTATTTTTTTTAGTAAATCAATAAATAACGACGAAGTTCTACCAGGTTTAACACGTAGTTGACGCATTGTTGGCCAACCGAGAATACGATTTGTTCTATCATTGATAAAACCCGAAAGATTCGTTGGCATGTCACCATTGTACCATTTCGATGCTCGCATTTGTGGTACAAATGTCACATTTAACCAATCCCAATATTTTTCAAGCGAATAGATCTAAAGTTCGATTATTTGTCATCTAGAGAATTTTTCCTTCTTGTAGAAATCGTTTCTTACTTCAGTAAAATCACGTGTTTGATTTCCAAGATTCAAGAACTCTTCTCTCAAATGTTGCATTAAAAAGTACGCATTCGGATCTCGATTCGAATAGCTAACTACGTAGAGTATCCAAAGAAATGATGCGTATGCAATTAATTCTCGAATAATTTCCCACATTTTAATTTCATTCAAACGTTTTTCTCGTGCATATTCGACTTCGCCTCGTGTTAATGGTATATGTCCTGTTTTGGCTCGATATGTTAATAATGATCCATCATCAATGGCATGCAGATATTCTTCATCCTGATCGAGTAATAAATCATCGTTATCATTGATTTCAATGAGTTCATCATCATCACGACGAATAATTAGTGCAAAGAAGATGGCTAAGAAGACGACTTTAAGTGGTTGAGTAAGAAAAACAGATGAGAAAAAGCCTGTGACTGATGATGTTAACCATTGTTGAGTTTTTCTATCGCCGAATTCGATACCACGTGCGATTATGAATAATATCGATACGCAGACAAAAAGTGCCGAGAAACCATAGGCAATGAAAATGAACCACCAAGGAAGAGTTTTCTTTTTCTTTTTCTTGGATTGAATTGCTGAATGAGCTGTTCGAGCGGAATGTACTTTCTTATCAGGAGTTGGCGAAGCTAATGTTTGCCGAATTCGATCTAATTCAGGACCGGAAAGGATCGGGTCAGGATTGACAATATAACTTTACAAAGAAAGAATGATTTTTTTTAAACAAACAAAAACGAATTCGTACTTAGTTAATTGCGGATGAATATCATTGACAGTTGCTTGTTGCTGTTTACGTTGATAGTCATTTTGAATACGTTTCAAGGCTTCACGAACAGGTGATACTGGCCGACGACGAGGACGTAAATGTCGAAACATTTCAACGAGAATTGTACTCGGAAGAAAACAGATCAATTCAACGATGATACCAATTGCGATCTAAATCGAATTTTTATTAATTTATTATCTATCGGATCAATGAACCGACCTGTTCAGGTGTGATTAAAAACGGTCCAATCGAAATACCACCAGCTGCTTGAGCTTTAGCATCTTCACGTTGATCGTAATACATAATATTCATCAACCTAGAGCAAATACAATCGATTTTGATCGAACAAAAACAAAGAATATTCTCTCGATTTACATGGACATGAGGAGCAAGACGAAACAGCATGTACAACGTTGTGTTCGAGTAAATAGAGTCGATGGTGGTCGAGAGAAAACGGAAAACCATAAATGACCATCGGACATTGAATGATAGGTGTTTTTCGATAATAAATAAGCAAATTCTTGTTTTTGTTCTTCGCCAGCAACGGGAATCAAACGATCGATCTAATATTTCAAAATGTCATTCAAACAAAACACAAAAGAAGAATTATGAAATCTCTTACGACTCCATCATCTTTTTCTACAGCAAACCATTCTTGAGATATAAAATGATTTTTTTCCATTGTTTGCAAATCTCGAACGACAATATATTTCAAAAACCATGATGCTCGATTGCCAACACCTGAATTATCATGCCAAACACGCATGTAATTCAATCGACCGAGAGATCTAAATATTCGATTTGAACAATTCATTAACTCTCAGTTTTTACTTTGGTACAGCCATGATAAATGAATCGATGCCGCCACGTTGTAAGATCTTTCGATGAGGATCTTCAAATGTTCGAGCACCGGTTTCTTCGTCATCGCCGGAAATAATAAAATGAACCTAAATACAAAACGAAAAAAAAAGTAGCTTTAATCAAACGCTTCATATTCTCTACTTTTGATGTTGTTCCAGCATCTTTCCGCAAACCAGTAAAAACAATAATTTGATAATAGTATTTATCGTTTAATAAATTGTCTGGTAACGGTGTAACACCAAGCTAATAAATACGAAAGAAAATTCGAATTGGAAAGCAAGAAAAGAAAATTTACTTTTTCAATATCTTTTTTATCTTTATGTCGAGCATAGATCATAATTAAAATATAGAGTATAGCGATGATAATCATAGTTAAATAGATCGTTTTGTTTTTCGTGAAATCCATATTAGCAAAAACATAATTCCAATTGATGGGTGCTGGTAGAACGAGCCAACCACCGGCAAATGTAGTCAAATGACTGGTAAAACATTCAGTTTGACTATGCGAAGTCAAATCACCGACCTAGAAGATTCAGTCAGACTTTTACAAAAACTAAACACGACATACTGTTATATCGTATGTTTGCCAGTAATGATTTTGATCGAGATAGTAACAAGCTGATGTATACGATCGAATGAAATAGTTCGATGTGAAATTAAGTAGGGCATCGGTTATTGGCGGTGATGATGGTGATGTATTATTTATTGAGCAATAAGTAGAAAATTCTGTTGGAGTTAATTCTCGAAGACCAAACATCGCATATTGATGATTGACTGTACGTATATTATTGAGAAAATACGAATAGAGAAGACCATCACTCGATGTTTGAATTCGGTCTGAATGAAATTTTTATTGAAATTAAATCTAAAAATGAGGATATAAAAATCAATATTTACCTGCTGGACATAAAATTTGATAACCATCGGTTAAATTCATTGAGCTATTCAAAATTGGTATATCATCAAATCGATAGATAAGCATAAAGCCTTTTGTCGAATCATCAGATTTGAGTTCAAATGTCGCTGATAAACTTAAACTTGGAGATTCACTCGTAACATTGACATAATAAAGTGCAAATTGTCGATTATTATTTTTTGTTGTCCGCGAAACAATTTGTTCGCTCATATTTTCATATGTCATCGATGGTAGAACGAGACTTGGATCACGTGATATTATCATTCGAATGGGTGATGAAAGATTTCGAGCTGAAAGTGTAGTGCCATAGCTATCGTATAAACTCACTGATAAACTACGAGACATGTTGACAAAAGCTTGCGTACGACCATTTAAACCAGCTGCTGCTAATGGTAAAACAATTATCTAGATAAAATCAAAGTAGTAAAAGAAAAATTCAACAAAAATTTATTTTACATTCATAGTTATCGGTGTGTCATCATCACATGATTGATTACCAAATAAAATTTGACAATATGGTAGAGCGGGTAGTTCGAGGCGTGTATCATTTGTTGGTTGAATATCGACTGTATTCAATTGACTTATATATAGTTTTTCTGTTCGCATTTCTAATGCATTTGTTGAGATAACATTTACTTGCTCGATATTCATATGTAAACTGAGTGCATTAACTGTCTTCGATAGAATCTGTTCGATATCACCGAGAATAGAATTCAAACTTTGTTGTTGATAGTAGAGATTTCGATTTTTTTGTATTGTTTCCCATGAGAAATCATCAGCATCAGCGAATAGATTAGGATTTGACCATACAGTTTCAATATCAGTTTCATAATCCGGTGGCAACATATTTGCACGATCATAATCCAAACCAAGTACAATACCACGATTTTGCAATGGTGCACTTATGCCAACAAGAATGTTACTTGCTAATTCGGCAATCGATTGAACAGCTAACTGAACATCTTCGTATGTTACAGTTGTGACCATTTGGTTTAATGAGTTGATTAGATCATTACATTTCGACGTTGCAAGAGTCTAAGAGAGAAACAAAAAAAAAATCGTTTTTTTTTATTGAGAAAATTGTTCGTCGTACCATCGATTGACCAGTTAATTCCGATGTTGTGGAAGTCAAATCAGCTAAAGTTGCTGCTTGAAGTTGAACACTATCGACTGTTGTCACACTAAGATTGGTTACAAATTGAATTGCATAATCACGAACAATTGCTTGACTATTCAAAGCGTCTACATATGCGCTCATGATTACAGTCGTATTTCTCGATGTATTCGTTATCGATGAGGACTAAAATCAACAGAAAAAAAAACAAGTGAAATTTTAGACGAATAAGAAAAACCTACGGATGACGATGATAGAAGACCGGATACTGAAATAGTTTGAGCTGAAATGCCTCCTATTGAAAGAAGAAAAAAAAAGTTTTTGAAATGGATTTAAAGATTTATTTTCGAACCAGCAGACGCAACGATTTGAATACTTGAACTCATTGTGTTTAATGTTTGAGAAATCGATGACATTACTTGACAAACAGTATTTTGATCGCCAGCATAGAGAAGTTTTTCAAGTTCTGAATTGTCTCGTCCTTGTGTTAAAGCTAATTGAGCTAATTCGAGAAAACTAGCTATCGACGCATTATCCGCAGTAACCTTTAAAAAAAACAAAACAACATAAATTTATTTCTCAGATAACAGAAGAGAGAAAAAAACCGTACGGTTATCGTTGGAAACGAGAATGTTGTAACAGCTCCATAAATATCTCGAATCTCAGCAGTTAGTTCCAACGTATATCCAGTATTACTATCGCCAATCGGTAGATAAACTTGCACTTGTGTTAATGTTGAAAATGCAATTAATTTTCGTGTGGCGTTCACCTTTGTCACGACTAGAGAAAAGAAAAAACAAGTCCAAATTCAATATTCGTTTTCAACAAACCATAGAACGCATAATCTTGAATGCCATCGGTATCCACCCAGTTCGAACAAATGATCGTAAATGGTGTTATTGTCGTTCCAGTTAGTTTATCGATTGAACAACTACCAGGTTTTGGTGCCGAATTTATAGAAAATCGAATGGCACCTGCACCACTGGCTATACCCTGTGCAGTTTCAACGAGATAAGTTGATTCGAATTTCCAAAATGTAGTTGATGATTGTGCTTGAAAAAAATCACTTGTGACAGTGAAATTTTTCGAATATCGACCTGAATTAATACAACGAAAATAAACAACAAGATTTTTAGTTTTTCTCATTACCGAAAAATAAACTATTTTCATAGGTATCCATTTGTGTGTAGAGAATCCATTTGATATCTGAATTCGGATAGTTTGTTTGAAATCCTTGATAGATACTCCAATGAATTGAAATATTTCGAAGACTATCACAATTTTCAATGCAATTTGATGTTAAAAGAGCTTGAGTCGTTGGATTGATTCGTTGATATTCAACATTCGGTGAACACATTTTAATCACACATCTATTTTCATCAAAATAGAGAAGAACTAAGATTTTTTTTTTGAGAGAGAAAACAAAAAGACTTTACTCGACTGAAATTAAAACTGAATCGATATCTTGAACTTGAACAAGCGCATAGCCCGTGTAGGTCAATGACAAATCGTAGATATTTGTTAAAATCACTTTGAATTCATACGAACGGCTGGATTGTAAAGCTTGTGGTTGAATGTAGAGTATCGATCGATTATTATTCGGTCCGTATTTGAATAGACTCGTGTTTCCAGGTGAATCGAAACATGATGGATTCAATGGATCAATAATTGTCGATTCGATGCTTAATTCTTGTCCGTTCGATCTTGGATACGATGATGTACCATGGATTCGACAATAGTATGTAAATGTCCAATTCTAAAAATCAAAAACAAATATATGAAAATTTCGTTGTTCGTGTTTTCTCGAACTTCAGGATTGAAGTAATTCGAATCTGGATCAATCGAATAAACGCCCGGTTGAAAGAGTAAACTTTGCGCAACACCATTGGTTACCATCGATGTACCATTACTAAGTAAATTGACTTGAATATCCGATGGAATTATTTGAATATAAGTAAAACTCGATGCTGAAAAACTTGTTCGATAATTCATTGAAATCGTATAATTAAATAAATAATATCCATAGGGTAATTGTAAAGATTGAATAACGATTTCTGATGTTTGTGATGATGTTGTGCTCAATACGAGTTGACGTAGATAGGCCGTTGATTGACAACGTTGAGTTTCCAAATTACATTGAGAGATTGACCATTGTTTAGTGTTATTCAATGATTTCGAACAATTTAAAATCGTTTTTGCATTGACTGAAAACGCTTGACTTCGTTTAATTTGTCTTGCCCAACGAATAATCGGAGTATAGATTTGAAATTCAATACTCGGTGTATTACAATTATCATTTGCCAATGGGAATGCAAAATAATTTTGAGCGGTCACAGATGTCAATTCATTCCATGCATATGCATATAACCATGAAGTACTTTTATTAAATGTTCGTACAAATGAAACTGCCGATGAATTTTGATTGACAAATGCTTGTGTTGCCGTACACGATGTTAATTGCGGAGTAATATCAGTTGGTAAGATTGAACAACGAGCTGAATTACCGTAACACTCAATTACATTGTCGGAATATTTAATGTAGAGGCAAGATAATGATGAAAAATTTTGATACATAGCGATGAGCGTTTTCTGTGCATTAGCTGGAACAAGAATATTTCGATCGGTAATTGTGAGACCAGCAACCATTGATAGAATATAGATATTAGCTGTTGATACAGCGATATAAGATGGATTACGTGTTCGAACAGTGAGTATATACGAACCATCCTAGAAATTGATAGCGATTGTTTGTTTGTTTGTTTCGATTCTATTGAATGAAACTTACGTTTAATTGATTCGTATTTTCAAGATCAATAACGAGACGATATAACGGTGAGCCCAATGAAATACCCACTAATTGAGAGATGTTTTTCACTTGACTTCGAATGAATGTTTGATTGAAAACAATACTTCCTCCTGAATTAAATAAAATCTCGAATGAACTCGGTATTGCACCTAGAACAAAATCAATTATCATTATTCTTCTTCTTCTCGAAATTTTCTGTTTTCTTTTTACTTGGATTTGACCAAGTGATATAAAGTACCAATTGAGACTGTTTCGGTACATAATACATGCCACTCGTCAATGCTAAATTACAAGTATCATCTAACGGATTTGTTAATGTTGGCAGGAGATAACATGGACTGAAAGCGTAATTGTTAAAATCTGCATTGATACTGACTGTCAGTGGTTTAGTTACAACTGAAACTTGATTATAGGCTGTAATATTGATCGTATAGATTCCGGGAGAGATATAAGTATATGATCCGGTGTAAGGTAAAGTTGTCTGAACGACACTATTGACTGCTGATGGACTTGTGTCATTATAATCGATGAAAACAAGCGCATTGGATGCTGATGGTGAACTGAGATCTTTGAGTCCAATTGAAATTGTTGATGATACTAAGAGAAAAACAAAGTCGATTTAAATAGAAAATTAGAGATTTGAATGACAATTACATCCTGTGTAAGCGATTTGATACGAAGAACCAGCTGGACCGGAAAAATTCACACTGAAATCAACGACTGGATTTTGAACGACCACTGTAAATGATTTCTTCACGACATTTATCGATCCTTGAACAGTTATTGTCAAATTATATGTACCAATCGCTGTATAACTATGTGATTGAGAATCAGCTACATCATATTGTGTAGCTAGAGCAAATAGAATAAATTTTAGCTTTTATCAAACTAATAATTCGATCAAATTACCAGCTCGTGTAGTTGTATCTGTATATCCATCACCAAAATCCCATGTTATATAAACGACACCTGGATTTGGATCACCGATAAAGACTGAAGCAGTCAATGGTGTTGAACTTGTCAAATCCCAATTCAATGGTGTTATTGAATAGTAAACTTGTTGGAGAATCGAAACAATTTGTAGAACACAGCTGACATTCGTTGAATCGATGCTATTACTAACTTGAAATAATGCCGTATAATTTCCTAAGAAAAAGAAAAGAATAAACGAATTTCAAATTCGTAAACAAATCGATTTACCAAGTGAATTGTATAGAACATTTAATCCATTTGATGTGACAGCGGGTGATGCAAAATAATTAAACGAAATTTGAAATGGACCTTGACGAGTTGTTGGATGATTGATAATATCAGGATAGATGATAACTTCGGCATTCGATGCTGGTTTAGCTGTTGGATTAGCTGCTTGTAAAAGAAACGATGCAACGGCTCGATTGTCAACATAAGCTGCAATACATGAATAGGATCCAAATTGTAAATCTGTGATGAGTTCAAGTGGATTAACTGATGCTGTTAATGTAACTGTTAAATATTTATAAATTCTTGTTGCTGCATTTTTAAATGCAGCTAAAATCGTAATCGTTCCCGGAATTGCAAAAGTATGATTCGAATTGGCACATGATTTCCATGTTTGACTTGGATAATCACCGACAAAATAACATGACTGAGTATTATCTTCAAGTGTATCGCCAAACGAAAATGCAATTTCAATATTCGAACCTGAATCCATCGTGTATTCGAAAAGAATCGGTCCTGGAAATGAAGTACTCGTTATTGATGCACGAATCTGTGGATTAACAATAGGTGAAACAACGGAAAATGTATCAATTGAATAGGCTGATGATATATAATTCCATGCGTAGATTTCAACGGTATAATTTATTGATGATGCTTGACCAGCGAATGAAACTGTTTGAACGAGATTATATTGTTGATAGTACGTGAAATTGACTTCGACACCGCTGACTAAGACGCGAAAGTATGGCGCCGTACCTTCAGCAATAGTAAAATTCAAACGAAAATCAGTATTTTGAACAACACCCGTTTGTTGCAATTGAAGACCACGGATGGACGATTGAACATAATGAATAAATGAATATGAAACATTACTAATCGAATTTTCACAATATGCAAAAACCTAAGAAAAAACTTGACTTTTTTATTATTGAACAAATACGTATATTTTACATACGTTATATGCTCCTTCAGTGAGATATTGATAGGTAATGTAACTTCCGGGAATATATCCATATGTATAAAAATAGGTATCACTTGTCGTTTGGTTTGTATTGAAATTAACTCGGCAAAAGTAATTACTTCCTGTTGTCATTCGAATTTGAAATCGAGCTATTGCCATTGGTTGTGATACGGACACATTCGATAGATTACCAGCATGTAATGAAAAGTCAGTGATTATATCTTGTACAAATATATTCGTACTATTCGATTTAATTGAAAGAAGATTTTGAACTTGACAACGAATATTATATGTGCCAATAAGTGGAAATGTAATATTGAATGTATTCGATGTTGAATTGTAGGTATTTACATTGTTGACATACCAAATGTAAATGCTAGCAGTAGCATCTGAAAACGACGCGACAAAATTCATTTCGAATTCGTTGAATAAAATCAATAAACAAACAAAAAACTTACTTATAGGATAGAGCTGAGCCATGAATGAAAGCATGACATTGATATTTCCTGTTATTTGTCCAACGATTTCAACCGATTCAATACCAAAAAGAACCGGTAGAATAGCTGATGCTGAATATGATGTTACACCATGTTGAGTTATTGTACCATGAACTTGATAATCTCCAATGCCATAATACATCATCAATGGTGCAATTTCTACGGGTTGAATGACGGTCATTTGAAGTAGATAATGATATTTTGTATTATTCGATGATAAACTTGCAATTGTACATGTAAACGGACTGCCCGATGCTGATGTACATCGATAATCTTCAGTTGTATCGTCGGAAATGATTTTAGCTAGATTGACACCTTTAAACGCTAGCATATCACCAACAGATGCTGTTCGATTGATCATATTTGCTGTTGAATTAGCAACAATTTGGTAATAACCAGCAGATGCTGCTGTGAACGACCATTGAGCAACAATGATGAATTGTCCACTATTGTAAACTGATGATTGATAACGTTGACTAACCGATGCATTATAGCATAGATTATTGACTGATGAATATGTATAAGCTGAACATTGTAAAGCATACGGACTTGAACAACTTCCGCAAGTATTTGAATCGTAACAATAACTCGCTGGAGATGTACAATCACGGCGAATTAACTAATAAAAAAAACAGAACGAAATGATCGATTCAAAAGAAATCAGTTGAACTTACATAGATGTCGATGGTACCCGCTGCTGATGCATAGAATTGAACTGAAGCAATTCGACCGGCGACAGTTACTGTACTTTGAGGTAGAATGACAATATCCGAGGCTGTAAGTAAATCTGCTGATGAATCTACTGTTGGATAGTGTGTGACTGATTCCGAACCGAATGTATAGTATTGCGTATCTAAATATAATTTGAAGATTTTCAAAACAAAAAATATTTCTTCTATTTACCAGGAACATTAGTTATTGAATGTATTGAATCACTCGTATTATAACTAAAATCACCCGTTAAATCACTACCACGCGCGGTTATTAACGTGCATGAAACAGTCTTTAATGTAGCTGTAACATTTGGACAAGTCATAGACACATCTTCAGATCCAATTACATCCGATACTTTCACTGTCATCGATGCAACAGTTGGCTAAACAAAACCTTCCTCTGAGTTCATATATTCTCAAGTGAATTTCAAATAGATTACCTGCATGCCGGATAATGATCGTGCTGCAACAGATATACCGAATTGTCCAGTTTTAGTGAATACATGAGAAACAGTGGTTGTCGTATTTAAAACGCCAGCAAACCATCCCGTTTTTGTTCCATCACCGAAATCGATTTGATAATTGATGTAGCTCACTGCACCGATATAACTCGTTAGAAATTGATAATTTTGGTTGATTGTCAGATCCAATGCTGTCGCACCACCAGTGATTTCAACACTTGCCGACTAAAATTCGAACGTTTACATTTGAGATTTTTGAGCAAAACAAAATTCTTACATCGATAACTCCAAGTGATGTATAAACAAGTTCATGATCGATATCTCCACAATAGTAATCGGCATCACCTGTGCAAATATTTACTTCGCATGATGTTGTATTCGAAGTTAATTCACTAGTATTTGCTGCTGATGAACCACAAAAACATAGACGACCAACGGAAACACTCGCATATGCATAACCTGCTGATGAACATGCTTCGATACACGATCCTGGTGTATTCGCAGTGAAATCATAATTAGCCGGACTGTATGGAAATACTCGAGCTGGCCGCGCGATAACCCCGCAACCTAATAGATCTTGTTGTTCGACCGTGACTGGCTGTGATGGATTGATAAAGCTCACAAGCAAGATCAGAACATGTACAAGCCTAGTTCGATCCATTTGAATTGTCAGGAAAAAAACAACAATAGTTTTGAATGTCACGAATCTTATGAGCTTCCACTTTAATGTAAAAACTCAAATGCTGAGTAGAATTTCAATCAAACTAAAAAGAAAATAGATGCCACTTTCTCTCGTTTGTTCTCTTTCCTTTGTTTTTCAATTTATTTAATGTGCTATTTCCTAGAAGACCCTTTTTATTCTATTATTTAAAAGAAAAATATAGACCAGTACTCGCGTTATTTTTCATTTTCTCCACGACAAAATAAATATTTCTTAATTTACAAAAGACAAATGAAACAACGACTACTATTCTTTGTAAAAGAAAAGTGCGAAGTAAGATTGATGGTCTAATAGATGATAATTACATTTGAGTGTAAGGAAGTGTTTCAACACTTTTAAAGTAAATGACGCAGTGAATTTTTATTTTTGTATTTGAAAAGAAGAAACACTTTTATCATTAACATTAAAAGGAATATTTTTGTTTAAAATTGGTGACGTCAATGAGTTGAATTTGCCGATAGACGTTTCGCGGTTCATGTGAATAGATAGTTCTTTATTTATTTATTTATTTGTCTGTTTTTTTATTTGTTGATATTGAAAATTTTCTTGATTTTAATACAACGAATGAAAGAAGTCAATAACGAACAAAAAAAGAAAGAAATTATTGATTAGTTAGTTTTGTTTTTTAAAAAAATTTTGTATTCGATCTTTGAAATAGACTGGAAGCAATGAGAATATTGCACAAAATCCAAGTAACATTATCGATTTCCAAGAGAAAACATCCGATGCTGATGATAGTTGATGTAGAGTTTGTCCAGCTTGAATGAAGAGAATCGATGGTAAAGCAACACCAGCAAATGTGCCGAGAAAGAATGGTTTCAGTGGTACGTCGAGTATAGGCGAGCAAAGATTGATGAACCAATTCGGTAGGATAGGAGTTATGCGTAGAAAAATCATAAACCATAATAAACTATCTGAACGTGATTGAACCTGAATAACAGAAAAGACGAAGTTGTTGTTTGAAAGTGAAAGAAAAAAGACTACAAGCTTACCTTTCGTTGCCATTCAACGATTCGTGTCCGAAAATATTTCAATAATAAATGCCGTCCAAATAATTTCGAAAGTAAATAACAAAAAGTAGCACCTAGTGCTGAACAAAGACAAACAAGAAATAAAGCTAGTGGAAATGGATAGAGAAATCCAGCCAAAATGCTCAAAAATATCGAGCCAGGTATAGCAAATGTTTGTAGACTAGAAACAAGCAAATTCGACTTTGTTGGTATTCAGTCGATGATATTTCGACTTACAAGATATACGTGAGAAAGAAAGCAATCATGATTATATATCGATGATGTTCACTGTATTTGTAGAGAACATTGCCAAGAAATTTTGCGTCGTCCATCGTTTTCGGAAGTTTGAACGCTTGCTTTTCTGAACTAAAACGAGACATAATTCATCGAGAGAAATGAAATCGATAAACGTACGCATCGACTTGAGGAAAGAATAGATAAACGAGTATCAAACTCGATATTGAACTTAAAAATATCAATCCAAGTATGAAAAATTGTCGACCGTCAATATGTTCATTTTGTTTGTGATCATCTGATTTAATCATATTTGCTCGAGTCTACGATTGAAATACAATCTCAAAACGAAAATTCAATTCATTTCTATCGACTTACAGAAAAGAATGAATGAAATCTGAAATAAAAGGAACCTAAGATTTCTATTTCGACACAGAAAAAATACAAAACTTCAACAAAATTCCGATTTTATTCATTTTCTCTCAAAAAACAAAACAAAACAGCGGCCAATGAACAGAGAGATATGTACAGACACAGTGGTTCGTCTTTCACACATAAATATATACGAAAGAATAAAGATGGCGATCCTTAAAATAATACGCAAAACATTTAAAGTATTTCACATGCTTTACTACGTGATTGTCCGTGAATGAGTCTCATTGGATTGTTCGGTTCACTCATTGGCTCTTTGACTTTAATCGATCGGGTAACACTAGCTTTTCGTTTAGGTACTGAATGTCGCGTTATAGTCGTCAATAATTCATCGTTCGATTCGACGTTAGTTGTATACAATGAACTAGGTAGATCTTTATATAGTTGATCATCACCATTTTGTTTTCTTTCCAGATTGGAATTATCTTGTTGTAGAATTTGATTTAAAACTGAATGAAATGGCCGAGTTTGAACAATGCCCATACGATCTTTTTTATTCAAAACAAAATAAGTCGTTATTGCTGGCGAACCATTTATAGCTGTTTGTGAACATTCATCAAAGTCGTAAAATTTTCGATCAAGTAATTTATACGTCGATTCAGATACGTGAATATACAAAGGCTACAAAATATTATACGAATTGAAAATCGGACTTTTTTTTTGTTTTTGGTCATTTTCTTACTTTACTCATTTGTTCTAATTTATTAGCTGTCGTAACTGTATCACCGAATAAACAGTATCGAGGCATTTTAATTCCAGCAATACCGGCAACAACCGGTCCGCTATGACAACCGATACGAATTTTAAGTTTTTCACTATTTGTTGGATTGGTTACAGTTACAATCGAGTCGAGCATATCAAATGCCATATCGATGATTTCTGCAGCATGATTTCTTGCACCTGAAGAAAAGGTAGAAATACATCATTTGTTTTTCGAGAGCGAGAGCGAGAGATCAAATATGATGATTTACGTTCTGGCAGACCACTGACTAACATATATGCATCACCAATAGTTTCAACTTTATAACAATTATGAGTTTCGAGACATTTATCAAATTTTGTGTACATTTCATTGAGTACGGACACGACTTCCATCGGTGTAAGCCATGAACAGATACTTGTAAAACCGACGACATCACTAAATAGAATCGTGCAACTTTCGAATGTCTGAAGAAAACAAGAAGACAAGTCAAAAGTTATGTCATTGGTTAAGTCGAAACTATCGATAGATATCGCTTTCGTCTTACTTCACATAGATTTGAAGCTCTTTCTCCGCTTCGTAAACGATCAGCAATTTTCTTTGGAATCATTTGATAGAGCAGCATATCGGTTTTTTTCATTTCAACATCTAATTTTCGCATGCTCTCTTCTAAAGCTTTACTTTTTTGTTTTTCCTAGCAAAAACATGAAAATAATTTTAGTTGAAATCCGGAAAAATTGTTGTCTCTGACTTGATCAAGTGCGAGACGAAGTTCAGCACTTTGTTGTGTACCAGCGAGAACCAAATCTCGACTTGAATCGTGCATCGACAGATCATTAATAAATAGACCCGTATTAAACATCACATCAAGGTTCTCCAATCTGAGAAAGAAAAAGAAAAATCAATTTTCTTGTTTCAAAAACAGAATTGTCGTCATTCGTACACAGGTGTTGCTAAATAAATAATCGCTTTCCATTCGTGAACATACAACATTTGACCACGAAGACGAAGATATTCTTCAGATACATCTCGTTGATGTGTCATACTTAAAAGCATTTCTAAACTATCGAAATAAATTCAAAAATAAAATTCCACTGATTGTCAAACCAGGATCATTTGAATCTTTAGTTTCCTCAATTGTTAACTCATTTTCACTTGATGATCGATGTAAAGGTTCGATAGTTGCAAATTCAAAAACATTATTCGAATGCAACATAATCTGTGACCAATTCAATGTAATAATCGGTCTACAATAAGATTCACAATATTTTCAAAAATGACTTCTTTGTTTTTGTTTTATTTATTTACCGAACAAGATGAAATATATCTCGAATTAATTCTCCGATAATATGTGGAAATAATTGCGTTAGAGAACTACCTGCAGAGATAATCTGTAGTGACTCTGTAATTACCATATGAAATGGAAATAATTCGAAAAATGTTTGACTATTTATGGCTAAATCAAGATCATCGAGATTTCGATCGATTGCTGATTGAGTTATGAAAGCTGTATTTTCGAATTTTAACTCGAAAACAACGTGAATCACATCGAGTTCTTCATGTTCACTGATGACATCGATTTTGACATCGGTGTCATAAAATCGACGGCCAACCTGATACAAAACAAAGTACATTCAATTGACAAGTTCTATTAATAAGATTTAAACCTCGGTAATTTGCCCGACGACATAATGAACAAAGCCTCGCCGTCGACTTCGATAATGAAGAATTAAACCATGGGCTGTTTCTTTTTCAACATAAAACGATGGTGGACGCATCCGAGGATATGTATAACGCATATATTCATGTAAATTATCGAGACCATTCAAGAAATCTCTCATATTATGTCCACTAAAGGAGAGAGAGAGAGAGAGAGAGAGAGAAAAAACGCATGTTTTCTGATAGAAAATCCTCTTTTCACTTACAGTATTCGTAAAACTCGATCGTACCCATAATTGGATATATAAGAAACAAATTCATTACCAAATAAGTCCATAACGTCCTCAATAGGAACATCTAAATATAAATACGTTCTTTTATTCATCACAGCAGTTAAATCCGATTTGATTATAAATTAATTCTGTTTTTTTAATTAAAAATATCAATTATTTTCTTTGCTGTACTTTTGAATTTCAATCATATGATGCTGAGATGTATTTTCAACTTACTTCGAATCTCACTAAGCGCTTTGCCTATTCGAACAAATAATGTTTCACCATACTGTTGAAAAGCCGAAAATGAATTAATATCAAGTTTTAAGATTGTTTTTATTTGTTCCCACGTTTCTTGGCCATATTTTTCTCGAATAATTTCCGTTGCTGATTGTAATAAAAGTCCGTACATGCTTTGAAATTTATTCGATCATTGAAATTTAAAAAGAAAAAACAGCAGACACACAATGTCTTTTCTTAAAATAAAGAAAAACCAAAGTCTTTTATATCACTAATGACTTGAAACATCTAGAACTCCTAGATTTCCTTGGTAAATGTCTTCCGATTCTTTTTCTTCGTTTTTTTTTTATTCAAAGAATGCGCATGCTACTTAAAACTCTCGACGGATATTTAAAGACAACAGAAAAATGCACGCTATTTATATAGATGCGAAAGAGAAGAAAAAAAGAAGATACATGATTAAGTAAAAAAAATCAACCATGCAGGATGCATCATTAATATAATCTAAAACGAAGCGGAAGAGACTTTCTTTTAAGAGAAATCTCGGATTTTTATTTTTAAAATGTAAAAACAAAATAATATTGTAGATATTTCATTAGGTTGAAAAACGACCTCGAAAACATAACTAATGGAACAAAACAGGAATGAGCAATGTTCGTCAGCAAAAAACGGATATAAAAAAAAGAAATATTATATGAACGACCCATTGAAAATAAGTACTTGCATCTCGCATGTCTCTATTCAGAGAAAAAGAATCGGAAGAAAAAATCCTGTCATAAATATGATGAGTTTCTTTGTTTTCCTAAGACCATCTACTTTTTATCTGCATAGTTCTATAAAAAAAATAATAATATGAAATAAGAAAAAAATAGGTGTACCGCTCATCTAGATGATTCTATGAGTATATTTTTTTTTGTTCATATTATCCGTCAAAAGACAAGACGCTTAGAAAAGATTATAATCTTGAAGATGAGCTTGAAAGATTGTTTTTTTGTTGGTTTCTTCAAGTAAAATAAAACAAATTCTCTATTTTATTTGATCTATATATTTGTCATATAGTGCATGGTAAAAATGTCCTTAAGAGCAATCTATTGAGATGATTAATTCGAATAGAGTTCAAGAAATAAAAACATCTCTTGAGATTCAATGCGTTTTCTATTTTAGTTTCTTCTTCTTTTGTAAATCAATGTAGTACACCTATTAACAGCTTTTTAACAAAATGATAATACTTCGTCTGAACGCATTAGCACATGTGAAAGCAATTCTCATAGTTGAAGAAAATGACTTTAAATTCTATCAAAAAGAATACCGTGTGATAATAAAAATGCCTCCACTAATCCATTAAGAATTCACATAAATATGCAAGTTACGACTATGCTGTTGGCATATTTATCAACAGTTGATTTTGTATTTAAATGCAAATGATCTTTATGTAAAAACTGTCAAAAATACTGCATTATGGCTTAGATAATTTTATCAGAGAATTAACGACATAAACCATTCTTATCGAATTAGTTTGCAAAGAAATCGAGTCTTCAAAAAAGATTGGTTTGTGACAAAGATTGACATCGAACTATTGAAAAAGACTAATTCTGTTACACAAACACAACAAAAAAATATTTTCTGTTTTAGTCATGATAAAAACAAGAACCTGCGCAGCTTAATTACAATCAAAACCAGACGATCTCGTCTGTCATGAAAATTAAATAGCTAGTGTTGATTATTAAACATTATATAGAGTTTTAATTCTATTGAATGTTTCACGGAAAAAACGGTAGAGAGAGCGTCACTAGTCAGATGTCTAATAATAGATAGTATCTATAATGCTGATATATACCCATACGTGATGAGAAGAAAAACAAAAGATGTAACAAAGCTAATTTAATAAAACATTTAAAGTGAAAAATGTCAAAGCTATAGAATGAATTAAGATTATCCTTTGTAGAGATTATTTAGAAAATGATATTTTAATATTCAATCTTGACGGACAACCTGACCTTGTGAAAGACATATTTCATTTTAAATTTCACATTGATTCGTAAATTATGATGTCAACGCAAGAGAACAGTAAAATATTTATTATAATGTTTTACGGGATAGTTATTCCTATGTCAAATTTATTTTTAAAATTGTATGCATAAATAAAAAATGTGTTTATGATGAAAATTGAAGATCACACCTTAAACTTCCGCTTCCATTAAACTAAACACGTTCTGTCTGAATAGATAGATATCGAGTAAAACTTTCCGTCTGTCAGTATAATTATCCTACAACAAGATTAATAAAGCATATGAAGACTCTTTCGATAGCATCGATTATTTTCACAGTATCGATTTTATTAATAATGAAAAAGAAAATAATTCATATCGGTGTTTTTATGCGAGAAATTCATTGAAACCCACATGATGTTTTATACGAAATAAAGCAGATGCTGTGACTGACCACATTGTATAGTGTTGACCACCTTCTAGTAGACGAACACTAATCCGATCGATACGCTTTACTTGAGGTAATTCATTATTACTAGGTGCTGGTATTAGATTATCATTCTGTTGAGGTAGATTATCATCAATCGTAGACAAAGGAAACCAATGAATCGAAGTGGCAACATCGTTTGGAGAGAATTTTGCTGTTAAATTGTCTGCCTGATCATTTGTTAATTTCAGCGGATATATAACATTGGCATCTACAAATAGAAAACCACGGAGTCGTGAACGAAATTGTTCTAAAGATTCCGGCCAATCTGTAATAGTTCGTAATGCTTTCAAAGCAATAGCTTTAGGATATTCATCCCTTCTCGATGGATAAAATGTTGGAAATGTTAATAATAGTTGTCGATTCGATCCAGTAAATTTATTTCGTTTTTCTTTAAGCCATCTAGTTGCAAATAAAACCCACGGTTGATCATTTCTGATTGTATAAATCAATAAATGGATAATTGTATGACCAGTTGGATTACTATCCAATGGAAGATAATGACCAATTTGACAGCTTTGAAATCTCTTCCATCCTCCACTTTTACTATGATAAATTCCTAATTTACCTCGTAATTCTCTACGTCGGATTTCGCAATCATCTAATTCATGATTACCACGACAGTCATTCGTCCAATTGCAGGCATAACGTGGATCTACCGGTCGACGAATGCTACCACCAAAACCACTATCAACACTGCTGACATTGGAAATTCTTCCCGAATGCGACGCCATTAAAAAAAATGCGCATTTTCACTCTTTTTATACGGAGAAAAAAGAAATCCTACTTTTTTTTTGCTTATTTCATCATTGTCATAGAGAACGAGAAAAAAAAATGTTTTTCTTTAACAACAACTAACTACCTATGACGCATTGTTTTTTTCCTACGAAATACTGGGGAAAAAATGTCCTACTCTCATACATCATAAGTTTTACGTTGTATTTATTTTAACAAAAACCAATAACAAACTCTAACAGAAAATGTTCACTGTAAATTTGAATTAGTCACCATTGGATCTTCAATTCGTCGAAAAACTGCGAGATATTTATCACCTTTATTTCGTTCGACTTTTTTTCCTTCTTCAGTTGAACCAATAACATGTTCAATACATGGATCATTTTTAATCAATGGATCATCATTAGGAATACGTTCAAATAATGGAAATTGTTCGAAACATGTACACATCCATTGATGTAAATCTAATACATCTGTACATGTATAAACTATTCCACCAACACGTAATAAATAAGCGTATTCGGCAAGTAATTGAGAATTGATAATTCGCCATTTATGTTTGGCTTTTTTAAAATGAGGATCCGGATAGAGAAAGAACATTTTCGATAGTTGACTTTTAACAAAATAAGTTGGTAAATACTTCATTGCATTTGTTCTTAAACAACTTATATTCGTATATTGTCCGGGATGTTGTTCTCGTAGAGCACGTATACGATCGAGAACATAATCGAGAACTTTAACACGAATTTCCATTCCAAGCATGAGTTTATCGGGAAATAAAGGTGAAAGTGCAACTAAAAGGCCGCCATAGCCACAGCCAATATCGAGAAATTCAACGACTGGATCTTCATGTTTACGTCGTTTGTTTGAAACTGTTGAATCACTATCGGCGGTTTGTTCGGACGATTGAATTACAGATGGATAGTGTGTTGACCAATCCATCAAATCCGGTTTAATCGGATATTCAATCGAATGATCCGATAAAGGATTCGAATGAGCTCGTTGTCGGTAGAATTTCTTTTGCGGCAACGACATTTGTTTTTTTTTTTGAAATCTGAAAATAAAATATGAAGTCTCATGGTCTCTGTTTATTTCAAAATTGAATATTTAAAACATTTTTCATTTCATTCAACATCAAATAATCAATTAATGAACTAGGCAAATAATTTCTCAATTCCACCATCGTTTTACTCAATGGTAAAGGTACATTTTTTCGTATATAAATTCGTGCAATATCCTTCAATTGTCTTGGTTGTAATAGATATCGTTCGAATTCACCAATAAAATGTTCGTATTCAACGATAGCTTTCATCAGACTCGTATCATCCGTCGTTTGTGCTTCTTGTTGTTTTTGATAATTTCGATTTGTATACGGAAAAGTACATTGTCGAGCTCGACACGGTGCACCAGCATAGAGAGCCATACGAGCATGATCATACAATGCATAATGAACAGCTCGTGTTAAATACGTATTACCAAAGTTGTTTTTCAAATCAAGATATGTACCTTCGACGATAAGTTCATGTGCTAAAATCAAGAGACCAAAAAAAAAGAGGATAGGCTCGAATTTTTTAGATGAATTATTTCTACCAAGTATAAGATTTCCTCCGTGAATCAATGTGCACATTAATGGTGTTTCGAAAACATCATCACGTTGATTCATATTACAGCCACGTTGAATAAATAAACGAAGACTACGAAGAAGATTATCGGTCGATTGTTCGATAGTTCCATCACAGACAAGATGTAGGAGATTTTTTCGATGTGTCGATGTTACAGCATTGATATATGCACCTAAAATCATCAACTAACTTCGTCTTTTGTTTTTTCTCTAATCGAACTTCGTACCATTATTTAGTAAAAGTTCAGTGAACTCAAATTTTCCATCGATAAAAGTCAAATGTGTTAAACGCATATGATGAACATTGTAAACATTCGGCGATGCACCCGATTGCAAAAGATATTCGAATATTTCTTTTGCTTTCTAATCGAACATTGACAAGAAGAAAGAAAAAGAGAAAAAAAAACAAATAGTTGTATGATTCGTTCATATACACATACCACGAATTTACTTCAAATAAAAAAAAATTTTCCTGCTTATTTTTACATATTTGATATGCTTCAATCAATGGAATGATTGTATACGAACGAACAGAACAATTAACATCACAACCGAGTTCAACGAGAGTTTGAATAAATAACAGATCACTACGACGAATAGCAATGATTAAACCAGTAACCGAATGTGTATTCGGATAACCATCAACTGGAAATCCTACAATGAAAATCAATCTTTCAATTGTCTATCGATGATATGGAGGATTTTACCATAGTCATGCAGTAAGCGTAGGATTTGTTCTTGTTTATGTTTTGTTGCTAAAGCACAAGCATCAAATTTTTGTTCGAAGAAATAATTCAATCGTTTCGAATGTTCATTTAAAAGATGTTCGACTTTCTTAACTCGTCCTTGTTGAATGTATGTTCGTAGACGGTTTAAATCCGATTTTGCTTGATGATTATCGATAGTCATCGATAGAATGATGCAGAGGGCGCTAATTATATAATAAATTAATAAATAATCTTGAAATAATCAAAATATAACAAAGACTAGATCGAATATGAATATGAAAATCAGATGGATTATGTAATTGAATGTTTGCTTTTCTATTCGGTTAGGATTTTGTTAATTATTATTTTTTAATTGAATAAAAGATTTGTGAAGAATTTTAATTTAAAATAAAACGAAATTTTGAGATCAATTTCTATCAGCTGAAAGGAGTAAATCTTGTTGAGAAAAACGAACGTCAGTGTTTCTTATCTCGATAGTGATTGTGACCGATAACTGAAGAATATAAAATCATAGTTGAGATTCTTGACACTTGTTAATAAATACTAAAATGAATTAATTCTCGTTGAAAAGAAGAAACTTCTGTATTTTCGAAAGTACATCGAATCGAATGAAATGAAACGTTTGTATCGAGTTTATAAAAATAGGCGGAGACACAGTATAATTACTAATGGTTACCTCATAGCCAATCGTATGAAACCTTTCTCTTTCCATTCTTCATTTTCGTCATCATCTAACCTTTTCTCCTTATATAAAACTGAAAAAATACAAAAAACCCATGTAAAGATTAACGATCTCTTCGGAAGATTTTTTTCAAATAATTTTATTGCTAAATTTTCAACTAATAAAATCGATTTTCTTATTAATTTTAGATTTTCTTTTTCGAATAGATGATGTCACGATTGTGCAATACTCTCGAACCATTGATCATCGATCTTCTGTTGTCGTTTACCTAGGGTGTATAGTTTTTCTGATGCAAGTCTTGCACAACTTACGATGTTGGTTAGACATTTCAATATTATCGTAATATTTCATCAGTTAGTCGAGAAATCTATAAAATGGCTTGGTTTTTTTTCAATTCCTTTCGTATGTTCTGTTCTTTGAAAGTAAAACGATAGAAAAAGAAGTGAAAATTGTAAAACAAAACCATGTCTAATGAGGACGATGAGAATGTGAGTTGACTTCATTTGTTGTTGTTGTTATCGGAGTTGTTTTTGTGTTTTGTTTGTACAGATTTATGAATTATTTGATTTCGTTTTAGTTAAATACACAATTGTCGTCCATAATGGCGACGACCGATGGAATTCAAGCATTTGTTGAGGATGAAGCTTTGAGAAATATAAATGAAAATGATGATCAACAATCCGATGCTATTCGACAATATTTATCGAAGAAAACAGCATGGATTAGTCCGAATGAGGAACAATTCGATGCACTTGTCAAATTTCTTAAAAAACGTCTTGATGAAGGTCACGGAGAAACAATTCTCGAAATCGGTACAGGAGGTAATTGAATCGAAACTTGAATAAATAAAAAAAAAACTCGATTGATAATGGAACGCATCGTCTATTTAGTTATGGATGCCGAATCACCCGGTTTACTTACTGATGAAATGGAGGCATCTATAGCAACGTTAACAAGTATGCAAGCTGTACTCAATTCTGAAGTTCAATTACTTCGAGAGAAATCTGTCGCTAATAATACGCGATTTATTAATGAATATCTAATACGTCGACATATAGATCAAGAGGATTTCATGGAAGTCAGGTAGGAGAAGACGACGCCGCGAAACTTGTGAGGATGATCTATGTTGGGATTTTTTCAGAGTGGCAGTTACTGGTAATGTCGATGCAGGAAAATCGACTCTTTTAGGTGTTCTAACTCATGGAGTACTTGATGATGGTCGAGGTATTGCACGACAGAAACTTTTTCGACATAAACATGAAGTTGAAACTGGTCGAACATCGTCCGTAGGAAATGTAGGATTGACTCTTTTCTCAAATTCGAATTTCATTGAATGTTAACTTGGTTTTTCTTCGAATCGTTTAGGATATTCTTGGATTTGATGCTCAAGGCGCTATTGTAAATAGACCTGATACTCATGGTAGTCAAGCACTTGACTGGACTGATATTTGTCAACGATCAGCAAAAGTAAATCATTGATGAAAACTCGATTACTAATAATAGGAATCGATTTTGTTAGGTTGTGACATTCATTGATTTGGCTGGACATGGTAAACTCAGACTAATTTTAGCTTTTTTTAATTATTTTTTTTCTTTGTGTTTTAAAGAAAAATATCTTAAAACTACTGTCTTTGGTATGACTGGTCATGCTCCTGATTATGCCATGCTTATGGTATGAAAAACAAAACAAACGAACGTTTCAAATCATTTATTCGTTTTGTCCTTTTAATTTAGGTTGGTGCTAATGCTGGTGTTATTGGTATGACCAAAGAACATCTAGTAAAATCCTCATTGGCTAATCGAACAAAAATGATCTATTTTTCCTTTGATTTCCAGGGTTTAGCACTTGCACTCGGTGTACCTGTTTTTGTGGTTGTTACTAAAATTGATATGGCGCCGCCTAATGTCCTACAAGAAACAATGAAACTTCTTCAACGAATCCTTCGTTCACCAGGTGTTCGAAAAATTCCACTTCTAGTACAAAATAATGACGATGTTATAACCTGTGCGACAAATTTCACTAGCGAACGTCTATGTCCTATATTTCAAGTTTCGAATGTCACTGGTGAAAATTTAGATCTATTGAAAAAATTTCTTAATCTTCTACAAACACGAATGGAAGCTTGTCTGGATGAGCCCGCTGAATTTCAAATTGATGATCTCTATGCTGTACCCGGTGTTGGTACGGTTGTTAGCGGAACAACATTGAAAGGAATCATTAAAATTGGAGATAATCTACAGTTAGGACCTGATCCATTGGGACAATTTAAAACAGTACAAATTCGAAGTATGAAAACAAAAAAAACGCACACAGAAGAGTTTTTTTTTATTATTTTCTAATAATCATAGGTATCCATCGTAAACGAATGCCAGTAAAAGAATGTAAAGGTGGTCAAACATCATCGTTCGCCTTGAGAAAAGTTTGTTATTCTATTCAACGAGATATTTAAGGCGAATACTGCTTTTTTTCTTCTTCGTTTCTAATTAGATCAAGAAATCTGAGCTTCGTAAAGGTATGGTTCTTCTCTCGCCTGCTATTCCACCTGTTGCCTATTGGGAATTCGAAGCTGATCTACTGATCTTACATCATCCCACAACTATCAGTACAAAATATCAAGCAATGGGTATGTCGATCTTATCATTGATTGAGATTTGTTTTTCAACAATAAAAAACAAAAACTTTTCTAGTTCACTGTGGTAGCATTCGACAGACAGCAACAATAATAACAATGTCCGTTGAACATTTACGAACAGGTGATCGTGCAACTGTTCGTTTTCGTTTTATTAAATCACCTGAATATCTTCGACTCGGAATGAAACTAGTTTTTCGTGAAGGTCGAACAAAAGCTATAGGTAGCATATCAAGATTAATTCCTCATGTTCCTGCTCAAGCAGCAAATACTCGAGGTAAATCACGACTACAGGCTGATCAAGCAGCAGCAACGACAAAACGTAATGATAGTGGTGAAGAAGCTCGTTCGGGTAATAAACGTCCGAAACCAATAAAAACAACGACAGATACTCCTAACGAACAAAATGTCGATATGGATAATAAATAAACTTTCATTATTAATGCTTGTGTTTGTACATAAAAATATCGTTTGATATTGTTACAAAACATCAACAAACTTACTGTTTTTTTTTCTTCGTTCTGTTTTTGTTCAACTCTACATATATAACTGGTGATTGGTTAATTGTCAAAAATGTTTTTTCTTTCGTTTTCTCTCCCTTCCTCGTTTCTGTTTCCGTCAAACTTTTCTTTTGTACTATGAAGATGAAAAATGTCTGATGTGTAGAAGAAATTTTTCGTAGACTCAGAAATTGCAAAATTTACTCATTCAACTCTTCTTGTTATTTCATTCCTCTAAAAAGACAAACAAACAAACAAACATGACAAAAAAAAAGCTGTTTTCTTCTTCTTTTCATCCATATATCTGCATTGATTTGAATAATAATAACAACAACATAGAAAAAAATGTTTCCTTGTGTTCGAATTATTTATTTGATCTCGGTTGAATCTTTTTTTCTCTTTCTGTTTGTTTTAGATTGTTAATAAATAGTTAATCGTATGCACAAAGATTTCTATAGAGTGACAGAGAAACGAATGATTTTTAAGTGTTTAGAAAAGGCAGTTCTCAAAAAGCAAACTAATAATGTAAAAAAACATTTAAAGAACTGATTTTGTTTTCTTTTTCTTTTCTAGATCTAGAATTGTTTCTGTTTTTTTTCTGCAATAGTAAAGATAAGTAAGAAAATCGTAGTTGCGCTTATTTTTTATTTTAATTATTTCATCGTTGGAAAATCGATCAGACGGAAGAAGTGAACGAGTTTTGAAATATATTTTTTTTTCTAACAAACGTTTATTTGGATTTTCACTCGTATGCATTGATAGCTGTTCGTTGTATAACCGGTAATGGTTCATAGATATTTCTCGGTACTGAATAAGGTTGATAGACAGGCGTAGGTATTTCTTTTCGTGCTGAAGATTTCTGTTGTTGTTGTGGAGGATAATTATAAGGCCATTGAAAGGCTGTACGCTGTTCGCTTATGCCGACAATACGTTGTCCGCCAGTGTTTTTTTCGTTATCAGTAACGAGCTGATGAAAGTATTGGCTACGTGACATTTTTTCTCGTTTCTGTTGCGTTTCAGATTGATTCATTTTGCCAGTTAAATGCGGTGGAAGAAGTTCTTGAACGGGTATATATGATTGATAATTAGGAAATCGTTCTTGATATTCCGTATCTTTTAAACGTCCTATTGATGAATATTGAGAAGATTTACGTGCAAGAGGTTTAGGTACATAATCGAACACATGACTCGGTTTTGCATGATAACAATACGGACGTTTAGGATGATAGTTTTCATAATGAAGACGATATTCGGACGGTTGAGGATTCGCTTTCGGATCGAAATCACACGAAAGAAACGAACGATTTGATGGAGGTCGATCCGAACCGATTTTTGGTAGGACAACATGAGGTGTGTAATCTTGTCGACGTGGTGAAAGATAATTTTCTCGATATTCAGTTGCCGTTACTAAAGAAGAATCGATCGTTTTGTTTTTCGAATAGGAATTGATACGATACGATATTTCAGATTCTTACTTGATGATGAGTCCTCATCCATCGAAAGTACACGTCCCATTGTTAATGGCATTATTATTTCTGTTTGTCAATCTCGACCTCTTGTCTCGTTCACTTTCTTGGTTAAAATGAACTTGAATTCTCTAGTTTTTTTTTCTTCTTTATTATATTTTTATTTCAAGTTTTAAAAAAAACAAGCAGAAAAAGAAATAGAAGCAAAAGAAAAGAAGCAAGCGAGAGAGAGAGAGAAAACGAGAGAAAGACATTATCGCAATAATAAGGGGAAACGAGACGTTTTTTAGCAGTTTGCTTGTTGTTTTTTTGTTTGCTAAAACAAACAAACAATCAAAAAAAAAGCTGATCGTTGCTATTTCTTATTGTTTCGAGTCTTTGTCAGTAATCATGACAGGTAATGAGACACAAGCAAGCTCACGACCTTTTCCATCGATCAAATAATAACGCATTTGATTGACTTTTACCTAGACAATAAGAGAGAGACAGAAAAAAGCAGTGAACACTTTCTGTTGTTGTAATTCAATGAAAAAATGACGTACCGATGGATATGTTGGACTGACAAACATACTATTGTGATAGGTATAACGAACATTACTTTTAACTGGACAGCCGAGTTGTTTACAAACATCAGAATTAGGTAAAGCAAAATCGTGATCCATTGTACCAATTGTAGCAATAACTTTTGCTCGAACTTTATGAGCAGTTTTTTCTGTACACAAAAAAATGGTCGTGTCTATTGTTTTTCATTCGACAAAATAAATCGCTTACTTAAGGTAAACGTAAATTCAAGTCGTGCATCAGTGCCCTTGTAAAATGTACAATATTCTTGTGTACATGGAGCATTTACCGAAACCTTAAGAATTTCACCAGCAGAAGCCGCTAAAATACATAAACGTTGATATTCTCTGTGTTTTGAATTCAAATTTGAAGATTACATACCTGTGCATTGTTTGAATGGTGCTGGTAATTGAGCAGCAAATGTTGTGCAAATCAATGCAAAACAAACGAGAATAGTTAATTGTTGTTCAATAGCCATTTGATGAAATGTAAATTCGAAATCGACTGACAAGCAAATAGGCCAGATATCACTTCTATTTATTCTATCGAACTAAACATGTACATATATATATAGTATCGTCTTATCTCTTTCGACAATCGTACCACCACTCGACATTCTCGTTTTTTTCTTTCTTTTTCTTCTACATGTTGTATTCCCTTGTACATTTCAAGCTAATGAATAATACAGAATGACGTCGAAAATAGATAAAGAACCGCAAACGATAAGAATTACTAATGCACATTTTTTTTTCTCTTTGTTTGGGATTTGTACTGTTGAAACAATAATATGCACTTGAAAAACGATGAAGCAACATCTTTGTTTCTGATTATTCATTCGTTTACATGTCGAGATAACAAACAAAAATCGAATTTCATCTGATAAATTGTTCTAGATGGATGACGCAACAGCTGTTCTAGCTGGTCAAACGAAAAAATATAATATACCATTGAGTCATTTTGAATATAAATACATACAGAATTGTAAAGATGGAAAAGAACTTGAACGAATATACAAAGAATTAATGTAAATAAAAAAAAGAAAAAAACAATTGGATTCAGTTTTTTGTGCTTTTGTGAATTCATAGAGGTGGAGAAGTAGGCTCATTTCCAGATCTAGAAAAATTAACACTCGATCGAATACGAGACGTAAAACCGAACAGGTGCTTTCAAAGAATAAAACATCTAAAATTTTATTCAAATTTTCATTTTGCTTAGTCAAATACTTCGCCAAGATAAGGCTCCTTTGGATAGATCAGCGTTACCTGCCAATGAACGACAGGATTTCGATGATTTTCTTAATCAAATGAAAACAACTAATCGAACAGCATCGAGTTCTATTAAAACTCATGAAAATAATGCTCTGGAAAATGTACCAATCCGTTCCAAATCGACAATTGTAAGTTAGAGAGTTGTACTGATGAACTTCATTTGATCTAAGAAATTTCTTTTCGATTAGAGTAAATCGATTACTCCAACTCCGAAAACATCTGTGATAACTAACAATGGTAAACCAAAACGAATAGTACCGAGAAGTTCCGATGAATGGGCGAAGTAAGTGACGAGCTGACATTGTTTTTTTTTGTTTCAACTTTATCGTTTGAAAAATAAATTTCTAGACTAGATCGGGAATTAAATAGTGATAACGAAGCAGATGCTGATGATGACGATGATAATGAAGATGAACAACAACAACAAAAACAAAAACAAGAAGAAAAGCCTAGTTTGTTCCAAAATAACAGCATGTGCTTTTTTTCTAAAATTATTTTTTAAACAGAAAGTCAACGTCTTCAAATAGCTGAACAACATCGTCTCAATGGAAATACTGCATTTAAATCCAATAATTACCAACAATCTATTGATTACTATACGAAAAGTATCATGCTAGATCAAACCAATTCAGTCGTCTATATGAATCGAGCTATAGCATGTAAATGATGTTTTTTTTTTCAAGAAATTCTCTGTTTAACATGAATTTTACAGATTATAAATTAAACAAGTATGATGAGTCTATGGTCGATTGTACGAAAGTTTTATCCAATGATCCACATCATATAAAAGGTTTGACAAATTATTTTGATGCAAAATTTGTTTTTTTTTTGAATAATTATTTTATTTAATATAGCTCTCTATCGTCGAGCATCGTGTTATATTGCTAAACAACAATATGATGAAGCAAGATGTGATCTTGATATTCTTATTAATGCTGCGCCAGACAATGCCGAAGCTAAAGTAAATCAAATGAAATTCTCAATAATGAATTGACAATTTGTTTTTAGACTCTTTTGCAAAGCATCCCAAAGTCAAAAGGTGTTCGTATACCGATAACCGAAGATGATGATGATGACGGTGGTGCTGGACAAGTTGATACTTCTCAACAACCGATGAAAATTCCTATTATGGAAGTCGATGAAGAAGACGAAGAAGAAGAAAAAATGCAAACAAATGAAAACATTCCATCGAACGGTATTGATATACCACAAAAGTAGAATTTGCACACATCATTTAAAAAACACACACAATAATATTCTTTGTTCATATTCAGAAATACAGTACATCCACGTCCATGTATTGATTCTCATGAAGCATCACCAGCTATGTATGATTCTCATTTTCATCATCGTGATGATCACGATGAATTGCCGAATGCTTTGTCTTCTCATTTAAATGCTCGGCTAGCTAATCGAAATGAAGATGATGATAATGATGATGATGATGATGATGATGACGATGTGCCACTTGGTGGTGAAGCAAGTGGTGGTTTAATAGAAACCATGAGTGATGACGATGTAAATGGTTCTCGAAGTTTGAATGTTTCATCGACAAGTGAAGGTGATGATGACAATAATGATGTTGCACCAGAATTAGTCAATCAAAAACCGTTACAAACACCACCGATAACTCCAATCAAACGACAAATTAGTCATCAAGATTCGATTGATCAACGAATTTCCTATGGACGGAACGATCATTCATCGACGAAATCATACGATGATCTCATATTGAATTCGAATTTTTGTTCGACAATTCAAAATTGGTTACGTGATTCAATGAATATTCAATCGAATCATCAAGGAATGCATCGAGATAAACCCTGGACGAAATCAGCTCGACCATGGGCTCTCGATAGACTTCAACGTGATATTGAACGATTTCATCGATTAAATGACCATGTAAGTGCGCTTGAAGCATCGAAAAAAATGCTCAAGAACGGTTTTCTCGATTATCATCAACATGCCGAACATATTGTGAATATTTTAAATATCTGTGCTCAATCCTATTCGAAAATCAATCAATATTACCGCAGTATTCAATATTCAACTGAAGCATTGCAATTCAATAGAACTGATTCCAGTGCGCTCATATGTCGAGCAAAAGCATTTGAAAATGAAACTTTTCTACTTCTCAGTTATGCTGATTATGCTCGTATACCATCAACTGACTTACACTATCAATCATCAAAAACTGCATGTGATCGTTTATCGATTGAATTAAAATCCACCGAAGGTGATCAATGGCGTGCTAAATTACCGAAAGAATCCGATGGTGACGATGCATGTTATCTATTGTACACACAAACTCGAGATAATTATACGGAAGCCAATGCATATGATTGGTATCGACAACGAGGAAATCAATTGTATCTCGATGCATGTTTCGTATTGGCTATTCGATGCTATACGCATTGCATTCAATTGAGACCTGATGTTGCAGCTGCGTACGCAAATCGAGCTGCTTGTTATTTAAAAGTTTTCGAACCGAGAAAAGCTCTTGATGATTGTAAGAAATCGTTAAACATCGATTCGAATAATGTTCGTGCTCTCTATCGAAAAGCATGTGCACATAAAATGCTTGCTGATTCATCGGCATATCAAATGACATTAGAAGATCTCATTAAACTTCAACCAAATAATCAAACCATTCTTGCCGAATATTTTTCTCATCAAAATGAACAAATTCCTCGAAAAATGCGTCGATTACGTTCGAATCCCACTGACAATTCTTTATCAACGAATTCCAACAGTCAATTGACAACACAATCAACCATTGAATTGCCTCTTACATACAATGAACTAGAAGAAATTCGTGCGAAAAAAACTCCTCAATTCACAGCTGCTACACGTTATCAATTTACTCAACAACTGGATGCGTTAAAATCTGACGACATGAAAAATGTTTGCTCGTTTATTCTTCGTTTGCCAACGAAAGGTTTATTTAAAGTAGCAACGAATGCTTCGGTGAAATTAATCGAAATGATCGTACTCGCTACTCGAACGATGATCAATGCCGAAAAACAATTTCAACAAGAACATAAATCGACTATTTTACCATTTTCCTATCTTAAAATGTCGTTTGATTTACTGATTGAATTAACAACATTGCCGAGATTGGATTCGAATTTATTGATGATCGATCAACACTGTCGAGCTGTTTTAGACGATTTATTAACATATGCTGCATCGATATCAACGATATTAAACGACGTGAGCAAATTAGAACGTTTACGAAAATGAAATCACAATAGTTGGACTGTTTGTTCGCTTGTTTTATTAAAGAAAAAGAAAAAAAACTACATATACACACAAAATTTTTGTTTTAAACAAGAACTGACAACAAAAAAAACACGAATACTGTTTATTATTTTATTTTATTAAGACAAAATCTGAATTCGAGAAACGTTGACTAAGACCGATGAATGTGATGCCGAATGTTTTCGAGAGTTTCTTTTCGATTTCATCTAATTTCCGAGCAAGATCAACAACGGGTTGAGATTTGAATTTATCCGCAATTTCCTTCAGAGAAAAAACAATAATGAGAATGAAATGATTTACAGCACAAATTCGTACACGAATGTATGTTTGCATCGGATGATATTTGCTACCCAATGAATGACAAGTTTGAATGAGTTTAAGAAGAAAAGAATAGAGATCCGATTGCATTCGATCTTTGCTTGTAACATTTAATTTTTTCGAATTATGAACTACTTTTTCTAATTGATTTGCATTGATATACGAATTGATTTCTGTTTTTTTCTTGTTCGATTGAAAAAAAGATTAAAAGAAACAGAAAGAAAATACCTCGTAGATCATGTTCACTTATGATTTGTAAATCATGTTTAAGATTCTCTTGAATTTCTCTTGCACAACGTGTGTTATCGATTCGTTCGACTAACATTAAATCTAGCTGAACAGCCGTTGAATAGAGATCATGACCTAGTTCGATTAAATTCGGTTTATTCGTCGTTTGTAATAATCCTAAAGTCCATTTGATAAACTCGTCATAGGTGAGACAATGATCGAGAATGACACGTAGAGCATGATTAGTTGAACGATAGAATTCATTTAATGGAGAAATAAGACCAGACGAGATGAGTTCATCGTGAATTTTTCGTAATTTTTCATTGTTATATTTCGGTTGAGTTAGTAAAGCGTTGAGAGATTTCGTTAAGGAATTGATGTAGATATCATCGGATTGTTTCGAAGGTATCTAAACGAAGGATAAATCAATGAGAAAAATATTATTTTGAATAGAAATCACTCACTGAGACTTTTTCTTCATTATCAGTTAACAACGAATTACGATCGATAGATTTTGATTTATTAATCTGAGATTCACTAGTGTTTTTTTCCAAAGTTTTAGCTAATAGTCTCTGTGCTTTTGTCTTTTCGAAAGGTATATCCAAATCGATCTTGCTGATTTCACCGGTTAGCTGAGTTTTTATCTCTTGCTCAGGATTAATCGGTGACAATGAATGATATTGTAAACATGCTGACATTTGATTGATTTCAAAACTAATTGTATTATTTCTTCCCATAATACCTGAACAGCGATAATTAAATTAAACTATTTTATATCTGTATTAAAATTCTACCGTTTGTTGTTGTCGTCGTTGTTTCAGGATGGATTGTTTCTATTTTTACTTGAAATGATTCGTTGGTTTTTCGAACAGGTATTTTAATATTTGACTTTCGTGAATTTCGAATCGAAATTTTATTTTTATACCAAGATTTGACTCGTTCAGGAATTGTCAAGTCTACTCTCTCGAATATGCCTATCAATTGATTTTGTTTGATTGGATCATTTTCTTGACTTAAAATTCGATTAATTCCATCGATTACTATTGAAGTTTTCTTTTTATTTGTATCGATTTTAGTTTTTCCATCTAATTGAATTAATTTCTCTTTCAACATTAGTCGATAAATTTTCTCGGATAATTCCTTCGATTGTTTAACTTGTTCTCGAGTTAAATTATTCAAAAAACTTCGATTGAATTCATCTGATCCATGAATTAATTCATTCAATAGATTTTCAATACATTCTCGATAGAAATCATGTGTTGGCATGTTCGTAATTGTTTCGAGACTTCGTTTTATACACATTCGTACAAATGGAAGTTTTAATCGTTCAAGAAACTCTGTACATTCTTCACTGGTCGGCTGTTCTGAAAGGGGAATCTTAGCAATCGAATACAAATTAATTGACTTCGATAATTCACAGATTTGTTCTTTAGTTAGACGATGTGTTTCAATGAAATAGGCCATGTCTAAAACAAAAAAGAGAGAGAAATATGACTTTCTGAGGATGAAATTGCAAATGGTAAACCTAATTGTTTTTGTATTTGTTCGATAGGAATCGATGATTGATTTTGAATATTTTCATTAATCAATGTTAATACTCGAAGGAGTTCATTGAACGAAGAAATATCTATTTGAGCATTTTTCATATTGTCAATAACGATAGACAATCCATCTGTATTAATTTTCTCCATTAAACCCATTGTAATCGCTTGATTCGATTCTTTATAATCTGCCAAACGTTTCAATGTACCTTGTTGTGCAAGTCGTTCGTTGATCGTTTTTAATTGATTCTCATTCTAAAACAATGAATGATTAGCATTGTCGAATGCGTAGGTATTAGCTTGAGATTTACTAATGATGATAGATAATCATTAATAAATGTTTCAATAAAAATACTATCTCGTTCAGTGAATTTCATTTGAATACTTGTTTCGACTTGATTAATAAATTCTCTTAATGAAACACTAATCGGTGATTTCATTGCATCGAAACATGTTTTCACTCCATCGAGATGTGCACGAGTGAATATAATATTCAATTGTTCAGAAATATATTTCACTTGTTCATCGCGATCATTTGGCAATCGACTAATATCAACAGTTCGAATCGTAGCTAAATCTTTGATCAATGTTGCCAAGTCAGATACCGCTAGAAAAAGTCAAAATCTTTACAAAATTATACTAAAACGTCAACATACGTAATCGACTGACACGATCTTTAATCAACATATTGAATACTTTGTGATCCTGATCGGATATCTCATCTACATTCAAAATGTGAATGAAATTAATAAAAAAGACGATTTCTACCAGATCGATCGATTAAATATAGATTTTGTTGTAGTTTATTTTGTTTTGCATTTTCATTGAAAGATTTTAATAATTCAACAGCAATACGATATGTATTATCTTTTTCTCGGAGAACATTAATCACTGTTTCGATCGATGCAAGATTCGTTTTCATTGCTACTTTTTCGAACGCTTTCCGAATTTCTTGTAAAGCCTATTTTTCGAACAGAAAAACATATTGTTTCATTAAAAAAAATTGTTTGTAATCAACCTGTACAAGTTTTGGAATGCCACCAAATTTCGAGATCAATTGAACATTTGTTAATTGATCATAAATATTCATAATATCTGTATTTTTATGTTGATTTATAATTTGCATGAGTTCATTTATTAATTTCATATCTTCAGATTTTAAATCTTTACCAATATTTGTTTGAATTTCTTCGAGAATTTCATCGAGTGACAATGGTTCAAGATTATCATAATCATATTTATATTCATCTAATTTACGTCGTTTTTCACGTTGTTGATCGATAATGAGTTCTATAGTTGATTTTCGACGATCATTATCATCATCATCTGCCCATTGAAAACTCGTTTTTTCCGGCGATTGCTCATGTTCAATCGATAGATTTAAAAATAAATCATTCGGTAAATCGAATACTTTTTGTAATAATTTAATTTTGTCTTGTTTCATGATATCGGCTGTGCGTAGACGTTGCCGAACAACTGAATTAGGAATTTGTACATCGATGCCGATGATAGGCAATCGTTGCATGAAATCTTTTTCTTCGGATGTATAGATACGTTTCCATCCTCGTTGAATATATTCGGGTAGGCAATACTCGATTTGATTTTGATCAAGAGTTTTTTTGACTAGTAAATGATAATTAGACGTCATTCAAGAAAGAAAAAACGCGGAAAATATTGATTTTGCTCGAGTTTATTTTTCAAATTGAAAGACAAAAAATAAAATAATTTATTTATTCTCGATGATTTCGTAGAGCTTCTCGAACAGCATCATGAAAACCATCGGGATTATCTATCATCATCTGATGACCGGCTGATGGTATTACGAGTAGTCGAGCCGAGCTCAAAAAATTTGATCGACTATTTAGTCGGTGGACGGTTCGTTGACCAGCTCTATCGATAAAAGAATGTGTAGGAAATGATTTTTAAATTCAATGAACTTACTCTGTATCCATCCAATCATGATCACCATAGAAAAATGTTACACGTGATACATCGGACTGTCCTAATCGATTTTCCAAGGGATCATGTGCGAATACACTGGATTTTAAAACACGAGTCAAAGCAAATTCACCACTGCCTGGTTGAGCACAGAGATGATACTAGACAACCGAGAAAACAAATCATTCGAAATGAAAGATTTAACAGATGATTTGAGAACGAACTAGATAGTTTGCTACGTCTGATTTGGGCAATTTTAATCGTCCTTTATCGATTTGATCGGCAAGAGCTGCTGTTGTTTCGAGACCAGCTTCACTCGTCGCTGCTGGAGTGTCTTCAACTGCTGGTCCTGTTAAAAATCGACGTGTAACATACGCGGTAACTGGTCGTGGTCCCATGGGACCAATAAGTCGAACGACTGACAATGGTGTATAACCACGATTCCATAGAAATAAAATAACATTGCGTATCATACGCATTCCGAATGAACTGGCATGACGACTGCCGGGTGCTTCTGCTTTTTCAGGTTCTTTTGGTACACCAACTGGTGATGCTAATATTAAATGTGAGACACACTGTGGAAATGACATGGCATATGCTGCACTAATATAAGCACCAAATGAATGTCCTAAATATGAGAACTATTCGAAATTAAAATGTAGATATCGAAAGATATTTACCAAGTAAAATCATTTTCTCGAGATTCAATTGAATTCTCCATCGTTCAAGAGCATCGACAAAAAATTGTTCGGCTTCCCGACCTGTTTTAGCTCGAAATCGTGGTCGTGATGATCTTCCACAACCGAGTAAATCGATAGCATAGACATGTTCATGTTGCTCAGCTAATGCATCAAGATTCAACAGCCAAAATCCTACACCAGCGCCAAAACCATGCAAAAGTACTAAGGGTGATTTTTGATTTGCTCGTTTTGCATTTGGATTATACGTATGAATCGTATTTATAGTTAGATTATCACCGATAGATACTTGAATTTGTTCAAAAGGAACTCGAACAATCGATAGAACACGTCGTTCAGCTTCAGCTAATCGAGCAGTCGATGTCGGTATCCAAATCTGACGTATCCACTCCCAAACGATAGCCATGCTAGTAAAAATCGAAATGACGGCGATGATTCAGTTCTAACTCATTCGGTACTCAAAACCAGCCAATACAATGAAAGTATACGATGATGCATGACGCCATCGTGGCTGTTCTCTTTCCTTAAACGACGAAGAAAAAAAAATGCACTGTCAGCAACACTCTCAAAAGTATTTTCTAGCGCACTCGTGCCGAAACGACCACGTACTTTTCGTTTCTATAAAATGTCAATGTTCGATATTTAAATCCTAGATAAAATTATTTGTCCAACCGAAAACAGGGTGCTTTTTAACATAATCTTTGCTCTGTTTTCAGAGAGAAACAAGATATTTTGTCAATGATCTTCGCAAATATATGAAACGTTTCGAATAACATTACTTGATCGTCATATTATAGTCTAATTCGCGTAAACCATGTTTTCGCTGGTTGGTGAAAATTTCTTACAAAAGAAATATTTGCCGAGCTGTCTGAAATCTTCTGTTATTTTTCTTTTCAAACGAAAAAATAACAAACATTAATGTCTGTTATCGCTCCTTCGAGACTAAGAAACAAACAATTCTTTCAAATGCAACATTTTATTTAAATTAATTGATCAATATTCGCCTGTAAAATTTCATTGAATTGGGTACTGAACCCGAAAACCATTGTCTCTCTTTCGTTTTTTTTCCTATAAAATGCAAATCTCAAGATATTAAAATTCCTTGTGAAGAAAATTAAAAAACGACAGAGAGCGTAGGTTGTATGTCACTTCATTTGATAAAATGCAAATCTGTGTATAGTGTAAAAGAAGCTGCAGGCGTGGCATTATGTACACGAAAGAACGGAGAAAATTATTCGTAGAGACGAAAAACGGTCCACAACGAATCATTACGACTTCTCATCGATTCGATTATATAAAATTTGGTTTGCAGTTTTACTCCTCTCAGTTTGTACTTAATGTCACGTGAGTTTATCTTATTCTCAATACTTCCTATCGTTTTTGCAAATATTGGCGTCGATGTATCGCAAAGTGTGTCACAGGAGCAGTTCGAATGTTTAAAAGGTAACAATTTTAAAAGACGAACAAGGTCAAATGTCTCTTTCGAATAGATAATGGATATAAATTTGCTATCGTTCGTGCGTATCGAAATAATGGTGTCGTCGATATGAATAGTGCACAAACAATCAAAAATGCGCGCGCAGCAGGTTTAAAACAAGTCGATGCTTATCTATTGCCATGCATTTCATGTGGAGACGCATCTCAACAAGTATTGCATGCAAATCAAAATTGAGGATGTTCAGTTAAATTTTGTTTTAGGTTATTGAAACTATTGACTATCTCAAAGATGAAAACGCACAAATTGATATGCTTTGGTTAGATATCGAAGGTCGATGGACTCGAAATATTGATATTAATATTCGATTTATCGATGAATTAGCTCAACAAATTAATAATTTCGGTATTAAATTTGGAATTTATACAACTCGATCCAATTGGATATCGATTATGAATAATATTACAACATTCTCGTTGAATTCACTCTGGTACCCACATTATGATAATACGAAATCGTTCGATGATTTCCGGGCATTCGGTGGCTGGAGAGAACCATTGATCAAACAGTATATAGGTGATGTTAAAGAATGTGGTGTAATACTTGATAGAAACTTCGCATAAATCATCTTCTCCTATATTGTAATTATATATTTATAATGAGGTTTTACAAAAACTACGAATACTTTAATTATCTCGTTCTTTCTTGACGTCATGAGTATTTCGTATGTTTCACATCAATGATTTTTGTTCGTCATTTCGAAAACAATATTTTATGAAAGTATTAGAAAATCGAAGTGTTATTTGTTTTGGTACAAAAATAGAAAAAAAAACGAAGAAGAAGAAAACGAAACACAAAATGATACAATTTCAATAGAAAGTTCACCGTCTTCTTATTATCATCATCTGACACGTGAGAACAGTTCGTATAATCGTCATCATCATCGATTCGATTGAATATTTTAAGAAGCAAGAGTATATCGACGTGCTTTTTGTTGAGTTCGAATCATTTGTGCTAATGTTGTGAAAGCTTCAGTTAATCCATCGCCTGTGATTGCACAACATGGAATAATATAATAGGAATTCTCAGGCCATGAAAGTAGATTCAATTGTTCGGCAATATTCTCGGCTGGCAGAGCTCGTTTATCGTCTTGTTTATTAGCGAGAACGATTAATGGAACGTTTTTCATTGTTTCATGATTGTAGATGCCTTCTAATTCAGTACGAGCAACTTGAAGACGAAGACTATCGGTTGAATCAATGACGAATACAAGTCCATCGACATTATTGAAATAATGATGCCATAATGTTCGTAAATGATCTTGACCGCCAACATCCCATACAGTTAGAGATATTCCACGGCAAGGCGAAATTGTTTCGACATTGAAACCTTGAATAAATTAGTTCGTATTTGTTTCTTTCGAAAGAAAATTTACCAATCGTTGGCACGGTATTAAAATCTTCGGTGCGTTTCATTCGATAGAGTATCGTTGTTTTACCTTAAGATAAATATGTGTCTTTTCGAAGAAAAGATCGGTATATTAAAATAGTCTACCGGCATTATCTAAACCTAACATAAGAATACGTTTTGGTCCATCAGCTGATAATTTTTTCATAATTTTCGATAGAACTTTGCCCATTTTGTTGTCATCAATAAATAAAATTCGTTAATTACTTTGTTTCTTCCTTTTTCTTTACTTTCGTATTGATCACTGTCGTTGCTTATATAAAATCACGAGAAAAAGAAAATGATCATAATCAAAACTGCACAGCACACTCACACGCACGTTACATACTGTATTATGCGCGATCAAATATGTCAGTCATCATATTGCAAAGCAAAATTTATTCAACTCGATCGTCATACATATTTGTTGCGTTGGTGCAGAGGACGTATAGGTGAATGAATAATATAACTAACAAGGAGAATGTGAGCAGTCTAAAGCAAGGTGAGACTATTGTTCGATAGTCGAAGACATAGTGAAATAGCAGGTTTCTTCTTTTTCTCTCTATTCTATGTACATACATAATCAAATAAAACGAAAGAAGAACTGTCTCATTCGATAACGAAGTTTTTATTGATATGCCCAGACAACTACCATCTATTAACCGTTCAACGAACCATCAGACTACTTTTGTCCGCGAATAAAGTAACTGTTCATACATATAAATATCATCTATATTAGAGAGAGAGAGAGAAAGGGAAAGAAATCTATACTTATTCTGTCAATTTAATGGGATCGATATGCAGTACGAGCAAGTGTTTATTTAACGCTGATAACATCATTAAAAAAATAACGATTACTCAGATTGTATATGAAAACACAACAAGTTTCTTCTATCTCTTTTATATCATCAAGAAAATAAAAGGTCATCAGCTTAGCAGTACGGGCTATGACATGTCTATGTCATTGAATATATAAAATTTTGTTTGTCAAATATCAAATTTCCTTTCTTTTTTTTTTTATAAAAAAAATCACAAAAGGTATTTTATTGAAAAAAAAACAAGTGACTTATAAATAATCACGAGATGTATAACACTTTGAATTAGATTAAAATGACGGGCGATATAATAAAATAAAATATCTCTAGTAAATAGATTTTTTTTCTTCTTATGATTATTTATTATTCAAGTTTTGTTTGTCAATAAATACTTGATCGTCGTTGTCGTTAGTCATGATTGTTAGAAAAGAGAGTAACTAAAAATGTTGATCCTCTTTCAATTGTACAATCACGTTTTGTGTATCTAGTTATCGTCATCGAACGAAAGTTGTATGTATTTCGTTTTTTTCTCTCTCTTTCTCTATTTTATTTGCACAGTTTGTGATTATTTGGTCAGATCAAAATAGAAGAAGAGAAGAAAAAGATGACAACGACGCGGAGACGAAAGAAATTGAATAGACAAAAGTAAAGTAAAGAAGAACTACAAATAAACTCATCACGATCACATCGCATTGAGAAAGATAAAAAAAAAACGAACGAACGAATGAAAGCAATGCAAAAAACTCTCTCATCTTTTCTATGGTTATCAACAGTACTTGTACATTCAACATTGAGCCAACAATTTATCGTTGGATGTTATTTTACAAATTGGGCTCAACATCGACAAGGTCTCGGTCGATTTCTTCCATCACATATTGATCCATCACTTTGTACACATATGTATTATGCTTTTGCGAATATCGATATGATTAATCGAAGTCCAACACCATTCGAAGTCAATGATGTTAAACCGTCGCCATCAACTGCGCCAATTGTCACCAATGATCGAGTGAAACCACCTGCAAATGGTCGTCTAAATGGCCAAGGAAAACAAGTGGCGAAACCACCACCACCGATGAGCATGTACGATCAATTTTATTTATTAAAACATAAAAATCCTCAAATGAAAACTCTCCTATCATTGGGCGGTGCGAGTGTCAATGCAACGCAATTTCGATCGGTTTTCGAACCGGATAAAAATCGTCGAGAATTCATTCGAAATACAGTCAAATATCTACGAAAGTATCGTTTCGATGGTTTGGATTTAGATTGGGAATTTCCTGAAACTGAATCCGATCGTCGAATATTTTCTTTACTTGTTCGAGACTATCGATTAGAATTTCAGAATGAAGCTTTTCTCACCGATCGGCCTCGTCTTCTTCTAACAGCTGCTGTCGCTGCTTACCGTCCGAAAATCGAAGCCGGCTACGATATCAAAACAATAACTCCCTATCTCGATTATATCAATCTAATGGCCTATGATTACCATGGCAGTTGGAACAGTTTCATTGGTTTTAATAGTCCTCTTTATCCACGTTCAAGTGAAAAAGGTGATAGACGTTTATTGAATCAGCAAGCAACTGTTGATACTTGGATCGAAGGTGGTTGTCCACCATCGAAATTAGTTCTCGGTCTTGGTATGTACGGTCGAACATTTAAATTAAAACAAAAGAAAAACGCCGATGTGAAACCTTATAGTACATCGAAAGGTGCTGGTTCGCCAGGCAATTACACCGCTAGTCACGGATTTTTGTCATATTATGAAATATGTGATCTAGTTAAAAAACAAAAATGGGAAACAGATTTCGATAAAGAACAACAAGTTCCATTTGCTTATAAAGAAGATCAATGGGTCAGTTATGATGATACGAAATCAATCGAAAAAAAATGTCATTACGTCGCAGAAAAACGACTTGCTGGTGCTATGATATGGTCACTTGATTTCGATGATTTTAATGGTGCTTTTTGTGGACAAGGCAAATATCCTTTGTTAACAACAGTTAAAAAAACGCTCGATCGACTTCAAGGTCCAACAACACCGGGTCGTACTCGGAAAACGACTCAACCATCAACGACAAATCAAGGAAAACTTCTTTCATTTTCATTTACTTTTCTGTTCATAAATTTTATTTTTCCATCATTTATGTCGCATTTTATTTGACCCATTGTTCATTTGCTTGTTTCGATTTTTTTTTGCTTCGAATCTCACTCGAAAAATAATGTCTTTCTATTTTACCAAAATCACAAAATAGAAAAAAATATCTTTGTGTCTCTTTCCTTTTTTTTTGCTTTATCTCTATATTTCGAAAAAAAAACACAGAATGCTTATAAACAAATTCAGCAATGTTACTAAATAAATACCACTGTTCAATCTATGTAAATAAAATATCTCTCGTTCAAATCTCGTAATTAGAATTGTTAGCTACAAGCATGATAAATATTTCTCAGCACGCAACAATGACCTTCACTCAACCTTTTGCCTGTCAAGTTCATGATGTATTCTCTTCTCTCGTTTTTTTTGTAAAAAAAATAGCAAATCAAAATTTTATTACAATGATTCCTGAGAACAAAAAAAAAACGAAAGGCAAATCTATTTTTTATGCTACAACACCATGAATAATAATTAAATATTTAAAAGCATCAGTTTCGATTTCAACAGATAGAACATCATCCGTTCGATAATTCCACAAACTTCGACTCATAATTAATATATTCTTTTCTTGTTGTTTTGGATAACACATGACTTGAATAATAACTTTATAATTTTCTTTTACATGTCGAGCAACAATTTGTTTGACAATTTCAGTTATTTCGTATGTTACAGTTCGAGCTGCATTCTCTTCAGTATGTCGAAGACTTTTGATTCGTGGAAGATCTAACAATTGACTAATTTGATCTTTGACTAACTAAAGAATTAAACGTCATGTCTTTCGAAAAGATTTTCTATTCAATACACATACGATACTAAATATATTATCGCCAAATTTAACTGGTACACCAGCATCGGCTAAATTGCCCATTAAATTTCGATGTAAATCTTAACGAAAAAGCAAAATAAGATAAGATATGAATCAAAAGACGATTGTGTTACGATTGAATGGAACTACTGGTATTTGTCTTTCATTTGATGTTGATAATGAAACTGGTATATGACGAGTAGTCGTATTTGTTGCCATGAAAAATGTATAATAAAATTAATAATATTTGTTTTGTATAGTCTTCACGTTCGTTTCTGTAGATTGAAACTTAAAATACTAAAAGAAAACAAAAACACGTTGGTTTTTTTTTGGATGATGATTCTTTTCATTCTCGTCCTGTGCTTTAGCATACGACGTATGTGCGTGTGTAGGTGAAGAAGAACACGTAAAAAGCAAGAAAAAAAAACTGAAGGAGAAAAAAGAGAGAAGCAAAATGTGTAAAAGTGTATGTCGTCTTGAAACAACAACAACTATAGCTGCTGCCTCGAGTGAATAAAATGACGTGAAAAGAATTGACATAATTAGTTTTCTTTTTAAATACTATATAAAACTGTGAAAAAAGGATCAGTATATCAAACGAAAACGTTTTCAAACGCATCACTGTCAAGTATCTACTTGACGGTTATCGAATTGTTGAATGAAGAATGCTTTGGTGAGACATATAAGTTCAAAAAAGTGATAAATTTCATCCGTTTTTTTTCTCTTCTTTTGACTTTTTCTTTTTTTTATCTCAATTGCACCTGTTGCAATATGATCATGATGATTGAGGTCAGTTCAATGAAAGTGAACAAAAAGACTAACTGAATCGTAATATGGTACCAATACAGATGACGTAAGAATTGTAAATGTTCGATTGTTGTCAAAGGAAAAAGAAATCAACAACATTACTACTGAACTCTATTGTAAAAATTAGGCACTCGAAAGTCATTCCTATTATGCTTTATGATTCTTTTCTTTGATTGTCACCGTGTTTTGAATACTAGCGACATCCAAGCGTTCGCATACATTATAGATTCCTAATGGATGAATATTCATCTATCGTATGCTTTGCTTGTATGCAACATATGAATAAAAGAAAAGAAAGTCCATGAAGGCTTGCGTTTTATATATATAAAACTATAAAATGTTTAATTATCAAATTTTTGTTGTCGTTTTTCTACATCTCAATCAAATGTGTTTATTTTCATTTGCATCTGAACATTCTGGTCATTTAAAACCATTTGGATCGTCAGGCCCATTCGAACAAATCGATCAGTTAACCAAGCAATTTCCTGATCCGATATTATTTTTTAATAATTATGTTTCAAAATCACGTCCTGTTGTTTTTCGACAAGTACTTACCGATGATCCTCTTCTAGTTTTATGGAATGATGATGAACAATTAAGTGAACTATTTTTCAACAATCAAGATATTGTTCATGTTGAAACACGAAAAAAAGAAAATCGTCAACAGGATATTCTCGAAATAACAATGAATGAATTCTTACAACGATATCAAAACGAAGAATTATATCTTGTTGAAGAAGTGCCGAGTTTATTAAGGTAAACTAGTCAAGATATTCGAAATAAATAATCTATTATTATTATTTATTAGACCTTATTTTACTTTACCCGATTGTTTACAATGCAAGCCAGCATTCGAAACATTTCAAATAGCTGTAAGTTAGACTTTGATTTAATTAAAATCTTTTCAGATATTTTTGTTTTTGCTCGTAGATGTTATGGTTTAGGTAAGATATTTTGAATAAAGAAAAATAAATCGTTCATTGATTTTCTATTAGTTCGGGTAATACATCATCTGTTGTGCATACAGATGATTATGATAATATTAATTGTCTTCTACAAGGTGAAAAACAATTCATTCTCATCGATCCACATAAACATAGCGATGTAGCTGCACAAGTTCGTTGATTTTATCGAAGATATTCTTTTTGAAAGAGAAAAAAACAAATCTATTCAATTTAGATAATTGACAATTATTCAGGTTCATATTCATCGATAGATGTTGATCAGTATGTTCATTGACCATTCGTTCATTCAATATATAATTTCGATTTTTAGAGTTGATTATGACAAATATACTTCTCTTGATCATGATAATATTCATTATTATTCAGTAACATTACGCAAAGGTGATTGTATCTATTTGCCGGCACTATGGATTCATCAAGTTCGTTCAAAAGATCGTAATGCTGCTGTTAACTATTGGCTAAATCACGAACGTGCTCGAAAAGCAATTGTCGATAAGAATACATGTAGTTTGTTGAAACAGTCGGAATTTGTTACTTTGGATACAGTTGAATGGCCAAAAGAACCGACGAATTTTCAATATTTAAAGGACTTGATGTTAGATCTTGTTGATGACGATAAAACAACATTGAAAGGTTGGATAAAAGAATTTTCGAAAGAATTTGGATTTGATCTTGTTTCGAATGTGCGAACGGTGACTTTATTTGCTGAATTTTTCAATACAATCGATGCAAATGAAAACGGTTTTATTACGACCAGTGAAGTCGAGAATTTATTTGCAACGGATGTAAAAATACGTTTAACGAAAATATGAAAATTATTTTGAATTTTTTTTTTCAGAATATCAAAACTGCTTTTGAGCTACTACAAGATATTTTAGAAGTTATTGAAGTTAAAACTGGAACAACGAATGGATTTAATGATACAACGACGACGGATGATAATGATGAAGAAGAAGAAGACGAGGAAATTAGCGAAGATATTTATTCAAATAATGAAACACTAGTTGATAATGAGAACGAAGAAGATCTAAAACATCAAGAGTTATAAACAAAATCATTTGTGGTGCTTAAATAAAATCTCTTTAGTATTTTATTTGTTTGTTTGATTTCATCGTGAAATAATCTATAGCTTTCGTATTTTCTTTTTTAGATGAAATTATTAGATTTTATTTTCTTGGTTACAAGACTTTATCTTGTTTTTCCTCTTCATCCAAATCCTGCGCATTTACAACCATTTGGTTCAATTGGATCTTTGACTTCGATTAAAGAATTGGAACATGAATTTCCGAGCGAATCAAAATTGTTTACTTATTACATTCCACAAGGTGAGCCGGTCCTTTCTCGACAAGTTTTAAACAACGATCGATCGTTTTCAATTTGGCAAAACGATGAACAATTAAAAAACGAAGTTCATGGATTAGCTGATATGAATATTGAACTTGAAATTTTCCGTAAACAACGACCAGAACGAGTACAAACGACATTCGGAGAATTTCTCAATCGAATTCAAAAGGAATCGTTATTCTACGCGAATGAAGTGCCAGCTATTCTTCAGTAAATTTCAATATTATTTACGTTCTTTAACCCTTTACGGCCGGATGTTGCTTTTTGGCAACATTGTCTCACTAAAA
>ERZ778027.970-NODE-970-length-55577-cov-11.530655_pt1 | contig 55577 bp, 61 predicted proteins | sample MGYA00375757_ERZ778027 | MGnify/ENA primary metagenome ERZ778027 (study PRJEB29350, sample SAMN05389817) | bioreactor metagenome | isolation source: Ammonium sulfate bioreactor | place: South Africa: University of Cape Town | collected 2014-02-18 ...
AACAACAACAACAACAACAACCGGTGAAAGAAAAAATGAATTCTACTAAATTACGTCTTCCATCAGCTCACGAAACGTTAGTTGACAAAATGGATTCGAATCTTCGAATGTTAATCATCAAAGAATTAAGTAAAGACAGTCAAATACCCAAGCCACCTTCGAAAATGAGTGAGTTATTGAAATAGAAACCCGAATCAATCGTTTTGTAAACGAATTTCAGGTTCAACTTATCGGCCGAGTCCACGTGATACAAATACTAGCAATCGTTCGCGAAAGAAACTTCCCGAATGGGTTCTTCTCGCTCGGTTGGTCGGCATCGACGAGCCTGAAATCGAGCATTGGCTCTCTCAAAGTCTACAATTTCCTGCCGGTCGAGTGATTTCAACTTGGTGCAACACGACAACACCGCTGCCGACCGTTGCTCAACTACATTCTCTCGTTCAATCGAACGAACTCAATCGACTCGATCTCGCTCGACAGATCGAAACTATGTATCATATCTAACATTCATTTGATTTGGAATGTTATAAAAAAAAACAAACAAACGAAATTTTCATGATGAATCGGATGGTTTTTTTTTTTATTTTTTTAATTTATTCTTCTTTCTTTTAACATGACAATAAAAAGAAAATCAATGAGAAGTTCTTTTCTTTATTGTTCACGCATATCACGTAAACGACGAACAGCGGAACGGACAGCGGCTGCTGTTGATGTTGAGTAAACATAAGCTCCGCCGGCAACTGTCTTTTGACACGAACGACATTTCCAAATGCCAACACATGATCGTTTCATGTTGTCTTTACCGCAAAATGAACATGTGTATTTCGAGTGTTGAGTTACTTCCATTTTTTTAACCATTTTACGTAATGAGGCACCGTAACTAAAAGAAAAGAGAGCGAAGTTTGTATGTCTGTGTGCTTTTTTTTATACTGAGATCAACTAACCGTGTACCATATTTACCAACAATGCCTACTTTTTTAGTTCGTTTTGCCATTGATTAAAATGTCGAACGAAAGTTGATAGAAAAATCTGTTCGATCTGAAAGAAATAAAGAAAACAAAAAACACAACTGAATGAATGAATGAATAACGTTTTTTTTTCTGCTATCAGTACAAAAGAAAAACAAAAACGAATGATTTATTTTTTCTTTTGCGCAGTTTTAGCTGCAGTACGACGTGCGGTTAGTGGTGCTATTTGTACATCATCTAATGTTAACGTTGGCTGATCAAATCGATAGATATCATCAGCAAACAGTTCTTCCTCCAACGGTTTTCCATCGGGAAAATAAGTGGGAAATGGTGGATGATTATCTTTCGTTAGATTTTGTTTGTGTTCATAGAGTGTTGAATCTTGAATTCTCATATAACCATGATTAGGCCCGGGCACAGCTGGACCCATTAAATACAAAACATTGTATTTCGTATTGATTCGCCAGATCTTCAAGCCTTTCATCATAATACGTTTGTTGCCCATGTAACCATGCAGACGTGTACCGGGAAGAACTTTATGTTTACGACCGGAACCGAGTGTGCCACGTTTACGATGAAATTTCGTTGCACCATATTCATCACTCGGACCGCCACGAAAACCATATCGTCGCATAACACCCTTGAGAAAGAGAGAAAACAGAAATCAAAATGAAAAGATTTTTTATTTCAATTTACTTGGAAACCATAATCGATCGTACGAGCTTGTACATCGACGTAATCGCCACAACGAAAGTGTGTTGCATAGAGAGGAGTACCGGGTTTGATGACGCTATTTGGTGTGATAAAAAATCGGGTTAACTTTCGTTTGGGTGGCACGCCCGCTTGTTCGAAGAGGCCGTTGTAGGCTCGAGTGAATTTTCTCGGATCACATGAGAGTGCGCCGACAACGAGCATGCCAACTTTACCTTGAAGTTCACGACGTAACGGACGAGTCGTGAATAACGTTCGGAAATTAATCATTTCAGGTGGGGTATAATTAATAACATGATTATCGACAATCTTCAAGATAAGAAAAAAAAAAAGAACGATTCCATCGAATGACAAGAAGAAACGAAGTCGATTGACTTACTTGAACTAAAGTCACATAAAATTTTCGACCTTTCTTATCCCATTGTGGTAATGTGCCGAGTTTAAGACCCAACACACCCGTACGAATCGTTTCAGGACTCGTCGTAAAATCGCCACGTTTCCACGGTGCATCTTTCAATGGACTTTCTTTGTTTGCATACGTTTCATAGACGATTTCGTTCATGAATGCCGCATTTTCCGGCGTGATTTTTTCATCCCAACTAAAAATTCAAGACAAACATATTTCGTCAACAGAAACGAATTTAAACAGACCAACCCGCCTCCACGTCGTTGAACCCATTTGTCATCGTAGAATTTATGCCAATGAAGCTTTTTATATCTCAATCTCATCTGTTGATCAGTTAATTGATGACGTCGAATCCATGCACATGGAACATAATTCATACCCGTACAAGGAAGAGATCCTGTCGTTGATTTAAGAAGTGTTCGTGTGAATAGACTTGCATTGCACACGGTTTGAAGTGCACGATTCATTTTTGAACGAGAAAACGAAACAAATTTCTAATCAATTACATGCAACAGTTCTACTACAACAACAAGTAGAAAAAAAAGAAAATAATAAACATAAAATATCATTAGCCTTGACAGTAGCGACGTTGAATTTACGATTTGGACCACCACACTGGCATTTATTTATGGATTATAGAGGACACTAGACAGTTGAAGATTTTCGAAAGGAAAATTATTTTCATTTTCGAAAAAAATAGTTTTTGTTATCAATGAACTAGTTTCTCGTGAAAATCATTTTTTCGAAATATCGTAACAATGATTATTGGCTTAGAACATCCAATTATCTTATCTAAAACTATTCTAACTTCACACATCAGATCAGATAGACATCAAAACGACTAAAAGGATGAAATATCTTTTAACATCATAATAACAAACAAATACGATCTCGTTGATTTGTAATTCAATAGGAGATGATCTTCAGTCGAGCAGAATAAACGAGTTCTAGCGATGATAGAACAATCTATTAAAGGAACTACTACCGATAAAATGTCATGCTTAGTTATTTGATCCATAATTTACCTGTTGTTCAACTCGAATTTAATTTTTTTTTCATGCGTAGGATTGTGTACTTGCTCAATCAGACGCGACTAATGTCGTCAAATAGTGAGAAATCCAATGATGTTCAATTATTGGCAACATATGGCACGCTGAGAGATGATGATGATTCCGGTGCACCCTGGAGAATAGCTTTCATTCAAGTCTCTTTTCATATTTATTAGCAAAATAGAAAACAAAAAAAAGCAATGTTGTCTTTTGTTCGTATTCACAGGGTATTAGCGGTGCAATAACAGGTCGAGTCAGTGGCTATCAACTGTTCGGACATACAACACTTAAATATCCTTTCGCAGTTTATACAGGTGTGAGAATGAGTTTTGCTTTTGATGTTCTGTTGATTAACGAACGTTCTATGAATTAGGTAATTCCAATGATTCGATTGTTGTTCGTCTTCTAAGTTGGCCAACGAAAGAAGAATTCGAGAAGAAAATTCTTGAGGGTGATATAATCGAAGGTGATGATTATGTTCGAAAGATTATCGAAGCTGTTACAAATGATGGGCCAAAACAAGCCTATATCTATGTTTCAGCAGCTCCGAAATTAGATGATAATTGGACGATAATACCAAGCGGTGATTGGCTTCAACGACCCGCAAAATAATTCTCTTTCTTTCTCTTAAAATAAAACTTTGAGCACTTCGAGATCTCATATCTGTCATTTCCTTGTCTGCCATTTATGAATTAGCTCTAGTTAGTTTTCTATCAATTTCTAGGTGTCAAAATAAATTAATTTCATAGAGAATTTTTATTCATTTACATAAAAACAACATTTACAATTTTCTTCGTTCGGCAGTCAATGATGGTAGTGAATATCTTAGAAGTTGTTGAGCATTGGAATTGAAATCGACACTGGCTTTATGTTTCATTGGCACACGATAGATTGTTGTTTCGACTGGTTTCGTTTTCATTGGTGTTGTTTGACTAATATTCGCGTAGAGAACAGGACGACTTTGTTTGGCTGCTGTTTTATATAAGTAAAAGTTCTTCGTTCGATTCCGTTGACAATATACAATCCGTTTCATTGTACATAACCAGGCTTGACGATATTTTTTCGAAAATAAATGATAAAATATAGGATTTATTGTCGAACCAAGATAGTAGAGTATACCACTTATAAAATAGAAAACTGTTACTAAACGTCGTTGAATTAATGTTAGATAATGAGCATTTGAACTACTAGCAATTAATCGTTGAACATGAAACGGTGCATAACAAATAATAAACGCAATTACAACGGCAACTAGAAGAGTATAACATGTAGAACTATTTTTAAGACATCAAAAAAAACAAGAAAGATTAACGTAAAATGATTCTACTCCAATGGATTTCCGCTGTCTATTTTCCTACTCTAATTAGAATACTTAGGCACAAAAAAAAGAATAAAATATATTCTTTCTCTATATTGCAGTAACATGAGAATATCTTTTTTTCGTCACTAATTTGATTTTAATGTTGATAAATTGGTTAATTTATCGCCGAAAAAAACCCACATTCTATAATTATGCACGTCTTCTCTTCAATTTAAAAAAAATTATTTTTTGATCGAATATTTATTTTAAGATTACAACAACAAGCAAATCTAATTGAATGTTCTATTTCTATTTGACTCTCCCAAGCGTAATATACCCTTGAATTGATGAGATTTATATTCTTAGTCTCTAATAGACAGACGGACAATCAGTGCAATCAACTTGTCAGTGTCAATCATGTCACTACGACTCCTCATTATACGAAATATATTGTACTTACAGAGCATTTTGAAGGCAGATTTCTTCATTGATTGTATTTGTACGGATAATGTAGCTAGAGATGTTTTTGCGCTACGTTGAGTAGACGGATACCCTGTTAGAACCGATGCAGACGAGGAATGTCGTCGTGTTGTTCGAGGTATCTGTTCGAGGCCCATCGATGGTGACGCATATGAATTTGGCGCACTCGGTTTTGATTGACGAAATTCATTAAAAACTCCTGCTGCTGAATATAATCGTCGGCCCATCAATGCGTACAATACACATAGAATAGAAACGGGCAAAACGAAAAAACATGTTGCAGATATATAAAAACAGATTTTAACAAAAAATTGATAATTCGGATCGAAATAACAATGATGTCCATCGCGAATTGTCATATAGAAATAGGGCGACGATGATAATATGGCTATAAACCATATTAAAATCAAGATTTTTATAGCACGTCCAGTTGTTAGAATCGATGTATGTAGTGGACGACATACGGCAATGTAACGTTCAATAGTAAATGCACTAATTTATTAAATAGTTCAATTCGTTTTTTTTCTCGATAGTAATCAAATCTCATTTACCTGATTGTTAGAATTGATGTATTTGTTGATGTTTCTGCTAGTAAACTTCGTAGTTTACAACCAATTTGTCCACACGGAAGGTTAATCGGTAGAAACTTTTCAAAATCAAATTTTAGATTTAGAAAAAAAGAACAAAAACACCCTCAAGCTCATATGCTAACTTACTGTTATTTCAAATGGTAAACTAACAATCAACGGTAGACTATCGCTTATTGCTAAATTTAATAGATAACAATTAGTTATAGTATGCATATCTCGATTGAGTAGAATAATAAGAATCGTCAATAGATTATTAACTAAACCGGCTAGAAATATTGGAATGTAAATAGCTCCTTGAACGACAGCAAGTTGATGAGAAAAATCTCGATCATCATCATCGTCAATATAAAATGTGCTATTTGTGGTTAAATTCATTGTTCATAAATGATGTTCTTTGCTTTCAACTGTGAGAATATAAAAAGAGAGCTATAGAGAAAAAAAAAGAGCTATCTCATTATTTTATTCTTTAGAGAAGAGAAGCGGAGGATGCAAAGACGACACACGAGAGAAAAAAAACAAGACAGAAAACTCAATCAAAGAAAAATTAGTATTCATCATATAAATATACATATGTTTTTCATTTTGAAATTGGAGCACAAAACAAATTAATAACCAACCAATCATCTTAATTTACATTCAATGCCATAATAGATTACTACTTATAATCTGTTTGATAGATAACATTCGAGTTGTCTTCTTTCATACGACAAATGACGAGCAAACTTCTGCTCGACTAGGTGAAGGATACACTGGCATTGTCAATACTCGTGCGTATGTGTATTAATAATAGAATAAACACATACATTATATTTAGACAATAAACAACAAGGAAATTACTGAACCATTGCTTGTCGTAGGAAAATTAGATCTTGTGCTTGACGATAGTTATTTGATATACTTAAATATGACAAATCAGATTTGTTTGTTTGTTTTTCTGTTCGACGAAGAGAATATAACCTTACGGTATCAAGTACTTTGATTCAATATGAATTATTTATTTAAACATGTACGTATTTCCTCGAGCATTTTAATCATGTTAACCTGAGGAATAAAAACAAAAGTTATTCTACTGAAATCGAGTTTATTAGATTTAGCCGATCATATAAACAACAAAAAAAGAAAAAAAAGCAATGTGATCGAGGGGAGAAGCGTTTATTTAGTTCCGATTTTATCACTTGAATGAGAGATAAGAAATGTTTTCATGCAAAAATAGCGGTTAACTGTTGTTCGCCACCTAAATAGACAATTTTTGGCTCATAAATGCATTGTTGCTGCTGTTGTTGATCATCATTATCATTATTATTACCATCATCATCATCATCGTCGTCGCCGCCGTCATTGTTGTTATTATTATTATTGTTATTAGCTGATGATAAATGCATATTCTGTTTAAAAACATCATAAGTAACATTATCATAGTTACTTGAATTTGGAACGATCACATCTTTTTTGTCGGTAGTATCTAAAGGTGAATGATAATCTTTTTTCCATCGTTGTCGATGAAAAATACATAGAACAAGAGTGAGAAGAATACTAATGAATAAAAGAACGAATGAACTTATGATAATTGACAATGTTATCGTATCGAATGAATGTGATTTATGTTGCCGATTTTGACATCGACCATCAAGACATTGATCACTCGATGGACATCGTAAATATGCATTACATTTGCCACCTGTTTGACTTTCACAATAAGCTTTAAAAGAAAGAAAAAACCTTCTTCAAAAATTCATTTTATCAATATGTTCGTGTTTACTTTGATTGAATTCGGAGATTTTCTTTGAATATTCATTTGGACAAAGACACATCGGTGATGAACTGTTCAATTGACACCATTCGATACATCGAATGGATTTATTCGAACATTGATCCGATGTTTGCACACAAATCGGATATTGTTCATGAATAAGAAATGATTGAAATGTTTGTCGACAAGTACAACGTTGTTTCGTTTGATCACATCGATAGATATGATTTGGATAACATGAATAATCATTCAAACAGAAATCATTCAATGTTGACTCGATTTTAAAATCGAATTCGAATATTTGTTGATCATCAGTTCGATAGAGTGTTCGACTTGAACAATCGATTGTGGTTAAATTCTTGAGGAAAATTCTACCAGCTGGTAGATACATGAGATTATGTTCGATATGAGTCGTACGAAGAAATTCACCACGTAATGTCGATGATGATTCTAATGATGTCCACTGAAACAGTTGTTTATTGTTGGTTGAACATTGAAGAAAATTTAAATTCAAACGTATCAATGGTTTGTAGGGTTTCGAACGAAGAAATAAACTAAGAAAATCATGTGAATTTTTTTCAGTTCGATTCAATGCATAAGGTACAATCATAGTTAATGATCGATTATCGGATTTTGTCGTTAGTTGAAATGAACAATTGGAAAGGAGAATAATACGAGTTGGATTACATGATTTTGTTTGTCCATATTCAACGATAAGAACGAGAATTAGAAAACGAGATAAATGATTAAACAACATGCGATTGTCGAGTTTGTCTACATGTTCACCTAATTTGTTCACGAATCATCACCTTATTTTATTTTTCAATGTCTAAAAATATAAATAAAAAAAAATAAGGCGAAGTTCATGGAAATCATTAAGTATAATACAACGACGACAACGACTATGAACGCCTGTTTGTCTTATTTGATCAGTCAAATAGAAACATTCACTGATGAGATCAAGCTAGAATAATAATAATTATAGTAGCTATGATCGATTCTTGCTCAACGTGTGTTCAGATACATAACTATATACGAACGCTGTTATGTGCTTCATTAGATCGACCGGTAGGAAGACATTAAATAAAAAACGACGAGAACAATAATTGAAAAGAAGAAGACGATAATGACTTTCTTTTCTATTGAAATCAACGGGTTCGTATTATCTAAGTTAGCCTTGTATCATTGCAAAATTGCAGACCACCTTCGATGTCAGTAAAATACAGATGGATCATTTCACAATTGCTCGCTTATACTTTACTTGTCTGTCATTCATCTCATCGAGAATGGTTACAAGAAGAAGAAGAAGAAGAAGAAAAAAACCGAAGAGAACTTCAATAGTCATACACATTAGTTACATCATCTAGTCTCATGAAAAGCAAATGAACTATCATCATTCTCTTTCTCTTGAATACAACTATCTAAATGACATCGAATTCTCATTATTGATTGTATATCAACTCAAAGATATTTATATTAGTTTACCTTCAGTTCGTTGTTGTGTTTTTTTTTCTTTCTCTTAATTTTATCTTAATAATGTTTCATTGCCTCAATGATGGTAATGGAATAATTATTTATATTCAGTTCTGTTCGCTAACCATCGACTAGCTATCAAATATATAGCTGGAACAAAAAAAAACGATTGTTGATTCTACTATTGCCATTTTCTCTCTGTCTCTCTCTCTCTTCTCGTTTCTTTTTTCCATAGCATCATTGCGCCGGTGCAAATAATTACGTAACTTACGCTAATTCTCTCTCTCTTTCCTTTTTTTCTCTTGCTTCTACTCTAATAGTGATCTAACAAACGTTTTCTTTTTTTGTGTTGCTGAACTTGTTAAGACCTTGTAATGCATTTCTTTGATGAGCTGTTCTTAGGCATCTATTGTTCTATCTTTTAGAAAATATACAATCATGACATCAAAGCCTTATCAATTGTTGAATTCGATCGTCTTCTTTTATGAAAATAAATGACCTCGACGCACGCATCGCGAAAGATTGAATGGGAATGTATAAATATATCTTGAGTAATATTTGATGACTAAACGGAATCAACTTATGTTTTCTTCTAATTTCGCATTTCCGATGATCAACGAGCTGAACAAATGCATAAAAAAAGAGAGAAAGATCAATGAACCATCGCTAGATAATTCGTTTTTCTCTCGAAGGTCAATCTAATCACAATGAAATACTACGTAATTCACTGAAAGAGAAAATATTTGATTAGATCTGTACATGATTGACGACGAGTTAGGACCCAGTTGATCTTTCTACCGAATTAAAAATTCAATTACAATTGCCGATTTTTGTGAAGTTCATATAGAAATCTTTTTTTTTCTTTTATTAGCAACTTTCAAAAACAGATTCTTTTGCATGACATTTCGTCGATTAGTATAATTTAATCGGAACATAAATATGTAGCCGTAAGTAACCGCCAGAATTTCATTTGTAAAACGGATGTCCTTCGGCGAAATTATCATGACCTGGACGGTTCTTTTGTTTTTTTTTTTGGTGAGATAATGCGAAGATTAACAATAAATTTATTTGACATGTATTTGATTATCAAAATGAATGAATGAAAGGCAAGAGACCAAAAGAAAAATAATAATTTATATTAATATGTAAACAAAGGAGGATAATTAAAACTATTCATAGGTGGAGGCGAATTGTTCATAGAAGTATTTGATATCACAATTGGAAGATCTTCTTGAGGTAAATAACGAACATGTAGCAATTGTTCCATACGTTGATCGGTTTGTTTTCGCTTGAAAAAAAAACATTAAAATCGGAAATGAAATTTGTAATTCAATTGAATTTATTATCTTACTCTTTCATGCACGAGTGTTTTCAGTTCTTGAAATGGTTTCGTACGAAAATCATTGACTAATTGTCGATTATCTCTCGAACGTGCCGATGGTGATTCAGGCGTCGTTACTGCTCGGCAAATTTCTTGAAATGAAAGACCTTCATTTTGATCGTCATCCTACAAATCCGAACATTTTAAATTTATGCATAAAAAAAGACACACTTACGGTTATATGCGAGTCGGTTCTACTACTTATAGAATCTTCTAAATCTCCTTCATCGTAATCTTTTTCACCAGGTAAATCTAAGTCTAAACAATTCAATATATAATATTAAAAAAAAAGAATGAAGAAAAAAAAAGATGAAGAAGACGAAGAAAAGAATATAAGTAGGTAAGAATTTAGTGGCTGATGAATGGTTTTTAGTCGTGTTCGTTCTCGCTAACTCGCATAAGCGCACGAATGAGATTAAATGAGAATAAAAGTTTAGAAAGGAGAAATCTTTTCTTTTCTGTTCTACCTCGTCTCGTATTTTTCTTCTTCCTCTTTGCTGAGATTTTCTTTTGTTCTAGACGAGGCAGTAGAGAGGAGAAAAAAAAAGAACTCAGACGACAATCAAGTATATAACCAGACACGAAACATCCAACATAGAATTTCTATTAAAATAAAACAAGCAAACAAACTAATTTCAATGTTATTTTTACAATTAACTTTCTTAGTAATTATTGGTTTAATCGGTATTATATTCAATTGGCTATTGATCTTAGGTATTCAACGAAAATCTTATCACTATCAAGAAATCAATCAAAGATCTCATTCAACACCGAATACATCTCTACTTCAACAACCAAGTCCATCCGTCAATAGTCACATGATTAAACCACCATTACTTCCATCATTACGTTCATCGATTTCAACATTTGATAAATATATTCTTGCATTTCTTGTTAACGATATATTTGTTTGTAATTTTATAATTCCATTACGTTTTCTTGATCTTTCTCAAGGTTTACCATGTGTATTTCTTTGTTTTCTATTGAAATTTTTCGAACGTTTAACAACTGTTATCGAATTGATCATTCTTAATTTATTATTAACAACATCGTTGATATTTTTCTTTAAAAAACGTTTATCAACAACTAATCTATGTTTATTCTGTTTAATACTTATGACACCTTTGGTTATTATCTATCTCGCAACAACAATAACCTATCTTGATGTGAATGAATTCGATTCTAATCGACAACGACCATCATGTTTACAAATATTTACCTATCTAAATCGAGCAACTCATCGAACATTGAATATTCTTTCGTGTATTTTAACCTATAGTCTTATTTTAATTCAATTTCTTATTTTAATTCGAATGAAATACGCAATTAAAACATATAAACAAACAAGTCTCAAAAATATTAGTGAAGCGGCTACGTTGACTCGAAAAATTCAACAAGAAATCTTTCTATTCGAACAGGTAGCCAGTGACCTATTTATATATCATATTCGCAAGGGAAATAAACGTGAAATGATTTGTTTTCTAGAATAATATAGCACGTCGTTCATTGTATACACCACCGACAAATAATGTCTCGACAGCAACCTCGATTGCAGCTGATTTAACTCCAACAGCACAACGATCATTTCAAGTCTTCGATTATTTAACTTATTTAACTGTTCTCGAAAATAGTCATACTTTAGTACAATCAACATATTTTCTTCTTTTTATTTATTCATCTGTTCATCTACCATATTGGATGTATGAAATTTCATCTTATTCATCGATATTTCAATTGAAAGACATCTATCTTCTATCGCATATACTCAAACCATTCTATTATATGTTTATCAATGAAAAATATCGTTTGCATATTGGAGCTATTTTAAAATGTAAACCATTTCGTTTAGTACCGAATATTATTCGACGAAAATCACGTATTGTTACATTGAATAATAACAATACGAATATCAATATATTTAATAATTAACAAACTAACCTTCAATATTTGGTATTGTTCGGTTGAATCTTGTTGTATCATAATTGGCTTTTTTCAATGCATGAATAACAATATCTTGAGAGAAAAGACAATCTTTAGGTAGAATTCTCGCTGGATCTTCTTTTGATGATAGACGAAATGCATTTGGTGGAAGAAGATACGGAGCATGATGTTCACGATTTGAAATAATCTAGAATTGTTTTCTTTTCTTTTTTTTTGTTCAATGAATTACAAAATAAATATTTACTTCATCAACATGAACAGCAAATCCATTGATTTTATATAATTTCGATATTAAATTAAAATAAGCAGCTATCAATGCATGAATACAATAGACATTATTTCGAAGTAATTTCTTCTGATTATCATCGAGTATAGCTGACTAGAAAAAACAAATCAATCCTATGATTTTCTTTGAAATTAGTTTGAGTATTATTTACTTGAATTTCAAAATAAAAATGAATAATATCCACAAGTGCATCTTGATCACTGGTTTCTAATGTAACAAGATTGACCAAACAATGAATAGAATAGAATAAATCTTTGGTATTTGTTGGATTTAAAAGACATTGATAGATTTGTGCGAGAAATTGACGACCATACTGAACGAATAATAGATTAGTTAGTTAATTTTAAAGAGAGAGAGAAAATATTATCTACTCGTTTCATAAAAGCAATGTCAAACGGACGAGTTGTTGTCGATTCATTAGGTAAACCGAATTGTTCAATATCTTTTGGAATTCTTGTGAGAAAAAAAAATTAACAATTGATCTTACTTTCTTTCTTTTCTCTTACCGAATCTTACGAAATTTATTTGCATAATGTCTTTTATCAATAAGTAGCTGCAAAATGTCGAGAACAATTAAACGTATTTCTATTTCCGGTGAATTCATCAATTTAATTAATGGATCAAACAATGGATGAGGATATGTTGTAACTTCATATTCAACTCCGGTTAGATCAGTAGTTGTTACCTGTAATTAGTTTCATTATTACTTAGAAATATTACGTAGAAAACGACATTTACTCGTGATGAATGAGAATGATTTGTGTGTTTAGAACGTTTTATTTGAGTTATCTGAAAAAAATAATAATCAAATCAAATTCAACAATATGAATATTCACCTTATGTATCGTTTGTAAGAGTAATAATTGAATTTTTTGATCCTCATTACGCATTGGCATTGACATAATGATATGCTGTAAAATTTCCATCATTTGAAAATCGGGTAATTTCTCGGCAAAATCTCCTAAATAAATCGTCATTTTAACGAAATACATTTCTTCGTTTTTTTTTGTCGATTCTACCTATTCCATTGATAACAGCTGTTTGAAATTCTTGTTCATCACCATTTATTTTCAATTCAAATGATTTCTTTAAAAATTTCAATAGACTCGATATGCCCGCGAACATTGTCGAACTCGCGCCTGTATTCGTTGCAGCAAAAACAAGACAATCATGAATAACGTTCATAATCGATGTTTTTATATTTCCTGTTGATTTTTTATCAAAATATTTATCGAGATGATTAAGAAGTAGATCGATCACAACGTAACTATTCAAAGACTAGAATTCAAATTTGATTTTTCTTATTAAACAAACCAATCGAATTTATCGATACTTTAATTGAATTCATAATTATTGAAAAGACGTATTTCGGGAAATCGTCCGGTATCCATTTTAAATGTGCGTCTAAATGACTGAACGGGAATCGTTTTATTTTCAATTGTAAATAAGAAAACAAAAGTTTTTTCATACGTTAAAACCGGTTGAATGCAAACAGATAAATTATTCAAATGTGTTCGATAGAATAAATCTTTGAGAACAATTTCAGCTAATTGACTCGGATCATCCATGATAACAACAATTTCGTCTGTTGAAATCGTTGTTGGTGATTTCGGTGATGAAGTTTCTGTTCGAATTGACATATTGAATATAATCGATGGTACAATTTGATCCATATATTTCCAAACATCATTTTGTAGCTCATCGTTGGCAGTTTTACGAATAAATGCATGGTGACCACGAAGGCCAAGACAACGATATCTAGATACACACAGAGATTTATTTTTTCTTAATTTAATTTAAAGAAAGACACACTTTTGTTGATTAGCTTGTTCATTATAATGACATAATTGTGTAAAACGATCGACAAAAAATCCGTAATTTCTCTGATAATTCGGTGCTTCTTCACGAATTTCACAAAAACTTTCAAACTTCACACAAGAACAAACAATAGGATTTTAGTTTCTCTTCTTTATCTTTATCTTACAGATTGAATTGTATGTTCGATTAATTCTAAATCATTAGTTTCTTCGAGCACAAGATGTAACGTGCCGAGATAATAATCAACGAATGTATTCAATTGTTGATAACATGATTTCATCGTATCATTCATCGCTTTGATACCGAGAATGACGTAGCTAAAACACGATGTCAACTAACGCATTTACTTTGTGTCTACTTACGGTTTGTTTCGACTGCGTAGATATCGAGCAATTTTCTCTGACATATAACGAAATGATCTATCGAGTTTTTCGGGTTTAACAACGGCATAGAAACGTAATCGTTCGAGATTATTTTTATCCAAACCATGCTTTTAAAACAAAGAATTCATAGCAATTGTAATCACAATGATTCGTCTTTTTTCTTTACTTGAGGATCAGCAGGAAATATATTATTCACTAATCGTTTATAACGTGGAACGAGATAGAAACCACAACAAAAACAATTATTACAAGATCCGCACATCTGAAAAATAGAAAATAAAATATATGTATACGCTTCTTTTTTTTATCAGTTAACGACGAATATTCGACATAGGTAAGTTTGTAAACCGATCGTATGCAACATCGACAAGATGACGCTAAATGTTTGACCAATTGAAAGCGGTCAATACAACGAAAACGAAAATAGAAGAAAAAAAAACTACGAACAACAACAACAGAAGGAGAAGAACGAATAAACATTTCAACAAAAGAGAAAAAGTATTTTTCTGTTGTGTCAAAAGAAAAACAAAAAAAATGTAACGAATGAGAAAAAGAAACGAAAGTTAAATCGATAGATTGGTTAATTATCATTTCGAAGACATTTCGTTTTTCATAAAGAATGTAAAAATATGCTTGTCGACTTTTTCGATTGGATGGCCATTAAGAGAGTAAAAAGAATGTAAACGATTTATATCGACTGTCATATATATATATTCGTATATAACTATCTAGTCTTGGCAGACATTTATTATTATGCTTTAAAGGTAAGAAAAAAAAAGAAATCAAACTACAAAAAGAATTTTGAAAAGAAAAAGATCAGGAGATGAGATTCTCAATTTGCTGCATTGTAAGTCATTTCATTCCATCACTGAGTGTCGTATCTTTTTTAATATTTCCTAATGTTCCCGCTGTAATCGATGTTGATGATGAGCTAGGCAAGGCTGGATTAGTACCACCAGTTACGCTATTATTTGCTGTTGCTCGTCGATATGCATCCGACTAAATATAGAAAGTTAAATTTTAGAAAACAAAGACGAAAAATTGACATACGATTATTTGAATCCAACTGCTGAATAATAAACCCGAGGAGAGATTTTCAAAAGGCATAAATGGATCGTATTGTTTGAAGAAAGCTGTTATAATTCGAACGTAAACAAACATTGATGCAATGCAAAGATAGATTAATTCACGTTCGAATGGAAAATAACCAAGATGAGATAGAAGGAAAACGAATGATGAAATAAAACAAGCTTTCGTTGCACTAAAATCGAAAAAACAAATAATTCGAATTAAAAAAAAGTGTTTTTTTTTTCTTGTACAATGACGGAAAGAGAAATTCATTTTGATTTGGTAACCAAATTCCGCGAATGAATTTCTCAATCGATGACATAATCGATTCTCCACAACCTCGTACAGCTCCAATAATAACAATAACAATAAATGCTTTGGGATAATTAATAAATGTTATATGAACACCGTCGTAGATTTTTTTCGTTCGTTGTAATTCTCTTCCTATTCCAATTAGTAATCGAATAGGAAGAAATGTTAAAATCTGTCCGATTAAATCTATTGGTGAATAGAATACAAAGTACCAACAAACAGTTGCTAATAATAAATGTTGATGATGAAAGAAGTCCTTCAAGAGATTTTCACCAAGAAGAAAATTTGTTACGATCGAACCGGAAAAACAAAGTAGAATCGTCGACAGCCAACATGATAATGGATGACGACGAGTAAAATTCTGTGTTAATGTTTGATATTGTTGAATATCATCTCGAACTTGTAAAGCAATAATAAGATAATAGCATATATCCAATAAAGGATAGATTTTTAAATGAGCGAGTTGAGAACCAACATCGATTAAAGCTTCTTTATTCATTTCTCTACTATTATCGATACATTGAATGAATAGTTTTCTTTTGACGAGGAAAAATAAAAAGTTAAAAAACAAAAGAAAATCTAAAATAAACATGACAAAATATTTTCCTCATTAAATCGATCGGCTTTCATCGAAATAATCGAATCATCATCTTTCGAACGTTTCAATAAAATCATACTTTCACCTTCACCTTGGATATCATTCATTAGATTTAAGACTCCTTGACAACAAATAACTCCGTAGCCTTGAAAACAATTTCGTTTTTCTAAAACTTGAAAAGCTCGATTAACTGCATAATGGAACCAGGCTTGACCTAATGAATATGTTTTCAAATGTTTACTTTCAACATCTGTCGGCGTCGCGACTGTCGAATCATAGCCCGGCCATGGCATATCCCATTGACCTAGGTTTAATGCAACAATAATGAAGAGAAAACGTCGATTAGAATGTAATTCTATTCGATTATATCGTTCGTAAACTTCAGGCATCCAACTATCAGCACATATTAAGACACCAATATCAATATTTGTCTCGGGTATTGAATAGATCAACGGTAATTGTTGATAGGAATGTATGAAACTACTTTCATCGCTTACTGGATAGATTTTGCCTGATTGAAGACAGATTGAACCGTCGGTTGGTTCGAATACATAGGACATATTGTACAAATGTTTGTTCTTGAGAGTAAATAACGAACCAGCAACAATAAATGAATTGGTTTGTCGTGATAGATCGGAAAATAGATTTTTATAGATTTCAAATGTTCGATCAGCAAACAAACTAAACCAAGAATATTGAATAAGACCCGACCATGACGTTCGAGAACGATAATTTTCATAGAAATGTTTACAAAACAAACGCATATGCGTTATTAATGTATAAATAATAAATAAAAAATGACGATTTGTTGATGTATGAAAAAAAAATCGTCGTAAAAAATTCGGCATTGGAACGCACATATAGTAAAGCCATGTACCTGTACATTCAGGAAAAATGACAAGTGTACGATGATGAGATGATGTTGTTGACGAAGGATTTTTCCCAAAATGGATACAACGAAGAAAATAATCTCTTAGGATTGGATAAGATTGATAATGGTATTGTGTTAAATGAGTTTGGATAGATATGATTTGCAGTGGTAGCTGTTGTTGTTGTTGTTTCATTCTACTAAAGGCGATTCATTAATAAATCTGAACAAATTATTTGTCAATTCTGTCCTTGTACAACCGACGACCAAAAAGACAAAGTCGAGAAGAGGTGGTAGTATCTGTCGGTTATCATCGCAAATATATTACTTACTAACCTCATTATCTCGGGAAAAGAAAGGAAAAAGAAGAAAAATTCTCTTTTTTTTCTTCTCTCTCTCCCTCTCCCTCTCGTTCTCTTCGTGCACACAGATATCGCCTGTAGGTTGTTGATAAAAAAAGAACATAAATACACATCTCGGATTATGTAGACAGACAAACACACACACACGCATACAGGCATATACATAGAACTTGTCAATAATCCGAATTCAATATCGAATCTGCATGCCAGAGAACAAGAAAAAAGAAAATAAATGTAATAATTAAAATAATTGTACCAATCAATTGAACATAGGAAAGTAATTTTCTGCAGTCAAACATATTTTAAGCGCATATATAAAAGAATTCGTTCAAATATTTCGTAGTGTATCACCCTCTATCGCATTTATGCATTGTCAAGGAAGTTTCTGCCTGTGATTGGCCGTTCGCTGGTTCATTGTTCTTTATCGATCGAAAGGTCGAATCGATTGTACAATTTTTGAGCTCACACATCATATACGCACGCATACATTCATAATGGAACAATCAACAACACCGTAATATCGAGTCGATTCGAGTTTTTTGTTTGTTTGTTAAAGTTTGTCTTGTTTAGTTCGCGAGATATACCCGTTGTACGTTCTCGATTTTGTTCGTTAACTGTTCGTCTCATATGTGAAACATTGTTCATACTTGTTTTGTTTGTTCCATTGGTACTTTTCATATTCAATTGGCCAACTATCGAACATTTTATACATGGCAAAGTTCTTGCTGTAAGATGATTTTGTATTTTCGAAAAAAGGAATATCGATTTTGATTGTGCGTAGAAAACACGTCTCGCTCCTTTATCCGATGGCAGTGAAAGCTGGAATCATCCTCCGATTACTACTTTACGTGCCTATCGTTTGTTTAATATCACGAATTATATGGACATTATGACCGATACAAAAAATCCACTCATGGAATTCACGGAAACAAATCCGTTTTTGTACAAGTACGTTTTTTCACTTTATTATTGTGCTTAGATTTGCATTCTTTTGTTTAGATTAACGGTGAAAAAGAATAATGCTGAATGGTTAGAGAATAATACTAAAATTCATTATTCAGTCGAACGTATTTTCACACGATACGGCGATTATAATCAATCGTTATTGTCACAAGAAGGTGCTTTCGTTGATATTCTTCGTGTCGTATGTGTTTTTCTATCTGCTTGTGATTTTCAATCGATCGATCTTTGTTTTTATTCAGATGTTTCGAACGAAATTCGGCCGCATCGCTGATTCAGTTTTCTATATTCTCGGCGGAAATAACGCGTTTAATTATTCGAAAGCCATTGATAAACTCGAAGGTTATGTTTCGCCGATATTCGCCGCGATTTCATCACGAATGCAGGGACCTAATCGCGAACGATACGGTTTTATCTATCGTGTAGGACCACGAATTTGTTGATTGTTCGAGAAATTGTTGTCTTGTTTTTTTTTTCTCAGTACAATGGAACGAATGGATTTAATTTTACAATCGACACAGGAATTGACAATGCGACGAATAAAGGGCGAATGCTCGCATTTGAAACTGAATAGTAGGAGAAGAGAGGTTCGATTCGATTCGAATGCTTTTTTGTTTTGTTTAGCACGAATTTTAAGACCAAAGCTGAATATTGGAAAGCGGATATTTTCGGTGAGAAACGTTCGAGAAGTTGTCTTCAGATATTTAATCGATGTTTGTAGATGGTTTGACATTTCCACCGTTGGGAAATCCGCCGATTCGAAAATTTATTAATGTTTTTCAACCGGATTTCTGCGGGTTTGTCTCGTTAAGTTTATCATTCAATTGATTTTTTTTTCTGTTTTATTAGGCCTGTTCAACTTCGATACAATCGAACGGTATCAAAATATGGTTTCGAACAACTTCACGAATATGTTCTCAAGTTAATCGATACCGAACAATGTCCGGAAATGAATGAATTCTGTCCGGAAGTCGATAAAATCGACATTACTAAATGTCTATCAGGTAGAATACGAACAACATTCGACAGAGAGAAAAGAAAAAACAACAATTCTCAAATTTAGCTGAAATTCCCGAGGAAACCGTATTTCTATCGAAACCACATTTATTCGGACACAATTCCACATCGGTCAATGTGAATTTTCGTCCCGAGGAGGATAAACACGAATCGACAATCTATTTCGAGCCAATCTCCGGCACACCAATACGCGCACAATTACGTATTCAATTGAGTACGAGCGCTTGGATCGATCGATTGAAAATCAATCCCGATGGATCGACTGATCCCGTTGGTACGCGTGCTATTCGTCGGTTTATTCCAATGATGTGGATCGATCAGACGATCATCTTAAATAACGAAACACAAAATCGTCTACATCGTGTCAGTGGAATTCTTGACAAAGGTCAATATGTCTATCAATCATTGAGATTACTTTATGTTATTATTGCTTTTCTATCGGTTTTCGGTATTCTAATTGTTCTCGAATTGGTTTGCTATGTTCGACGAGTAAGATATCAACTGAAGATGATGTTCGAGTAGCTTTCGTTTTGTTTTTTTTAGCGACATTTGAATGATCATATAATATATCAACCTGAAAAAGAATTATTACGTCCAAATACTGCCAATTAATTGAATCGTTTGTTTTGTTTTGTTTTGTTTTTGTAAATAAATGTTTGTTGTTTGATCTTGTCAATTGTTCTATTTATTTCGATTAATATCGTGCAGATACACAAATTTTTGCTCAATAAATAAACATATCCTAAAGCAAATAAATGTGAACCTGTTCGATACTTAACCGGAGAAGAAAAAAGAAGAAGAAGGAAAATTGATTCGTATTTATGTATGCACTCAATTCATTTGCATTTAGACAAAAGATAGAGGTGACAACTGTGACAAGGATATTTTATTCAAAACCAATGTTAAAAATATTTGTTGTATAAGAAATACGCTCCATAAGCTAAAGCTACAAGATATATTAAGAAAATACCACAAAAAAACACACGACAACAACTCAGTTCATCTTTAGGTTCTTCTTCTTCCATAAACAGATGAGTTTCTTCGATTGGATGTTGAGCATTACCATGTGGTCGAAGAACATCCTCGTAATTGTCCGAATTGATATAGGCTTCTACAGCTCGTTGATAGAGAATTTCATTGATTGATTTCGAAGGTGGATCCATAATTGGTTCATTGAATTTCATCATCCAGCCTGGATATGTTTGACAGTGTTCTTTTCGTAATTGATTGACGTAATCGAGAGGAATCGATTCGCCAGTTTTTCGTGCATCGATAGCACGAGCAAATAGTTCGGCAAGTTTTCGACATTCTTTCGAAAGTGTACCTTGAGGCAATTTGTCTGCTAAAGTTTTATGTGTATTACAGATAAGACCGGGAATATTATTGATTAATGTATCGAGTGTATGATCGATCATGATTTCATTGGTGATAGGACGCGGAGGTTGTTTTGGTGCAGGTTCATAGGATAATGGGTCGATAACATGAGAGATGCGGATTTCGTCACCCCAGTAAACCCAATAGAAATCACCGTCGAGATCCGAACCAGCCATTTCATTGAAGCTCGGCCGACGACCTTTAGTTGAAAACACGATGCAATCACGTAGATCACGCTGAAGCTTCGGAGCTTCTACGGCTCGAAGTTTACGAACATCACCTGGATACAGACACGGCATTTTTGTTACAATAACCGTTCCTAAAATCGAACTATGTTTGATCATCAACACAACAAATCGATCTACCTTGGACGCATTGGTAGTATTTTCTAGTATACGGTGGATAAAGATCACGATATTGTATAAAACATTGATCTTCTTCCAATGTTCCAGTTGGATCCGGAATACCGAATAGACATCGTGCGTCATTAACCGGCAAAGGTATTTTGTTTTTTTGAAGAAAATGTTTTCTATGTACAAACGAACATATGAAGAAAAACAAAACACTTTTTCTTAATTAATTTTATTTACATATTGCGATATTTCTTTCTCTTTTCTTCGATAATTCCTTGATCAAGACTTTCGATTGCATTCAAATAACTTTTCGGTGGCGGATGCCAGAATTCCTTTTGATCGATACAACGCGTCTGAATCGATTCGAAAACTCCATTGCTCACACCCAAATCGCTCAATAATCGAATGACTTGATTGTTCAAACTTAATGGCACTAAAATGCTCAACACTCTCAATCAAAAGTTTTGTTACAAATAATTTTACTTGGACGTGAATGATCGACAATATGTAAAGTCCAATCATCGCTGTCGAATTTGTGCATACTCTTTCGAAGTTTCAAATAGAATTGTCCGGATTTGGACTTCGGATCAATAGCGACCATGCCTTTACAACCAGCAATTCGAATTTGAAATGCCGATGGAATGTCCTCCTGAAATGAATTTTACATTAATTCAAAGATGAAGCGAATTTACATCATCCTCAATGCGAATGCCGATCTTTTCGGCGACCGATTTCGCTAAATCACGTGAGATTAAACCACAACCATCGGTGAAACAATATCCATTTTCTTCAATATCGTCAATAATCTCGACTGTATATTCGACTGGCTGTTTTTTCCGTTTGTAGAACTAAAAAACAATGAATTTTAAACGAAAGTCCATTGAATTAATATCCTGTCTTACGAAGTTTTTTATTCTTCCAAGTAACGAAGTTCGATTTGAACCTGATGTTTTATCGATATATTTGAATTTAATCTAAACAAAGAAATTCTTTTTCCTTCAAAATATTTTCAATTTCAAACCCCCGTTGCTTTTGACGTTGTCAAAATTAATCCAACTCGTGCGATATAAGTCGACACATTTTTAATCTCTGTGAATTTACCAAATTTTTCCCGAGCAGCGTCCATTGTTTCTCCGTCCTTTAACACAAGAAACCAACCTGCTTGTTCATTCATTTGACTACATGAACAACCGAAGTATTTATACGTTCGGTTGCCACGTGTAATACCATATAACATCCAATATCTCCATTTTGATCTGGTTTCGACAGATAGATGATGAATCTTATCGAAAGTATTCGTATCACGAAAATGAACGAGCAGCCAATCATCATGATTTTCATACTGGTCGAATCCTCGATGAGATATTCTCGTTAGTTTTGGTTGATATTCAATTCTATTAGGAGTAACGATTGCATAACCAACTTCAATTTTGTCTGATGAACTTGATGATGATGATAAATGTTCTGTCATTTTAACATCACAAATTCGAGCACAATGATTCGATTTCAATGTTCGCCATATTGCACAACAGAGCTTATATAAACTCTGACGATCACCATTCGTTATTCTTGAAGAATCAGCTTTATATTTATCTTGAAAAATATGACCCAATGACCAAAGCATGTCAATGCCGTATGGATCTTCGATTTGACTAAACTTTGGCTTCCCAACAGGCAGAAGATAGTCATTTTTTTTCGATTGGAACATGGCAAAATTTATATGAAATAAATCTTCGGCTCCATTTCGAGCATAACCAGCTATTGGCATGTCTCGCAAGAAACGCCAAGCTGTATTCGCTGGATAGAATCGAATGAGTAGATCGCTGCAATTCGAAAGTTCTTGCATGAATTGTTTGTTTTCTCTAGAGTAAATGACAATGAACTATAGATGATTTTGTTTTTCTGTTACCGATCGGATCGACCATCTCTCCAATGAATGCTCGGCACTGCTTTGAGCATGAAGATCACTTGAACGGAATTGTCTTGTGTCAAATGATTGATTAAGATTTGCGAGTCAATATTTCGATAGTTGAGTGTGATCGAATAAGCTGATGTATCCAATCGAATAGCTCGACGAAATGATTTGGAAATCGAGATCGTTGCAGAACGTCGATCGTCAGTATGACGAATGAATGTATCACAGGATAACATCGATCCGAAACAGGATGTTACTTGGATGTTATCCTCGATTCTTCTCAGTAATTGACTTCGATCTTCGATTTCATCGAGTGATTTCGTTTGAATACGAAACCAAACACTACGATGATCACTTGTTAATATATCACGTAGATTTGTTCGAATGAAATAAGCTAATTTTCGATCGAGACTGCAGGGTTCCTCAATATAACGTTTCTCGATTGGATATTTTTGAAGCAAACCTTGAGTAGTTAATTTTGTTTTGAGATTTTTATAAATCATTTCTACGGCATTTTTGGTTAAATCCAAGTTTTTAAATTCGCACGGAACTTGATCGTCACTCATTGTTAGACAAAAGGAGAAAAACAACCTTTTTTTTAAACTAACATGTAAATTTCACGAGTGTCGTGCTCTCACAAACAATCTTTTATATGCTAAAGAACTGCTTCGAAGTCAAAAAAAAAATTCCTGCTTCATTCCGCTCTCAACATATTTCTTCTATTCGCCGATAAGAGACGACTGTAATGAATTTTGGTCGCGATGAATAGGTGGAATATTCTTTTCGTTACGAGTGATGAAATGGAGAAGCAGCGTACCGCCACTCTCGGTATATTATAATTATTTAGAGCTACTTTATGACTCCAAATCATGTTTAATACAAAGGAGAGACACGCTTCATATACGTCAAGAGAAGAGAGAGAGAGAGAGAATGAACAGAATATAGGTAGATGTAACGTTACGTTACACAACACTAATGCGATACACATTGACACACTCATCGCGAAAACACTCGAAAAGTTTTTTTTTTGGTTTTTCTCGAAACTATGCAATTTTTCAAAAAAATTGAAATAACTCGTTTATTATTTAAGGTATAATTAATATTAATATGTTGTTTTAAACATCTAAGATAGCATTACTTTTTGTCCGAGCCGATTTTTTATATCTATTTTCTGGATGGCAAAAATTGAAGTTTACTGTCGTACAGTCGATGTTTTTAACCCTATTTACACCCTAATGTTGAATCATCTGCTTACAGAAACTTAACGGAAAGTAATTTAGAAATTCGGTTCGGACAAAAACTACGTATACATAATGGCTACACTTTAGAACCACCGCGACATTTTTATTGGTCTTAATAGTGGAGTTATAAAACATCCTAAAATCGTACTTGCGAGTTCCATAACTCCAAGAGGGTTTACTAGATCGATCTGAATTTTTCACTGGCATAGTTTCTCATAGGCACCTTTCATCCTGAAAAGTTTCAGTTAAAAAGACTCTTTGGAAATGAGAAATTTTTTCTGAAGGGGGGGGGACCCTTAAGACATGTACTCAAAAATCATAGAAGTCACGTTCGATGTTAGAAAAATTATCTTTTACTCATCACGTATCAAATATCTAGTCTGCCTATATAATGATAGTACTTTCATTTTTAACAGACATTTGCAATATTAACAATGGTCGTTTCAAATTCAGTAAAAAGTCATCCAGAAATCGAACGAACTCGGCAATGTCTTATAATCATACTTATTCTCTGTTATGTGAGTTTGTTGCCGAATTTTTAAATATGAACAAGCATGTATATCAATTAGATTCTTAGCTTAATTGAAACAGCTTATCTTAATAAATTGCATTTATTCGAATCGAAAGAAATATCAGCTATCATTTCAGTTATTTGCTCAAGTCTGTTATATGGCTTCAATTTTCTCGTTGTCTATCGATATTCATCGCTTGGTATTCATATAGTATGTTTCAATAAATAAAAAAACAGCATGTATCTTCTAAATCTATATCTTCAGTTCACTGGAATTCATATAGTTGTTCTTGCTATCAAAGTTATTCTAACGACAATGTTACTTGTTACAGTATTGGGAGCTGTTCATGTTGTTTTTCAATCAACAACACAAAAGATTTTATCCACTGAATCATGTTTCGTCGTTCTATTTACGTTTATTATTGTTTTCGAAATTGTCACATCAGTAAGTTTTCAATATTCAATAAACAGCTTCTCATTTAAAAAATATTCCAGGTAATTATCATTACATTATCATTTCAATTAGCCAGATTGATTATTGCGAACAAATGTTTTACCATTCAACGCATTTAAACTTTACTCTTTACCATTGTTTTTTTTCTGTAGTCTTGCATTTATGTTTTAATAAATAATCTCGAAATTTAAACAGTTTTTTAAATCGAAACTAAAGAAAAACACTTCTTTCTACACAGACACGTATACAAAAATCAAGTTCGATGTCAGAAAAATTATCTTCTACTCATCACGTATCATATATCCAGTCTGTGTTTATAATGATAGTGTACTCATACTTTCAACAGACATTTACAATACGAATCAGTAGAGTGAACAACAATGGTCGATTCAAAATCATCCAAAAATCGAACGAGCTCGTCGATATCTTATTATCACTTGTTACTTATTTTGTGAGTTTCTGTTCAATTTGTTGATTTTTCAATATGAAAGATATTTTGTTTAGATTTTTGATTTAATCGAGCAAATCTTTGATTATAATATAAGCCCATCTCAATCAAGCGGAACATTGAGCGTCATATTATTTATTTGCTCAAGTTTGTTATATGGCTTCAATTTTCTCTTTGTCTATTGATTTTCATCGCTTGGTATTCATATAGTATGTTTCAATAAATAAATAAAAAAACAAGTATCTTCTAAATCTGTATTTTCAGTTCGCTGGAATTCATATAATGATTCTTGCTATCGAAGTTATTCTATCGACAATCATGTTGTTTCTCAATTAACAGCACAAGATGTTCGCACAGAAAAGATTTTAACCATAGGTTCAGCTATATTCTGTGTATATGGCATCATTAAAATTTTTAGATTTATTGTATCAGTAAGTTTTCAATATTCTATAGCTGAATATTTCCATAAAAAATATTTTCTTTTTAGATAATTGTCATTGTGTTATTATTTAAACTTGCACGTTTAATTACTGCAAATGAATGTGCTACAATTGAACAACTTTAATTTTTTCTTCCTCTGTTCTTTCTGTCGTTCCGTTTCATTTTTGTTAGTTAATAAATCGAAATGCTCTTAGAGCTCATCTATTTTTTTTAGTAATAAAGAAAACAAAAGATTAAAAAACAGTTATTTACACCGGATGTTTAAACAAATTTATCTTATCAGCTATCAATAAAATATCTCGAGAACAAAATGACATTTTGAACAAAAAGAAAGCCAATGAAATCGTTTTCACTAAGATTTTATTTTATTTCGGTGTTTTTCTCTTCGATCATTGCTTTTCCCCAAATTAATTTTCATTCGACCGATTCAGTCATCAATCATGAATTAGAACATGATTGTCTCAAAATTTTTATTTCATCATTGCACGGACAAGATTTGCAAGAAGTCTTATCGTTCTGTTTAACTCATTCGATGTCAGAATGGAATATTCAATCGAATTCTGCAAATACAAAATTCACATTTGATCAACTTCGAAAACGAAATGTTACAAGTCAACAATTATATCAATGGTCAGCATCGATCGATCTAATTGAACAATATCAATTGTTTCTTACAACTCATGAATCATCTATGTCAAATAATATCTTCTATAACTGCACACCACATCGATTTGGTTCATTATGTCAATATGAATTTATTTATTTGCCATTCGAAAACGATACATTGGCAGAATCTATTTTTGAATTTTATCGAAAACGATATGAGCCAACAAGTCCAACTTGTTATGTTCATTTAGAATGTAATCGAGATTCAAAATCAGCTTGTCTTCATTGGTCGGAGATTTGTGATGGATATGTTCATTGTTCAAATGATCAAATTGATGAAAAATTTTGTGGTAAACTTCAAATAAATGAATGTGACGAAGATGAATATCGATGTCAAAATGGGCAATGTATATCGAAACAATTTAAATTCGATCGACCGAATATTTATGAATGTCTTGATGGAACAGACGGTACTAATCCACTTGAAAAGTATATTGGAATTGACGAGTATCTACCCACAATCAATAATGAAGACACTTTATGTATATCACTATTCGGATTGTCTGAGATCAGTTTAGTAATGACGAAAACATGCGATATAACACACGACGAGTTTTTAACAGAATCTAAACTCAATGATAAACCAATAACATTATCGAATATTTGTTACTTTGCTTTTTCATGCACGTTTTATTTCGAAAAAATTATATTGCCAACCTGTGTGGATATATGTGCATATGACAGATGTGCATGGATTCTTAACGAAACATGTCCTGAGATTATTATTGTACCATCTATTCCTATAGCTTTTGGTCATGTTTATTTCGGCTATATTCGACAAACTGATATCGATCCTCTATTACACAATCCAGAATTTATTTGTTATAATGAGACACTTTGTCGAGGTTTCAAATCAGATGTTGAATTAGTCACCATTAATAATAAAACATGTCGTCGAACTCAAGATTCGTCCGTAATGTTTATTCAGTCCGGATTTGCAGCGTCAACTTTACTTCAACTTATTGGTGCAGCTCATAGATTTCTTCGCCATTGTAATACAATATCTTATGAAGAAGACATGGACATTTGTAATAGTTCGTTAATGTATCGTTGTCAAAATTCAACCAAATGCATATCAATTTATAATCTTTGTGATGACACTCGCCATTGTGATTATGGTGATGATGAAGTGTGTCCACTCATCAATGGAAGTTGTTTTCCAATTGATTCAAATATACTTTTCAAATGTCCATTAGAGAAACGATGTTTTCATATGAAGAAATTTGGTGATGATCTTTGTGATTGTCAATATCCAGATAGTAACAGCTGTGAAGATGAGAAATTCGCATTTTGTCATGAAGACAACATTGAACAATGTTCTGTCCCGAAAATTGACGACTACATTGAAAGCTATATTTTATTTCCAACAGTTTGTGATGGATTTCAAGAATTATCCTCTATTCTCATTGATGGAACTGATCATACCGATGAAACTGAATGTCAATTTTGGCCATGTAACAATACATATACTCGATGTGATGGATATTGGAATTGTTTAGATGGAGCTGATGAAATCGATTGTGATCAAAGATATCCATTAATAAGCTGTCCATCCTATCATCACATTTGTGTCGAACCAGGAACTTTTGCATTAATATGTTTACCATTAGCAAAAGCAAATAATGGGAATGTTGATTGTCTCGGTGGAACAGATGAACCAATACGATGTCGGTCAAAGGATAATTTAAAACTATCGGAAAATTTTTATTGTGATTTAAATAACAGCAAACCTTGTTTAGATGTCTACTCGTTTATAATTGATAACTGTATGTTTGAAAATCGAGATTTATTTCTTAATCTATCAGAATTAACAAGCGGTTCGCCGAGTTGGTCTTTGGACTTTGACAATCTTATGAACGCTTCATACTTAGTCAAATTTTTTTTTTCACTGCCATTATACACCCTCAAGAAACCATATTTAACACAATTTTCTCTCAAAGAAAAAGCAACAAGAAAACAAATGCAAATATTAATTCCAGAACCATCACCACCATCAATAAAAACATTTGAATATCATTTTGAATGTCATCGAGGATATCCTCTTCGATTATGGTTCAATCATAATCAAACATCAAACGATATTATTTGTTTTTGTCCACCAAGTTATTACGGTCGTTATTGTCAATATCAAAATCAACGTGTTTCGATTACTTTCAAATTTCAACCATATTCAGACTCTCGAAAAACAACATTTACAATAGTTACACAATTGATTGATAATACTACACAAAGAACTATTCATTCAGCCAAACAATTGACCTATCTGTATATCAAACATTGTCAAACGAAATTTAATTTCTATTTAACTTATTCAACTCGACCTAAACGATCGAATCACACTTATTCTGTTCACATTGATATCTACGAAAAAGTAACATATGGATATCGAGGAAGTTTATATATTCCACTACATTTTCCATTCTTACCCGTTCATCGTGTGTCATATGTTTTAAATATTCCACGTGATAATAGTTCATTAACTATCAAATGTCCTGCAAGTCATCCGTGTATCAATGGTCAATGCATGAAATATGCAGAAAATTCAAGTAACTCAATGTTTTGCCATTGTAAACCAGGTTGGACTGGTAAAGATTGTTCAATATCATACAATTGCTCATGTTCATCTGATTCGTTCTGTGCTGGAATCGAAGTCAATCGTCGATCTATCTGTATTTGTCCTATGAATAAATGGGGTCCACGTTGTTTACTTTCGAGTACGATTTGTCAATCTTCAACATGTTTAAACAATGGTCAATGTACTCTTATCGATGATAATCTGAAATTCTTTTGCAATTGTCCAAAAGGTTTTAGTGGAGATCGATGTGAAATCAAAGATGCAGAAATTATTCTCTCATTTGACGAAGATTTAACTTTGTCCGATACAATTTTTATTCATTTCATCGAAGTACGAGACACGAGTCCAATTCGAAATGGTTCAACATTTCAAGCAATTTCATTGTATCAAAATGAGACCGTTATTCGATGGTCTCGACCATTTCATATTGTATTTGCTGAATTATCGCCTAAGATTCATTATTTGATTAGTGTTGAAAAAGATTACAATCGATCAAGAATCATTAGAAAACGGGTAACATCATCTGATCGTTGTGGACAATTGGCTGAATATTTAAACGATACAATTCTCAATTATCCTTTGATTCGACGGATAAAATATTATCATCTACCTTGTCAAAAACCGATCGGATGTTTTCATGATCAGAATTATTTTTGTTTATGCAACAATTTTGGATCTCAACGTATTGCCAATTGTTTTGAATTTAATTCATCACTTGAATATAATTGTTTTAAATTGAGTAATTGTCAACATGGTGGTCAATGTTTACAAGATGATGTTCATTGTCCTCAAACATCTCGATGTATTTGTCGAACATGTTCGTATGGTTCATTATGTCAATTCAGTTCGAGTTTATTCGATGTTTCATTAGATGGCATCATTGGTCCTCATATTCAACCGAATCTTTCGTTTCCTAAACAGCCTATAGTTATAATAATAACACTAGTTTTGATTGTCATTATAGTTATCGGTGGTTTTATCGATGGTATACTGTGTTTTTTCGCGTTTCAAACTAAACAAACTCGTAAAGTTGGCTGTGGATATTATTTAATCGGATCGACAATAACAACTTTATTAACTTCGATAATGTTAGCATTAAAATTTTCCATATTACTTTGTACACAAATGTCAATGATTACTAATCGATTATTTCTCAATATACAATGTTATTCATTCGATTATTTATTACAAATCTGTTTGAATACGGATAAATGGTTAAATGCTTGCATTGCAATGGAAAGAACTATGAGTATTGTGAAAGGTACAAAATTTAATGCAAAACAAAGTAAACAAGTAGCTAAATATATGATCGGTTTTCTTCTACTAATGATAACTACATTGACAATCTATGATCCTATTCATCGTCAATTAGTCGATGATGACAGTACCGATGAACAGAAACGTACATGGTGTATTGTTTCTTATTCATCCGAGCTGGTTGTTTTCAATCAAATTGTTCATTTGTTTCATTTTTTTGTTCCATTCATATTAAATATTATTTCAGCATCAACAATAATCATTTTATCGACAAAACGCCGACGCAAAACACACAAAGACAAAATTTATATTGATATACTGCGCGAACAATTTCAGCAACATCGTCATCTATTGATTTCACCAATTGTTCTTGTCATTTTATCATTACCTCGATTGATAATTTCATTTGTTGCTGGTTGTATGTCATCAAACAGTAGTCCATCGATCTATTTAATCAGTTATTTAGCGTCATTTATTCCGCCCATGTTGACATTTGTCATTTTTGTTTTACCCTCAAAACTATACAAAGAAGAATTTCGAAAAACACTTACAAAATATCGCAAAACATTACGACAATGAATTTCCTATAAGCAACTAGTGACATCGAATGCATTGCTATGTTAAATCCCATTCGTTCTTTTCCTCCCTCCTTTCAAACTTCTCATCCATCGAATACCAATCCTTAGCTCATTGTTATTGCCTTCTTCGTCTTCTTCTTCTTCATTGTATCAATTATTCGTGTTCAAATTAAATACATTTTTTGAAAACACACACACACAGATGAGTTCACCACCGATTTCAAACAGTGCTAGTGGCTCACGTCGAGCACGTTATTCACGTTCGCCATCGACCGGTGGTGTACCGCCGTCGAAACGTTCGAAACCATCGAATTCCAATGATACCGGCAATAATTCTGATCAACATCGTGTTTATACATCAATTTGTGTGAAAAATATCAGTTCAAAAATATCCGATCCTCGTAATTGCTTTTGGAGAAAAATAAACTGATGAATTTTTTGATTTTCTGTAGAAATTCGTGAGTTATGTGATAAGAAATTTTCGAAATACGGTCAAAATTCGGTGAAAATCTACTATAAAAATCAAGAACGTGTCGCATTTGTTAATTTTACCAATGCTGACGATGCACGCAAAGCTCGTCATGCGAAAACCGGTCTTGTCTGGGAAAATGCTCAAGTTGTTCTCGAACCGTAAGTCAAATTGAACAAAATAGACGCTCTTCAAACTCATATTTTTCATTTCACAGAGTTTACTATCGTCGTACAGTTCCAGCTGAGCAACCGATCACTGCTAGTCCCCGATCACGTTCTCGTTCTCGTTCGCCAGTATCTCCTCCTCGTCGTCGGCCAGCAGCTCGTCGACCTCCAACTCCCAGTCCGCCACGAAGTCGACATCGTCGTTCGCCAACACCACCATCTCGTCCCCGTCGACACTATTCACCCTACATTCCACTTCCGCCCGATCTCGCTGAATACGCCGGTCGATCACAAAACGATTCATCACCGTCGCCGGTTCGAACAACGTCACGTCGACGCAGTCGAAGCGCTTCGACATCACCCGTCGGACATAAAAATCGAAGCAAAAACGACGATTTTTCGGCTGGTCGAGGAGCTGAATCCAATGTTCAACACGAACCAACTCGAACTTTATTCGTCGGCAATCTCGAACGTGACATCAAAGAATCGAAAATTCGCGAAGTCTTCGGTCGATACGGAAAAATCGAAGAAGTCGACCTCAAAGTTCCTCAATCGTCTTCGAAACGAGCTTACGCATTCATTCAATACGAAAACATGGACATGGCGTACGAAGCTCGTCGAGACATGGACGGACGATTCATTGGCAAGGCCGACTGCAAAATAGGATACGGTAGGCATACGAAATCGAGCTTGCTTTTCTTTTTTTAACCATTTCGAAATTGTTCTTTGCTCATATGATATTTGTTTTTCTTTGTGACCGTTTATCATTTTAGAAATTTTGATTATTACACTTTTATTTGGCATATTTAATGCATTTGCGTTTGAGACGAGGTCCTATCTGATTTATGTAGAATATTGTGTAATATATAAAATGATGATTTTATTTATTCATTCCAAAATGAATTCTCTTCAAATTATGATGAATTATACACATGGATATTCATCCCTCACACACACGTTTTCTTTCTCCCAGAGCGAGTTTTCATTTTCTCGAATTGAATTAGCAAATTATAAAATTACATAATGTGTATTTACAATGATAAATAATGATAGAGAGATATCTTCAAACATCTATTGACTTACATCCTATGTATTTTCAGGCAAAATCGTACCGACAAATTGTCTTTGGGTTGGCAATATACCAATAGATATGAAACGTCGTGATCTTGAACAAGCATTTTCACGTTACGGACAAGTCAAATCATTAGATTATACCAATGGTGAACCGATTGCAATTGTTAGTTATAATGAAATTGAAGATGCAATTAAAGCACGAGGTAAAATGACGGGCGTAACGCAATTTATCGACGGGAAAAAAGTACGAGCTGATTCGGGACAATCGGATTCGTCACGGCGTGGTAAGACGAATGAAGTTTTTTGTTTTATTAAAAATTCGATTTGTTTGTTAAGGTGGCCTTCGAATCGATTATCTCGATCGGCCAACAGCTCGACGTTTCGTTATCGTTCGACCTCAAGATAATACGACATCGAAAGATCGAGCATCTCGTTCGACATCACGTTCGTCAATATCGAACGATGATATTCACGAGCCTAAATCGTCGAATCCAATTTCACGTTCACCATCGCCAATCGACGAACGTAGTCCAAGTCCAAGTCCATCCGTTGTCGGACAGACATTTGCCGGCCCACTAGGCTCGTATCTTTCATCGCAAGATGCTGAACACGTAACGAATATCAATGATTTATTTAAACTCTGTGAAAAACTTGTGAAATCCAATACGAAATATACGAGTATTTTTCCCGTTGAATTCGTTCTCAAATCGCATGCTTACGAAGCACGTTTACATTTCCTCGCCGGTAATCCGCAATTAGCCGAAAAAATGCTTCTAAAATCCAATGGCAATGCACCTGAATTACAAGTTACTCAACGACTTCGACTCGATCCGCATAAACTCGATGAATTAGAACAAAAACTTCGCTCGAGTGTCGACAATGCGTCAACGAGAACGAATAGCAATCGAGCTAATCAAACTAAATTTGCTATTTTCATCAGTTCAACGAAATCTATCGTTTCAAATGGCAATCATTCGTCATCGCCCAATGATAAAGATAATGAATCATCACTTTCGCATTTAATTTCCTATCTGACTTCGTAAGTCGATCAAAAACAAAGCATTTAAATATTTCATTGTTTCGACTTGTTGTCGTTGTTTTTTGTTTCTATAGAAAAGAAGCAGCTGGTATTATCACACTTCCGTATAATTCAAATAATGATAAAGAAACGGTCACCCTCAATATCTTTCCGCCCTGTAAATTCAGTCGAAAATTCCTACGTATCATATGTCCATCGATTAGTTTCTCGAATGGACCTCGTACGCCACCGTCGCATCCAACGGCCGATGAACATCTCATGGTTATTATGTCGCTTAATGATGGAAATTAAAACAGTACCGGAATAGACAACTAAACGAACGAACTGATTTCTGTATATTGATTTTCTTTTTGTGTCGATTTTGCTTCGAAACACAAATGTTTTTTTTTGTTTTTCTGCACACATCAATGTGTTGTATTGTACTGTGTTCGTTTTTCTTTCTTTTACTTAAACATGAGAAATTTCAATTATCTTCATTTCGAAATAAGATTCATTGAACGATCTAATTGACTGACTTTCTATGGATTATAAAAGATCAAAAAAAAAATTGTTCGCAAAAAAGTTTAAATAAGTTCATATATTAAAAATAAGATTCTTCCTTTGCTCATTAATAATCTTCTTTTTCTTTTTCAAAATCTGGAAATCCGCTTCTGTGAAATGCCAACATTCATCGTAATGATCGTATGCGTATATCTTACAGAAAAATAAATTCTATGAATAAATAATCTGATAGAGAAACCTGGAAATGCTATTTTTACACAAAAAAAACTACCAACGAATAACGAATAACTGTTTTATGTAATTATTTGTGAGCAATAGGAGGATTTGTGTCAAAATAGTTTCACTCAGGAAGTAATTTTATTTTCCATAATATTTAATGACGTCAATTTATTGACGACTGTCAAAAAATCATGATTTGCTTTGTTCGTTGTTTTTTTGCGTGCTGTCGTCATTGAAAAAAAAATAGGCGCGACCATTTATTTTTTAGTAGATTTTATATTTATTGACATCGAAAATAAAGTCAAATAACTGAACAACAAAGAATAATAATATAAACAAGAAACGAGTTCACCGGTAGTAGTAGTTCGCACGCAGCTAAAGAATTTCATTTGACAACATCAACATTGCAAGCGTAAGAGAGACATGAACACAAAAAGCTATACTTGAAAGATTAAGATAATTTCGAAAGCGCCGGTCTTTCGAAAGAAACAAATATGCGCAGACCTGCTGCAACAGAATTTCAAAAGAAAGAGAGAGAGAGAGAGAAAAAAATGATTCCTGCGTGGTCACTCGTATTGTGCAAATATGCTTTGATTAATATTCATCGATTAAAGCATCAATACTGGCTAATTCTTGTTCAAGTTGAAGTTTCATAAATGTATCATCGAATGTTGTGTTTGGGCAGTAGTCGATGTCGAAGAATTGTGCCGATTCGTCGTTGAATATGAACGGTGCGACGACATTCGAGAGTGATCGAGTGAATGACGGTGATCTTTGTTGACAGGTGTTGTGATCAACATTGTCGAACATGAGGAGACCCATGGCGAGTGACGGACTATTGGCCATGATGGTATCTTCGCTCGCTTTCGGTGAAACTAAACAATCAAATCAAAAGTGAGACACAACATGCCAACAGTAAATCATTCAATTGCGCACCCAAATTTACTTGTTCGACTTTGATTGATACAGGATCTGATTCACTTTTGCCATGAACGTATTCAACATATTCATCACGCATTGATGGACTAGAAATGCAAAGAATTTATAAAAAAGAATGAATGAAAGAAAACAAGTTTGTTTTTTACTCAATTAATTGCCCAATAATTGAATATTTAACTGCCTTCGATCGTCGTTCACGTGTTGGTCGAATTTGACATAAGAATGTCAAACGATTTTCGCCGTTGCTTGTGTAAACATCGAAAATATCGAAAATATTTATTGGCATTTGTTGATCATGTTGAACTAGAAAAAGTATAAATTAGTTTGTCTTTCGCCTGTGTATTGTTCTTACAATATGCTTGTCGAATTGATTCGAAGTTTTCTAAATCATTAGTTGCCAAGATTCTTCCAAACCAATTACCGATTAAATCATTTCGAGAATAACCGAGAACATCTTTAACACTAAAAACAAATTCGATGATGAAAAGATTTTATGTTTGTTTCTTTCTCATTGAACTCTTACTTAGACGAGATCATGCTAACAGTCATATCGTCATTTAATGTTATTTTAATTGTTGTATTATTGAGCATATTGGTTTGTGATGAACTCGTTCCGTTTGTTGTACGAGACACTAAAGCTTCACAACGAGCAACAAATAAACGTTCATAACATGAGTTATGACATGAATAGAAATGGCCAGCCATTGAAATTGCTTTGACATCTTCACGTATTCGACTCGGTCGTTTGCCTTTGGGTAGACGAAACGTACAAACGAGTCGATGTTCTTTGTTAGTTAAGTCAGCCGAACAATTAAGAATCGATTGTAATTTTTGACCGTCCTTCGAATTCAGACATTCGAACATGTTAATACATTGCGTGTATAAAGAACGCTAGACGACAAGAAGTAAAAAAAAACGATTATCAAGAGAAAAACAAGTCTTACCATTGTTTTTCCCAAGTGATGTTCAACTTCATCGCTCATGGCGACAATTCGACCGTCCGTACGAAGAACAAGAACAAATTCGCCATTGTTAACATTAGCTTGAATACCACGTACGAGATCAAGATCTCCTGTAGAATAACAAGAATTCTTTTTTTTATTATCGTTGTTCTATTTGCATTTCTTACGAAAATATTTGTCACCAAAGAGATGTTTCTCTTTAATTAAACGGGCGTTTGCCAAACCTAAGATTTCGTTTTTATTTTTTCGGCCACCTGTACGCAGAACATCTCGTTCACCCGGTCGTCCTGATAATGTTTGTTCATAGAGTCGATTGACTACATCGTTGGTATCATCACGACGTTTGCGTGGTAACTAAAAACAATGATCATCGATCATTAACTCAATAATGCGAAGACAAAAAAGACTCTCTACCTTAGCATTATCAAATTCATCACCTTGTCGACTAGAATGGATATTGAAGAAATTAAAATCTTTTATCGAACCAGCCGATAAATCGAATAATGGTTGTTGATATTCGAATTGATAATATTGTTGTAAAGACATGTTTTATATTATTTGCTTTTAATGGGATAATCGCCTGCGATATAATATTAGGAGAAAACTCTGCCGCCTGCAGCAGAGAGCAACCTTCTTTGAATACGTGAAAATAACAAATGACAGTATCCGAGTGAGAAACCGTCTATGTCTCTTTCTCTCTCTCTCTTTTTTCTCTCTCTCGCTCTCTCTCTCTCTCTCGGGCTCTCCCGTTTGCTTGCGTACGGCCTTTTTCTTAAGTAGATTTTAAGAGAGCTTCCGTTTTTGCTTTTTTTTCATTGGACGCCGAGACTAAAAAACAACATTGAGACAGGTAGGAAAAGAAAGAAAGAACAAGAATCTAATATTTCTTCGTGTTTTGACGTAAGCATCCATGAAATATTTATGTTAATAGGGGAGTCAAAGAAAAAAGAAAAAATTACTGAAAAAAAAGTAGGACGAAGTTCAGCAGTTGCTGGCATAATTGCTTTTTGAGAAGAAAAACAAAATATCGATGAATCAATATTTGCCATGTTAAACGTCAGTTGTCACAAAAGGTTTTTTCTTCTGATAAAATAAGAACAATTTCTTTAGATCAAATCACTCAAGAGAATAATTATCGGGAATATAGAAGAAAAAAAAATTGTTAATCGGAAGTGTATGAATCGATTTTTTTTTCTTGTCGTTGCTCCGACATGTTGCATATTTTGATGAAGTATTCTATTTCTATTTTGAGTGCATAACAAATTGCAAAGTAAAAAAAAAGGAAGAACTTCTTTTCTTTCATTCAGTTCAGCCAGAAATATTCTTTAATCAAGAAAACAAAAGGAAAAAGAATTTCTTCAGGAGATTGATAATCTTTGTTTTTAATTGATTAGATTTTCAATTGATGCATGAGAAATGCCGTTAAGGTTGCGTTCTGCCCACGTATGCAGATGTTTTTCTTCTTTAGTTCAAGACCAATATCAATATTAGTTTGTCAAACTTTTGACATAATATTTTCACAACAAAAATATCAGTCAATCACAAATGTTTATCAACTGTAAAAATCAGTAAAACAACAGTATTTTTTCATTATTAAAAAAAAATTTCATTTCATAAAAATGTTTTCTGTTTAATTGAAAACAATACAATGAGTGAGAGATTCGAGGGTTCTCAACTACAATTGGAAGAGAATTTGATACCTTGGAAACATATTTTAATTGATATTTAATCTTGTCAAGCGTGTAATCGTCTACTGAATATTCTGGATAGGTAAAGAAGAAGAACGTCATTATCATCAAGATTTAATTACAATGATTCATGAATAGTATGATCGTATGTCTTCGATGAATAATTATCATAAACTCGTTCTGATTAAATATGAATTCAATCCAAAAAGTGTACTAAAATCATTTTTCTATTTAAATCCCCTATGAAAAATAACAACAATAACAAACGAAAGAACGCAAAGTCAATTACATAAAAAAAAAGAAACTCTGTAAATAATAATAAATGTTGAACGCCTACTCAATTTCTTTTTTTAAAAAAATTTCAAGTTCGTTTAGTGTTTTTTTTTTTGCTCTCTCTTTTGTTGTTATAAAATAAGAAAGGACAAACAGTTATTTAAAATAATAAGAATGTCCGTAGCATCAAGTCAGGTTGCTGCTACATTTAATAAATACGGACTTATTTTACGTTGGCCAAAAATATGGATCGTTATTATTGGAATTCTAATGATTTTTCTCAGTTTTTGTATAGCTGGTATGGAAGTTGGACATACAATCTACGATCTTCGACGTTCAACAGCATTCGGAGGTTTTATTCTTTTTCTTCCACTTCTAATCTGTGGTCTACTCGTTCTTATTTCTGGTTTCAAACCAAATTTAACTCTTGTTCGTTTCGCAACTGTTCTCTGCTTTGTTATGATTATTCTTTGTTTTTTATTAATTGCATATGACATACTTGTCATTATCGATCCAACACGTTGTTTCTTTCTTGATTGTAATTATGCTGTTGTCAATGCATCAAATTCAACAACCAATGTTGTTGTTACCGGTTGGCCAATAAATGTTCTTTGGCCAAATTATTTTATCATTGACATGTACGCTAAAAAAATCTTTCAAAGTGTTCAAATTCTTCTTGCTGCTTTATTTATTCTCTTTTCTGCACTCTATATTCTGACATACTTCATCTATCGATACATTCAATTACATCAAAAGTCTGTCTACACTGTCGAACAACGAACAACATCACACGCTACAGCTCGTGAACCATATGGACCTTCACCAACAAAACAAATCCTTCAAATATTTTCTCATCAACCAACTGCCACTTTGTATAGTATTCAACGTAAAACAGCATCATCATCACCTGTTCCCGCAGCAATAACAACGAAGAAAATAATACGAACTCGTGCACGAGCAAATTCCGTTAGCTACGATCGTATTTGTACACGTTGCATGAAAGAACCTCGGATGCCGTTGACAACGGATTTCGAACGAAGAAATTATTATTCACATTTATGTATGAATTGCAACTATGAACTTTTTAATGTACGTCGAAAACCAGCTGCTACTCAAAGTACAAACAATCGTACATGGAAACCATAGAACAACGAAGTATATTTTTTCTGTTTGTTTTGTTTTCTTTTAAAATAAACATCGTACATATCGGAACAAAAAAAAACGAGAGAGAAACGTTTAGATCACTGTGTACATATAATATGTTTTGTTGGAATAAAAATAAGAAATTAATGGAATGAATTCTTTATTTCTTCCATTAAATTGGATAGAAAATGAGTTTCAGTTGATTTACCATCGATTGAGATATTGCTTGAAAGATTCTAGAATATGAAATCAATTAAAATACTATTCAATTCGAACAAGAATATATATATATACGTTTAATTTGACTAAAAAGGCAACAGGATGTCCAAGAATCGATTCCGAATATAACGAAGCTGCTAAACCGACTTGTTCAACAACAGTTAAACGATACGATTGACAAAGACTATGAATTATCGACGAAAAATCGTGATTAGCTAATGAAATGTTAATATGCGATTGTGATGTCAATGTTCCCGATGTCATCAGATCTGTAAAAGCATTCGAATCGATTGTCTTCTTTTTTAAATATTGTGAACAAGGAAGATTTAATTTAAATTCTATTGTATCGGTTTCAATTTCGTTCGATTTCTACGAAAAGACAAAAAAAAAGCAAAAATTAAATTCAAAATATTCTTCTTCGAAAATGAATTCGTTCAACGAACATTAATTGTATAAGTTACTGTTGTTTTCAATTTCTGTGCAAATGATATTGCATTAATAGCAAAGAAAATATGTAGATAATTTTCCGAATATGGAAAAAGATTGAGAGTCGAAAATGTGATTCGATTTGCACTTGTTGTATTTAGTAATTTTGAACTCATACTATCAACAATATGTATGTCGATCTGACCAATCATTGATGATGTTTGATTTTTCAGACGAAATGTAACGTCAAGTTGAGCTAATGTTGTATGAGAACTTATTGAATATTCCTTTTAGAGAAAAAGAACGAATGATTGACGAAAAAAAAAAGAAAAGAATTTTTACGATTATTAAATTTTCAGATTGACCAGCAAGAAGATAAGGTTCGGCAATCGGTTGATCGGTATTGGCTAATTGAATATCATCGGTCATTATATCGAGAAGGAGTGGAGCAGAATTATTGTTCATCGAAGGCTTTTTGTCTTTTGACTTCTTTTTCTTGGGTTTCTCAATTGACGTCACTTGAGCTTGAGAGTTTTCATTCGGTGAGATTAGTTCTTTGTATTCGGTACGTTCTTTCTTTTTCTTTTTTGGTTTCAATGGTTTTGATTGAACAGCAAGAGATACTGGCGGTGGTTGAGGAGCAGGAGGTGCTGCTACTACTTGAATATGTTTATCTTCTAAATCGATGTTTAATGCTTTATGTGGATCAGAATTGTTCTGATTATCATTATCTTCATTTCCACTTTCAGTAGCACCTTCAGGTAATTCTCCGCCACGTGTTACTTTGATATTCGGATAGAGATCATCATCATTATCATCGATTGGATTTAAATTTGATTTTTTTCCTTTTTTCTTATCAGATTTTGATTTTTTCTTTAAACGTCGATTTTCTTCATCGATTTTCGTTTGCCGATATAATTGATCGGATAATGACAATTGTAAATGACTTGGCATTGTTGTTCCTTTCGAGCCATTCGATAGTTCAACAGGTGTTTCATGAATTTCTTCGATTTTCTTTGTTTTTTTCGTATCTTTCAAATAGAATGGATTCATTTGTTCACTTTGTTTTCTCGATTGTCGTTGTTTTTCTAATTCTTCACTTGTCGGTTCGACGTAGGCTGCTTTCGGCTTTTCATACGTAGGCATCGAATTTTCTTGAGTAAAAAATCGTGGATTATCCGGAATCTCGTCTTCGTCTTCGCTCTCCGATGGCGGATCATTGATCCAAGCATCCAAATCCAAACTAAAAATATGCAAAATGATTTCGATTTGTTTTCTTATTCGATCGAAAACGTTCGTACCCATTTGGTACCGCAACTTTTCGTTGAGCTTTAGCAGCAACTGGATTGAGTACTCCATCGAAGAGAAATGTTAATTCAGCGAAATTAAATCCCGATTTGATTTGTTTTAAAATATTTAAAATGACACTTGCCTAAAAGATGAATTTGATTTTCGAAGATTTTTGTTTTTCCTTAAATCAAAATTTTGTTTTTACTCGTTCTTGTGCTTCGACATCTCCACTCGAGAGAAATACGGACATTTTCTCGATGGTTTTCGAAATTAAATCCTGTGTATTGTCAATCGATTGAACGAGATGTGTTAAAATCTTTAAAATATTCTGATAGTAAACAGATTGAATATGTCCAGGGAAAAGTGTAATCTTTGTATTTAACATGGCTTCAAGAGTTTTCTGTGGGTCTTTCAAATGACTAAGATAAAAACAATGCAGTTAAACATGATATTCATTGAATAGAATCGTCACTTACGAACAAAATTCTCCACAAATCCAAGCAGCTGCATACAAAACTTCGGCAACAGTCGTCGAATTCGAGCCATGTATAAATACATGTGCATTCTCAAGTAGAATTGCCATTTGATTGCAAGCAAATGTTCGAATCGATTCGACTCGTATGGCAACATCGAGCATTTGAAGTGATATTAAATTGCCATGTTTTGTACCTTCTAAACGAGTTAATTCAACGAGAATACTGATGTACCTAGAAAAAGAAATTATATATTTATTCGAAAATCGAAACAAAATTCTTAATTTTACCATTCAAAATTTGTAATATGTTGATAATCACTTTGACTGCAGATTTCAATGATTTTCGACAGTAATTCATCACGATAGTGTGATCCTTCCGATTTATCCATATGAATCATTAATTTTCTCACGATTTCCATGAGATTTTTTCTTGTTACCATGCCCGAAAGTAGATCCAATGCTCGTAAACGAATCGATTCATCTTTATCGTCTAAACATTGCATGATCAAATCATTATGCGCTTGAACACTTTTCGGATGTGATTGTAAAATTTTCGACATTGCTAATAGGCCGAGATATTTTACTAAAATAAAATCAAAAACGAAAATGTTATTCATTGGAAAAAAGTTTGTTTGTTTTTTTATACAATTTTGATCGGAATCTTCGATGAGAATGCGTAGTTTTTGTACGCATAATTGTATCGATGAATTATGATTTGGTAAACCTGATGAGATTGAAACGAGAACAGCTATAACAGTATTTATACATTCGTAGAGTAATGACATAGCTGATGTGCTATGAATGAGATTAGTCAATGGTTCGATGAGTTTTTTGCCTAGACGAGGTTCTAATGGTGTCAATGCACCAAACTAAATCGAATTCAAATAATTGTTTTTTTTATTTTCCTATTTCAAAATCAATGATTACTAGTTTAATAATTTTAATTAACACCCAATTATTCGTTGATGTTGTCATTAAACGAAAGAAGATTGGTGCTAGTGCAAGATAATTCTTTGGATTACGTCGTGCTAATTCACAAATCACATTGACAGCTGCTGCTTGAACGCCTGAATCAGGATCTTCGAGTTTCTCTTTTAAACGTGGAAATGCTGGTTTCAATGCATCGGGATTGTTTAAAAAGACTTTATATAAAAGAAGTATAGCACGTTTTCGAATATATGGTTTGCTAGACGTCATCTAAATATAAAAACTTTCTTGTTGTTTTTTTTCAAATGACATTCTTTTTTGTTGTCATTTACAAGTGTCATTATATCATTTGCTAGATCTCTTGCTAAATCTTGATTAATAAAACATGATAAACCACTCATAGCTAATCCTGATTCATACATTGATGGACTACTTAAATCCTAGATATTCAATAAAATTATGATTTTTTTTTTATTTTCAAAATAATCTCTCTCTCTCTCGCTTTACTTTTCGAATCATATTTGTTGTTAACATCAGTACATCTGTTCCTTCATGAAAACATTGCGAAGCTGCAAGATAACCAATTCTCTATTTCACAAAGAATGCATCAAATTAACAATTCACATTCTTTTTCTTTACTTTATAAGTAAATTTATTTGAACTCATAACTTCAATTATATTAAAAGCACTCCATGAAATATCATAGCCAAGCATTTGAAGCTAAAACGAGAAGTTTATTCGATTTAACAATGGATTTTTTTTCAAAAAATTTACATAGATTAATTTAGTTACAGCATTGGCTTTAATAGCAATACTATCTTGTTTGAGTTCTTGTTTTATCTCATCCATAGCTTCATTGATATATTTTGACTTGAAAGAAGAAGAAGATAAAAAAAATGAAGATAAAAAGGCGAATATCTACTTCATTATCTTTATGATTTCGAATGCCACGAACAAGATCATGTAGACTTTTATCAAACATTGGTCCGAAACTGTCCTTAGCTCGTTTAACAACTTGATCCATGGTTGTCGACATATTTCTTTTTCGTCAAAGGAAAAAGAGAAAATATATTATATTACATACAATCATGAAAAACTCAGCCATTTCTCGTTATCGTTAACCTTTCTTTTCTGTCGTCTATAGATGTCATAGTACCGTTGTTTTACGATTGCTTCATCGACTTTCCATTCGAGATGATGACAAGTTTCTCGTCATCATCATCTGTCTTTTAATACACAGATATCTAGGCCAATTAGTCGGTTTATTCTCTCAACGATGCCGCATCAACATCATCAAAAAACGAAAAATTTTTTCGAACAACCATCTGTCAGATTAATTGCCTGTTTTTTCGGCATCTTTGTAGCTTATCTTCTATTCGGCATTGTCCAAGAGTCAATGTAAGATTTAACTTCGAAATCAATGATCGAACGAATCAATTTTGCTATTATTTCAGAGTACAAGGCAAATATGGAACGAACGATAAATTTACATTTATTCTTTCGTTAGTTTTTTTTCAATGTATTTTCAATGCAATCATATCGAAAGTGATTTTACTTCTTCGTCAATCTCCTCGTGATACGACACCATCGAAGATGTATGCATTTTCATCGTTTACATATTTATTTGCGATGTTAGCAAGTAATTATGCGCTGGAATTCGTCAGTTATCCAATGCAAGTACTTGGCAAATCGGTTAAACCCGTGCCGGTCATGTTACTCGGTGTTCTCGTAGCAAATAAGAAATATCCATGGACGAAATATTTCTACGTTTTATTGATTGTCCTCGGTGTTGTTTTGTTCATGTACAAAACACCGAAAAGCTCAGACACAAATTCTGAAGCTAGTTTCAATATTGGAATGGGAGAATTTCTTTTAGTAAGCAATTGAAAATGAAAGAAACAAAGGCAAACATCTGTTGTTTAGATTGTATCACTTGTATTTGATGGACTAACAGGAGGTATTCAGGATAAAATTCGAGATAAACATCAAGTTCAAGCTTATCATATGATGTATTCGATGAATATCTGGTCGTGTCTTTGGGCATCGATCGGTGTTTTTGTTACTGGTGAATTTTTTCCATTGATAACATTTATTCAAACCTATCCACGTGTTATTACTAATATGTTTTTACTTGGTTTAACTGGAGCTATTGGCCAAGTAAATCATCAGAAATGAATCGATTAACTAAAACTAAGATTTTTCCTTGATTTAGAATTTTATCTTTCTAACAATTGAATGGTTCGGTCCATTGACTTGTTCAATATTTACAACCACTCGAAAATTTTTCACTATTCTCTGTTCAGTTTTAATCTTTCAACATCCACTTTCGAATCAACAGATTTGTGGTACAATACTTGTTTTTATCGGACTTTTTCTCGAACAATTATATGGAAAGAAAAAACATCACTGATTTGTTTTGTATTGTTTCGTGAATAAACATAAAAGCACACCTTCAATACGAAAGATTCGATTTTTTTTCTCTTTTCTCGCTATCGAGGCACACGAAAAACGAAAGAACCAACCGATAAATAACGAGTGCATGCATTTCGTTGCTTTCTCTCTGTTTTTTCTTCGTTCTCTTGTCGTTTGTTGTTTGTTCTCTGTTTTTTCAAGGGCGAACGACATTTAGTATATATCTATATTGCACTTCGTTGTATCGTCGTCTTATTTTCTAAAATATCAAAAATCATGTCGAAATCGACTAAAGTTCCATTGACAGATAAAGATCGACGTAAACAAATTTCTATTCGTGGTCTACCATTACTTGAAAATGTTGCGTCAGTGAAGAAAACTTTCAATCGTCATCTTCATTTTTCCATTGTTAAAGATCGAAATGTTGCAACAAATCGTGATTATTATCTTTCAACAGCGTATACCGTTCGTGATCATCTTGTTGGTCGATGGATTCGAACACAACAACATTATTATGATACCGATCCGAAACGTGTCTATTATTTATCATTAGAATACTACATGGGTCGATCATTATCGAATATGATGATAAATCTTGGCATTGAATCCGAATTGGATGAAGCTTTGTACGAACTTGGCTTGTCAATTGAAGAATTAGAAGAATTCGAGGAAGACGCCGGCCTTGGCAATGGTGGTCTCGGTCGTTTAGCTGCGTGTTTTCTTGATTCAATGGCAACATTAGGCATTGCTGGCTATGGTTATGGTCTACGATATGAATTCGGTATTTTTCAACAAACAATTAAAGATGGTTTTCAATGTGAAGAACCCGATGATTGGCTACGATACGGTAATCCATGGGAAATTCCTCGGCCCGAATATCAAATACCTGTCAATCTCTACGGTCGAGTCATTGAACAGAATGGCAAACCGAAATGGATCGATACAAAAGTCATCATGGCCATGCCGTACGACACGCCCGTACCGGGTTTTAATAATAATGTTGTCAATACTCTTCGATTATGGAGTGCAAAAGCGGCACAAAAATTTAACTTTCAATTTTTTAACGATGGCGATTATTTGAATTCAGTTAGTGAACAAAGTTTAGCTGAAAATGTTACACGTGTACTCTATCCAAATGATAATTACATGCAAGGCAAAGAACTTCGTCTTAAACAAGAATATTTTCTCGTTGCTGCAACACTCTCGGATATTATCCGTCGATATAAACATTCGAAATTCGGTATTTCATCGGCAACACGTGATGATTTCAGTACATTTCCCGATAAAGTTGCTATTCAATTGAATGATACACATCCGGCGTTGACGATCGCTGAATTAATGCGTTTACTAGTCGATATCGAAGGTCTCGAATGGAATACAGCTTGGGAAGTAACCAAACGTGCTTGTGCTTACACAAATCATACATTAATGCCTGAAGCTGTCGAACGTTGGACCGTTGGTTTATTAGAACATGTCTTGCCAAGACATTTACAAATTATCTATGAAATTAATTTACGACATCTTCAAGAAGTTGCTGCGAAATATCCAGGTGATAATAATCGTATTCGAGATTTATCCATTGTTGAAGAAGGTGGAGAGAAACGTATTAATATGGCTTATTTAGCTATTGTCGTAAGAGAGAAAGAGAGAGAGAGAAAAAAGATTGAACTAATTTATTTTTCTAGGGTTCTCATGCTGTCAATGGTGTTGCACAAATCCATTCGGATCTTTTGAAAACTACACTGTAAAAATCATGACTAAACTTGAATATTATTATTCATTTTTTTGTAGTTTTAAATCATTCTATGAATTTTCATCGGATAAATTTCAAAATAAAACCAATGGTATCACTCCTCGTCGTTGGATTGTTCTTAGCAATCCAAATCTCAGCGATGTTATTGCTGAAGTAAAAATTACAATTCGATTCAATATGAATTTCAATATGAATTTCATATTTAGAAAATTGGCGAAGAATGGATAACGAATCTTAGTCATCTTAAACGTTTGAAAGAATTCGTTAATAATGAAGCGTTTATTCGAGATATTCAACAAGTTAAACAAGAAAATAAACATCGTCTTGCCGAATGGCTCTTGAAAACTCAACATCAACAAATCAATCCAATGTCACTCTATGATATGCAAGTCAAACGTATTCACGAATACAAACGACAATTATTAAATGTTCTACATGTTATTACATTATACAATCGAATCAAAGCAAATCCTGATGGTAAATTTGTACCACGAACAGTTATGATCGGTGGAAAGGCTGCACCAGGTTATCATATGGCGAAGAAGATTATTAAATTAGTAAATCATTTTTCATTAGCAACAAATGAAATATCGTTTTCTTTGATTAGATCAACAGTGTTGCTAAAGTTGTCAACAATGATCCAGTCATTGGCGATCGTTTGAAAGTTGTTTTTCTCGAGAATGTAAGTTGATTTCATTGTCAATACGAAACATTTCCCGATTTTAAATTTAAGTATCGAGTTACCATGGCTGAACAAATCATTCCAGCTGCTGATTTATCCGAACAAATATCGCTTGCTGGCATGGAAGCTAGTGGTACATCGAATATGAAATTTATGCTCAATGGTGCAATGACTATTTGTACGTTGGACGGTGCAAATGTTGAAATGGCTGAAGAAGTTGGCAATGAAAATATATTTATATTCGGTATGACCGTTGATGAAGTTCATAAACTTGAAAAACAAGGGTAAAAACATTCGAATGAAAATGCTTAGCCGATTGATTTAATAATTTGTTGTTTTGTAGTTATCGAGCACGAGATTTCTATGAGAAAAATAGCGAATTACGAGAAGTTCTCGATCAAATTCAATCAGGTGTATTCTCACCTGAAAATCCCGACCTCTTTCACGACGTTGTCAACAGTTTATTGTGCGATCGTGGTGATCAGTACGTTTTCTTTTTAATATTTCTTTTGATTCTCTCTATCTCTCTCTCGTTTTATTCAGTTATATGCTTTTAGCCGATTATGAAAGCTACGTTAAATGTCAAGAAAAAGTTGCCGAACTTTTCAAGGTACGAGTCAATTTTATAATTTATTTCAGAAAACATTTACGTTTCTATTTTCGTTACATAAAAGGATCCAATTGCTTGGACGAAAAAATGTCTTTTGAACATCGCAGCATCGGGTAAATTTTCAAGTGATCGAACAATTGCCGAATATGCTCGTGACATTTGGGGTGTAGCACCAACACTTCAACCGTTGCCACATCCGCATGAAGGCCGACCGGGTACCAAATATGAAGGTGAAGCCACGCACGGCTCATCGGCATCACTTGCTGGAGAAGGCAAAAAATAGAAACGAAAATTCGTTGCTTCTGTTTTTTTTAAAAACTAGACTTTTAAACAAATAAACTTTCATATGCTAGTGGTTGACGAACAACCTGAAAGATGACTTCCATTCGTTTCTGTTCTCGTCTTGTTTGAATATATTTTCGTAAATATTCAATTAAAAAAGCGAATAATATTGAACAAATCAAAATAATAAACAAAGGACTAAGATGAACAAGACTTTCACTCAACATCACACATCAATATGAACGTCCGTGTCCGTTTTGATTAAGAAAAGAGAACACACACAGAATCTATCTCATTCTTTCCCATTGTTGAAGAACATCAGCTTTGCCTTGAACCGTATGAGAATAATAATCAAGTTTTTCTCCTTCGTTTTTCACAGATTGAGCGAGTTTTATTAGTGATTTATAATAATCATCTTGTCCGAATAACCATAACGATTTACCAGCTTTGTACAATCGAACAGGCCAATGTGACCATTTCTGTGTTTTATCTCGATTACGAAAGTATTCAGCACGATCAATATCCTTTGAAAAAAACAAACAAATTTCAATTGATAATCAACGTTTTTTTTTATTCTTGTGTTTACCCAGCCCCAGCTTTTAACCATCAATCGAACGGCTTGTCTTAAATCCACGATAAATTTCGAATCATTTCGTAACTCTCGAATGACATTCGGCGTCAATCGGTACGCATCACCTCGACTACTAATTTCATCAACTAAATAAATTTTTCTATTTATTCTCAAGAGATTATTTTCTCTACATACTTGGAAATGTCCACCAATCATAATGATGATTATGAAATGCAAGCCAATCTTTGTTTTCATTCCAATCTTCGAATTGTTTTAATTGTCCTCGAAATTGTTTTAGAAGATTCTCTTTGCCAATAAATTCATCCTGATCGATGACATTCAACTCATTTCCTATCTCATTTGATTGTTGTTTAGGAATTGATGAATTATTCATCTTCAATATTAAAAAAAAAACTATATATATTTATCTGAATATCAATGAGATTTCGTATATAAAAAAAGAAGAAGAAGAAGAAGAAGAAAATTTAAAATGCATCATCGTCGATCATTCCGGGTGAGTCGGTCGTTGGTTGTTGATCTAAAAAAATCGAACATAAACTCTAATCAAATCAATAAATTTTGTTGTTTTTTTTTCACATCGATTCGATTGAAATGGATTCATTGTTGTCGTTGGAAAGATTAAATTACCGAGAGATGTACATTGTTGAAATTGTTGAGTAATACCCAATAATCCTCCGACTTCGACACTGGCAATTAACCAAATCGGATCTGCGAGAAAAAAAGTATTTAGAAAAGAGAATTCTTTTTGACAATTTCTCTACCTCCGAATGGTACGCCCGTCGATGTAAATAATCGCCATTGTGATCGAATAATTCTTGGCGTTGATGGACTTATTAAATTCACGGATATATTCGTTTGTTCACCGGGTAATAACGATCCAACAAAGATTTCATCTCGCGTTTGTAATCGATCACCATTAATAAATTTCAACAAGCAATTATTTGGCCATCGTTCATGACCAGAATTTTCGATGCGCCAAGTTTTAATAAAATGTGTATTCGGTGGTATGGCTTCGCCTTCACCAACCGTCACATCGGCAAGAAATCTCATTTGAGGTATTTTATCTGTAGGCATTTCGGCATCGTAATAGGCGAGTATGGCTTCATTGAGATTCCAATTATTCATTTCGAGAAAAAATCGGCAACCATCATCGGTAAGCATCGCATTCGTTGTTTGACGAAATTGTGTAATTAAATCTTCTCGATTACTTGTTGTTATTGAACGTAAACGTTCCATTAAATCTTCATCTAAATTCGTTGTCGATGAATGATGATCACAATCGATATCCATGTCGATCTACAAACGAAATACGAGTATAGATAAAGAGCAAAAAAAGCTATGAAGAAAATTGAATATGAACTGTTTGAATAATGTTATGAACATGATATGGAATAAAAACAAAAGCTGAATAACTAAAAAGTGAAAGAACAAGAACGAAAATGCTCATCATTAACATTCGTTCCCAAGGCTCCATAACATAGAGTGTTGTAACAAGTAGAAACTGCATGTAGATATAATCGAATTTGTCTTTAATCGATGAATACCATGTCGATTTTGGTCCTTTGAATTCACGCTTTAGAAAAGAAAACAAAAACAAAAAGAAATGAGTCAATACGACAAAATTTGATTCATACTAATTGACCGTCTTGATACATTTTTGCCATTAATAGTATTTTTAAAAAAGGCACAAGACAAATCAAACGAAGATTTATGAATGCATACAAATCGATAGTCAGGTGTAAACTGATCGAATATAATATTGCGAGAACGAGAAAAAAAGGGGAAAGAAAGGAAATTTGAGTGATGATAAATACGCACGGTTCACTAGATTATGTTGAAGAAAGAAAAAAAGAGTCACTCACGCGAATATTTTGACATTACAGTATGTAGATAATACAAGTAATAGTATCCGATATACAACAATATACCGTTTCGTTTCAAAACGCATCTCTCGATTTTTTTGTCCTTATGAATTAGTATCATACCTAGATGAGAGAAAGATATTTATGATGTTTGTTTTATTTCAATGTTTTCGATGTGTAAAACTACACAAAAAAAAGAAAATTGTTTATTGATTACGAGTACGTTTGTAGTAATGATCGAATATGATGTGGGAAAAAAACCAATGCTGAATAGATCGCTGTCGAAAGAATAGCGAATAGTAATGTCGAAAAAAGTAGGCGTTCCCATGGTTCAAGCATATATAGCGCTGTGTTAAGTAAGTATTGTAAATAAATCCAATGAAGAAATTTAAAAAAACGACGGATACTCGATAACATTTGGTCGAAAGGAAACAAAGACACACTTTCAAATAAAATAAAATAAAATAGAAAGATGAATCGTCTGTACTGATGATAGCAAATATACAGAGAGACAGTCAGTAGGCAGACGAAACAAAGAGAGAAATAGGATTTTATTATGAATAGATTATTCGATTGACGCACCTACAAAAAAAATTTATATTTGAATTTTATAATTGAAGAAACTGAGCAAATAAATAATATTGATAGAAATTGTCAAATAGGAATGAAGAAACTTCGTAGTAAATTAATGTAAATGTAGGACATCTGTTGAGTAAATTTTATCACCTTACGATTTCGTTGTCGGTTGATTATAGAACTATTTGACATATTTCTGTAAATAGTACAAGTTCAAAAAAAAATGACGCATTTTCTGTCAGGAATCATACATTTCATTAACAAGTTTTAATAGCTTTTTTTATGCTTTAATGAATTCAAATATGCACTTTTATGTTCAATTGAAAAGAAAACAACACAACAATTGATAATTTTTTCTTTATTCATTTCTCATTATTATGAACAAATTCATGACATACAAATTTCATGTTTTTCTTTTTCTTATTCATGCAACTATTCAGGATCAATCGATATCAGATCTTAGTTCTGCGGGACACGAATTTGTTCCCAGTGATCCATCGTATCCTTCTCTTCTCATATTTACAACAAAAAAACAATTATATTGTTCTGCTGAATGTAACAAACGTATTGACTGTCGAATATATGATTACGACAGTAACACAAAGCAATGTCGACTTTGGGATGCTGATACACTAACATCAGGATCGATTGCTGCATCACCTTTAAAACCAAAATCATCTGTTGGATCGATTCGACTATCATCGAGTCTCTATGCAAACATTCATAATCAATCATGTGATCGATGTGCTTTGAGTCGATATGAAATTTGTAATACAAACACAAGTCGATGTGTTTGCCCATCCAAGACTTATTGGAATGGTTCAATGTGTTTATCTCGGTTACTTCGTAATCAAATTTGTTCATCGAATGATGTTTGTCGATCCGATCTGAATTTAACTTGTCAACCAAGTTGTGATTTCACTTATCGATGTTCCGATCGTAAGTCATTTCGTATTTTCATCGAAATTCTAATCGTTCGTTGCAGTACCAGCGATAGGTGTTGGTCAAACAGTCGTCGGATCGTGTAATGCGACTGTTATCACAAGTCCAATTGGAGTTAGCGGACCATTTCATATTTATGTATCACCTGACGATGGAACTTTGTATGTTGATGACTGGGATCTTTCAACATTTCAAGCTTATCCGCCATTCACACGCACAGGACAAATAATAAAATCGTCCGGTTTACAGTATGCTCTCGGAATATTTGTCGATAATGCAAGTACAATCTACATGGTGGATCGAAATCAAAATAATGGACTTGTATATATACAACGATCAGGAACAACTATTGGAACAATTCCACCTTCTGGATCGTCTCCAAGTTCCTGTCTTACGACGGGAATCTACAGTGCATATGACATCGCCGTTGATCGATCTGGTAATGCTTACATATCATTGTTTTCTTGTTATGCTGTTATTAAATGGCCAGTGAATGCAACTAGTGGAGTCGTCGTTGCGGGACAGTTAGGAAACTGGGGCTCAACTAATACTCAATTAGGTTTGGCTGGTGCTATTTTTTTAGATGAAGATAGAAATGCACTCTATGTTAGTGACTTTAATAATAACCGCATACAACGATTTACGATTGGCGGTAATGGAAGTGCTATTACATTAGCTGGTAACGGCACTAGTGGAAAAGCTTTAAATCAATTAAATGCTCCTGGAGGTACGTGGGTGACTCGTGATGGGCAGACACTTTATGTTGCTGACTATTATAACAATCGAGTTATGAAATGGACAATTGGTGCGAGTCAAGGATCAGTTGTCGCAGGTGATGTTAACGGTACATCCGGTAATACAAGTCAACGTTTATACTATCCGAATGATGTTAGTCTGGACCCGACGGAAACATATTTGTACGTCTCGGACTATGGAAATCATCGAGTTCAACGATTTCGTCTAAAATAGTTATTCTTGTGTTGTATTGTGTGTATCTATTGTTTTCTAATATAAAAATGCACTCAATTTCACACTGACGGGTCAATCCTAAGGTGTTGATATAATTGACACCTAGTCAACGTAATAGAAGTATACGATGACATTTTTCTAAGTTGAAATTATTATTTGATTTGTATTGGTATCATGATGCAAAGTTCATATCAAGAAAACGCTTCTATTGTGCTGTTGAATGTAACAAACGGGTATCGACAGTAACATAAAACAATGTCGTCTCTGGAACGTTATTGTACTAGCATTAGGGCCAACTGTTGAATCACCATCAACACCCTCAAGCTTTTGGATAGTTGCCCATATCAGAATACACACTGGCGATATTGTTGTAACAGCTGGCTAAATCAGGATGATTAGAAGGGAGTCATTGTTGTTGAATTACAAGTGCTTTTTCATAAAATGCAACAGCTTTTGAATATTCGCCCATTTGGTAATACACTTTGGCGATATTCTTGTAAGACGTGGCTAAATCAGGATGATTAGAAGGAAGTGATTGTTGTCGAATTGCAAATGCTTTTTTATGAGATGCAAGAGCTTTTGAATATTCGCCCATTCTGTTGTACACAATGGCGGTATTGTTGTGTGAAGTAGCTAAATCAGGATGATTGGAAGGGAGTGATTGTTGTCGAATTGCAAGTGCTTTTTCATGAAATGCAAGAGCTTTTGAATATTCGCCCATTTGGTAATACACATTGGCGGTATTGTTGTGTGAAGTAGCTAAATCAGGATGATTAGAAGGAAGTGATTGTTGTCGAATTGCAAGTGCTTTTTCATGAAATCCAAGAGCTTTTGAATATTCGCCCATTTGGTAATACACATTGGCGGTATTGTTGTGTGAAGTAGCTAAATCAGGATGATTGGAAGGGAGTGATTGTTGTCGAATTGCAAGTGCTTTTTCATGAGACGCAAGAGCTTTTGGATAGTTGCCCGTGTGAAAATACGCACTGCCAATATTGTTATAAGACATGGCTAAATCAGAATGATTGGGCGGAAGTGATTGTTGTTGAATTGCAAATGCTTTTTCATAAAATACAAGAGCTTTTGAATATTCGCCCATTTGGTAATACACATTGGCGGTATTGTTGTGTGAAGTAGCTAAATCAGGATGATTAGAAGGAAGTGATTGTTGTCGAATTGCAAGTGCTTTTTCATGAAATCCAAGAGCTTTTGAATATTCGCCCATTTGGTAATACACATTGGCGGTATTGTTGTGTGAAGTAGCTAAATCAGGATGATTAGAAGGAAGTGATTGTTGTCGAATTGCAAGTGCTTTTTCATGAGACGCAAGAGCTTTTGAATATTCGCCCATTTGGTAATACACACTGGCGATATTGTTGTGTGAAGTAGCTAAATCAGGATGATTGGAAGGGAGTGATTGTTGTCGAATTGCAAGTGCTTTTTCATGAGACGCAAGAGCTTTTGAATATTCGCCCATTTGGTAATACACACTGGCGATATTGTTGTGTGAAGTAGCTAAATCAGGATGATTGGAAGGGAGTGATTGTTGTCG
>ERZ778027.983-NODE-983-length-55179-cov-11.526576_pt1 | contig 55179 bp, 66 predicted proteins | sample MGYA00375757_ERZ778027 | MGnify/ENA primary metagenome ERZ778027 (study PRJEB29350, sample SAMN05389817) | bioreactor metagenome | isolation source: Ammonium sulfate bioreactor | place: South Africa: University of Cape Town | collected 2014-02-18 ...
TTATAATATTGATAACTACCGCTATTTGCTGGTCGTCGAGTTGTTTTACGTACCACATATGGTTCTCCAAATTTCGACATTCTTTCTATTGGATTTAACAAAATGCTCTAGTTTTCTGATTCCGCCATGTCACCTTTTATATTACAAGTTTTTCGTTTCTGTGAGATGACAAATGTTTTATTTTTCTCCTACGCAATTGACAATTCTTAATTGAATAAAATTCAAGAAAAACAAACCAGGTTTCAACAACAATCAGAATAATAGGCGTGTACTATTTGTTTTAAGAATGACATACTTTTCTCAGCCGCCCTGCACGATACTTCACCAGGGCTAATGGAATGTCTCGCTACTCAACAATCCATTACTAAATGTATTTTCTCATTTTTGTTATGTTTAAAATTCAATGTGTCCATGCAAACATAATGATTTGTTGTTTGTTTTGTGTTATTCATCATTCATATTTTTGAGAATACAGTCTGATGTAAAGAAGAAATTCAATAGTTCCTGAGAAATAACTACACGCACGCACGCACACACATTGATTTGAAAATTGTACAAAAAGAAGAAAAGAAACGAAAACTAAAAAAAGGAAACAAGTTGATTGAATATAAAATTGTGAAAACAAAACGTGTGACAAATCGTAATGAGAGGTAAAATAATATAAATAAATCAATGATCATGTAAAAATAATGTTTGAGCGGATTTCGAGTATCTCCGAGAATTATTCGCCTGTAGGTTAAAGAACCGAGAGAAAAAAGAAAGATTTTACTTCTGGTCTATAAAACTGTAAGAAATATATAGGTTTCATTGAATTCAACTGTATTTATTTCTAATCTTTGTATATGATGACTAATTTCTTTCATTTTCTCTTATGTATGTTCATCGGAGCATTAAATAATGATGTATTGACAAAACACGAAATTTCTGTTCGTATCAATAGATTGATGATTCTAGATATCGCCGATATATGTCTCTCATACATTCTTTATTAGTTTTCGTTTTCAGTATCCCAATGATGAAAAACAGATCATCCTCGCAATTTCCATAGATCATTTTGTAGAATTTCATAATCTTTTGCTGAATAAGGCACATTTGATTCGTCTTGATCAATCGAAAAGCATAGAGAGAATCGAAGTGATATTATTTGTTCAAATTTATTTAATCGCTTGAATGCTAAAAATGAAATAGTTGTTTAAAATAAACAGTTGTTTTCATCTCCATACTATTATCAACAACGTTAAACAAACATAAAGTATCGAGATTATCAAGATGAAGGAACTGAATATATTTTAACAGATTTTTCATTTGTATATTGCATAATGTTAGTAAACACAATCGACTTGTGTCTACTGTCATCAAACAATATGGATCAATTTTGAGACGAAATTGATGCCGATCAAAATTTATATTCTGTTTGTGAAATACAATAGCGAGATCTTGAACTGACGACAGGGCACCACATTGAAAAAGTACGATAAAATCAGAACAATATTTCAAAACCAATGATAAGCGAACAGTATACTCTAACATTCCAAAAGTATCATTTAATCTACATAATCGTCGCGTTGTGGTTGGTGAGTCTAAGTATTTTGTTATTTGAGGACTGGGAATATTTGGAAAAAATTATTTTCTATTCGAATACATTTACATAAGACTTACATCTATGAATAGTGAGAATCATTGTATCGAATGAAATGCTTCGTTCAATGATGCCAACCATAATATTTTCATAGAAATCACCACAATATTCAAATTTGACAACTAAATATTCTAATCTTCCACGCCATTCTGCATTGGCTAACATCAGTTCTTCCAGTAATGTGACAATAGTTAAACGTTGTAGTTGATTGAAAAATCTATTTGTAAAACAAGGTAATAAATCTTCAATATCAAAAGGTAATAAAGTGAAACAATCGAATTTCAATGCTGAAATAAATGTTGACCGAACACCATGTTGATCATCGATGAAAGCTTGATATGAATGATAAGAGACTGATGGTGAACTTAAGTCAAATGATTTATGCGTCGTCATATCATCTAATAATTGATTGAATCATTCGTTCAAATTTGAAAAAGCTAGATAAACATCGACACCATTTAGGTAATTGAAAATACAAGAAAATAATTCATTTGGAAGATGTTCTAACTGTGACAGAGACAAAAGAGTTTATTCCTTAGTTTCAAATGTGAGGGAATAAAAATGAAAAAAATGTTTCAATATCGAATGTCTAATCTTTTTCATCCATATTGACTTCGAATTGTTCATATTCATGTTGAATTGATTGAAGAACATCTATAGAAAAAGTCATTGAAAAATAAACCTTCGATTTCGATATCGAAACATACTATGACAAGCATTCATTTCGCTGTTTTTACTGATTTTAGCAGTTAATGGATTTCCAAGAGTTTTAGTATTTTTTGTCTAAATTTACATATCTCAAAGATTTTCATCAACGCTGATTCATTCGACGTACCGCTGCAGGTTTCGATTGAGTTTTCTGTGTGTTATCAGTCGCTGTCTATAGACAAATACTTTTTCGTTTCAAGGCTGTTGATTCATATGATTTTCTTAATTAGAAACTGAATTGACTTACCTTTGTCGGAACTTTTGCATTGGATGAAGACATTTTGTTTCAAGAAATTCTACAATGTACATTTATTTTTCCTAATCATTCAAAAATATAATTTCACGTTTTCAGCGAGTAACAACAATAACAGCAAGACAAAGAAAAATAAAGATTTAACTGACGAGAATCAAAGAGAAAAGAAATATCTATTTATACCTGAGATTGAAGTAAACTGTACAAACAAACAACTAACAATAACAGAGAAAGAAAGAAAAGCAGAGAAAAAGGTGTTTGAAGTTTGCTTTTCATGTTGTCGAAAGAAATCTCTATTTAAATTTTTTACCACCTCCACCGACTTTGCCTTTGGGTGTGCCTTCATTCGCCGGTCCGTTTTTACGTTTGAGACCTTTGTTAGCTGAAGTTGGTGTTTCCTAGAAAAATCGAGATTCATTTTGCAGAAAAACAAAATCATTCAGTGAAATACATACAGCTTTTTTTATCGATGCCGTAACTGTATGTGATACGCTAAAGAATGAATCTAATCGTCCTTGTTGTGTTGTTGTTCGAGCTTTTGCCAATTTTTTTGCTCCATTACGAATACGATCTTCACTGAAAAATAAAAAGCATTTCATTTATGTGCGACATCTATGCCGGGGAAAAAACTTTTCTTTTATTTCCTACAGGGTAGAAAAGCTTCAACCATTCAAGACTGAATGAATCATCTTTAAATAAACATCCACGTATATATTAACGACGAAATTTCTCATTTTTTTAACATTTTTAGAAATACGTGACGCGAGTCTACATACACGAAAAACAATGTCGTCAATGTATTACATTAAAGCTTATTATAATAAAGCAAATCAAGCGCAGCCTGAAATTCGTCGATTTGCAATCAATATTGCACAGGAAAATGACGCATTTACTGAATTACAAACAAAAATTGCGTCATTTCTACCCAATTGTCAATTACAAGACATAGTTCTTCAATACAATGACGAAGAAAATGAACGTATTACATTTAGTTCAGACGAAGAATTTCGTTCGGCTATTATTTCTAATACAGATCAAAATACGTTAAAGATTTTTGTTACAATCAATCAACCATCACCCCAACAACAACAGCCGCCAAATGTGCAAAATAAAGAATGTCATAATGGTGTTACGTGTGATGGTTGTAATGGTCCGGTTTGTGGTGTTCGTTACAAATGTTTTGTTTGTCCAGATTATGACCTATGCGAACAATGTTCAGCAGCAGGTCTACATTCCGAACATAACATGATTAAAATAACAAATCCTAATGGTCATTTTCCACATCCCACGGGCCCATTCGGATATCATCCACATGCTCGTGGTTTTCCCTACCGTCATCATCGTCATCCAAATATTCGACCAACACACGATTTTCTTCAACAAGTTCAATCGCAAATTCCTCAATGGTTACCAAATCGAGAGAATACTGCGCATATTCGTACGCATATTCAACAGCATCTCGATTCCTTAAAGGCAAACATGCAAACACCTGTACAAAATTCGAAACAATATCTTGAAAATGTCGGCAAATATCTTCAACAAACATTATCACCCTTTGGTATCGATTGTGAATATCATGTTGATGAAAAACCAGCAGCTGATCCAACAACAACAACAACAACTGTAGAACAAAATTCAGCTGAATCATCAACAACAACAACAACTGAAGAACAAAGTTCAACAGAACCAAGCGCTGTTCCAAAACCTTCGGATTTGCCTCAAGAACAAACAACACCACCGGCTGAAACAATGTCGCCAACAATTCCTAATCCATTAGAAAAAGCTGTCGATGATTGTATGGAACGAATGACAAGCATGGGTTTTATGGATATTAACGGTGGATTACGTGAACTTATTCGTTCGAAACAAGGAGACATCAATGCTGTTCTCGATGCAATAAATCCACGTCAATATTAGACACTTTTGCTTTCTCCTTATCATCATCCTATTAACTATTTTATCACCTTGTAAAGTCAAACAATTAATTTCTTCTCTTGATTTAATCTAATAAAAAAAGAAATATATATATTCATTCATCACTTACGTAAATCCTTTTTCAGTAACCATATATTGTACTAATCCATCTTCATCTGGCTCATTCCATTTTAACTACAAGACAGAAAGATTCATTTGAAAATGAAATAAAAAATAAGATGATTTACATCGACAGCATCGCCTTTTAATACATCAGGCTCTTTAAATAATTGTCTCGCTTGATCAAACGACCAATCTTCGGGTACAGTGTATTTCTATTCGAATAGAAAACAGTAAAACGAAACGCATTTGAATATTGAATTTTACTTTTGTATCAATATGTTTGAGAATTGTTTCAATATTTCGATATTGTTTTATTAAATCCAATGCACGTTTTTGTCCTATGCCTTTAATTGAATCACAATAATCACAACCAAGTAGAATACATAAATCTGTAAATTCTTCGAAATTAATTTCCAAGCCGTGTAAAACTTTAGCTAATGTATATTCACGAATCGGCATTTTTCTATTTAAATCCTCAAAGTTGACTTTTTTAATACAACAACAACAAAAAACCGAACTAACCGTGCTTCACTGAATGTTAAATGACGAACAAGTACATCAGCACCAAATGTCAACGCATCCATATCCTCAGTACCAACAGCATAGACTTTGCCATCTTTAACTAATTGAGAACATTCTTGAAAAAAAAACAACAACACAAAGTTCACTCAGGGAAATCAATAAAATCGATCGTACGAGCTTCAGCTTCAGTTGGTGCATCGACATAAGGTATGCCCATGAGCTTTAACAAACGTTTGCAATCTTCATTATGTTCTTTCGTGACTTTAACCGTTCGACGTGCAAATTTATCAAATGCTTCTTCGTCACCTAGTTTCACAAATCAATAATTTATTAAGCGATTATGTTCGAATAGAAAGAAACTAACCAGCTTCAGCTGCTTTGGCCATTCCAGCTTCGGCTTCTGTTCGTCGTTCGAGACGTTTTTCTAATTCTTTCGATTTCATTTGCGGTGGTTTACCATCGAACACATAAACCGGCTTAATACCATTCTCAACCATTCGAATCGTTCGATAGAACATGCCCATCAAATGACTTGTTGTTTCACCGTTGTCATTCGTTAAATTTTCGCCATTCTGTCGAACAGCAATGAGAAATTGATAGATTGACATCGACCTACAAATAAAATACAATCGATTGTTTTCTTTTTTCTTCTTCTTTTCATTACGCATCGATAGCGATTTTTCGACCGAAATAGTTCTTAATTTCTCCTTCTTTGATTGAACCTGGTGCTTGATCGGCTATTAATTTCGCTAAATTATGAATTCCCATGATGAGATTTTTTTCGAAAAATACACTCTGAAAGAAGAAATATAACTTGTATCACAATGTGGAACTTTGTTCTTGTATATATATATGTCTTTGTTTTTCTTCTTCTTTTTTAAAGTATATTCAAAAACACAAATAAATAATAGCGCATAGCAGAAATATGGAGCAATGGTTAAAATAAACAAACACAACAGAGGAAAAAGAAAAATAACCTATTTGAAATTATTTTTTGTTTTGTAAATGTTTTCTTTTTCAGTGAGTTATTTAATTAATAGGAAGTAATATTAATTCCAGGTGCACCACCGGGTGGTCCTTCATTTTTGCCGGCATATTTCGTTTTACCATAGGAAAACGGAACGTATCTATATTGAATCATATGAGCAATACGTTGTCGCATTGTTAAGAAGAATAATGTGAAGAAATAGATAACTAAAACCGGCCAAAAAACGGGAATATCGAATACAGAAAAGAATGTTAAGATTAAACTGATAACTAAAGCTTTGAATGATGTATACCAGAATTTAAATTCGGGCAAACGACGCATAAATGGTCGATATTCATCGGTTGATCGTGTTGGCAAACGTGGAACATGATCGCCTTCATCATCATCAATATCACGTAGCGATGGATCTTGTTTAGGCGTTAGGAAAAGAATAAATTGATTGAGTAGAAAAATTCCAAGACCATAGGCAATTATATAAAAACCTTGAACAAGTAATATACGAGCACAGAAGATAATCACTAACAGTAAGTTGGACAACCAACGGAGACCAACAAACGGTGTGACTCGGTCGAGTAAATGTTGAATATGCATTCCTATACGATGGAATGAACTACCTGCATCGGAACTGGTCTTATCAGCAGCAACTAATGAGTCCATTTTCGATTTTGTCCGAGGAGAAGAAAAGACGAAGTGAATGAAAAATGACAATGTATATGACTATTGTGATGAAAGGGATGTGGCAGTCAGACAGAAGAAGATAGTGTTGTTCATTGGCGGAATTCAATTATGGATTATAGAGGACGCTGTCGATTCGTCGAATTTAATCTTAAAACTGATCAATTTTAAAATGTCGAATTTGCAAAAATTTTTAATTTTTTTCTACTGAAAAATATTTTCTCGGAAAAAAACTACGTTCAAACAAAGATCGGTTACGGGTTCGTGTTTATTCATTCAATGTCGATGGCGACATAAACTAGTAGGGTAGCATTAAAATATCGTAGTGCTAGTGTCTCTCTCTCTCGCTCGCTCACTCTCTTTCATTTATTTGTCATTGAATGAAAACCTATGTCATAATAATAAAAAATGTCTTTTAATCAATTTTGTTGTTTTAATTTGCAGATTATTTTTTATTATCCTATGGCATCTTTATTTGTTCATAGAAGTCAAATAAATTCGAATTCATCTTGGTATGTAAAGTTCGACTTTTTTGTTGTTGTTGTTGTTTTGAATTTCTTTTTCAGGTTATGCCTAAAACTGATCTCGGTGATGTTTATGGACGCTATGAATCTTCGCGTCTATCGAAACAAACAGATTGTTCATTGTCAAATGATCAACAATCATTAAGAACTTATCGACAACATAACGAACGTCTTACGATATCTGTTTCTCAAACAATTATGCCAGCTAATAATGATGTTCTATTAACAGCATTTAATAATAATACAACCAATGGAACTAACGGAACAAATTCGACTCATTCATATCGTTCATCCTATGTTTCATGTAGTAGTAACGGTAATGGTAATCATTCGACATCTCCACCTTCTGAAACAACATCTTCGTCCTCTTCGTCCTCATCCTCATCTTCTTCGTCTTCATCGTCATCATCGTCGACAACTTCGAATTCGAGTTCGTCGTCATTGATGATGACATGGGAATTGTTGAAAGAACGTGGCTCGGGCTTAGTTAATCTTGGTAATACATGTTTTATAAATGCATCATTACAATGTTTAGCTAATACTCCTCCACTTGTTCAATGGATTCTCTCAAATTCACATTATCCCGATTGTCGTGTGAAATTAGAAAAACAATTTTGTCTCTTCTGTGAAGCCGAACGTATTGTTAAGTTAATTCATTCGAAAAATTCGACTTCATCTTTGACGACATCATCATTTGGTGCTGCTAATCCGAATAATATCGTTCGTCGTATAAAAGACATTTCAACGACATTTAAAATCGGTCGACAAGAAGACGCAAGTGAATTTCTCATTTGTCTAATCGATAAAATCGTCGATGCAACTCTACGTTCATCACAACCGCCCGAACGTCTACGACCATCATCCGGTACATCTTACGAACAACTTTGTCATTCACAAACGATCTTTCACGACCTATTCGGTCTTGTTCTACGTTCTCGTGTTGTTTGCTCACGTTGTCGACACACATCAGATACATTCGAAGTTCAATATACGTGGATCATTGGCGTACGAAATCATCGAGATATTCGAGAATCTTTACAACAATTCGTTTGTCGAGAAACTCTGTCAGGTGAAAATCTCTATCGTTGTATTAAATGTAAACAATTAGTACAAGCAATTAAACGATATACTCTACACAAAGCACCGAAAGTTCTGTTGATTAATTTGAAACGTTTTGAATTCGGTAAAAATTCACATAAACTATCTCATCTTGTAAGTTATCCCGAGTATTTAAATGTGACACAATATATGAGTGAAGAAAGTGCCAATGATCAATCGTTAAACTATCGTTTGTATGCCGTTCTCGTGCATGTCGGTTCATCGATGCATTCGGGACATTATTATTCCTACGTACGTTCACCGAATAATCGTTGGTATAAAGCCGATGATACCACAATGACACAATGTGATCTCAATCAAGTTTTAACACAGCATGGTGCGTATATTTTGTGTTACATTAAAGAAATGCCATCAACTAATAATAATGTAACAACGAATTCAACAACACCGACAACAACAACAACGAGTAAACTTGTGTATCAGAATGGAAAATTGAATAACAGTGAACATTCAACGAATGGTACTCTTTTTACACCACGTCAAGTACCCGTCCACCAGAATCTTTCGAAACACGGTATGTGTTCTGTTTTTTTTTTGTTCTGAAATTATAATTTTGACATTTATTAACAAAGTAAATATTGACTTTTGTTGTTCATTCTTATCGATAAGAAGATTAATTATTTGAGAGAAGTTCAATCGGATAATTTGAATATGATCTTTGACGAAATCTTTTTGTTTGTTTAGTAGTCAATGGACAAAATGGAAATCTAAGATCGATGACAAAACCAATGATCGTTTCATCGAATACGGAAACGACAAATGGTCATGGCATGTTGTCAACAGAAAAACGAGCACCAATTGTCGTACGAATATCTCGGCCAACAAATGTTCCATTACAAAATAAATCGATATTAAATATGAATTCGAATTTACCGACGACATCCGCTTGTAAACTTGTTAATAAATCCAGTTCAACCCCAATCATTTTATCAACAACGAAAAATAGTAATTGTACAATATCTTCAACAACAACTTCATTGTCAACTGTACAATCAACGTCATCACCGTTGAAATTAATTATTAAAACATCTGCCTCCAATTCCACACTCAATGGACTTGCTTCAATTTGTAAATCGTATAATCATTATGATGATGATGACGATGATAATGATGATGATGATGATAACAACCATGTTGAGCAAAATCATGTGAATAATAACAGCAATCATACGGATTCATCTCATGTTCAACAACCAGTCACGAAAAAACAACGGACTGATGAGCCACAAGTCTCATCGTCTGTTCCTCTCCCTCCACCAGCAAATCACGTTCCTCATTCGAACGGAATTACGACGATAGTTCCAATGGTTGTTTCGACACCTGTTCCTTCTTCTTCGTCTACGTCTAATTCTCTATCTCAAACCAAAGTAAATGATGAACATTCAGCTGCTTCATCATCATCATCACCAACTAAACATAAGAAGAGGAAGAAAAAGAAAAAATCTCACAAACACCATCATCACCATCACCACCACAAACCTCATCATCATCATCACAAACGATCTCGACGAAATAGTAGTCGTAGCCGAAGTCGAAGTCGTTCGCCTTTGTCGAGATCATCGTCATCATCGTTAGTCAATGATGATCAATATCGACGGTATCGAAAGACTAAAAGAGATTATCGTCACAAACGATATAGTTCATCATCAGCATCGCCATCATCACGCGAGTCTTTGTGATAATAAAAAAAAATCTTTTTTTTTTCTTCGTTGCTCTCTTTTTCTTTTGTAATGCGCACTTTCCTATTCGATCGCTCAATACAAAACGGAAGAACTCACCATCATACGGTGGACGTTATGCAGTGAGCACCACTATCATCATCAACGTTTTCTTTTTTGTACTTTTCTTTCCTAAATTCTCTTTTTTTCTCTCTCTCTCTTTTGTTTCTGATTGTTGTGCTTGTTTCTCTCCGATTGTTCGCGGCAGCTTGTTATCGTTTTCGATATCTGTTTGTCCATGTTGTTTGTTGTGGTGGTGCAATTCTCTCTCTCTCTCTGTTTTTTTTTGTTTTGTTTTGTTTTTCTTTTGTCTCTTTTTTTTCTCTGCTTGTTGTTCTTTATGTATGAGTGTGTGTATGTGTGTTATCTTGTTTCTGTATTTCTCTGTTGACATACACACGTGTGTTTAATTAATGCAAAGAAAAAACGAAGAGAACCGAGCTTCTTCTTGTCTGTAAAAGGGAATAGAGAATGTTCAAAACGAAAACAAAATACTTTTTATTCAAAGGAAACTAAATTACGAAAATGATTCAGAAGAACCAGAAAAAATGTCATAGTGTGCGTGACAATTAGAAGATATTAATTAGATCTGTAATGATATGATGACTAATTTTACTGATGAGTATTCACAAGTCAATCAACCAGAGAGAAAACCAATATAATGAGTAAATCGTAAATCACGTAGGCTGTGTGATATCATCTAACATTTGCATATAAAAGGCTAGTCAAATATTTCTATTCCTTATATCAAACTTTCTGCAAGTTACACATCGAAATGGGTGGTCGATCAAGTCGTCGTGCACAACCAGCTCCAGCAATGACTACTACAACTATACCTATTTACAAGCCAAGCTATTATTCGCCTGCTCCATCACCATATCAATATTATGGACGTCGACCAGTTTGTCCTGGACGTCAACCACATCGATATCCAATGGGTCCTGCATTTCAACATTATTATTAAGATATATTTTTTTGTCTCTAAATAAAAATATATAATAATCAGTATAAAAATGACTTGTCGTCGTTTTCTAAAAAAGAAAGAGAAAGGAATAGCGATCAGCAACTACCGCCCTCACTCAAAGAGGTTATAAAGGAATGGCACGATTTACACACGAATCGCCATCGATACCGTTCGTTGACAAGTGATGATCAATGATGATTAGATCAATCTAAAAGAAAAGTGTTGTTTTTATTCGTCTGATAATACGGATTATGGATAAGATCGAAAATCCTTATCAAGTGATGCTCGAACGACTTCGTGTCCTTGATCAATCTATTCATGTACTCAATCAAGTCAACAAAGATCTTCGACAAATACTTCATAAACAGTACATTCAATTGAAACATTGCTTTTTTAGTTTTTCTAATCTGTAATTTCAATTTAGCAAACCTCTACCGAAATTTATTCAGGAATCATTTAAACGAGCGACGATTAGTAAATCAAAAACAACTCTTGCACTTCCTCCTCCACCACCACCGCCAGCTGGTAACAAGAGTTTCTCTCACACATTGTTAAAATTGTTTCTAATTCTTCTGTTGTCTGTATAGAAGTAGAAGAAATACGTTTAGCAGCAAGTATCATTGACAAAGCAAAACGTGCAATCGAAGTAAGTTCAAGTAGGCCAGTATGAATAACACCCTCACCCTCTATTCAATAGAATGTCAGTGAAAAAAAGCCGAAACAACCATCAACTGTGATACCACTAGTTCCAACAAATAATTCTCAAGTTCAACGTCCAAAAAGTTCATCAACAGCTCGTCCTTCATCTGCCAATTCCACTGCATCACCACCACCACCACCGTCATCTGTTACACCGTCAACTCAGGTACAAAATGTTCGACGTTTTGTACCAGCTCATGTCAAAGCACCATTTCTCACTCAACCAGAGAAAAAACGACGACCCAATTCATCGACTCGTAATAGTAATCAGACAAATCCTACACGTCGTTCAATTAGTCAACAACGACGACCAGTTTCTTCTCTATCAACACAATCGATTGTTCAACTGTTTCAACCAGCAACGCCAACAACTGAAAACATTCCACCAGTCGATACAAATACTTCAAATGATCAAATTCTTGTAACTACTGAAGAACCAGTATATGTTTCGAATGAAATCGATGAAATCGAAGTACCACCTGTTCCACAACCAATCATACTGAATCGTGCTTTGATTAAACCTTTACATCGTTTATGGAAACAGAATCAATCTCTTCGTTCACGATTAGCCAATGAACTCGACAAGAAACCGAATACAACACCGATTTTTATCGAACGTTTAAAACAACAAGTAGATTGTTAATCAAATATTTTCTTTAATTTGATAAATTCTTCTAGATTCATTCCTCATCAATGACAGATGAAATTCGAATACCAAACATTGACGTCTTACTGCAATTAGCTGTCAAACTTCGTGCTATTATTCTCTATCTTCTTGAAAATTGTATGTTGAACTCGAACAAATAAATCAAATGATTTGTCTTCTATTTTTCATAGCTGCTTTCGATGATTTCGAAGGTACACTAAAGCGTCTGCATACACTCAAATGTCTCGTCAATCAATATCAATCTCTCTTCACTCCAAATGTTAACATACTCGTTACTGTACGAATACTCCCTCTTTCATATCGTTCGTATTTTCTTACGTTTTTTTCTTCTTCTCAAAATAGAATAATAATCATCGTCATCGTCCAATCGAAACTATTAATATGAATGTCGAAGGTAATCCGATGTTCTTCTCTCTTTAATAAGAAAATCCTACTTTGATATAACATTAGAATGGATCAAACAATCGAAATCTTCGAATACAGTTCGATATTATACAGACGATGGTCAATTAATTGCGTTTACTGAAGTTCGTTTTAAACAATTCGAGAATGAATGTCGTTGGATTGAATTGAATTGGCATGAACAAATGATTTTACAATTCAAACAATCTCAATCAAATAAAAATCCCAATCAATTACAAATCTATCGAGAACTAATGGCACTTGTCACCGGTTTACAAACATCTACTCCGATTGTTGTGGAAAATCGACTTGAATCATAAAATAAAATTTTTCTCTCTTCTTATTCTTTTGTCATTTTTGTATATTTTTTATTCTTCTTCTTTTGTTCCTTAAAGATTATCATAATTTATTGAATGTCGACTTCATGGCAAGTCATACTTGCTCTTGATGCTCGTTATAATGCTCATCGAACGCCAAATAATCTTCAATTCAGTATGACATCTCATTAGTAAAATTCTGTTTCAATCATTTTCTATTCATCGTAGAAACTCTTTACATTCGACGACGTAGTCAATTGTTACGTGATTATCGACCGGCTGAAGTTAGTTGCGTATTAAATCACAACACAATCAATATCAATTCTTTAAAATTTAGAACGATGTAAATATTCGAAAACATTATTTAAAACTTCGCTCATTGCTCTTAGCATCAAGATATGGCAACATTCTGTTTGATAATAGGTAGTTAATCACATGAATGATTAATTTTTAAATAGAATCTCTTTTTCTTAGATCGAATAGTAGTCATGCTAGTCGAATTAATTCAATATCTGAAGTAACCGATATTCAGTATATTTTCTTTGAAAAGATTATAAATTTTGTCTTTTTTGTAGAGTACAGATTCATTTGCTGATTGGACACGAAAGAATACTGCGGTAGCTACAAATCAAATGTTGATTGATAACATTCCTGAAGCGAATATGGCAACATTTTCGACGTCGTCATTGTCAAATGTTTCAACAACTAGCAGGTTTTTTTGAAAATTTCATTCAGATTATTAAAAAAAAAGGCTATACGTATAATAGAGCTCTTGCAATGGGACGATCTTTGGAAGAAACATATGCATTTTCTGGAGTTCATCATATATTTGATCATCATAAAGGTTCAGGTAAATTTTCAATTTCATCGGACTTTAAGATTTGTAGTCAATGTATTTATTCAGTCACACGAGTTCAATTTGCTCCCAATGATCGTAGTTTACTGGCCACCTGCGGTCGTGATGGTATTGTTGCTATTTGTCAAGTTCTTCCAACTCCAGCAACAATTATCTATCGACTGAAAGGTCATACAGCTGCAATAAATGATATGCAATGGTCATCTATCAATGATTTAATAGTCACAGCAAGTAGCGATGCTAGTATACGTATATGGCAAAGTTCAAATGGGAAATGCATGCGTGTTATTGAAAATACCATGGGAATCGAGAATCTTTGCTGTTGCTTTCATCCGTCGAATAATAATTTCATTGCTGTTGGTAATAATCAAGGAATTTTACAGATATATAATGTATCAACTGGCAAACCGCTTAAAGTAAATTCAAAATGAGAATGAAAATAATTTGATGTTTTTGTATTCAGAATTGTGTGATCAAATGTTATGGTCGTGCAATGTGTGTAACATTCGATGAAACAGGTTCGATTCTCTGGACTGGTGATGATCGAGGAAATATGTTTGCAGCTCTATTTGACATGACAACCGGCAAACTGCATAGTTGCAAGCGGTATTTAGATCAAATTCTTCGTATCATTGAGAATATTGTAAAAAAAAATTTGATATTTCAGAGTTTTTACGAATGGTACTGGTTCGATTACAAGTCTTACATTTCGATTTCGTTCAACACGTGACGGACGTGAAGGATATCTTTTGGCTAATGTTATTCCTAATTTACTCTTGGTATTTAAGTATGTTTGTTTTTTTTAAACAAATTATTCAAAGATTTGTTGTTATTATATAAATTTTTCATAGAGTTATGAATTCAAATGGCAAATTAAGTGTTCGAAAACGTTTTTCAATTCGTCAAAAATCTCTCACACTTCACAGTTCATTCTGTCCGGTTGTTTCTCAACGTCAAGGGTTTTGTATTGTCAGTGCAAGTGAAGATATGTGTGGTAAAAGAAAACAAACTTTCCATCATAAACAATTCACTGTCTATCTATCTTTCTTCGTAGTTTATCTCTACGATATCGATCGTGAAATTCGTACATTAATCAACAAACTTCAAGGGCATTGTTCGGCCGTATTCGACGTATCATTCAATTCTGACGAAAGTCTTCTAGCATCCTGTGACCAACAAGGACTTGTCATTGTTTGGCAACGAGATAATCGATAGGAGGAATACGTTTGTTTATTGTATTTTGTTAATATTACAAAGAAAAATATTTAATAATAAAAATCAACGGAACAATATATGTATATTTTCTTTCAGATGAATCTCTGTAAAAAATTTAAAAAGAGCAACAATCATAATAATAATATCGATAACGATGATGATGATGATGATGATATTATCATTCTTGACTCGAAAACTTCATCGAATCTAAATGAATTTTGTCAACATATTGAGAAAACAACGAATGCTCAAACATGTCGAGAATTTAATTCCGTTGTTTGTACACATTGTCAACTTTCGTTATGTTATATTCATGCTGAAATGCATCGAATATTATTAGTAAACGAACGTGATCAATTGATCAATGAATTAAACGAACGTATCGATGAATTAAATCAATTAATCGATCATCCCGAGAAGATCGAACAGATTTTGATTGAAAAATATCAACTGAAAATTCAACAGAAGATTTCATTTCCTCAACAAATCGGTTTGAGTAAATCGTTTGATTTAATTCAAATAATTAACGAATTAAAACAATTATTCCAACCGATTCGAAATCTTTGCCAACAAAATCAATCGGTTAGCATCCATCTAATTAAAAGAATCAAACAAAGTTTTCGACAATTCGATGAAAATAAAAAATTACTATTCAATAAAATCATTAATTCTCTGTCGATCATCGATAATCAATCGATTCATTATTTTCATTTATCAACGATCGAATTTCCTTGTCGAAAATATGAATTACCTGTTCAACAATCGAATTGTAATCAAATGGCTGCTAGTGATAATCTATTGATTGTTAATGATCGTGAACATTTATTATTATTTAATTTAATAAATAGTTTCGATGAAAATCTTATTCCTGAATTGATATCATGGAAAACGAATATCGATGGGCGAATTCTCGATTTACAATATAGTTTTTATTTGAAAGTATTTTTTGTTTTGACTGATGAAAAATTATTTTTATTCGATCGATTATCATCTTCATTGAATTGTCTTCATCGATTTACATCTCATCCATGGTCATGTATGACAAGACAAAATTCAATTTATATTCTTTACAAATATTCGACTGTTATCGAACAATGGACTCTAGACAATCTATCATCATTTCAACTAACCAAACAATGGCAATTCGATGAAATTTCGACAGAATGTGAACATGATCAACATTTACGATGTATTCGAACCAATCCAAGTCAAACATTAATCGGTATCTTGATCGAAAATGATGAATGCCGTTGGCGAATTGCTCTTTTTGACACGAATATGCGTTGTTTACATCAAACAGATATTTTACCAGATGCGTCAACTATCGATTGGAATCTAATATTTTCATTTCTATCTGATCAACAAATAGTCATTCTCGATGCAACAAAAGAAAACATCTATTCGATTCAATTCAATGAAAATCATTCGTCGATTGAATATAAAAATTGCTCAAATTCAGATTATCCAGTCAATGCTTGTGTAATAAATAGTAATGGTCATAGTCAGTTAATTCTTAAAATGGTCAGACCAAATATGCTCAAATTTTTTCAATTATAAACCAAAACCAAATAGACAGAATTTTTTCTTCTTCTTCCTTGTAATGACCGTTTTTTGTTTTTGATTATCAGATAAAGTTATAACATTAGTAACTATTGAATATTTTGACGGACAACTGTCAAAACACATCAATCAAATGAGAAAAAAAAGACGATACGACTTAGTTTTTTTTTTTTCGATATATTAACTTTCTTTGAATATCAACAACTACCGCCATCATCATTAGTCAAAAGGTAAAAAAAACAGAATGGAAGAAAATTCACGAATTATGTTGACTACATAGTTGACAAGAAAAACAATTTTTGGTCGTTGTTGTAGATAAACTATCGATATGTACTATGAAACGAAGCAAGGTGATGATGAATTATGTCGTTTATTTGATGAAGATAATGAGGAGAAAAAACCACGAAAACGTCGACGAAATGAAGCGTCGATTTTAGAACAAGAAAATGATATCGATCGATTAAGTAATAATCGACCGAAACGAGCTGCAGGTACAATATGTCTTTTGTTTGAATTATAACCAAAAGAAAATCAATTCTTATAATTTTTTAAAAGCAATTCGTCAGACGGAGACAAGTAGTAGTGGTCAACGACGTATCGATGAATTTCTTGCAAATAAACGTTCACCAAAAAAGAATAATCCCAAGAATTTAAATGTCAATTCTATTCTTCCACCGGCATCAGTTAGCGAAAATGAACGCTGTCCAATCTGTGATCGTTTAATGTCGATTGATATTCTTGAAACTCATACACAAACTTGTATTATTCGGAATACTGCTGCAGCCAAAGAACTAATCGAAAAAAGTAAACTACGTGCGAAAATGGAAGCCGTAGCTAAAGAAACTTTATTTGGACGAAAAATTCGTGACATCACCAGGGCACGACGAGGTGAAGCAGCGCCTCACGATTCGCAAAATTCTTCCAAATCAAAGTTTATTTTCGCCCCACCATCAGAGAATATTTCAGATATTTTGTTCCCTCAGCGTTCGTCCACCAGTGAAATCCTGGTTACACCACGGCGAACAACACCACGTAAAAGACCTAATGTAAATCTTATTCGATTGGATAGTGAAACAACAACTTGTCCAACGTGTGGTATGCAAATGACAGTAACTCGTTTAGAAAATCAACATAAGAAAACATGTTCAAAGAGTTTAATTTCATCGTAATTATTCATTTTTATTTTTCTATTAGTTCTGTTCTTATACGTATATTCAACTTTCATTTGATTCCTCTCTCTTTCTCTCTCTATTTCTTTTTCTGTATATGTAAACTTGTTTTATAAATTTCTTTAGAAAATCAAGAAGAACTTTGAAATAAATATTTAAATACGAATATATGTTTGACAAGAATCGTTGAGGGTGACACGATTTGAATTTCGAAGGATCAAAAAAATAAAAACGATTTGTTCTATATATAAAGCGGGTTTAGTCGATAATTTTTCTCGATAATACACCAATTCGATCAGGCATAGCAGCAAAAACATTGCCTTTCGTATCGATTGCAAGTGATTCGGGATATTCAATACCAGCTGTAATCAATTGTTGGAATTCACAGTTTTCATCGAATATAACAAGACGATCATTATGAGAATCAGCTACAAGTAATTGACGTGTATCAGGAAATGCAGTTATACCACGCGGACTTGAAAGTGCTTGAGGAAAAACGGACGATGTTTCACTGCCGAAACGTTTTACATAGGTTCCATCAGCTGTAAATTTATGTGCACATGAACCTTGAGGATCAGTCACATAGATATGTCCATTCATCGATGTACAATAAGCTAACGAACTGAAAACATTTTTATCACCAAAAAATCGAATAATATTTCCACTTTTTGGATCATAAACTTTAATTTGTCGATTAGCTTGATCACAAACATAAATAGCGTCATGTTCATCAACGCAAATGCCTTGATAATTCGTTAGACCTGCTTGAATATCATCATCGGCAATGGTACGTGTCAAACGAAGGTCACTACTTAGAATAAGTACTTGCAATTCATCGCTCATCAAAACTTGATCATTGCTCATAACTGCTAAACCATTTTTTGTTCCATAATGACTGATAATTTTAGCTAGGAGATTATTTTCTGTGAATGCAACAACGCGTTCATTCTTCGAATCAGCAATGAATAATAAAGAATCCGATGGTCGATAGGCAATACCGCGAGGTTGATTTAAGAAAGGTTTGCCAAATTCAAGAGAACCAAGCGAATTTATTAATTGAAATTGAATATTGGATGTGCTAGCCATCTGGAAAGAAAATACAAAGCTAAGAATACAAATGACAGAATACGATGATTAGTTCTGCTGACATTCTCAAGGAACAACATAGCCGAGATTTCTATGGTTCGATGTTTTTTATCATCGACTTTGTCAAAGAGAAGGTCAAATTTTCTCCAAAAAAAATAATTAAACTCGAAAACGAGAGAGAGAGAGAGAAGGAAAAACAAAATCAACTCGATAACCACTATCTCGGCAGTTTTTTTTGGATCGAGAAAATAAGGACAAATTAAGACATGTTTTTTTCCATCTTATATAAAAAAAAAGAATCTTTGGTAGTGTACAATCAAAACTCTACAACGACAATTGATTGACACATTTCAAATTGCTATAATTATACATTTTCAACCTAATACTTAACGAGAGAAAATCGACACCAGTGCATTAGTCTCCAAATGAAGCTCGGAAATACATATATATGTTTTTGGTATTGCTGTCTCAATATGTACATATATATCTATACGATTACTACATAAAGAAATATTATCTATGCCTCGGCACAATGCTATTTTTCTGTCCTTCAGTCAGCTTTTGAGTTGACGTACGATATACGTCATTCGACGGATGCTGGAAATCGTATTTATCAGATATCCTTGGAAGGAATTATTTTTCTCTTCGCTGTGCTTTTTATAATCTTGAATATGGCAAGCATAAAAATAATTCGTAATAATTAGCCAACAAGCAAAGGAATAATTAATCTTGATGTAATTTAGCCATTTTCTTCTTCACATTCTTAACTCATCGAATATTAAGATAGATTTAGACATTTGTATATATTGTGTCAATTAGAATCGAGATAGATGTTTACATACACTAGTACTACAAATGATAAATTACGTAGATTTTTTTTTTGTTATGTTGGAAATAGAAACAATTGTTTTATAGTTTTATTTCAATTGTCACTGTGCAAACGAACGTCAAAATGAGAACAAAAAAAAGCATGGAAATAAAGTGAGCAATAAAACGAAAAAGAAATATTTTATTAGTAAATAACAGATCATATATTGAAATTGTGGACGTGTTAAGAAGACTACTAAAATGAAATTCATTCAGAATTTATCAACATCACGATTGAGAGAGAGAGAGAGAAGACACACTACAATAAAATTATTCTCGATTGAAGAGGAGAAAAACAAAACGAAACCCATTTATCAGTCCGATATTTATTTCATTTCCCGGAATGAATGAATGAATGCTAAAATACTTTCACCAAATAAAACAGAAACAAACGAGATCAATTTTAATATGTTGGTTGCGGACGTTGAGACGGTTGATTTTGTTGATATTGTTGACCACCATACGGTGCACTGTTATCAGCGTATGCCGCCGATCTATTCGTACGAAATTGAAAAACGCCATCGGCGATATAAACTATAAAAGCTGCAAAACCAAAAAACTAAATAAAAACGATTCATTTTTATGAGCAAATTTTCTTTTCTGCTTTTTTTTTAAAGATAATTACTGCTGCTCCTCCGTACGTTCCATTTTTATTGGCAATTGTTGCTATGACGATACTGGCAATGAAATAAAGTAATGCAATAAATGCACACCAGATTAATTCCTAAAAATAACAAATGTATGTATGTGTTTGTTCGTTGAAAAATATTTGTTTTAAATTTATTTACAATAAATGGCCAACGACCTCTTAAAACAACAGCTTGCACATTCAAAAGCATAATAATCATGATAAAAAATGTTATAATAAGTGCAAATATCGATACGAATAAGAAGAAACCTCGATGTCCAGTACCACCTTCAACCGTTGATGCAGCTCCGCATAAAATAACACCTAATAAATCGCAAAACTAAAAGAAAAACAAACAAAAACCTCGAGAATTCAGAATAAGATTTGATGTACAAATTCAATTAATTTAAGTATGCCATTGACTGATCGAAAATTGCCAGGTTCAAAACCAATTCCAGCAGCTTCGTTGACCATTTTTTTTTCAAAACGAGTGTTCTTTCCTAATTCAAATGAGTTCAAATCTAGAGCAAAACTTTCAAATTTCAATCGTGAGAAGATCGAATCGATACATTAGTTTGAAAAGGTCACTCGTAGAACGTCACCTATTCCACCCGTTGCTTCCTTCCGTCAAAAGTCAATAGTCCAATAAAAGGTATGCTATATACGTTCTATTTGACAAACAACTGTTAGAGAAAGAAAAAGAAATGACAACGAACGAGAAGGCAAAAGAGCGAAAGAGAAAGAAAAATCGGGCTAATGGCACGACCTCTTACTACTAAAATAACCGGTGACCACGACTACAACGTCGAAGTATGTTGAATAAAGGCTGACCGAGCGCTTGTCAATAGAGAACATTGTCACGTTATCTCGGACAAATAGAACTAATAATGTATATAGTCTCTTTTGTTTATATAGAGAGAAAGAAACAAAAAAATAATTGATTTACCATGTAAAGAGAAGAATAAAAAGAAAAGAAACTGAACTTTCTATTTGAGTTGTTGTTTTTTAATGAAGAGAGAAAAAAAATAGAAAAAAAAGCTGAAGAAGAAAGCTTTCTTTTTTTTCTTCTTTTCTTTTTAATTTTTCAGTCGTAAACAAGTATATATTAGAAAGAAGCACTGAAAGGAGAGAATAGAACGAGGAAAAAAAATAATTTATTATTCAAATTTGAATCAATCTATTTCTTTCTCATGCAACAGAACATCTTCCGATAATATTGCCGCGCTTTATGAGTCATCCTATGCTGTGTAGTTAAACAAGAAATCTAATTGGTTGATATTAACCATTCGAATGTAGTTATTCGACCATAATCAACGAATTCTTTCCTCTATGCAACGCGTTGTTGTTGTTATTATTATTATTTTTTTTCCTTTTTCCGCATGACAATGAGAGAGCGTTGCTTCTATGTGAAAATATTGAATGTTAAACTAACATTGATTTCATTTGGCTAATTTTTTTTTCTCTCTCATTCTTTCTCACATTTTTCTTCTCCTTGTTCTTGTTTATTTAAAGGCTCACAAAATGTTGACAAGGCCAAAATGTTCTCGTAAATGCGTAGCGACGGACGGACAAATGAACATAATGTATATACACTCGATTCTGTCCGCTTTCAACAGAAACAAACACGAGCGAGAGAGAGAGAGAAGCATTTTTCAGTAGTATTTTATTCGTTGTATTCATCATGGCGACGAATGTCGTGTGATTAATCATCTGAGTAACTACTAATATCTGCCATTGCGCGTGATGAATTTGATCAGCTGATTGTTTACATCGGCTGACTCATCGCGAGGTTTGATGATATTACGTTGTTCGCGAATGGCAGAGAACAAAACAGAACAAAAAATAAAAACTAATCGAGACCTTGTTTTTTCTTTTTTCATATTCTTTTATCCATATACTTTCAGCATTAAATCGAATATTTAATATAATTTTCTGCAAACAAATCTATTTCTTCGATCCCTCGATAGAACTCGATGGCCGAACCGACGATTATTTTTCGAAGTCCAGACAAATCCACATCATCCTCCATGCGTTGTTCATCGCCTGCAATGTCTATGAATTCACCCACACACAACAATTCGGTGATTGTGTTCAAAGATTCGAACAACGATCAACAAAAATCTACATCTACAGTTGTCAAATCGTCCACAACAACAAATACGTATTCATCGTAAGAGAAATCTTCGATTTTCTTGTATTGAATTGCATCAAATCATTGATTTTAAGTCTGAAAACTGTTCAATCAAATGCTGGACATACCGGATTGTACAATTTGGGTAATACATGTTATGTCAATTGCGTTTTGCAATTACTCAGGTTGAATATTCAATAAAAACCGTTCTTTTCGCGTTTTTATCTATGAATAAATCACATTGCTTTAGTCACGTGCCACAATTTTGCGATGCAATCTGTTCGATGAGTTTCGAAAGTCTCGGTTTAGAACAACCATCTGACGTACCGATGGTAAACACTTGATTTTCACTAAGATCTTTTCGTTTCTTAATTTCATTAAAACATCAAAGGTTGCTTCCTCTCACAATCCCACACGATTGAAAGGTGGCGGTCGTGGTTTACTAAAAGCACTCGAAGCTCAGCCACGTCGAGTACCATGGTAATGAAAAAAAAAACGTCGCGTTTTTCTTCTTCTTACTCGGGTTTTCTTTTTTATTTATTTATTAAAGTTATCTTGCTTATGAATTACATGGAACATTTAATATCATCTGGTCAGGCAAATGTATGGTCTATTCGCCGTTGAATATGATCGCTGCCGTTCGACGTTTATTACCTAGTTTCGAGCCATGTGCAATGGAGGATGCACAAGAATTTCTTGAGTAAAACCTAAATTCTAATTCATTGAATTGATCTGAAATTGAGTTTTGTTTTTCGTTCTAGAGCATTGCTATCGGCTGTTACCGATGAAATAAAAGCAAATAAACTAGCTGATACGAATATAATTAATGATTTACTAGGTTTTTCGTCTGAAAGTCAGGTGAGATCGACGAATTTCTCTGTGAGATTTTGATAGATTTGTTGTTTTTGAATAGATACTATGTGAACAATGTCGTCGTTTATCAGTCACAAAAAGCGATGAAACATTTATCACATTAACTTTCTCAGAGAAAATGCTTAGCGATGTACGAGGATCTAGTCGTCGACGTTCGTGTCATCTTACAGGTTCGAATATTTCAAATAGAATCACGAAAAAACAAAAACACAGCGGATTTTATTTAGAAATGCTTGCTCATTTTTATCAATGGGAAGCGTTATCCACGCCGTTTCAATGTTCAACTTGTATTAGTAAGAAATCGATCGTCATTTTTTAAAATAAAATCCGCTGTTTTTTTTCTCCCATTAGTTCGAAGTCCGTCGAAAGAAGGCACAAAAGCTCAAAAACGTTTATTAATTTCTAAATTGCCTCAAGTTCTACACATTGTTCTCCGACGTTTTCGTTCATTACCACAGACGAATCTACGTCGTCCGACATCTCGACAAGCTCGTCAATTGTCGCATAAAATTACTTTACATGTCAATTTCGATGAATATCTCGATATGGCACCATATTGTACTCAATCAACATCAAATTCCGTTCTGACAACGCGTGCAAAACAATATGAAACACAATCAAAAGATTGTTTATATCGTTTACGTGGCGTGATTGTGCATTACGGAAAGAGTATTAATACCGGACATTTTGTTGCTTTTGTTTATAATGATAATCTTGGTAAAAAAAAACGATTTGTTTTTATTTTAAATTTATATTTAATCAACAAAAAAAATTCTATAGGTGAATGGCTTCGTTGTGATGATCATATTATTGAACAGACAACATTTGAAACTGTGAAAACATCTGATGCTTATATACTTGTTTACAGTCGATGTACATCACCGACAGCATCAAGTCCATCAGGTTAGCGAAAGAAAAAATACGTTTTTTGTTTAAAATAATCATCTTTGATAATTAGGTTCAACAATTAGTTCACAGTTAAGAAAACGCAAACGTGCCATTTCAGTCGATCATTTGAATGAACAGAAAGATGATCAAACTCAGCCATCGAATGTCGATGAAAGTACGACGTCCCCATTCATTCAAATTCAAAACAAAAACAAACTGTTCTCTTTAGATCAAATCGAGGAGAATTCTGACAAACATTCGAACGTACCGAAGAGTCTTAAAATGCTTTGTTTGAATTTGGGTAAATAAATAAACGACTCTTTGATTTTCTCTATCGATTAATTTAATTGTAGATCCCTTGGCAAATGGCCTTCGGCGTCGAGCTCAATCACTTAATTTTGCCATACGTAGCAATCAATCAACAGCAGATAGTACACGACAAAATACTTCAACATTGCCTACAGCTAAACGTCGTCGTAAAGACCTATCAACTAATAATCTTTCGATCGCAGAAATGACGTCATCACAACCAGCTATTCAAACAAGAAAAAAATCTTCAATAATAATAATTAATAATAATAATTTGAATAATAATATTAATCATAGTTCAGTAGTCAATTCAGAAAAAGTAATAAAAACGGTTAGAAGGCGTCGTCAAACAGATCCATTTGCTCGTATGTATTTGAATAGATTTGAAATTGTCTGTATGAAATGACTTTTGTTTTTGTTTTACTAAAGGTAAAAAACGAATAAGCAAAACATCCGATCGAAAAACTCGCCGTCAAATTAATCTATCGAATCTCGTTTCGAATCCATCCACGGATCAAATTCTATCATCAGAATCTCTCTCATCGTCTATTCAGTCGCCATTATCATTCACCTACGAAAACCCAAATCCGCCAACAACACCCGTGACAAAGTAAACTTCATTTCATTTCAATTACATTCAATCAACATCGATTTCATTTTTTGTTCTCTCAGACGTATTGGTCGTGTTCGTATTCAACGATGTATTGATGGCTCATCAACAACTTCAACTGTACGTTTACTAACATCCGGTGAAACAACAACAACAACTCGTGTATCATTACCGATTCAAACTTCAACATTATTAACTAACCTATTGACTACACGTCGTTCCAATTCGCTCAATAATTCTCCAAGCAATCCGTCTATTTGTTAATATCCAATAGAAAACGAATCGTTTTTTTCTTGTTGTTTGCTTGTTGTTCGTTCATGATTGTTGTATGTGCGTAAATTTGTTCGAATATCTTTCACAGCAACATAAAAACGAAAAGACCAACAGAAAAGTAACCCGAACTATTTCTGTCTAATTTCAACATTTTTATTCAACGATGTGAAATTTTGTTTTTTTTCCTTCTTCTACCGTGCACGTAAACTTTGTGTTAGTCATTCTGTTTTGTTTTTCGTTGCGTGTTCTATTCTCTAACGGTTTCTTCGTTTTTTTTCTTCTTCTTCTTCTTCTTTACTACACACATATATATATATGCATACATATATCTCGAATATCTACTACGGTAAATTATTTCACATTTCAATCGAAGATGTAATCGCGCGGTTTTTAGATTCCATAATATTTGATTTGAAAAAAAAATATATACATATACGAGCATAAACCTCTTTGAATTCCGTTCGAAGTGTGTGTGTGTGTGTGTGTGTGTGCTGTTTTTTGTTTTATTCGGTCATTATTTTAGATGGCAACAAATACGACATCGACAACCACTACTGGAAAGGGTAGTTTGACGTTGTCTCTTCATCCATTAGTGATTATGAATATTGCTGAACATCATACACGTGTTCGAGTGCAAACGAATACTTTGCCATTTGTTTACGGAGCTCTCCTAGGCAAAATCAAAGGTCGTCATGTAGAATTATGTAATACATTTGAATTTAAATTGAATAATACGCCATCATCCACGACAACAACAAATTCAGCAACAATCGACACAGAATTTCTAACGAAAAAACTCGAATTAATCAAACAAGTTCATCCGGATTTAGATTTTACTGGTTGGTATACAGTTGAAAGTCAAGATTGGGATGTATCAATAATGAGTTCATTCTATGCTCAACTTGCATCATTCAATGAAAGTCCACTTGTACTTCGACTCGATCCAATCGGTGTTTCAAATGAATTGCCAATTCATGTTTACGAAACAATTGTTGTTTTAGGAACTAAACTTGACTTTATTGAAATACCTTATACACTCATAACTGAAGAAGCTGAACGTATCGGTATTGATCATGTTTCGAGATATTCAGTTACCGATGGCACATCGGATACATCGATTGTGTCGGATCAAATTTCGATACAATACAATGCTATTCGTTTACTTTATCAACGTATGCTAGTTTTATTAGAATATGTTCGAGCTGTTAAACAAGGTCAATTAGAACGAAATGATGATCTTTTAAGAGAAATCGGTTCATTATGTCAACGTTTGCCAATTATAAATACTGATGATAATAATAATCGAATGTTTCGAGAAGATTTCGATATTCAACAATCGGATGTTGCACTTTTAGCTTTATTAGCTTGTTGTACACAGGAAATAAGCACATTAAACGATTATTTAAGTAAGTTATCACCCTCAAACTTATTGAGATCCTAGGTGATTGACTAGAGATGAGTCTAATCAAACATAGTTAATCAATTGGTTTCTTGTTTCCAATCGATAATGTAATGATAGTATATTTCAACGAAATCATTAATCTTTCTCTTTACGTATTATGATTTTGTTTACAATAGTTTGTTTCATCGAGCGATGATAAATGACATTAGAATCATGTTCTCATGAAAACATTTTTTTCTTGCCGAATTTAGACAAATTTCAAGTTGTTCATGATAAACAAGCTCATTCATCTGGTCCCGGTGGTAGTTTCGGTTATGGTACTGGCAGTCGTCGTATGGGTCGTGGTGGTCCCTATTTTCCTGCCTCGTTTGTCTGATGTTACAAACACAACGTATTTTTTTTATATTTCTAATAAAGAAAAAAAAATTTCGTGCGGTTTAACTAAATAATCAAGATGATGAATTCATCGCGAGAAACATTATTTTCTTTTTTTCTTCTTCTTCCTCTAAAGCTCGTCATTCATTTGCATATAGATAATATAAGATAGAATGAAGAGACGATTGCATTCGTCTCGCATCCATTCCGATTAGTGTTCGTTGCGATCCTCTCTGCCTCAATCAAATCAGTGAACGTGCTTGCCAAACAACTAAAAAATTAACATTTTTTTGTAATGAAAAAGAAAATCGAGAGAGAGAGAGAGGAGAGGAGAGAAAGAGACTATAGACTATTCTTTGTTAGTTTAATAGCATTGTAAAAAGAGACAAAAAAAAAGAGTGCTACAGGAAAATATTTATCATCGCTCAATGAGTTGATGTCGATGTTTCCTGCAGTTGGTTCGGAGTAATGATGAGCGTTAAAAGCAAAAAATATTGATGAATGACAACGACGATTTTTTCTGATTCTGTTTTTTTAGTTTAGAGAAATTCTTTTTTTTATTGTTATTGTTATTAAAAAGAAAAACAACAAAGCCAATAGTTGTTTCTCCGATCGCTCAATTAGATCTTTCTATTCATTTATCATGTTCTTTACGTTGCTTAAAATGTATATACTTAGTTTTCCTTGCTTTCTAGTTAAATAGAAGATGATAGTGGATGTCGTTTTTCATTTTTTACATACAGCAAAAAAGAAAACGCGAGTTCCAACTACTAGTTATATTCATCATCGTTTTTTTTTCTCTTCTTTGTTCTACAATGCCGAGAAAAAAAATCTTAACATTAGACAGGAAAAGAGGGAACTAGAAAGGAACGACGAGTCTATTTCGAAGTAGACCGACAACAGTGACGCGTACGAGCGTTTTCCGCGTCTTTATCTTTGTCGTAGAGAGATAGAAAATATAATCTGTTAGCATGCGCACACATAGACACAAGCATTTCACTTCGTTGTCTAGTGCCATTGATCGTCCTCCTATTTTTCTTCTTCTTCGAACATTCACATACGCGCATATACAAAGCTAAGGCATGGCATAGACAAAAAAAAAGTATTGCGGTTCTAATATCGACGAATAACGATAAGAACGACAACGACGAGGAGGACAAGAGAACGAGAAAAAGACGGAAGAAAAGTGCCAAAAAAAAGAAGCAAATATGAGAAAGGAAGAAAGATGAATGAATAGAGAAGCAAATGCTTTTTTTTTGGTAATACGTACGTGTATGCGAATGTCCACAACACATCATTCGCACGCTCTCTTTCTCTCTATCGTTTTTTTACTTGACATACATTCTCGTTTTGTCTTCGTTTTCCCCTTCGCTACTAAACCATCTGGTACAATACAAAGTACAAGAACGTGTATATGTAGAAGCATATAAAATAAAACGTATCGAAGAATATCTATCTATCTATCTATAGACATAGGGAGAAAGAACGATCGAGCAACAGTAACAATACAAACTACTCGAGTATCACTTCGGTTTAGATTGCTCTTTTTTGTTTTGTTTTTCTTCGTTCTCTATTCGTTTATTATTGTGATTAATAAGCCGATTAGAAATACTAGTATGAAATGATCATCGAATCACTTATTCATATCAAATACATATACTATCATTTTCTCGACTACGTAAATAGAAATGCCAGAGAAAGGTAAGGAATGTTAACTAAAGATCAATGAGAGTTGTGCGTTCTCTCTCTGTGTATCTCGTTTTCATTCTCCATTTCTTTCTTGTTTTTTTTCAGCATCACAAGCTAAGTCAACAGACGAGCATTGGCAACGATCGGAAACAAATGAGAGTTCATCTCAAGGGACTAGAATCAACAGCAAGAGCAAGAGCAAGAGCAAGAGTAGCAGTAGTAAAAGCAGGCAAATTTATTATTCTCTACCATCATCCATCGTCATGTCGGCAGCGCGTCAGAATCGATCACACATTGTGTACTGTCGACATCGTCGTTTTTTTTATTAGATAAATGACATGCAACAATAATAGCCTTTACTAGTTCTACATTTCCTACATATTCGATGAGGTAAGATCAATTCAACCGTTCAATTTTGCTTACATCATTAATTGCTTCTATTAGTGATGATCTATATAAAAAGAAATGCTTTTAAAAAAGAAAAGAGAAAGACGAATTTCTACTACTATTCTTTCTTATTTATGTATAGATAGATATTATTTCATAGCGCGAAAAAAACTATTGAGAAAGACTATTAGCTAAAAGAATAGAAGAATCATACCGAGAGAAAAGTGCATTTGGCTGTTATATGCGTGTGCTCGATATAGACCGTTGATTACTTGAATCCTCCCTATGCGGCAAGATGAAGAACAGATCGGCTTATATGTAGGAAATGCCTGCTGTCTAATTCGATCACCGGCACGAATTAGCAAACGAACGTTGCTGATGTCATACACTTCTCATGTATAGTTGCGGCCTCGAGCTGCAATTAGAACTCATTCATTCATTCATTCTTTCTTTCTTTCTTTGGCCACACACACACACATATACATACATATATGAATATGCATATTCTCATTCGACAAGGTTGAACTCTTCTTCTTCTTCTTGTTTTATGCATATGAGCAGTATGATGAGAAGAATTTTCTCTTGTTCTTTACTAAGGACAAGCGAAAATTAGGAGAAGAGTCGGCCGAGTCGAATGATAATACTCAAATGTGCAAGTGTGTGATGTATATACACGTTCGTTGTCTATCGTTGCTCGTTTCTTTAGCTAAAGGGATATGTACACATTCGTTCATTCACATTCATCACGCTATTTTCTCTTTTTCTTCGTCTTCTTTTTTTTCTTCTTCATTCTTTCTTTCGCCGATTTTTTTTCTCGTGTATATTCAATGTACAATTCGTCGACAGATGAATAGTAAACTCGCTTGTCTAAATGGAAATGTCATTTAAGGTCAGATGTTGTGTCTTTTCTTGCAGAATTATTACTTCAACAGACAATTAAACGATAGATATCATATGCACTAAGAACGCCTATTGACAATTTACATGGACATGTTTATTTTGTTTTACTTACAAATAAACATTGAAATCAAAAGAAAACTTCGACAGATAACGATTTGATTTCGTTCTCGTTTCATTTCGTTGCCCATCATGATCATTATTATTATCATCGTTTCAATTTAAATATATGCATATATCGATATATTAGTTCTTTTTATGTCATCAAATTATTCAATTTGATCGTATTGATATTTTAATTTCGAATTTCATCTTTTTTTTTGTGTATATGTTGATAGAAAAATAGTAGATTTCTATTAATCTATTTGTCCATCTTGACATGAAAAAAGCAGATGGGTTTTCAACACCTCGTTAATCTTTGTCACAAATCGATTTTATTCTTTTGGACGGAGGTTTGACGAGGAATTGAGGCTCATCAATACGGCTCATTTTAACGATATTTTGTCCTGTTTAATCAAGAAGAAAAATCATCATCATCTTATTTCTTTTCTTCTAGTTAATTGTTCTTATTCATTTTTATAATTGATTCAAAATATGATCCTATGAGATCGAGAATGAATAAAACAAATTAATATTACTCTTCCTCTCTCTTTCTTTTTTTTTATCTTTTCTTCGTCTTGTGTTCAAAGTCTAATTTCTCTTGAGATTGGAAATCGTCTGATTCAACAATAATGACTAGTTTCTTTCCCTCCCTCTCGAATAGATTATTAATAATTTATGCAGTACAAATAGTTTTTCTTTCATTAATCTTGATCTCTATTTTGCACTCAAACTTAATTGAGACATTATTTTCAAGGAGAAAAACAAACGAACGAACACACTCAGATCGAATATGATTCTTATAACAATTGATCATAATAATAAATTTTTTTTTATCAAATCGATTTCTTCTTGGTTGTTCGTTTTGGAACTTTTTCACTTGCTCGTTTTCCATTGGGATTAACAGATTGTAAATAACTATTCTTATTTAAATTTATCAAATCATGCATGATGGTAACACATTCTTTTGGATATTGTCCAACAGCTGCTTCACCGGATAACATAACATAATTAGCTTGATCGAGAACAACAGCTCGATAGAGATCAGATACTTCAGCACGTGTTGGTACAGGACATGTAATCATTGATTCGAGTATTTGCGTGGCAATAATAAATGGTTTATTCTGTTTTTGACAACGTTTGACAAGTTCAGCTTGAATGAATGGCACACGAATATGTACAGGCGTTGTTTCGAGTGCAAGATCACCGCGAGCTATCATAATCATATCGCATTCATCGATTAATTTCTCAATATTTTCTGCTTGAATTGCTTCGGCCATTTCGATTTTTGCTATGATCTTAGGGAAATAATCGTTTGAATTAGTGAGCGATTCTTGAATAGCTTTTTTTAAACGATAAATATCATTTATTGTTTTGACAAATGATGTTGCAACATATTTCGGTTTAATTATTGGTAATAGTTTAGTTAAAAGACGATAATCGTTCGTTGTTAAAAAATCAATATCGATTTTGCCGTCTAAATTAATCGAAAACTGAAATCTGTTTGTTTGAGGAATCTACGTACAAGGTAAATTAACGCCTTTATGCTGTTTGACAGGTCCACTGTTGAGTGCTTCAGTTAATATACGATTATTTTCGACTTTGAGTACACGAAATTGTAGTTTACCATCGTCGATATAAACAATATCGTTGACTTTCGTTGATTTTTCAATGGGAAATTGACATGGCAACGTTTTATATTCATTTTCTTTGTTCGGATTTTGTTCATTTTCTTTTTCAATAAAAACTTTTTCACCGGTTTTAACTGTTAACGAACTATCAGTTATTTGTCCAAGACGAATCTTTGGTCCTGGTAAATCGAGCATTAGATCTAAGCCAGCATCGATCGCAAGTTTAGCTACTCGAATATGTTCGTCAATGTTTCCATGCGAACCATTTAAACGAGCGATTTCAACTGAATGTTCTTTGAAATATTGTAAAACATCAGGTTTATTACTAGCTGGTCCGAGAGTTGTGATTATTTTCGTTGACATAAATAGAAAAACTTTCGAATCGAACAATAAAAATAAATTTTAGCTGAAATCATTGTTGTCAAGCAGTTAATTCGAAAATAAATCTCCGAAAAAGGTGAAATATCAGTTGACATTTTCGAAATTTGTCATGAACAGACAAGAATATGTAGGAGCAAGTTAATATTGGCGTAAAGTCTCATGATTATTTCCTTTTGTCTTTATGATTTCACATAGATACCACGCATTATTTACATGGATTCAAGTTTACATCAAGTTCGAGGAAAAGTTTTTTTTTTTCGTTTCTTATTATAGAACGTGGGAAGAGCGAAAGGATTATTTTGATAAAGATTACTCCCCATGAAAAAAATCACACAATGATTCATATCGAATACGATATTATCGGGTAGTCTAATCTAATCCCCATCCTATTTAAAACCACGACAATTTTCATTCGAATCATTGTCTATCATCTGATCAGAAAAAAATGCGTTTATCAGTCGTATGCTTGGCTCTTGTATCTCTAGTTTTCTTTTCAACAACAACATATGCAGCAAGTGATCTTCGACAACGTTTCGAAGGTCTCGTTGGCAAGACTCTTCAAGCAGCATGGTATCATATAGATAAAGCAGGTTCGTATTTCCATTAACGAAAACAAAACAACGTAATAATAACAACTTTCATTTAGCACCCGGTGTACCAATTGAAATCATGCGAGATAGTTCTCCGCAATCCGACAAAGCCATAACGCCTGGTTATGTACGTATTATTCTCGATAATAAAACTGGTCGTGTTTTGTATACACCAATTCTACAGCCGAACTAATCAGTTACATTCGAATTATTATCCGTGAAAAATAAACACATGTGTAATCTCTTTCCCAAATAAAATCTCACAAGAAAAACAAAACATTAACTGACTTCTTCGCTTTTTTTTTGCTTTTCGTTTTGTATGTTTTTTTATTGACATCAGCAGACGAACGATGAGAACATTATGTCCAATTAAGAATATTTCGTGATATTTATAGACAATGATAAATATTGAAGTACAACTTTGTATGAACGCTGAATCATTAGAATACGAAAGAATAATATCATTTTTGAAAATATTATTTGAAACTTATGTTGACGATGTTCTTGATCAAATTTGATGATAGTTGATACACAAAAGAAACAAACATACATACACACACTTGTACAGTATTCATTTTTTTTCTTTTCATTCGACGTTGACAATGGCTGTTAGTTATTTTTTTTTATTTCATGATCAAGTAGTTCGAAAACAAGATGTTTATATAGTAAAGCAAAAAAGAGAAGACATAGACATTCAACAAACGCGCTTGCTCACTTATCCATTCATTCACAAAAGAACAAAAGAGAGAGAGAGAGAAGAGTACAGCTTTGTCGTTTGCATTCATCTTTTTGATTTACTTGTTGCAAATATTAAATGTTGTTATGTTGAGTGTCTGTTGTATGTTGCTTTTACCAATGTTGATTGTTTAGTTAAAAAAAGAAAAAAAAAGCAAAGAAAAGAAAAGAATGTAACTAACAAAAGTAGTAGTAGAAGAAGAGGAAGAAGGACGATTCAACTACAACAAGTATTTATTGTGTGCCATCTTTATTTGTCGACAATCGACGCAAAATATAATGTCAATAATTTATATAAGCACAATAATCGTTAAAAGAATGTTTTATCATACAAAAGAAAATTGAATTTTTATCAAAATCTCCGATCTAAGCAAACAAACATCGACAGTCACCAATTATATATTTATATATCTAGACAATGTATGTCAACATACATAGATGTCACAAAAACGAAGAGAAGAAGAAGAAGAAGAAGTTATTCAAGTGTTGTCTTAAAGAAAACTCTAATGAATCATAGTGTTCTACTTATCCTCTCTTCTCTTTTGCTATAAGTAGAAGTAAATGTATATTTATCTCTGTGATATCAAATTACACGACATCTCCTTTCTCTTTTTTCTGTTGTTGTTGTTATTGTTGTTTTGATTCGTATTCAACACTATTAACATTGCAAACATCATAGCGAAAAGAAAAGGAAATCTTTTATGAAAACATAATGTTCGCTTTTCTTCTAAATCAAAGTCTATTGAACAAATCATACAATTATGATTATGATTATTTTTATTAATAATATATATAAATTTAGTTTGCTTTTCTTCTTGTTGTTTCTATTTAACCATATAACTAAACGCTCGAGGATCACTTTATCAAAAGAGAACAAAAAAAGAAATAACGTTAGATCACCTTATTTCAATAAGATAAAATCGTTTCTTTTTCTTCAGGTTAAAATATTTTCTTGTTAAATTCCGTTTTTTAATTGAACAAAAGAGAAGCTATAGAGAAGACGAAGAAGAAAAAGAAAAAAAGAAAGAAAGAAAGCAAAATTGGTAAAATAAGTGTATGTGTACATTAGATGACAAGAAGAAAGTTAAAATAACAATGGAAGTTTGGTTTAGTTGTAATGCTTATGATGAAATATAGGTGTTTTATTAAAAATACACATATATACGAACGAGTAGTAAAACGAGAAAAGAAAAGAAAAAGAAAAACGACGAACATTGATTGCTTTATTGAAAGACGAGAGAATGCATCTTATTGGTTTATTTTCTTTTTCTCCTTCGTTCTCTCTCTCTCTCTCGTTTTTTTCTCTCTCTCTCTGTATGTTTCTCTTTCTCTTTTTCTTGTCTTCGTATAAGATCAATTGATTGGAATTGCATCGGCAAAAGAAGACGGAAAGCAAAGAAAAACAATCATCACTCGACCAGTCAACATTTTCTTTCCATTTTCTTCGATTTCTTCTCTTCTCTATTCGTGTTTCTCTTTTCTTTTTACACATATATACAAAATACATCGACTTCGATAATCACTCACCAAAAAAGCAAAAACGAAATATTACAATTAATTTTCTTCTTAAACAGAAAAAAAAATCAATATGATTTCATCGCCAACACATCATCTACAACAAGCTTATTTAGCTGCAACTGCGGCTGCATTAGGTGCGCCACATCTATTCTATGCAGCTACGAATACCAATCCATCCAATACTGGACTCACATCGAACGAGCAATTATCACCGGAATCGTATGCAATGTTGAGAAATTATCTTCTACGTTCACAATCACCACCTGACAAACGTGATCGACATGAAAAACCGCCCTAGTATGTCTTTGAGTTGTTGTTCTTGTTTTGAATTGTTTATTTATTTATTTATTTTTTCTAAGTTCTTATATTGCATTGATTGCAATGGCAATTAAACATGCGCCACAACATAAAATTACACTCAATGGTATTTATCAATTTATTATGGAACGTTTTCCGTATTATCATGAAAATAAACAAGGCTGGCAAAATTCAATTCGACATAATTTATCATTAAATGATTGTTTTATTAAAGTACCAAGAGAAAAAGGTAAATAGAGATTCGTTGTTTCTACATTCTTCTCAATTGGTTTTAATAAAACAAATAAAAACGAAAAAAAAACGAAGAAGAAGAAGAAGAAGAAGAAAAGCTTGATGTTTATTTGTTTTGTTTTCTTTTTTTGTAGGCAAACCAGGTAAAGGCAGTTATTGGACATTGGATTCGAAATGTGATGAAATGTTCGAAAATGGCAATTATCGACGACGTAAACGACGACCTAAACAAATGCTCTCAACAATTCCTAAACCACCATCAACATCTTCATCGATACCATTAGATGAATCATCGTGTTCATCATCCGAATCCAATCATAATTCACTATTAATCTCATCGAATAACGATGAAGATGAAATCATTTCACCGACAAATTACGATCGATATTCATTTCTTAAAATCGATCCAACAGAAAGTAAAAAACGAAGACGTTCACCATCACCTGATCAAATAACTAATAACAATAACAAAAAAACGAAAACTGTTTCAGCTTTTTCATCTATTGATACATTAATTGCACCAACTAAAGAGACAAAATCTGTTGATTTATCAGCCGCATCTCAATGTCGATATAACAACAACAACAATAATAATAATCATCTTCCATATTTATCAGCACTTCCTCAACAATATTTATCATTATTAGCAAATGGTTTTGCTCTTAATCCGGCGTATAATCGACAATTTTCAACAAAATAACAAGGAAAAAAACAGAACAAAGATAAATATTTCGAACTTGTAACTTTTCTCGTTTTCTTTTTTGTTTTTTTTTCATTCCACAAAAGTCTCTTGTCAATTCAGTGTTTTTTTTCTTTTTTTAAATAACAACGATTTATCTGTCTATATAAATATAATAAGTGTCACCTATTTAAAAATAACAACAACACATTATTCTAATGATGATGATGATTATTGTTTATGATCGAATATAAACAAACATTACGTTAAGAAGCAAGCAAATGAAAATATGCAACAAACCACTTGCTGCACGATGATAAGCTTCCCTAGGGTGCGTGTCGATATGCAATTCGATAATTTCTTTTTCAACAGCATTATGTGATTTGTATCTTGTTTTTGCTCGAGTCTCGTATACATTAGTAGAGCATCGTATAAACATCGATTATATCCCCGGGATTGTTGTTTTTTTATTGCTCTATCAAGATAATTCTCATCAGAGAGAGAGAGAGAATCAGTTTGAAATAAATAAAAAGAAAATATAATCATTTTTCGTTGTGTGTTTTTTTTCTCTCTGATTATTATTAAATATTCATGATGAGACAGACGCGTGCTTGGTAGAGTAATTCACCGTTTTCTTTTCCGCAGGCCTTTCGATTCACATAGATTAGTGTTATTCGACAATAAATTCTTGAGAAAACAATATATATAAATACATGTGAACATCAAACACATCACTTGGCTACTACATTGAACTATTGTTACACGACATTGAAATGTGTCTGAACTTCTCTGTGTTTGTATATACATTGAATATGCGGTACATCTTCTAGCAACTGCCTCAAGCAAGACAAACAATCGACGAATAGTTTGTTTATCTAAAGTATTTATTTCGTGTCTAGATTAAGATATACATAGCGAGAGTTTTTTTGTAGTTGAAAAAAAAATTAACTTTTTCTATGCGACTTCCGTCGTTTGTTTTCTTAACTAGTTCATACAAATCACAGAGAGAGAGAGAAAAGTAAATCAATTTCAATTTCTTAAAGTTTTCTTTTTTCTCTTCTTGCCATATTATATCAAATGTAATAAGGAAACCATAGAAAATCAAATCAAGACACGAACATAAAGAACAACATTCATGTCTACGTTACTAATCAGATATTTAGAATTAATCAACAAGTATTTAACATAAACTGTTTCACATCTTCGATACTTATTATTGTTCACGAATAAGCAAATATATACATTTATAGAACAATAGAGAGATACACACATTCAAAACTCATTTTCTAATTACATACACACACAATATATATATATATATAAATATAAAATGCTGAAGATCACAGTCTCCGTCGTTGTTCTTTCTAAGATAAACATACACATATATGTAGTGCCGTGTAAATCTCGTACATAAATAAACGACTATTAAAGGACAACATCGAGAAGAGTGCAGATAAAAAGAATAAAAGTATTCGTACCGCCATGAATATACAAGCGCATCTCTATTTATGACACCTTTAGAGAATAAATGAAATGTATAGTTATTTGATTGTCTTTGAGAGAAGAAAAAACAAAAGACAAGTTTTGTTTTTCGTCGAAAAACATTTATTTATATACAAATCAAAGTAATTACAATCTGCTGAAAATCAAATATCGACATATTTGTATATATAAATGTATCTCAAAAAGATTTCTTATCCAATGGAAATAAAGAATCGATTGTTGACACTCTTGGTTGAGAGACGAAAATGACGATGACAGAAAAGTGATCAAACAGTAAGCGGGCCGCTTTTGATATCTCTTTTACTCTCTGTATGTCGCTTTTTTTTTGTTTGGTTGTTGTTTTAACTAAAATGTGCACTTGTGGTGCTCATCATCATTGAATACAGATGATGATAATAAATATATAGATATTTATTCTATCCATAGTCGTCAAAGAAAGAAGAAACGGCAAATTGTATACACATAGAAAACTAATCAAGTACATATTTGATGAATATTTAACAAAAGCAATACCAGGAAAAAGAAACACAATTTGCGTTTGAGTTTTCTTTTTTCAAATTAAAAAATAACATTCGAATCAAACCATGAAAGTGAGAAGAGAAAAAATTAGTTTACAACATGATAGGACACAGAAAAAACAACATCGAGACGTACGGTATCATATCGTCGATTGTTTTAAGAACGAAGTGAAATATATTTTAATTGTTTCTGATACGGTTCAACGATGATTAACTGCGTACATAATTTCTCACTATTTTCTCTCAATATTTCGAACCAATTTTGATAATTATGTTGAAGATTAAAATTTCGATTTCGTTTACCGTAGAGATGAATATTATGTGCATAGGCAAAATCGAGTAGAGCTGTATGTTCGGTGTCGGATGCAATTGTCAAAGCTACGGCATGAATATTCCCATCGCCTAATGAATAAATGAGAATGGTATCGTTCGATAGGAGTTCACCGAGAAAAGTTTCAATCGATTTTTTATGCCAAAATGCGACACGTGTGAGAAAGAAATTATTATAGATCGACATATGTGAATGAAATGGCAAGCACAAAGTTCGACAAGTATTTTGATAAATTTCTAAATATCTCGGAAGTAAAAACTCTGGACCAGATAATGGAATATCCCATGACATAGCTCGATAGACATAATCGAGATGATTTCGATCGATATATTCAAATAAATCATCAGTAATTGTCTCTAATAAATAACTATCATCATCTAATCGCATGATATAATCATAAGTTTTGTAGATAATTTCATGATGAAAGACAGTATGTGACCAAAATAAACACATGAGTCGATAGCCAATTGTTCGTTGATTGTACGATTTGGGTTCGGCATTGATTTTATTGATTGTTTCACTTGGATTTTGAATTAAATTAAATAAAACAATCGATTGAAATATGAGTTTTAATTTAACACAAGATTTAATATGATCTTGATTGAAATTTCTCATATCAACACCGTGTGGATCGTAGAAAATAATCACAGGATATTTGCCGATAGCTTTTGGATAAAAATATTCGATTGAATGTAACATATTTAATAAACGGAGAGAATCTCCTCGTGTTAATGTTACAATAGCACCTCGAATCGATCGATTTTCATGTGTTTGTTCGAGGATTTTATTGAATTTTATTGGAAAAATTAAATAATAAATAGAAATTAACATCAATACGAACAAAACATGTTTCCAAATTTTACGTTTCATTTTTTTTCTGTTTGTTTATTTGACATTGGCAATGAAAGTTAAAAAAAATGGAATTACGTATAGACGATGATTCATTTTAATACTATTAAATTTCATTTCAATTATTCTAATTGTACAAATAAGACAAAAAAAGAGAACAGGGAAACATTTCTCTTATTAAATTCATTTGAGTCGTAGGAAACATAGATCTATTTTATTTTAATGAATCAATCACTCATATGATAAGTGCATTGACTATTTTGCTACTCGGAAAGAGAAGAAAAAAAAAGAAATTACACACAGCAGAAGATTTTTGTCGAAAAAAAGAAACACAATTGTTTGCGATTTTATTGCGTTGTCGAGTAGGTTGGTGAACGACGCAGCGATGAGAATAAATGATGATTATCATTCTAAAATAAATGTCTCAGTTTCTTTTCTCTGTCGAACTCAATGTTAAATACATCATGTGAAAATGATTTCGGCTGTTGATTGTCACGTAAACGCATGTTATCATCTTGTAAATCGCTAATTCGATCTTGTAAATGTCGAATGAGCACGTCCTGATTGACTTCATTACCGGTATCTGATAACATGGGTTCGAATTTAACTTTTTTCGGTATTTCAAAATGAACGTCATTCATCCGTTCATCGGATGAATTCGATCCATTTAATGTTAAACGTTGTTTGGTTAAACTAAATCAAATATTTAGTTTTTTTTTCTTCTTTTTTAATTTTAACAAACCGATCAAGTTCCAATGCAATATGATCTTCGAGTTTCTGCACGAGATTATCGATTGTATCGGACTGTTCGGATGATAATTGAAAGGGGTTATGCGTTTGGGCTAAACGATCAATATCACGAAAATAGAAATCGTTTTCTTTTTGTTGATGTTTAAAAAGCGAATTCGATCGAATTTTGCCGATTGGATTTTCATCGGTTATTTGATTCGAATAATCGGCAGTCTATGATAAACAATTTCGTTTTGATTTAAATTCGAAATTTCTTTACTCGATCTGTCAAAACTTTTGTTTTAGTTAAAAATTTTGTTTTCGCTTCAATTTGCACTTTTTGTTCGGTAATATAATTTCGAATATCTTCGACAGTATCTTGAAGTGTTTTCTAAAGACAAAAGACTCAATATCGTATCAAATAGATGACTGTCTCATTCATGTGAACATACAAGTGCACTTCGAGTTGGTAAACGTTCAACAATCGATTCTCGATCATATGTAAATGATGTACTTTGTCTGAATAAAACGACAGAATCATATTCTGCATATTTATCAACGAAAGATTCTTACGGAATTGTCGAGTAAACATGCGATGGACTATCGATTGCCATGAGTAACTTTTTAATACAATCACAGATTAAACGCAATGATGTTTTCTCAGAACTTTCCAATGTAGCGAATAGTTCTTGTTGACGAACATTAAAATCTGTGTTTTCATTTGCTAAACGATCGATTTCATCTTCGAATTGTTGAATGCGTTCCTGCAATCGAATGTATTCGGCATCGTTGTCCTAGAGAAGCAATCAAATTGATAATTCACTCGAAAATTTACCGATTTGAATTTTCGTTTGTAGAGCTTCATCGAGAAGAGAAATCTAATTACTTTTTTATATAAAACTGAATACCTCTATATGCCTCGCAATATTGACAGAATCAAATTCATGTTTATTAGGTATCATCAATGAACATTAGGAGAGACTTTTCGTAATTTGGATAAAAATATTTAATCAAGGTTATGATTACGTTCATCGATCGATGAGTATAAGAAAAAAGCGACAATTCATTCTTTTTTTTTGTGAACTTACCAATTGAAATTGATTACGTAGTCGAGTAATTTCATCTTGAAATTCTTTTCGACACTGTTCTTTAACACTATAGACTGCATTAATACGTTCACGAGCACTTTCTTTCAACATCAATTGAGCTTCACTAGATTGCTAGAGAATACACAAAAAAAAATATCAACAAATCATATGAGCGAGAAAAACGAACCATTTGCGCATCGTAGAGTTTTTGTTCTAAACGTTGTGAACGTTCTTGTTCAAGTTTGTATTGATCTTGAAGATCTTTGAGTAAACGAGTTTTTTCCTCTTCAAATTTGGCTCGTTCACCGGCTAGTAAAAGTTCTCTATGATCATTCCAAACTTTTCTCTCGCGTTCCATACGTTCTTCCATCTTGAAAATAAAAACAATGGAATTTTTAATTAAAAAAACAATCGTATGCAACTTGAAGAATTGCATTTTTATTTGCTGTTGTCAGCGCAATAACTTCATTATCTTTTTGAAAAATTAAAGCTTTCAATTTAGCTATTTCACGATCTTTAGCCTAAAACGTGAAAATGAAATCGTTTTTTCATAAAAAAAAACTAAATTTCAAATCTACGTACAAGCAAATTCCAATTCGATTTCATATTGGTGGACCGTTGAGATGTATGACGATGGTACTTTAAAAGAAAATTGAGTTTTTTTTCCTATTTATTTGAAATTGATTCAGACAAACCGGTTGTTCATTAGGAATGTGAAGAGAATTTGCTAGATCAGATTCATTTCTAAAGTAATAAAATAAATTTATGCAAATTAAATTCACTCAAATTGATGCTTACGTTAGCGATTCGATCGTATCATTTGTTTTCCTAAGGTCATTATTCAGAGTTCGACATTTTTTATCAAATATTTGTCTTGTATGTTGCAATTGCTGCTGTTGGTGATGACAAGAACGTTGTCGATCGTTCATATTTTACTTTGTACGATGTTCTGTTTATATATTCTCATTTAAAATCAGTACATATAAGAATGTAAGAGGTTTTTTTTTTATATCAATAAAAGAATGAAAAAAAAATATAATATGTGAAGAGTGAAGCTAGACACGATGAACAAAGGAGTGATCGGTATAACGAGGATGGTAGTAGTCAAATATTTGAAAGCGTGCTGTTGTCGACATACATTTCTGTTGATTCTCGTCTTTTTCTCTTTGCTTAAAGAATGCAACACACAAGTCAACCAGCAACACATCCCTTTCTCTTTTTTCTTCTTCTTCTCTCGTTTTTCTCACCTTTTCTTTTGTTCCTGGCGACGAGACTTGTTCTCATTCTCTTACATTTTTATTCTTTTTAAAGAGTATTACTACTACTACTACTATTACTACTACTACTGTTGTTGTACTGTCATTTTGAAAATAGTCAAAGAAGAGAAGAGAAGAAGTCTTTATTCTCCTTGATTGTAGAGTTTTACTTATATACGTATATATAATAATGAAATAAAGTCAGGCATTCATCATCACCGTTCTTTTTTTTCATTATGTCCAATAAACTCATTTTAAAGACGAACAAAGAAACGAACAATTAAAGTAACACGACATAAGAGCCTAGGTATATTAAATTCCCGGGATACATTCAATAAAACGAGAACAGACGGAAAGAAAGAGAAAAAAATCAAGATGAAATATAATCTTCACTTAATTTTTTTCTTGATTCAAGCTGATTCTGTCATGGCATCGGTTGTTTATTATTAATTGAAGTATCTCGAAAAATGAATAATACAAACTTTGATCTTGACTTTTATTATTATTATTATTATTAATATTTAAATTATGAGTTTCTGCTGATTTGTTATGTCTTTCAAAATACAGACGTATAATAACTTTTTTTCGAGAAATAAAATCAAGGCAAAAAAGAAAAGAAAAAAAAATGAGAGAAAGAGAGAAATGAAAACAAACGAGACAGATAATATTATCGGACGCATCATGCACAATTGTTCAAACAGTGGAATTTGCCACCGTGTGATCAGAGAGTGCAAAGGAACGAACGAACGAACAGTTAATTTAAAAAAAAAAGAAAACGAAAAGCGAGAAAAAAAGAAGCCTATTTAAATGTAACTCGTTGACTAATAGCTGACGATGCCATTGCATTTGTGAGATCTGATAGAGTTCTACCATGTGCATCATCACTTTCTTCGAGACTTCCACGATGTACACTAAGTCCAGCGAGATGTGCATGTTCCGTATGACTGCCCGTACTATCTTCGGGCGTTTTTGTCGGATCATGATCATGTTTGTCTCCACTACTGAATATGCCACTGATCGGTCCGCCCACAGGACTCGCTGCTGAATGTGCACCACCGTGACGTTGAAATGCTTGCATGGAAAATCGACGATGTTTTCGTCGTTGACCATGTCGTTTAGTTAAATGTGGATTGTCTTTTCTCATTGTTTTTGTTTTTAAGACATGTAATGACGTATACAAACGTTTCAATTCCGCCTGAAAATGACGAAGAAATAAATCTATCGGTGATTTTTTTTCTATCAAAATCGACCTACTCGAATTTCTTCGGGATCCATGTCTCGTAAATTCAATTCACCGAAGTCAACATCACCATTCGAATGTAATTTAGCTACTAAATCAGCTGGCTCAACACCGTCCGGTACTGAACGAAAACGATCACGTCCAGTATATTCTTCATTCATCAATCGAAATATATAACATAACTAAAATAATCTTTCCACTGTTTTTGTGTGAGGAAAAAAAACACGAGAATTTACTTTTGTACAAAATATAAGTATAATCATAATTGTTACTGTAAAATGACAGCGTAAAACGGAGAGAAGAAAAAGTGCATCTGGACTGACTGTTGACCATAGGATATCTCTGTAGACAAAACACATGTTTTATTTTGTAATATAGATATAAGTTAGAAAAGAGAAGCTATTTCTTACTTGATAACGTGAAGTAATGTGGAAAAGATCATTTCACATACAATGACAACGGTAATTAGTTTTCTTTCGTGATATTCACATGGAGCTGTACGTGTACTGTAAATAAAACGAACTCCAACACAAAGAAAAATAAATTCAGCTAAAAGACAAACGAAATTTTTTGTATTTTTTGCCGAAAAAAAAAGATTCGTAATTACCAAATTGAACAAGATAATCCCATGATCGTGGTCGACATGTTCGAAAGAAAATATTCTCATTAAGAACATGTCCATTGCCTAAGAGATATTTTGCCAATGATATATCTTCATTTGCATGATCAATATTCACTAATGTCCAGCCAAGTAAATAGCCCGTTATAGAAATAATTAGAAAAAATAATATGCGTAACATATCTTTTTCTTTCACTTGAACACAATGAGCTTTTCGTGATTGAAACTCGGCTAACATTCTTCAAAAGAAAGAAAATAATTAATATACATCTGTTCAATCAAAGTATTATTATTAAATCTACTTATATATGCGTAAGATCAATGTTCCATATACAATAATAAAACCGAGCTCACGTAACCACGGCATTATTAAGCAAACAATTCCATGTGGACCAAAACTATCCACGATAACCTAAAACATATATTCTCATAATAGAAATGTATTTTTAATACACGAGAGAATTTCTTACTGATGCATAAAGGAGAGCAGCACCGAGAAGTACAAGTTCAAGTAAAATCCACATTGAATGTTTGATAATTTTCGTTTTTCGTCGTTGAAATACAATAGCAGCAAGTATAGCAACAAAAACAATGAATATCGATTGAATGACAACAATGATTGTTCGTAGAAATCTATTCGTTTTTGTTCGACATAAATCTGGATTACATATGCAAAGATTTCGATGTGAATTCGATGGATTATTATCATCGACATTCTCATTCCATTCTAAATCATGTCCAATCAATGAATAATTCAGATTTTCCACTGCATTCGAACAACGACATTCATAGGCACCCAATGTAAAACCTTGTCCAGATCGAAAAATACACTAAAAACAGATTTCATATTAATGCATTCAATGTCAAATAACACACTCAGTTGACATACTTTGGTTCCGACTGGACATTTATGCGTTTCACCGAATGGTGTGTCAAATTTTGCACATTGATTTATATCGACAATAGAAATATTAAAATAAGACACAAGAAAATAACTGAAAAACAAATTCGAAATGAAAAGAAAAATCAATATTCAATATCTTAATGATTTTACCTATCTGTCAATGGAAATATATGTGTCATAAGAAAGGTTTCGTTTTTATTTTTCTCGCAAAGTACAGGTCCAATCCACCATCCGTCATTAATCAATGAATAATTATTATTTGTCATTTGTTTTAATGTTTCACGTGCATTCATAGGCGTAAATGTTTGTAGAATAACATTACCATTTTGTTTTAATTTAATATCATGAACTGAATCATAATCGATAGTCGATGACGAATTAAATTGATTGTTCGTACGAAAATATTTGATTGTATCATAATAAATATATGATCCACCGTTATTCTCATTTGATAATGGTTTAACTAGCATTAAAACAATTTCTTTAATAGGCAAATGACTAGCCAAGAGTAAACGTAGAGATACACCGAAATCATCACGAAATTTTTCGAGACCAAAATCGCCGACATAGATCGATGATTGATTGAGTTTTTGACGAATATTATTAGCCGTACGTTTTAAAGCTGATAAATCTGTCTGAAAAGTTTTTTCGACTAATTGAATTATTTCTGATGATAAGGTATTTTTCAATGGTAAACGATAAATGCCATCGGATGCCATGTTTATACTACAATCAGCTAGAACCGATGAACTTGTTCGAAGTGATAATATTCGACGTAACATGGCTGTATAATGTTGTTTATCATTTCTATAGACGGTATTATTTACAGAGGAGATTTGTCTTTTCAAACGAGATGACAAATTCGAAGAATTATGTAACGGAAAGAAAATAAAAAAACTAAGTAATAAGAAAAGAAATACGAATAGAAATATGATTAGATATAAACGAATATGTGTGAAATGTAATAATGAATGTTTTGATTTGAAAGGAAGATAGTTTTGATGATGATTATTATTATTATTATTGTTATTATTTCGAAGTTGAATGTATGAAGATGACGATGATGTTGATATATGATCATAGTCATCGCGTGAATGATAATGTTGTTCGTCTTCGGATTTTTTCTGTCTCATGATTAAGATCACAATAATAATATTTTCAAGCTAAAAAAGAGAAGAAAAAAAAACGACCCATAACAAAAAATGACGAATAGATAATTCAATTGTATGTTATATATGATTTCTTTTTTTTTGTTTTGCTATGTATTCTGTATATATTAGTTTATTGACGAAAAAAACAAAGTCAAGCAGAATAAATGAGATGTATGAAAATCTATGTATCTAGTTTTTTTTTCTATTTTCTTCTTCGTTTGCTAATAAAACTCCGAGAAAATAATAGAAAAAAAAAGAAAAGACGCTACCTAATCGAGGAAGAAAATCATTTCTTTTTACTAAGAAAAATTATTTATTCGATGATGTAATTTTAACTTAATAAGATTTAAATCTCATTTGATTACTGGCAAGCTTTGTCTTATCGTCTTTCTTCTTCTTCTTCTTCTCTCCTGTTCACGTCAGTTTTTTTTTCTTGCTTGTATTATAGGGTGTTCCATCTAAACTACAGCACAGGACTACTCAACGTCGCCATCGTCTCAAAGACTAAATCAGTTCTGTCTTTCTTCTTTTGCCTCTTTTTCTTCTTCTTCTCCTTCTTCTCTTTCTCGTCTTCTTCTTCTACTACTACTGCTGTTGCTATTGCTGCTGATTCTTCTCCTCGTTTTTCGTCGTCTTCTCTTTCCCTTTCTCCTTTTTTTTCCTGCGCAACGCCGGGCGCATGCAAGTAGACTTGTATTCACAAGCTTGCCCGATAATTGATCATTTGTTTTTTGACATTCACTTGGTTCTTCGATCTGAATGTGCGCGTTGAATCGTGTACGGTGATAGTAAATCGTACGGGTCTCAATTCTATATACTCATGCGTCCGAGTAATGAATATACGAATTTGCATTTCCTGGTTTTCTATCTCTGCTCGATAATCATGTTCCGTTGTTGGTCTAGATTGTCAACTAATAATAGTACTCATTATGTTACACAGATAGCACATGTTTTCTTTTTTTTTCTTTGCTTCTTCTTCTTCGTCGTTGTCTCCGTCATCGTTGTCTTCTTATGTTATTCTATCTTATTCTTAGCTTTTTGTTTTCTTTTTCTGTCTGTTTTTTTTATTCGATTGTCTTCTATTGACAAGATTATGAGATGGATATGTATGTACAGAAGAATATTCTTATTATGTCAATCGCTTTTGACGGATTGAAGAGACAAGTCCAGAGATAATTACTGACCATCTGTTAAATGTATAACAATGAAAATACATATATAATATAAAAGAATGTTTGCTAATACATAGAAAATAATCAACAAAATAACTTTGAAGATCAAATGAATCTAACTAACTAAACAAATATTCGTATATGAAAAAAAAAGAAACACCAAAGATAAACAAACATAGTCAAAAACACAAAAGAAAGAAAGAAAGAAAAAAGAATGATCTAATGAAATCTAAGATCGTGATTAGAAATGTGAATAACTAAAAGATGTATTAAATAATCATGAACTATAATATCTTAGTTTCCTTATTTATTTGTTTGTTTGTCTGTAAATACATTATTTTCTTTTTCTATGTATATTTTTCCGATTAAACTTACCACATAAATTGATCGATATCGTTTGTTAATCTTCGATATTTTATTTATACAATCTTCAACTTAGAATATATTGAGATTAGCCTTTTCTTCTTCGTCGTCGTCGTCGTCATCTTTTCAGTTATTTCAAACTCATCACTAGTTTTCTTCGCTTGAATTTTTACTAACTAACTAATTAAACTATATTTTTATCCTTTCTTTTTTTTCTTGCTTCCTTCTTTCTCTGTTACATGCTTTGAATAAAATTGACGCGAATGAATACGCAAAGAAGAAGAAGAAGAAGAAGAAAAGTATCGTTTGAGATTTTTTTGCACGTATACATTTAAATAAAATGCAAACAAACACACACACACACACACACACACACAACAGTAGCTATCTATTTTCATTTGTTATACAATCTCACTATAACTATTACCTAAATTTCTTGACAAGTGTATAGTTAGAAGTGCGCCTGTCTTTTGACAAGAGAAGAGGGAGAAGAAAGACGAAGGCTGAATTTTTCGCACTTCTTACGCGTATGTTCTAATTCTCACCGGAATTCTTCATCTCGGACGCATGTTCGCTTCCTTTCGAAGACGAGTTGAGTCGACACACTTCTACACATATAACATAAATGTAGATTTCATGTTCGCCTCGACAAGGAGCTTCGTCTCAACCAAGCGAACAAGCAAGCAGCATCTTCTTCTTCTTCCACCACTACTATTCTTTGTTTTCTTCGGCTGTTCCTTCTTTCTTTTCTTCTTCTTCGTCTTCGTCTTTTCCTTCTATTTCTTTTCCTTTTTCTTCTTTTTGTTCTTCTGGTTTTTTTTTCTTTTGCTTTTCTTTACGTTTTTTTTTCTTCTGTATTATGAGCGTACGAATGCTTCGGTCGGAACCGACGATAGTCCTTTACTTCTGCTCTTGTTCTTCGACGACGGTGACGATAGTAGAAACGTCGTTTTTTGTCGCATTCACTGCCGTTTCTTCTCATTTTGAACAGCATTAATAACAATACCAGTCTTTAGGGTCTGTCTTCTCCCTCCTCCGACTATTTCTCTCCTTCTCTCTTTGACGATCAAAGACAAATGCATGCAATGTTAGCGTAACTCATACACAATAATGATAATGATGATGGTGATGGTGGTGACTACTCATCATTGTTTTTACGAAGAGAACGATGCGAATACTATTGTGAATACTCGGAATACAATGGAGAAAAGTAACGACACAATGAAACGAGAATGACAGCTCATATGGTTGATAAACGATTGTTCATTCACTATCATGTTAATAATGCTCGACACACATCAATGACGTTCAACGCATTCTATTTCCCGTTTGTCTTTCTCGCGCATTACTTTTGTTCTCATGGAATAAAAAAAATGAAGAAAAATGTTTTTCTCATCTATACAATGCACGTTTCGAATCGAGAGAAATATTATCAAGTACAAGATAAATAAAAACAAGTTTATATTTGTATTCAACTATAGAGAGCTCGTAGAAGATTTTCTGATTGATGTACACACACACACACATATGTGTTTTCATTGTCTGCTTGGTGACAGATAAAAAAAACTGACATACAGACAGAGAACTGTTCTAAATCTGTACATATGTTTGTGTTTCCCTTCGTAATGGATCTTCTAATGCATCCTTTTTTTTTGCTTGATGCAGTGTATGCTGAGAGATTCACATGATAACACAGTGTATATCTATGAAAAGCATATCTGTTTCTAACACATAGTCAAATATACAGATGGTATCTTTTTTCTTTTAACCCCAACGACTACTACTACTACTCCTATCTGTTTTCTTCATAAACAAATAATAAATAAAATCGTGTGTAAATGCTGAATAGATTCTCTATTGTCATCTCATTGTCTTTATTTAACAAGAATATAAAAAAAAAGAATGATGAGTGAATATCGACCTACTTAATTCGGTTTTTCATCGGCATTCATCGACAATGATCATTCAGTGATTAATAGGCCTGAAAATGCATACACATGAATAATTGGTTAATAAAAAAGACAATCGTTGTAGTAATTGGATTTTTTTGGAGTGTCGAGACGTCATGCTGACAAATCAATATGAGAATACATACGTACGCACGCATGAGAAAAGTCTTCTTTTTGATAAATAAATATAGATATATATCTATATATATATATGTTTTTCTTATTTTAACTACAGGAAAATATATGACGAAGCATTACAAAAGCATATTATTTTATTTAATTGAGTCTAGTCTTCGTCAATGTCAATAACACTAGCAATATATTTTTCCTCTTTTTGACCTTCTGTTAAAATCCATTTACTATATGTCAGAATGATTTCTTTTTACACTTGTTAGAATAATACTATTATATTGATTCATATTCATTTTACCAGAATTTCTATGTTAAACAAATCATATGCACTCATACATGATAGGAATGATTTCAATATGCTAATTAAAACTAGAATTTCAACAAAATGATCACAATTTTTTTATTGATAACAACGAAAGAAAACAAAAAAAAAAAAACAAGACGGATGCAAACATTTTACATCCAAGGAAAAGCACTATGAGTAGATGTATTGTTTTGAAACGGTTGTTGTTGTTGTTGTTGCTGTTGTCTATTAGTATCATTATTAGAAAAATGCGGACCACCTACAAATGACGAATAGTTCTGATTGCTTTGCCAAGGCGATTGTTGTTGTGCCATTATTGTTGTTGTTGGATACTGAAATGGCGACAAATTTGATGTATTTTGAAACCAATTTGGTATTGAGGGTGGAAGTCGAGTTTGATTGTCGACATTAGCACCACCACGACGAAAACCTCGATGACGACCGCGACCTCGGCCGCGTTCCATATTCGAATAATTCGAAGTGGCACTAAACAAAAAGGATTTTCTAATTCGATTAAGTTCTCTATTCGTTTATCATTTAGCGTTTTTTGTTTACTTATTAATATCATTATTTGCTGTATCCATCATTGGTTGAGAGGAACTTTCATCTAGATTTCTTTTTCCTCTTAATACGGCTTTAGCAGCACGTTCTTGTTCATCATCACTATAATCAATCGCAAATTTTGGCGGTTCATTATCATCTTCCCATGATGCATCCGATCCTTTTAACGCTTTTAATTCTTGTACAAAGACATATTTCGTATATGTTGTTTCTTTGGGTGCATAGAAAACTTCTTGATTTAATTCAATTTGACGTTGATTAATATTATTAATATCATTATAACGAATTGAATAGTACGGCTTTTCCACAGGACCAAATGTTTCAAATATTAAGCCAATTGAACGACGATCACAATTGAACAAAACACTATCGTCATTCAACGGTGGTGAATGAAGTAACGATTCGATAATGACTAATTTTTCATCGACAATATGACGAATATGTCCGATGAGTTCAATTGGTGTTTCTTCGCTGAGTGTAATCGTTAGATTTTCAATCGGTGGAAGTTCATCAATGGCAAGTTCATGTCGAGTACGTGGTCCATGACGATTATTCAAAGCTTTTTGTTCATCGTCATCTTCGGAATCTTCATTGACGAGTTTAGACTTATGATCTTCAGACGCAAATGATTCGTCCGATGAAGATGAACTGTCATCTTCTGAACTCGAAAAGATTCGACGTTTTCGTTTGCTTAATGATGATGTTGTCGATCGATTGCGAACTTTTTTCGTTAGATTATGATGTCGTGGTTCGATTTTAATCGAAATCTGATCACACAATGAATTCATCACGTGAATTTGCTCGAGCAAATCATTAATTAACAATTGAACATCATCGTTAACTAAAAATAGAATCCCGTTTCTCTCTCTCATTCATATTATAGGTATACAGATGTTAACGATTACGATGAAAGAAATGTTTACATAATCTTCTTTCATAGACATTGACAAAAAGGATCGATTTTATATAGCTATCATATGTCTATTAGAGTCGACTTGGCTAGCTGTCATTATTTTTCGATTAGTTCTACATGTTTAATGATTGAAGTTTGGAAGAAAATCTTTGTTGTCTATCACGTACTTGAATTGATTGAAGTCAAATGAGCCATTGCGTTCTTTTCCTGAGCTAATAAAATCGATCTAGAATAATCATCGTTAGAATTTATTATTTATTCATTGAAAATCTACGAAAACAAAATGTGCTTTATTTCTAAATTAAAAAATATTGAAAAACAAAATATCACAATAAGAAAAAGAAAACTTTTCGAATAATTATATATTTTGTAAAAATTGAATTCAGTTTGTTCATAATCTTTCACTTTCGGAATGATCGTTATCAGCACTCGGTTTTGATTCATCTTGTTCAGCGTTTTCAGATCTATCAGCAGATTTACTCTCAATTTTCGGTTCGAAATGACCAGTCGTATCTGGTAGAGCTCTAGGTTTTTCAGCTCGTCTCGCTTCTCGTACTGCAGCACGAGTAGGATAGGTTACAGAGGCTAATGTTTCATTATTATTCTCAACATTCTGTCGTCTTGCTGATGGCGGTCGTCGCTCAGTATTGTCATCTTGACGTGGTGGACTTTCTTCACGCATGTAATCCGATGAAATATTTTTATATCGATAGAGATTTTCTGAATGTTGATCGGAGAATAGACTTAAATTTGATGTCGCAAATCCATAGCTTCGTTTTGCATTCTCAGCTGTTGTTGTTGAAAACGCCACAGTTTTCGGTTCTGCCGAAGTTTCTTTTGTACTACCAGTGAAAAATCGTGCTACTTTATTAAAAACTGAACCACCGGAGCTTTTTTCTTCGGTAGATGATGAAGGAGGAGGTGGTGGAAGTACACTTGGCACTACAGATCTTGGTGTAATAGCTTTACGAGCTCGAGATGAAACAACATGCGTTTGTAACTCATTACTAGCTTTATTCCAACGTCTATAAAAAAAACAGATAAAATTCAATAATAAATCGATAATTTTCTTTGCAAACCTTTCATTGAATTGATCTGTTTGATCTCGTGAACGTACTTTTGTATTCAAATTATCCATATAAGCTAAACGTTGTTTCTGTACGACAGGTGTTGCGTATCGCGTACGCGTCAGTCGTGATGACGCAGTGTAATAATCATCGTCTTCATCAGACACAGCTACCATCATATCATTCGCCGTACTTCGAATATGATTTTCTGCAATCACACTACGAACTGCATTGACTTCTGCAACTTCTCGATTATCGGTTTTCTCTTTCAATTGAGTTAAAACTCGCATTGCTTTACTACCATCAGCACTCGTATATGTCACTTGTACTTGAAATGGTAATTGCTGTAATTGATCCAAGTCGATATTATATTTCTCTTTCGTTTCTAAATCAAAGCGGATGTTTGTTACTTATGTTTTTTTCTTCTAAACTAGCCTTCTTTATTTCGAACACCATATTCGAACGTAATTTCTGTCTGTTTCGTTGCATTACCAACATCACGTTTGATTTTTTCGAGTTTTTCTTCTGGATTATCGAGATTACGGATATATAAACCTCGATGAACGATTAATGTCGCTTCGACATTAGTTGCAATGACTTGTTGATCAAGTATCGATGCGAATTCATCGCGCATATTCAACAAATCAACGATTGTTACATTACCACCTGTACCATCAGCCTGAATTTAAAGAAAAAACACAAAAAACGAAGTTATTCAGTTAGAATAATTGTCGAGATTTTTTACCATTTGACCAATCACGGGAAGTAAACATGAAGTACCTAGCCAAGCGAGAGAATAAAACAATGGTAATCAATACAAAAATTACCTTTGATTGTAATCACCGATATACTAACACCTTTTGCTCGAGCATTTTCAGTTACTAAATATTCAGAGATCAACAAAATAAATCAGCAATCAATTGAAATCTTACATTCAGCGTAGAAATGATTTCCGTCTGCAAGAGCTTGTAACTTAACAGCTTCTTCAGCTTTGTCATCTTGCGCTGTTTCCAAGTTGCCCAAACCTCGATTAGCTAAACCTGAACAAGAATACAAAGAAAATCTTTTTTTTGTTGTCGAAAAACAACAACTTTACCATCGGTACAAATAACTATTTTTGAACCTTGTCGTCTCGATGCAATATTAAGCGCAAAGACAACAGCTGGACCCAGTGCTGTTTGTCCACCTTCTTCAAGATCATAAACACGTTCAGTTAATTTAACTTTCGTTTGAACAACAGGTTTCAATTCATTATCTGCTTCTCGTTCAGCCTCACGCAGTAAATCATCAGCATTATTCAATTTATCTCCACGAATAACCAAAGGTTCATCTCGTGTACCATCACCTAAACAACTCCAACCCTCAAATCAAAATAAACAAATCTCTCGAAAACCAAATTTCTACCATAATAAGTTAATTCATGATTAAATGTTAGCAAAGCTGCTCGTCGTGTTGGCGTATCCTTAATGAGTTTATCTAAATTCGCATCAACAGCCATCTGTACACCTTGTAAACGTGTAACATAAGTTTGATGACGTTGTCGAATCATATGTGCACCACCGAATGCTTCGGCAGCTCGTTCTTGTTGTCTCGATGCATTGGGCAGATTGAATATCCCTTGAACTAATGTCGTCGATGACATTGAACCACTGATATCAATTAGAAAGAAGACCATAGAATCATCGATACCAGACATGTCAGAACCGTGTACAACCGGTGCTGGTGCTATTAAATATGTTGCATCTTCTTGTCTCGGCAAGTCAGCCTGTTCGATGTCGACTATGTTTAATTTCGGGCAAAATTCGCATTGCCACTGTGATTGATCATCGTCTTGTTTTTGAATTTTACTTAAATGTGATGCAATAGCACCGCATTCTTCACAATAAACAGCATCGCCTGCA
>ERZ778027.985-NODE-985-length-54943-cov-12.127077_pt1 | contig 54943 bp, 42 predicted proteins | sample MGYA00375757_ERZ778027 | MGnify/ENA primary metagenome ERZ778027 (study PRJEB29350, sample SAMN05389817) | bioreactor metagenome | isolation source: Ammonium sulfate bioreactor | place: South Africa: University of Cape Town | collected 2014-02-18 ...
TCTTCATCTTCGTCTTCATCTTCATCTTCGTCTTCGTCTTCGTCTTCGTCTTCGTCTTCGTCTTCATCGTCATCTTCGTTCACTTTAGCTTGATGATGAATTGTTTCTTTACGATTTTTTCGTATTTGATTTTCTTTTCGATTGATTTGACTACTAATTTGTTGAATATTCAAGCCATGAGTATTTAAATTTCGTTTAATATCAGACATTTTCTGATCTATATCGTATTTTTTCTTCTGTATCTCATCCAATTCATTTTGAGATTTTGTTTGTTTTGCTCGACCTTTCTCATATTCTTCTTTTTTCTTCGAGATATCATTCTGTCGGTTCTTAATTTCACGTTGTTTACTGTCTACTTCTCTTTTTGCATCATTAAATTCTTGTTCGGCTGTTCTTTTTTCCGTATTTTTCATATCGATTTCTTTCTTGAGTATCTTCATTTTTTTGTCAGTTTCTTTTAGTTTTCGTTTGTTTTCATCAAGATCACCGACAACTTTAATTTTAACAAGTTGTTGACCATTAAGCTCTGATTGTTTTGATTTTAGATCTTCTTGTTGACGTTGGAGATCACCTTCATACCGTTCTTTTTCATTTTGTTTTTCCGACAAAGCACGAGTTTTATTTTCTAGATCACGTTCGAAACGGCGTCGATCGTCTTCTAAACGTTTTATATCTGCTTCACTTTTTTCTACTTTCGATTTGAGAGTGTTGACTTCTGCTTCACGAGTTGTTTTTTCTCTTGTTTTCCTTTCCAATTGTCTCTTTTGATCACGAAGATCTCCCTGTAATTCAGTAATTGATTTCGTTATCATCAGTAATGCTTGCTGTGCATTGTCGATTTCACCTTGGATTTTTTGTTGTTCATTTTGTTTCGCTTTTACTGACGTTTGAACACTGGCAATTTCACTTCGTTTTTGTTGTAATTCATTATTAATTCGATTTCTTTTCTCTTTTGTTTCTGTCATTTTGTTGTTTTTTGTTGTTTTCTCGTTGATCTTTGCTTGATATTGAGCTGTATTATTTTGAACTTCAGTTCGGATATTTTCACTACGTTTATTCAAATCGTTTTTCTTGGTATTGAGATTATCTATCGATGATTTAATGTTGGTCATTTTCTGTGCATTTTGATTGTGCTTGTCTTTTGCTTGCTTCAATTGTTTGTCAGTATCATTGACTTTCTTTTTCTTCGAAGCAAACTGTTTCTGAAGATCATCAAGACGTTTTTCTGTTTTTATAACGACATTCTTCTGATCGTCTTCGGCTTGTTTTGCAGCTTGTAATTTTTTATTACGATCGGCAAGATCTTTTTTTCGTGTTTCTAAATTTGCTTTTTCGGCTTCCAAAGATGCGTAAGCCTTTTCTCTGTGGGTGATCGCGTCTTGATGTTCACGTACACGTTTTTCACGCATTTGTTGACATCTTGTGAAAGTACTTTTATTCTTCGACACAGTGTTTAACCATTTTTGAACAAATGACTTCGCTAAAGCAATAGCTGCAGCTAAAGCAGGATTAACTGTTGAAAGACCAACTGCTGCCATTTCAGCTGCATCGAGTGCATTTTGTGCCGCTTGTAATTCCTGTTCGGATAATTGCACATTCGATTGTGCTACTCTTTCTTCTTCTTCAGCTTTTTGACGAGCTTGGGCAGTAGCTGATTCTTTTTCCTGACATTTTTGTAGGTGTTGTCGAGCTTCAGCTTCTTTTCGTTCCTGTTTCCGTAGTTCTGCTTCAGCAGTTTTCTGTTCTTCTTCAGCTATTCTTCGATTATTTTCACAGGTTTTCTGTTTGTCTTTTTCAGTTTGTAATTGTTCACGGCAAAGATTTCTGTTCGTCTCAACTTCTGCTTGTTCTCGTTTAGCATTAGTTAAATCTGTTGTTGATTTATCAACTTCTTGTTTAAATACTTGCTGATCTTTTTCTGCTGATGAATATTCATTTTGTTTTGCTTGTAATTGATCATTCGTCTGTTTTTCTTCTTGCTGTACTTGGACAAGTTCTTGCTTTTTCTGGTTGACTTTGTTACTATGAATATCAAAAACAGTTTTTTCTGATTATAACTGAACTATAATTTGACTTACTTCAATTGATCAGCATCTACTTGAATCTTTTTTATTTCCTGTTCATGTTGATGTATTGTTTTATCCAATTCTTGTATTTGTGATTCTAATGGTTGGATATTTTTTTGTAATTGTTGTATCTGTTGTTCAAATGCTTTTATTTGACGTTGATTTTCAGCATGTTTTTGTTGGACTTGCTTTAATTCTTGAAGGAGATCTTTTTTTAATTGTTCATATTCCTCTTTACGATTTTGTTTAACATCGATGATTCTGTTTATTTTATCGATCATATCTTCAATCTGTTCGATTAATTGCTGTAGTTGTTCACATTCATCTTTAAGTTTCGTTATTTGATTATGAAGATCTTTTATTTCCTTTTCTTTTCTTTGTATTTCGTCCTCAATACGTCGAATATCGTCTTCAAGTTGTCGGATTTCATTTTGAATACGTTGAATTTCAGCTTCAATTTGTCTCAAACGTTCAGTGATTGTTTTTATTTCTTGTTCGATTTGTTTGATTTGTAATTGTAATTCATTGATTTTCTGTTCAATTTCTTGTTTCTGACGTTCGAGATTGGCTCGCTCTTCTTCTAAATTCGTTTTTTCTTCTTCTAAATCTTCTAATTTTTCTTGTAATTTTTCTAATTCTTCTTTAATTTTATCAAGAACTTCTTGCCTGTCTTCCATTACTTGTTCTAATCGTTCAAGTTCTTCTTCTAGTTTTTCTTTTTGTCGCTCAAGTTCTTTGATTTCTTCATCTAATTTCGTTTGTTCAACTTTGATATTTTGAATAAGAGTTTGTAGTTCTTTCATTCGAGTATTATTTTGACTCTCTTCGGATTCTAAACGTTTTCTTTCACTATCGTACAGTTTATAATCAGCATCAGCTTGAGCTTTATCTTTTTCCAATTGTTTTATTTCATTTTGAAGATCAGTAATTTCTCTTTTGTGTTGCTCTTCAATTTGTATATCTTGATCGAAGATATGTGTTGTTTTATTTGTGGCCATAGTCAGTTAATCGACGATAGAATGAAAAATTTTATTTTCTTCACAAGTATTAATCTACAATATATAGATTGTTTTCTTGGATATTCCCAATGATTTCAAACTTATCGTGAAAGAGAATAAAAATAAAAACACTGATTCATATAACGTGGGAAAAAACCCAATTATTTTACTTTTCTGATGTTTATTTATGTATAGCTATTGTATGAATTCAGTAAAAAATATTGTCTATTAAAAACATTGTAGAATTTTTGTCCCTTGACTAGATGCACTGTTTCAAAGGAAAATAAAATTCTGCGTTGGTGTATATTGTTGGTTTTTTCCTTCATCGCGATTTAAAATATAAAAACAGTCTTTTTCTCATTCTTTAAATGAAGGTCGTTTCTCTTGTTACGATTATTTTATGAATCATCATGATGTTATAAGTTGTCTCACATAAATTTTATTCTTCCATTTCAGATAAATCAAGACAATCTTCGTTTGTTGATTACAAAATGTCGAACAAAACAAACGATTCATTTGATCATTTATCTTCGAGATCTTCTTCTCTTTCAAGTGAAACGGAAATTAGAGACAATAATGCTCGTGATGAATCACATGATAATCTTTCATCAACACCAAGAAAGAAGTCCTCATCCGGACAGTTATCAGAAGATGAAGTTATTTCACAAGTTATTGATATTCTCGAATTAGACAGTGATTCCACTGAATCAAAAATCTATAGTCGAGATTTAGTGGTAAATGGCCGTCAAGCACTATCGAAAATTGAACACGATATTTCTCCTAAAGTGTACAAAAGTCAAATGAGTAAGGATGGTAGTGAATTATTGACTTTATTAAAGACTTATGTGAGCCAACAATGGGAAACCACAACTGAAGATTGGCTTCAAATGTTTATACTACAAAAAAAAGATGAATCACCAGATTTATATGATCAAATATTGACACGTACTGCTGAATATGGTTTCAAGTATTTTAAAGATAATCCATCACTATCATTAGTTTTACAGTTTATTTTGGAATTCGATGAATTTTCTGAAGAAAACGAAAAAGTTTTCGACAGTATATGGGCACAGTTAACTATAAATGGTGGACAAGCTTTACAAACATTTGATCAATATATTGCACCAAATACTATCAAAACCCAACTCTCCAGTGATAGAAGCCCACTATTTTTAGCATTACAATCATATTTTCGTGAACCATTATCAAATCTACTTAAACAAATAAAAAAAGCTGATATGCTTGATCTTTTCTTGAATTGTATTGTGAAATGCGGATGGGAACAGGGACTAAAACAACCCGATATTACAGAAAACTTAGCTCCGAATAAATTAAAAATTTTAAAAGACGAATCAAAGAAATACTGGAACCCTAACAATCTTCTTGAAAATTCATTTACACCATCCAACACTACAGAAAGTACGATTTTAACAAATTCTTCAGTGACTACATCGACAAACCAAACCGAATCACCGATAACAATAACAACTAACTCTTCGAATATGAGCGTTTTACATCGGCAAGAAAAGGACGAAGGTCAAGAACGAAGCCGTGAAATAATTTCAGTTGCTATGTGTATTGAAGCTTATGAAAAATGGCATTTAGCACATTTAGTCAAAGCTGGCGAATTAATGTATATCGATCAAAAACTTGACGATGCAATCAATAAAATGGTACAAAATTATCGTAAACAACAAAGTTTTGTCGAGTTTATGCATGAGTGTCTTCAATTATTGATGTATCTATTAAAACGACATCAGAATTTGAACAACTTCATTGAAACATTATTCTTCAAATATTCCGAAGTTGAATCACTTTTCTCAGCTCCACAATTAAATTCACGAATGTTTATCGATATTCTTCTTCTTAACTCGGACTTCTCACTATCACGGATGATTATGTCTCTTCTAAGTAAACGTAATCCCGTTCCATTTATTCAGCCATCGCTAAACAATTCTGATTCCTATCGATTCGTTCCTGATATTATTCACATTTGGGACTATGAGGTTCCAATACTTCTTTCGTTTGGTATTGGCAAATGTATGGGTAAATCGACCCTATTAGATACTGTCTTCATGTCATCATTTGAGCAATCAACATCAAGCATCTATTTTCAACAAACAATTGATATTGATTTTGGTTATAGTTTTCTCTCGCGTCGCTCAATTAATATTGCTGATACACATGGCGTGATGACTGAAAAATTATTCGGACAAATACAAGATCTTTTTGATGGATTTTTAATTCACATTGATTATGAATATTTAAAAAGCAATTACGAAAAACTTCGTTATTATTTGAATCATATTTTACAACAGAGCAAATACTATTTGATTCTCATTCGTGATGTTCCAGAAAATCTTTTAAATCAAAGTTTGGATTTCTTTGATACCACAATTCAACGATTTTCTCTTCCAAACATCGCTGATCAAAATAAAACACAGAATAAGCATTGTATTTTAAAAGTACGTGATCAAATCTTAGAAAATACACCAAAAAAACGTCGTTACGAGAAGAAATATACTCAAGCTCATTTAAAACAGTTATTTGATCCGAAGTATACAGAAGAATTACATGAAATCAATCGAGTTATATTTCCATTAAAAGAAAAATTAATTGAGATTTTACAACATGAAAATCTCGCGAGTAATTACTTTCCTCAATATATGACTTATGCTGAACTATGTGGTTTAAAATTACAATTAGCAAATTATAACTTCTATGGAAATCAAAATGATTCAATTGTTTGTGAAGTCACTCGAAACATCTTTGAACTTGAAAATCTATTAAATAGTCCAGATAAAAAATGTGGAATTATCTTTGATTTATTTGTTCAAATTTTGAAATCACCAAATATGTTAACATGCCTCGATCTGCTATCAACTAAACTCAAACATGAACGTTCACGTTTCATAGCACAAGGCGACATGGCGAAACAACTACCGATTTATCAAAGTTTATCATTAGAAGTTCTATGGCGTAATGCAATGGTTTGCATTAATCAACAGAATGAACCAGGACAAAAATTTCTTTATAATCAGTATTATGAATATATCAATGCTGGCTATCCATTTGAAATTCTCGATGGAGATAATTTCTACTTTCATCAACAATTTCTTACAGAAGCATTGACATTCTTCCGTGAAAAACGAATCTTAGTTATTAGTATTATTGGTCCACAAAATTCTGGTAAAAGTACTCTGTTAAATTATATGTTTGGAACATTATTTGATGTGCGAGATGGAAGATGTACTCGAGGAATTTACGGTTCTTTTGTCAAATCGAATTGTTCAAATTTTGATTATATCATGTTAATCGACACCGAAGGTTTATTAGGTGTCGAACGAAAAGATCCAGAATATGATCGTCGAATTGTTCTATTTTGTTTAGCTGTTTCACATTTAGTTATCGTCAATATGATTGGTGAAGTCAATACAGCTCTTCAAAGCATGTTGTCTCTATGTACAGATTCATTGAAAAAAATGGGCGTGACGAGAATTCCACAGCCAACAGTTCATTTTATTCTAAATCAAAAAGCCGATTTAAATACTGAAAATAATCGTGCAGCAATCGATAATATCATTGGGGATATCAAACAAATTGGTCCCACAATTGATATAAGACATGAATCATTTCATACACTTCCATCTGCATTTAAAAAAGAATCGAATTCAACATCCAATTCGAAATTACCAAATTTAATCAAAACAGAACCAGATTTTCTTGAACGTGTTCAATTACTTTGTGGACATATAATCAAATCAGCTGAATCCGTTTTAGATCGATCAAGTGAATTTTCTGATCCAATTCAATGGATCAAATCATCATTTACCATCTTCGAAACTTTACAGAAATTCTCCGATTTAACATATTATCATGATATAAACGAACGTCAACAAGACAATGAAATTCGTGAACATATCAAAACAAAATTAACAGAAATATTTTCATCAAAATATCGTGATCAATTAATTGAAGCATGTTTAAATCAGAACGAAAATGAAATTATTGAAATGTTCACTACTAATCAACATCGAATTCAAGAAATAATGAATAAAGATCTAGAAAATGCTTTCAAATTACTGAAAGTTTCAGACACAATACGAAAACGAAGCAAACAATTTCTAGACGTTCAAATCATAGCTGCATTCGATGCACTAAGAACAGCCTGTACAGTTGCAAATGAACGTGAAAAAATTAAATTATTTGTACAAAATGGCGAAGGCGATTTGAGAAAATGGATTCATGAAACGATCACTAGCGGAGTTGTTATGTCATCGAAGGATGCTTCCAAAACGTTTGAATCAATGTTTACGACCAGTGTCGAACATATTCAATCAAAATTTATCCCGAAGAAACTTCTTCGAAATGCTTTGAAATATGTTTATGCAAATTACAATATTTATGAAAAAGAAGGTTTACCAGATTTTCAAAATATCTCATCCAGCTTAACCATTCTCGATGGTTGTATTGCTAATCAATTATCAATCAGTATTGTTCAAGAGCAATTCATTTTGACTTTTACGGACTTAGTTTATGCGCAATATGACCCAGTTGAAGTTCATCCGTTTACGAATGATCAAATGAATGCCTATTCATTTGAACAAATTGAAAGTTTAGTTTATTTAAACAAAGAAACACTTGAAAAACAATTTATTGGGTATTTAAAGGCTACCCAGCCACGTTTATTCAAAGAAGAAACATTATCCAGCAGAATCAAACAAGTTTTTAAATCCCTATTGGGACAAGGTCAAAATACAAAACAATCGCCCAATATTTATACTGCCGATTTTCTACGTGATATCCGAAAATGTATTAAAACACAAAAGCCTAGTTTATCACATGGAGTAATCGATGAAAATAATATGATTCTACGTCTATCAGTTTTTATTCAAAAGATCATTAACATAATCAATCAAGAGACGAAGAATCCACAAAATAATAAAATACGGCAAATTCAAACCGAATTAATTCAGAAAATTGTTGGATTAATCAACACATTCAGCATTAACATTGATAACGAATTACGCCCATTCTGTCTAACCTTATCACGACAATTGAAAGGTGTATTTCATATTTGTGCTATTGGCCTATTGACATGGTTTTATTTTAACGAGCAACAAAATAATTTGCAACAAAATTTAACCGAATTAAATGATAAAAAAACCGATCTCAAGCAGTATTTTGTACAAATGGTTGTCCCCAATGCATCGTTAGATTCCAATTCTGCCACGAATCTTCTTAAACAATTTCAAGATTATATCACAAAATCAGTTAAATTTCAAGGACAACGAATAATTACGGTTGAATTACAACAGTATGATTATATCAATCGAAAATATATTCAGGATATTTGTGATGGCAAATTAATTTTGAATACAGATAAGAAATGGCTAATGGATTATATCGAACAACCAACAATCATTATCGAACAAGAATTCAATCAATTATGGGCAACTATTTTAGAAGGGATCAATCGAAAGCTGATTGAAACAAAAACTGAATACTTTTCAATTTTTCGAGAATTTTTCTTCTGTCTAGAAGGTAGGATATTGGATTTGTATTGATAAAATTAAACTGCGATTCTTTTAAATTAGGTGTCATAGAAGCAGTCAAGAAAATATCTTGTTCGCCAGCTACTTTTATTCAAGAAAACTTTGATCCTGTTGGCAATAATTCTTTAAATATCAATGAAAATCACACTAATAAGAAACGTTGTATGACACTTTTACTTTATTATTACTTATCAGGGCAAGAAATACCAACAACGATTACAATTACAGCAAAAATATCACAAGTAAACAAAATTTTCTTGTGATTAAAAAATTCTTCATATTTCTTTGTAGAATAATCACCAAACGACTTACAAATTGAAAATGAACATTTTTGATTCGTTTCAATTATTAGCTAAACAACGTACGCCCTCAGCTAAACTTCAAGCAATAACAAAAGAAATGCATGATATCTACGATCGAGTTTCTATCGACAATCTACTCGGATTTTTACAATGTGTGTCAAACGAAAGAAACACACTATTAAATGAATACGATAAAATGAAATGTGATTTTGATTCAATCGATACGGAAGATAGATATACTCGTTTATTAGATAAAGTTCGAGGTTGTCCTGATCTTTGTCCTTGCTGCAAACGTCCGTGTGATGTTGATCATACGCGAATCAAATCTCGTCCTGGTTCGCAATATAACGAGCATCGTTGCACAACTGGACATGCTCTACGTGCAATGAACGGTTATAAATTTGAAGTCACTAATGAAGCTTCATTGATGATGTGCGAACAAATCAAAGATGATCAAATTATTATTGTGGGCTCACAACGTATAAAATGGTCAGAATTTAAATTGAATCATAACGATTGGAATTTTCAATCAACAATCGATGATAATGAATTGACAAAATTATATGGGAAGTTTTTAACTCTCTGGCAGAAAATTGGTGAAGATATCTGTCGAAAATATAATATGAAATATGTTGTTTTTAATACTGTTAAACAGGATGTTGTTACTCATGAATCATTTCATTGGATTTTAGTCTTAGATGGTTCTGGATCGATGGCAGGAAGGCCATGGAAAGATTTACTTCAAGCTATTGAAGAGTTTTTAAATCATCGAACATCATTGGATACGACCGATCGTATTACGATCATTATTTTTGCTGATAAAGCTGACTATACTTATTTCGATGAAGAGATCAAAAGTATAAAAGTAGATACGATCAATTTCCCGAGTGGTGGCACAAATTTCAATTATCCGTTCACGCTTGTTAACGAATGTATCAAACGTTTCGAAACTAATAATACAAACAATATGAAACATTCAATTATCTTCATGACCGATGGAGATGCGGAATATCCTGATGATCAATTAAACGAATTATTTAGTGAACATGGAGCAAATATTCGATTTTGGACGTTAGCACTTGGCAGTGGAATCGATGAAAATGCGAAAGTTGTTTTGGAACGGATCAATCATAAAATGAAAGGATCGTATTATACTCTAGCCGCTTCAAGTGAATTAAGTCAAACATTTGCTGAAATTGCAGCTAACGTTAAACAACATCCAAAATAACTCCAATTGATTCTAATAAGACAATCAAATAGGTTTTTCATTTTGGTTTGTATGCATGTGTGGACTCATTTATCCAAGAGAAAATAAAAGATTTTAATACTACTTTGCATTTATTGTAACTTTTGACGCAAGTCACTTCTAGCTAATAATAAATAGCATGTATTCAGAATCAATTCACTTAACCTTCGAGACTGACCAAATCCAAATTCAATACTTTATACTATATGGATTTAGTTTGACAGATACACTTTTCTGATCTAAAAAATTCATTAATTCTTTTCGCAGTCAGATATACATCGTCACCTTCATAAAAGTACATTGAACTCTGTAGTAAAAAATCTAATTAAAATCCATTGTTTGGCCATCTTGTAATAGCGTGACCGCGTGAGTGCATTACCACCATCTAACATCCACAAAATATAATAAGAGGTACTTCTCAGTTATGTTTGTTTCATTGAATAATAGAATGATTAATAATAACGGACGCTCACGAATCGAAAGAATTTCTCAACATCGTCGTTGTCATCGATCAGCTGAAAATGTCAGTGCAAAGTCCAGTAAGATCATTCATGTTAGTGTACGAAAATCGAAGGATAATTTGACAAACAATGGTAAATATCTGAATCAAACCCAAAATCTTTTACAAGTGATATAGATATGATTTCAATTTTAAAGTATAATTATTCACCATTCTATCTGTTCAGTTTTCATCGATTCTTCATACTCGACATCAACGGATTCAATCCTCATTCAAACAAAGTTTAACAAAAAATTCAAAGAATATAACTCCTCTTCTCGATGAAGCAAATGTCTCTCTCTTCCAATCATTCAAAAATATTTGAAATTGAAAAATTTATTTATTATTTTAGACGAGACAGAACATTTTCACTAGCGATGATTTGAGTATCAATTCAAAGGATACTAACGAAGAAAAACCTTGTGACTCATTAAGTACAAAATATAAAAACTAACTGTGTCATCATCTCGTGTGACTCCCAATCAGTTTTTCACAGTTTGGATTCACAATAATTTTAAACAAAAAAAGCCGTCTTACTTAATAGATAAATTCTATGAAAAATCGTTCAAATATCTCTGACATAACAGAAGTGGAAAAGAAACGGTAATATTCGATTTTTTTTCCTTTCTTCATTTACCGATTATTCTATGGATTAGAAATAGACGAAATAAATTTGGCTGTCCACTTACACGTCTCTCTATATTCGGCTTTGTACTTGGCGCTCTTCTTCTTGGTGTTGTAATCGGTGCAACTATTGTTGCCATATTGAGCCAGAAAAAGTCAACTACAAGTAAGACCACTTCTTTTCTAACAATAAAACTTGAAATCGAAGTTTTTCTCTATACTAAACTATAGCGGTAACGATTGCTACAACCACGTTGGTCACTACTGAGACAACAACAACAACAACGACACCAAGTAAATGCATTCAAAGATTGTCACTCAGTCATAATTATAAACGTATTTATTTGTGGCATCTAGTACCAAGAGATCTCCTTTGTAAATCCGTATGTGTGAATGAATCAATTTCAAAACTATCACGATTAGCATTCTATTCGTTTGATAATGTTACAACTGATGCGGAAGGTAATTATCCAGCAAGCGGTACTGCTTCACCTAGTTACGTCTCCGGATGGGTCGATTCAGCTGTTAGTTTCGATTATTCCAATAATCAATATCTCTCTACACTTCATATTCCGCTGAATTACCGTTCGTTTACAATTGATTTTTGGTTCTATGCTACCAATCTCAGTAGTGGTTGGGATTTTTCCTTTGGAGGACAAAGTGAAGCGACCAGCACTGGCAAATGTTTGTTCTTCAATGTTCATTATCAAAAACTCTATTTCGGATTTTATGCACTTGACACAACTGGTACGATCAATATTTCGACTAATCAATGGTATCATACTGCATTTGTTTATGATAATACCACACAAATACAAAGTATATATTTGAACGGAATGCTGGATGGAAATTCAACAAGAACTGCCCTTTGAACAGCAGCAGGTAATTTCACCATTGGTGGAGGTAAAATTGGAGGAAGTACAAGTGCATACGTATACTATACTGGTTATATCGATTGTTATACAATTAGTTCTCGAGCAAAAACTGCCTGTGAAATTTTTCTTGATGCTGTACTTGCTTGTTATTTTACCTTCGATTCTACTTCACAATTCAATGATTCTGGTCCGAATTTCTTATCGGCTGTTAACAATGGTGCCACATTAACCACAGGTCGTATCAATCAAGCACTCCAATTCTCCTCTACACCATCATCTATCACCATCAATGGAATAAGTGCATTGAGATCTGATAATACTGCTTCACTCATTTTACCACTCAATACATGGATACATATTGTTCAAACATTCAGTACAACAACTGGAAACTATCTTTACTTTAATGGAACGTTTATAGCAGGTGGCACTGTTCCAACAGATCAGCCCGTTGGTCCATACGTAACTCTAGGTGCGTCTCCAAGTGGTACTGGTAGTATCGATGAATTTCGTGTGTTTGGTCGTGCATTATCGTCGCAAGATATTTCCTATTTAGCTAATCTTTAGACGCTTTGATGAATTTCAGCTTATTTTTCTTTGCAATGTGAATGATTCTTTGACAAAAAACGACAATTTATTTTGCCATGTGACTATCAAACACACTTTTATTTCTTCATTTCCAATGTATGTTTGCTTTTGTTCTTCCTTTCGTTTTCATTGGAAAAAAAATTTCTGCACAGGTTTTTTGCTTTTTTGTTTTTATTATTTCGAACTTTTAATAAAAGTAACCATGTTCAGAGAGACTAATGAGATATTCGATGAATTAGATACAATGAACGATCTACAAATGAACGATGAGAAATTGTACAAAATTGTTTGTCAAGGTGATTTACATGATGAATTAGACGAATACTTAAAATCCGTATCGGATGTCGATACAATTTTACAAAAGATGTATGAATTAGGTGATCAATCCGTCAGTCTCTTGATGCTTGCTGCTCAACATGGATTCGATCGAGTGATACGTATCTTAATTTCTCATTCTTCAAATGTTAAACATTTAGTGAATATGCACGGCAATATCATTGATCTAAATGGAAATCTTGTTTCACACGTGTCTGCATTGTGGTGTGCATGTGATCGCGGTTATTTCGACGTTGCACGTACATTAATCGAACATGGTGGTGCAAATGTTCATTCAACTTCGAGAAATCCAATATTAATCAGTGCGATTGTGGATGAACGTTATGATATCATCGAATTTTTAATTGAAAATAATTATTCAGATATGAATCAAACCATAGAAAAAGAACGTCCGTTTTACAATGGATTGATGATATCAGCTGCTCATGGTCAAATAAATATTGTTCGATATTTATTATCCAAAGGTGCAAACGTTGATTTTACGTCGTCATCGAATTTCACAGCTTTAGCATGTGCTGCGTCGGAAGGTCACTTGGAAATTATCGAATTGTTATGTGCTGCTGGTGCTTCAACAAACGTTAAAACGAATAATAATGAAACACCATTGATATTAGCATTTGAAAATGATCATTTAGATATTGTTGATTATCTTTTCGATCAAACAAAAGATGATTTATGTCTCGATGAAATAGAATTAGTTGCTTGTTCAATTGTTTTATCAATACGACGTATAAATAATTCTCCGTCGATGTTTAATAAAATGATTCATCTAATGCGAAAGATATTTCAATTACGAACGGAAAGAAATTCATTGAAACCTAGTGCTCAACCTATTGCTGCTTATAATTTTCAACAAGAATGTCAAACAATTGATGAATTCGAAAAGATTCAACATGATCATCATCGTCTCTACATCGAAGCTTTGCTCATTCGTGAACGTATTTTACTACCAAAGAAATTAGTTTCTCTATGCGAACCATTGTTAATCTACGGGCAAAATCTTGTCGAACAAGGTGCATTCGAACAATGTCTACGTTTGTGGCATCATACATTTTATTTATATCAAAATATGAATTTTGAAACAAGTCTTCATCGATTTGTTTGGCTGTTTTGTAAGATGATAATGGCGAATGTATTCATTCCACCGGATTTATTTGTACAAATCTGTCGTTTGACATTCGAACCATCGGAACAGAATAAAAAAAATCATTCAATTAAAAATTCACTATGTCTTATCACAATTGCTGCAAAAGTACAGATTCAACTTTCTTTTTTGTTTATTTGTTTGTGTTTTCAGGTTCTTGAACAACCATCGTTGACAAAACTTGATCGTCAATTAATCTACCGTTTAATTAATGATATCTGCCGACAGCAACGAACAACAATCGATGGACAAACATTATTGCATTTATGTGTCAACGAACAAACCTATCGAGATATTAACTACCGAGCAAATGAAATTCGGCAAGTTCTCAAGTTTGTTCTCGCTTTTTTTTCTTTTGCTATTTCAATTTTCGTTGATTTAGCTTTCCGAATTTAGCTGCTACTCAATTAATTCTCACATACGGCAGTCCATGGATTGATACTGAATCGATTGATCTCTCCGATGGCAATACTGCTCTTCATATTGTCTCGTCAAGTACAAAATCAGATGTCTTGTCAATCATCGAATTACTCATTCGAACTGGTGCACATATCGATTGTTTAAATAGATTTAATAAAACACCATTAGACTACGCTCAAACTATGGAAATAAAAAGTCTACTTCAAAAATATCAAATACCCTCGTCACTGAAATGTCTCTGTGCACGATTTATTGTTGAGAAAAAAATCAATTATGAATTTCTATGGCCATCAAACAACAAATTGAATAAGTTTATTTACTTGCATGGAGTTATCGGAAGACAAAATCAAAATGATGTCGTTTGAGCATACTTTTTCGTGATTAATAATAAAAAACTATTATGATTATTGGGTAATCTAGAAAAAAATCGGGTGTCTGAAATAGGAATGAGTTCGACCACTATCATGTTGTATAACCTAAGATTAAAGAAACAACATAGATATAAAAAAATGGTAAAATTTCTTTGTTAAATTACTTTTTCGATGCATTGAGCAGCAAAATTCGAATTCGAAAGTCCATATGAACAATAATCAATTAATTTTCTCGATATATTCAATTGTCTAATATTCTTTTGCGAACAGTTCTCTCGAATTTTCAGTCGACACCATTGTTTCAATGTTAACGATGTTTGAAAGAGTTTATTATTCATTATCGATTCGTCGGTTTGCTCATTTTGTCGTTGAGAGTTGATTATTTTTTCTTTATGAATAAATGGACATGAAATTACTAGATGATGCAACATCATATCTTGAAACGGCTGACGAAATATTTTTATTTGAGTGAAAATAAATTTGAGAAAACGCTCATCATAATCAGATACAGATATTTCTGGTGGATTGATATTATCTATACCAATACTAAGCATGACGTAGATACCGATTGTTGTCAGACTAAACCCATATTGTGACACGTCACGAAAATATTGACTAAAAATTGGTTTGGAAAGCTGAAAATTAAACAGTATTTTCATATTGAAATAAAAGAAGTTTATTTACTCGAGCTCCACAATAGATTAATTGTTGAATTAAACGAATTATACGTAATGTAATAGAACCAATAGACCTTTGAGATAATACATCCCTAGGAAAATCTGTTTCCATAATCATAACTTCATCGAGTACATTTCTATTCGTTGAAAAACGAACTTGATTAAGATCATAATCACGACAATATGAAAGACATAAGGAAAGGTGTTCTGGTTTCTTCATTGGCCAAATTCGGTTTGCTAAATCTTCACTATCTTTCCAACACTGAACCTTGTTTTTTGAAACTGCAGAAAACATTTTCTCGAGAAATTGAGGCGAAGTATTTGGTCCGATATTGTCTGGAGAACAATATCCAACTCGAAGCAATCGAGAAAGGACGTTTTCGCTTTGATGCACTGTATATAATTTATCCATTCGTTCATAAAGCATCGGATGCAGATCGACAGGAACTATGATTCGATTTTTGTATAAATATTCAAAAAACTAAATTATTATTGAATGACGAGGACATATTTCATTTGGAAAAAAGTTTTCTTTACTTCAGGCTTGCTGATTGAATGATGCTTTATTATTTCTTTCCAAATTTCGTTAGTATTTGAAATATTATACTTTTTAATAATCGATAAAATGTAGAAGATAATTACAAGGTAACAAGACGTATTTTGAAAATACTGTTCGTTCTTTGAAGTTGATACTCTGCGAATAAATTGATCACGTTGTTCGCTGGCGAACGAACGCCATCTGGAATCATTGAATGCACGAAGTAACATTAATACTAATTTTTTAAAATCTGCTTCGTTTGATGTTAATCTGTAATCCTCCAATTGATTTAAAACAGATAGCACATGATAATGAGCAAATGTTTTGCAAAGATTATTAACTTGTCTATTCTTGGAAATGTTAATTCGATTTGAAGTTGAAGTTACTGTTGTATTACGTCTGTAATTTCGTCTAAATCTGACTACGAAAAAAGAACATTTTTCTCTAAACAGTTAATCAACTTCACTTACACATAATTTCAAGCAAATGTAGGAAGAAAATGAAATCATTTTGACTCTATTACTCATCAATTGTATCATTATTCGTTTCGTCATCATCATTGCAGCATGCGTGATGTAGATGTCACCAAATTTAGCAAAAACAAAAATCAATTGAATATTCATATTTAAGAAAAGCAACTGAATAAAAACATCAAATCAATCGTTTTCTTTGCCAACAAAAAGTTTGTAATGTCGCATACGTAAATACTTTTCGATCAAATTTTTTTTCGATGATGAAGAGATAAAAAGATAAGAAATGTTTATTTTTGAATCAACGTGAATAAAATGTTCTTTTTCTCGCATATCTCAAAATGTCTAAACAATTGATGCAAATCCTTTGTTTAACTTTATCGATTCTATTTATTCGTTCAACATATTCACTTCGTTGTGCTCATGATTGTCTTGTCATCGATATCAAGTTTGGTGAACAACATCCATTCAAACATCCATGCAAGACAATCGATGTCGATGGTCATTCGACTGTTTGCAGTGTTTTTCTTACTGTGAACTACAACGAAAAAGTCATGAGCGGTGTATTAACAAAAGTGCCTGCTAAAATGGACGGTCCGTCAACACTCAGTGTTAAATCAGATCTATATCCACGAGCATTGACTACATTTATTTCGTATCATTGTTCACATAAAGATGATTGTGATCAAGAATTTGTACGGCAAACGATCGGTTCAAATCAATGGAGTCAATTGAATTTAACGGCATTACATGATGATCTTATAGCTCTACTCTACAAAGAAGAATCAACAGAAAATACGACTTGTGATAATCATTTAATTTGCGAACCATTTGGACTTTGCAATGCTGAACTTATTCTAAATAAGTCCGTTTCTCGGCCGAATCAATATACGTTTAATAATAAATTTCCATGTGATCTTCAATCCGAAAATCAAGTTAAATATGATGAATGGTTTTCGGAAGTCTTCGATAATTCGCATACTTCTATCAAAGTTTTCTGCAATAAAGACAAATGTAATAATGAACAAATCGTTCGGCAAGTTCAAAATCTAATACAACAAAATTTTAAATTACCATTCGATTATTCACGATATACACCTAAAAATTATGCCTATCGACGGAATCATTTTCTTTCACTTTCAGTTCTTTTTTTTCATACTTTATACACATTTTTTGATGTTTTAAACATTTAAATAGATACATATGTGTATAATGTACCTCTTTTTTTTATCAAGAGCTGTTGATATCTATGGTTTTTTCATTCATAATGATACGGTCCTTTTTTTAATATGAATGTGCATCAAAATAATCTAATTCAGCTTCCATACGTGATTGCTTCTTGAACTGATCATACACTTGTACCTTCGGTGTTACCAGCATCTATTTTGTCGTCGTTTTGTATCAAGATACCATTCATTGTTACAATCAAGAATAATATCATGTTTGTTTAAATATTGACGTATTAATCGTAAAACTTCATCAGCTGCATGTCCATGTGTAATACTCAAAATGATTAAACGCATTTTATGATTTATCATTATCGCAACTTCAGAAATGTTTCATAATTTTCAAAACCATTTACTTTATTTCGAGTCTTTTCACTATCCTGTTTTACATCATAGAGAGATACTTGAAGACTATGTTCGGCAAATAATATACCAAAGAGAACGGTATAATATCTATCAATGAAGAACATGCCGATAAGCAACTTATGTTACTGGAACCGCCTCAAAACTGCCAGTTTTATGAAGAAAACAGCAATGGCTAATTAAAATATTTTTCCTTCAGATTTCATTTTCTCATTGTTCAGATTTTATTACATTTTATGGTCTTAGTTTTTTGCTAAAGTTAAAAAATATGAAAAATAATCAGTGAGCTGTCTCTTAGTAATGAGATCAAAAGAACATCGGTTTTACTTTGCATTAATAGCTAACGAGTTTATCTTATCGTTAAATAAAAAAATAGAATTGTGATGACTATTTATTTTCAATTGTTTTCGAAAGACAAACACAAATTAAAAGTAATCAGTCAAAATGATCGACACCAATGACGAAAAGAAGAGACCACTCTTAATCTACCACATATCACTGTGAAAATGAACTCAAAGAAGGTTTTTATTCTCCATTGACAAATAGCTAAATATTAATTTTAAATGATATCCTCGTGAGTTAATATGCTCATGTCTATGATCAGTTCTTTATCATCTTACTAAATATTTATTTCAAAATTCATTTTAAAGCTTCTATTCGTTTTGTTTAATTGCCCTTTTAAATATTTTTTAAATGATTGAAACATCTGAGTGCTTCTTCTGAATGTCATTTTCGTTTTTTTTCGCTATTCTACATATAAAATTTCATTTTTAGACAAGAAAAGAGAAAATATGATCATCTATTCTTATTGGTTGTTCATTCAACAAATGCATTTCGAGGTAAACAGAGACATGCGCATATGTATATAGTTGACTTTACATTTCAGTTTCAATTGTCATTTAGAAGATTTCCACAATTGCATACTGAAATCAAATATCTAATGTGATCAACATTTCTTTTCCTTTTCTTAATTTAAATTTATTATGAGGAATTAATATTATCATCAAACAAACGAAAATCAAAAAGCATAATTTTACAATGCTTCGATCAACATCAACTGATTCAATCGAATCTCTTTTTCATCTACGCATTAAAATCTGTTCAGTACGTTTACCAACATCAATAAAACTAGTTGACATATGTGTTATTATTGAAATTGATAATAAATATAATTATCGAACAGAATTAATACGTAAACCAGCGAAAACAAATTCAACACCGAATCCATCGATATTAATCAATGAAACATTAGATACACTTGTGTCAACTGATTCGAAAATTAATCTCAAAATTCAATCTCCAACTCGACTTTTCGGTTCGAATGATCTCGGACATATAGCATTGACATTGAAATCAATTATTGATGATTATTATTCCAAACATCAAAATATCAACGATGAACAGTCACCATCCTATCATCTTCAATTACCATTCCAAAATTCAGCATCATCATCATCAAATTTCTTTCGATTTAATGAAAATAATAACAATCATAATAATGCCAGTACAGGAATTATTGAAGTCGTGTTTTTCGGTTCGATTCTTAAGTCACAACAGCAGCAACCACAGGAACAAACACTACCACGAGCATTGTCCGAACCGGTAAGAAGATTGTTTGAAATAAGAAGGTTAATTAATTAATGAATGAGATATTTAGAATGCACGAACATCAGTAGAAACTGAACCGTCCACGTCCTCTCCACGACAGCGTCCAGCCATTGATGAAAGTCATTTAGCTCAACTTCGACAACAAGTTCGTACAAATCAAATTTCCTATTTATTTATTTATTTATTTCTCGATTTAGTTACCATCGGGTTGGGAAATTCGAATAGATAGTCACGGTCGTCCTTATTATGTCGATCATAATCGTCGTCGAACGACATGGTTACTCGATCAGACACATCTTCCATCCGGTTGGGACGAACGTGTCGATGATCGAGGTCGAGTCTACTACGTCGATCACAATACACGTACGACTAGTTGGACACCGCCGACAGCTCTTCATCTATCGAATGTTGCCCAATGGCAAACACAATACAATCGAAGTCATTCAATGTTCAATCAGTTCGAACATCGATTTCTACCGCATACTGAGACGAATGAACAACCGTTGCCCGACGGTTGGCAACGAATGTTCGACAATCAAGGTCGATCGTATTTTGTCAATCATCTTTCGAAAACAACTCAATGGGAAGATCCAAGACAAATGGATAATCACCTATTCGATACTCCATTGCCGAATGGTTTTGAAATGTGTTACACACGTGAAGGACGTGTTTATTATCTCGATCATAATACAAAAACAACAATGTTTGAAGATCCAAGACTCGATCCTAATCTCGTAAAATGAAATTCACGAAAAAAACGAAAAAGAAAATCTTGTTTTCTCTCCAATAGAATTCTTCATCTCAATCGAATAATGAACAAAAATCTCAAGTAAAACGCAGTTTACCCTATAAAATCCGACAATTTCGTTATCTTTGCTCGACGAATGCATCGAATGGTCAATTGAAACTCACCATTCGTCGTGATCGTCTCTTCGACGATTCATTCAATCAAATCATGCACTGTCAATCCGACGAACTTCGTCGTCGTTTATATCTTTCATTTAAACACGAAGAAGCTCTCGATTACGGTGGTGTCGCACGTGAATGGTTCTTTCGTTTGTCACATGAAGTTCTCAATCCCATGTATTGCCTATTCGAATACGCAAATAAACGAAATTATTACTTGCAAATTAATCCGGCATCGTCGGTTAATCCACATCATTTGATGTACTTTCGGTAGGAGTTGTTGTTCGAACGGAGAATGATGTTTATTCGATTTTTTTTTGTTTTGCTTCAGTTTTATCGGTCGATTTGTTGCAATGACACTCTATCACGAGAAATTCATCGATAATGGATTCAGTTTACCGTTTTACAAACGAATGTTAGGCAAACATTTGACGATCAATGATTTAGAATCATTAGATCCCGAGTTTTACACGAGTTTATCATGGATTCGTGATAATAATCTCGATGAAAACGATAATTTAGAATTATATTTCAATACAACCTACGAACTATTCGGTAAAATCGAAACAGTCGAATTAAAACCCGGAGGCAATGATATCAAATTAACCGAAGAAAATAAAAACGAATATCTCGAATTACTAACTCAATGGCGATTCACTCGAGGTGTCGAAGAGCAAACCAAAGCATTTTTACACGGATTTAACGAAGTAAAACCAATCCACCGGCGTTATATTTTTGTTTGCTATGCTCTTTTTCGAAGGTTGTTCCACTACAATGGATTCAGATATTTGACGAACGTGAATTCGAATTACTTCTATGTGGAATCTCGAAGATTGATGTTGCCGATTGGGAACGAAATACAATCTACAAACATTACAGTGCAAATTCGAAACAGATCCGATGGTTTTGGCAATTTATTCGTGAAATAACCGACGAACAACGTTCGCGTCTGCTGCAATTCGTGACGGGCACATGTCGTGTCCCGATCGGTGGTTTTTCTGAGTTACTCGGTAGGAAAATTGATCGATTGTGTTCTTGTTTTTTTTCGATTGATTTATTTAGGATCGAATGGTCCACAGAAATTTTGTATCGAAAAATATGGCGGTGAAAATATCCTTCCTCGTTCTCACACGTGTTTCAACCGAATCGATCTCCCGCCATACAAAAAATACGAGATCTTGAAAGAAAAACTTCTTTTTGCCATTGAAGAATGTGAAGGTTTCGGACAAGAATAATTCCGTTGGTCTTTCTTTCTGATATACATTTATTTATTTTTTGTCCATTTTCATCAATTAATTATCTTATGATTTTTTTTGTTAATAAAAGAAAAAATTACAGTACAGATACTAAAAAAAAACATACATGAACATGCTTGATTTCAATTGCATGCGTGACAAATGTCTCGTTAGATGTCCCCAGTGAACATTCAACTATTTGTTATTTGAGTTTTATTGACAGACTATTTGTAATATTTGAATTAGTTTCATTTCATTTGATATTTTACGGAATCGGTATGTGTTTTTTATGGTGTCGATTATTTATTGTTTTTTTTTATTTTATTTTGTTCGAAAGAATAAAAACAAAAGTAGATTTTACTTTCAAATTATATTTTCAGTATGAAAATTAGATGTCTCATTTATTTGAATCACCATTCACTTCTCTCATTTCTCAATCATCGAAAGTAAACATTGTTTCTTTTCATTTCGAATTCTAATCAAAATCACAATATTATGAACGACAATTTCAAATTCGAGCCAATTGATGTTGATTCGAATGAACCAACAAATATTTTCCTACCTCTCTCACCGTTATTTGACGCGGCTGTCGATGACGATCATCTAGCCGTTCAATCATTGCTAATCAAAAACTATGACGTGAATACTAAAGTACAATTCGAAAACAAAATAAAACGATCGATTGATTGATTTTTTTCTTCTATTTTGTTAAGGATACAGATGGAATAACAGCATTACATTTATGTGCGTATTTTAATTGTGTTTTGACATGTGATACTCTATGTACACGTCGAGCCTTTGTCAATGCGAAAGACAATCAACTATTGACTCCACTATTTTATGCGTGTAAAGCGAATTGTCCTGTAAGAAATTGAATTCAGTTTGTTGCTCGATGGAAGTTATTATTTGTCTTTTATTTAAGAAAATTGTCGAGAAACTTTTGGATCATGGTGCCGATTGTGATGCTCAAAATAAATACTGGCAAACGCCGTTACATGTCTGTGCACTTTCATCAGATGCAGCATGTGCTGCTTTAATCATCCATAATGTAACCAATGTTGATACAACTGATGTGCACGGATTAACTGCACTTCACTATGCAGTAAGACAAGATATTTGAAATAATATCATTTTAATTCTCCTTGTTTTTGTTTGTTTGAATTTCAGTGTATGACGGGAAATGTCGAGGTAAGAAATAAAGATATGATTAAAGTTGTAACTGTTTGTCTTTTTTGTGCGTTAGATGGTGAAATTATTAATTCAATCAGGAGCAAATGTGAATCTATGTGATCGTAAACAAAACTATCCTCTTCATTGGGCAGCTACTAAATGTTCAATTGATATCATCAACCTTCTCTTAAATGCACATGCGAATATCAATTCAATTAATGATCAAGTAAAATTTTCATTATTCCGTATTTCTTGAAAAACAAAAATCATTTTTCGTTAGGGTTTAACACCATTGCATCTTTCAATCGTCAATAAACATCCTGATTGTATTCGAAAATTGCTCATCTCACAAGCAAATATTAACATTCGAAGTTTACACGGAAGTTTACCGATTCATTTCGCTGCTTATCTCGATGATAAAGATATATTTGAATTGATTTACAATCAATCAAAACCTGAGGATCTAAATGAAACTGACCAACATGGAAATGTAAATTGAATTTCATTAGAAACGTCGTTTTTTTCTATTGCTCAAATGCTTTGTTTTAGACAATCTTGCATTTCGCTGCGGCTAAATCATTTTCTCAAGCGAATATAATTCCTTTTCTACTAACAAAAACAAATTCATCATTAATCAATATTCAAAATTATAAAAAACAAACGCCGTTACATATTGCTGTGTTAAATAACAACGAGAATGCTGTTCAAGAATTACTCGTAGCTGGTAAAACAAAAACACAATTTCGATTTTGACTTCTTTTTTATATTCTATTTTAAAACAAATTAGGTGCTGATTCAAGTCTAACTGATAATGATACGAATACTCCTTTACATTTATCAACAAGTTTAATGAATAAAACGAATCAATCGAGAATTCTCTGTAGTTTAGTTTCTCATCAAACGAATGTTCTCTGTCAACAGAATGAAAAAGGTTTAGTACCACTTCATATTGCGATAAAAAATTTCGATTATCAATCAATTGAATATCTCATGCCTGACATCGATGGTAAATTAAATGAATACACTGAAAAATCTCTTCTCATACTTGATTCTTATCAACGTCATGCACTTCACTATGCAGCTCATTCAGGTCTAAGTACTTTTATTGAGAAATATTTTAAAAATACGTCGAAAGATATCATCAATCAGCAAGATGTTTTCGGTTTAACACCATTGCATTATGCTTGGTAAAAGATTTGTGTTTATTTACTTCTTTCAATTGATTTTTTTCGTTTGGTCTAGTATCAAATGGAATGGACTCGATGCAATCGATACATTACTTCGATTAGGAGCTGATGTCAATCGACAATGTCAAAAATATGGAGCTATTCCATTACATTATCTTCTTGTTTTTTGTTATTCATCGGATACTATCGAACAGTTAGTTCAAGCTGGTAGTAATGTTCTTATTCCAACGAACTCCAATCAAACATGTCTAACCTACAGTCTCATACAGAATGATACTTATCTACTAAAAATTCTATTTCAATCGTTAAAAAGTCAACCAACTGATCTCATGAATCTAATCTATCTTTGTTGTATACATGGTAAAGATAATTCATTAGAATTTCTCATTGAAACTTATCCAACAATTAATTTCGATGAGCAAATGTCCGATGGTATGACAGCATTGATGTTAGCATGTTACTACGGGCATTACTCGTGCGTTCATTTACTTTTACATCGAAAGATAAATGTGAAAAAAGTTAATCATATCGATGGCAAAACGAGTTTACATTATGCAGCATTCAATGGTCAGAGTGAATGTTTGTTAGCATTATTACAAGATTTACAATCGAATCAAGACGAGCTGAAAACGATTGTTAATTTGAAAGATAAAAATGGAAAGTTAGTTGATTTCAAATTGAATTTTAACAAAACAAAAATCGAGTTTTTGTCTATTTAATAGAACAGCATTGCATTATTGTGTTGAACATTCGTCACCGAATTGTATTCGTTTATTAGTCAATTTCGGTAGTGCTAATTCGAATATAGCTGATTTTTCGTATTTAACACCGTTGCATTATTGTGCGATTCATAATTGTGAAGAAAGTTTTCAAGAATTACTTGATATTCATGACATCAACGTCAATGTTATCGATCAATACAAACGTTTACCATTGCATTATGCAGCGGCTAATGGAAATATAACAATACTATCGACATTAGCTGATGTAATCGATTTGACAAAACTAAAACGAAAAAACTTTGTTTTGAATTCTAGTATCATTATGATCAATTAGCGGATATCGATGGTTTTAGTCCATTGCATTACGCTGTTTTACGAGGTAAATTGGTAAATTCGATGATGAAGATTTTATTTTCTGCATTCAGGACATGAAACTGCTGTTCGTATTCTTCTTTCATCTGAATTGAGTCTTCGTTGTTTAAAAACCAGTCGTATCACACCGGTTCATCTCGCATGTATTCGTGCAGATGCAACCATTCTAAATTCGATTCTCAGTGCTCTCAGAACTGATAGTATATCGACCATTATCAATCTGCCGACAAAAACCGATCGGTACGAAAACAGACAAAACAATATTTCATTTGAATTTTGTATTTCATTGAGCAGCTTCACGCCGTTGCATTTGGCGGCAATGAATAAAAATGGATCTGAATGTTTGAAAATCTTACTTCACTATGATAATGTCAATATCGATGCTAAAGACAAATCTCATCGAACAGCAATTATGTACGCGATTCTCAATGGAATCGATTCGAATATCATTGGTAAAATTTTAAAAAAAACAAATATTCGAATGAAAAAAAAACGAATTTGATTACGTTATTTAGATGTACTCATTTCGAAATGTCAACATTTTGATGCGATTGATCAAACAAAAAACAATATTCTTCATTATGCTTGTTTAACCGTACGAGAGAAAATCCTTTTTTCTTATTTGTATATGCGTATCTGGGCGTTGTTTGTTTGTTTAGAAAAATGAACCTGTTATCGAAAGTCTTTTACGACGAAATTTTGCATCATCATTCGTCGAAGCTGCTAATCAAGAGAATCAAACGTATGACATTCTTTTCATGAAAAAAAAACGATCAATTTACTTTGAAAAAAAATGTCATTTAGACCGTTAGATCTTGCGAAAAAAATGCAAATGTCGCCCTCAATCATCGATACTCTATTTTCTCTCTCTGGTCGTTTATGAACTGGTCACCTTTTCTTTGTCAAGACTGTGATAAAATCTTATATTAGAAAACAAAAAAACCGAAGCATAGGCAAAAACGTATACATCATTGTCAGATTGAACAGTGTGTTACTTTTTTGTAGATAAACAAGCGTTGATTTTCTTTCATTTTTTTTCTCTTGATTTGTTACGAAATGAACAAAAAATATTTGGAAAACTTAAACACATGACATTGTTTTTTTTTCGATTGATTTATTTAATATTGTTCACCGTTTGTTTTGCTTACTAATAAAAATTAACTTGACAGAAACGATATCATTCATTTCTATCAAATATATATATATATTTCCATTATACGACTTAATCCTCAATCATCGATCGAAAGAAGAAGAAAAAAACGCGAATGTATACACAACTAGATCGATCAGTTTTGTCTCTCATCTTTTATATTGTGAAAGAAGATACTCGTATATATATACTCACCGGTGTGCTGTTCAAATAAAGGCGTTTTCTCTTGTGCGGCGACAACGAGAAGAGAGAAAGAGAGAGCGAGAAAAAAAATGAAATGAATCGTCATTTTTCAATTATCACTGCGTTTGAGATAGTATTTGCATTTCGTTTATGATCGATATTCTTCGTCGAAAGAAAAAACAAATGGTAAAATGAGTTGATGTCGAATATATTTATATCTTCATTGGTCAATAAATATGCATAAGACCAATCATGTTGACAGAATCAGAGAGAAAGAGAGAGAGAGAGTGAGAGAAAAGAGGAAGAGAGAGAGAAAGCGAATCATTGTCAATATTCTCAATGGCACTAGTCGATTTTTGATAGCATTATAAAACTACCTAATCGCTAGACAAATCTTCTCATTTTTCAGAATCATGAATATACAAGAAAGAACATCATACTCGAACCAAGATAACATCTATTCATCATCATTAGCCTGTTTAAATGATGTTTCATTTGATCCAAATAATTATTTTTATCATCCTCAGCAACAACAACAACAACAGCAATCACAACAATACTATCCTCCATACTATTATTCATCTTCAAATACAGAGACAAATTGTTATCAACAGCAACAGCAGCAGCACCAATCGAATATTTATTATTCACAATATTATTCGCCACAAGGATATAGTGAACCGTTAAGTATTAGTTCAACTCCGGAGACATCGAATGAAAATCAAAAAGAAACAATCTCACCGAATAAAACCGAATTTGATTCGAAAACTAAAACGAAACATGACAACGGCAAACGACCAAGACGTATGCGTACACATTTTACTTCAAGTCAATTACAACATCTCGAAATGACATTCACATATAATATTTATCCTGATGTCAATTTTCGAGAAGAAATAGCCGCACAAACTGAATTAACCGAAGCCAAGGTTAAAGTTTGGTTTAAAAATCGACGAGCCAAATTTCGAAAGGTAAAATTTACACGTTTCTATTTGACACATTTCAAAGTTTTCTTCTTTTTTTCTTAGAAACAAAAAGGAACGAATGGTTCATCTTTACCATTACCACTACCACCTCCACCAACACTTCCTCTATCTTCATCATCAGCATCATGGGAAAGTGCTGCAACAGGTGAATCTTCATCACCAACAAATGATTATTCAAATACACAGACCAACTATTATCCGGCTCATCAATGGTGGCCAACATAGATTCAAATTTTTCTCAAATTATGGACGGTCTGTGATAGATAAATATCAAATCAAGGAAAACGAAAGAATGTTGTGTTCGTGTCTCTCTCTCTCTCTGTCTCTCATTTTGTTGTATCTATGTCCTGTAGTTGATTGTATATTGGTTGGCTTGATAAAAAAATAAACTATTTTTTTTTCTCATCAATCGAAAGTATATGCTGAGATCGATTGTAACAGGAAATCATTGGCATTTTTAATCAATGCTAAAACAAAAGTCAATTGCATAAATTGACACAATCGAGAAAAAAAACGAAAAGCTAATCGATCGATGATAGTTCGAACCAAATAAATAAATAAATAGACAAGCAGAATGTGTTAAGTAATGAAAAAATATTTTCATTTTAATTGTCTCTCTCTCTCTTTCGAAGACGAAGAAGATGACAAAACGGAAATTGTTCGAACGATGTGAATTGGACTTTTCATTTGCGTTTTTTTTCTTATTGAAATATGAAGAAAGAGAATCGATCATTTGGACATCGTTAGCAAATCCCTTGCTAAGCATTAGCAAATGTTGAATATTTGTCTATGTATACGTGCCGCTTTGACTTACTATTCAATCGAATGAAAACGAATGCCTCGATCAATTCTATTCATTGCATTCTCTATTTATTTTAATCGTCATAATGTCTAGGAGATTGACACCTCTCTGTTGGACGTAACATCCGATGTTTGAAGCGATCGATTTGAATATTTTCTTTTCTTCTTTTTCTTCTTCTTTTATTTCAATTTATTTCATAAACAATATGATTTACATGGTTCTCGATCTTCTAACAATTTATAAACGTTAATAACGAGATACATCGGTACAACGCCAAAGATAATACCTAATTGAACGCTTAAACCAAAATAAAATAAACCATTTTGTTTTTTCCATGCTAATTTAATACGATTGCCGCTGGCAATACGTACATAAGCAAGTGTAAATGATGAAAGAAACCAAGCACACGTCATTAGAATACCACCGTGCAATGTATCAGCCCAAATTGGACATGGACTTTGAAAAGCAATAGCGATTATGAATAAACAAACGAGTGTTCCGAATATTGAACCAAGAATTACCGAAAGATCGGATATAGTCGGTCGAAAAATAGCATAAAATGATGATAATGGATACGAAACAGGATAGAGAATACTACAATAGTAAAATGCTTTTTGACCATAGGGTAATAAGGAATATGTGATTAATGTTGGTAAACAACCGTAGAGAATTGCTGAATTAACAACATTAAATGATTGTAGAATGTAGTATTGTTTTTTAGTGAGTGAATTCGGTGTTGATAATGATGCTTTTCGAATGGGTGCGACTTGTTCTTCGGCTTTCAATAACATTTCATAGGTTTCAATAGTATTCTTTCGATCGATTATATCATCTGCCTTTGCTAATCGAACTATTGATGTGAATCGAAGTAACATAAATGCAAATAATGAAATTCCAATGATACCTGTAACAAGATAAAAGAATACTGATACACTAAATCGTGGTTTCGAATAAATCGGTTCGAAATTGCCCGTTTGATTATTTCGAAAACATTGAGCTTCACCACCAACTCCTTGTGCAAATGCAATCAATGTCGGTAGAGTTGCTGTTAGACCTTCACCGAAAAACATTGCCGATAGATATTTTGCTTTAAAATGCCGCATGAAATCACAAAAAACAAGTGATGACGTACAATCAAGTATTGCAAGACAAAAAACAGCGATAATCAATGGTAAACTTGTTTCATGATTGAAAACATGAACTGTCCAATTCCAAAATAAACCAATTGAACAACACGCGAGTATACCAACGATAATAATCGTGTAGATAAATGGAATCTCAGAGAAACGAGAACCTAATTTCCAACGTAATAGAACGACTAGTACGGGGAAAATATTTGCAAGACTAATGACTAATGATAAAGTCGATGGTAGTGTCCAACCTTCGGGCGCACTATTAACTATCAATGGTAGTTCAACCCAAACACTATTCAAATCAATCCAACTACTTAAATTGAATATAACAATGAAAGCAAAACAAAGATGTTCAGCCCATTTACGAGTTTTCGAAGGAGATCTAAAACAAGAATTGTGTATGAAAATTTCATAAATTGTTTTCGTTTTACTCGATAGGTATTTGTAAGTCTTTATGGTCCATTTGATCGACAAATTATGTTCTCACAACAATAGATAGACCGCACAATTTTATTATCTATATATAAGTGTGTGTTTTACACCGTCAATCAAAACAATACGTTTCAAATTACTCTCATCACAATTCAAATAGAAAATTGTTTCTTCCTATCAGTGGATTCACATTCGATCACAGGCCTTTGTTTTTGTTGTTGTTATCTTAATTGAAATCGAATGGCAATTGTAAGGTTAACAACTACAGAATTACATTGATTTTATTTATTTTGATTGCGATGATTTATGAACGCATGAAAATACGAGAAAAATTTTATTATGTAAAAAGAAAAGGAGAAAAAAAAGAGTTTTCTAAGCAAAGAAAAAAAAATAAAAGTTAAATTTTTCTAAATAATCGAATAGGTTATTAAAACTATTATGCATAGAAAAGACCATTGAATTGATAATGATCGTGTAGCTGAATCAAATGCTTCGCCACTATAGAATTTCCAAGCACTCAACCGACAACGAACATCGGTAATCGCATGTTCACAACCATAGAATCCTCCTGAAAACACAAATGATTTCTTAGTAAAAAAAAAAACTAAAAATCTATCATCAAATATGTTTACCATGACAATTCAAATTCGCTTGTTTCATAATATATTCCATGAAACTCGAGAGTTGTTCGACATCATCTCGAACATCACTTATCGAACAATTACTAATAAATTTGCCTGCACATTGAATGTAATCATTGACTGATTTACACCATTGGATTTTCTCTTGAACTGACCAAGCTATGTCAAATTTGAGACGATCTTCAAGAATATCATTGCATTCTTTTCCAGCCTAATATAAACAACAACAAAAAGAAAACGAATTTTCGTTTTATATTCCAATTTGCTTACATTTTCAACTTCACAAGGAGATATAGTCGATGCTGTTGTTGTGGTTGTTGTCGTTGTTTTTGCTGGTGATAATGTCGTTGTTCGGCATTTATATGTGATAATCGATGTTCCACCAAGACCAGCACAATATCGACCTAATCTCCAACCCTACAACGAAATCTTCCGACATACAAAAAAGTCAAATCCAAAAAATAAACTGAATGCTTACATTCTGTTGAAGACCGACATCATAGGCGGCTAATGCGCCTGTATGTTCACTTTTTAAATCACAACATTGAAGACGTTTATTAACACATTCGGCATATTTTTTGCCTTGATCACAAAATTGAAAGAGTTGTTCACGTGTATATAAATCGTATTTAAACTAGAAACTCTCATCATAAATCAATCTTTCAAATAGTTGAATTAGTTCTCTTACGATTTCTTCATCATCAGCAGTCGGCGGTGTTGGACAATCAGATGCTTTCCATATATTACAAGCAAAACCCGTCGAAAGAAATAAAACAAGCAAGTAAATCGACTTAGTAATTGACATTATTTGAACGAGTGTAGTTTGTAAAGTAACATTTGTTTTTCTTTTACTTTCGTCGATATGTTTATGTTAACACCTACTTGAATTTTATTCAATGAGGAGAATTTAGTCACATACAAATGTCGTTCTCTATTTTTGAATACTTTTCTTTCGAAACGTTCTAAACAATTGCGATGATCCAACTCAACAAACAAACGTCAATAAGAGAAAGAGAGAGAGAGAGGAAGAAGAAATTCTTTCGGACAAATCAATGTAAATAATCATTAAGTTGATTGTATTCGAAAACATTTGAATTAATCCCGAACGATTGCGTTTGTTAGTTTTATATTTCGAAATCAATCTTTATTTTCAATTTAATTCTTTTGTTCATTTAACAGGAGATTCAATTTTCTGGAGAAAAACCTGTTATTTACAAAAAGAAAACGAAACGAAAAGAATAGAATATTGACAACGGGTAAGAGAAAGCGTTTGAGGCAACAAAATGTATGTCTATATGAAATGAGTGTTGTTGTTGTTGTTGACACGCTAAAAAACGAATTGAACGCAAAAGAGATCGATTAGATAGAATATACAAATGAAGGAAATAAGATGAAAAGAGCGCGACTAGCAGCACCGATTGATTATTGTATTTCTTTTACAGATCAGTTGTTTTCGACGAGCCTGACACGGATATAACTTGTTGATGTAAATGAGACGATGTTGAATTGGAAACACCACACGATGATGATGATGATTCATTAGCTGGTTGTAGACCAAGGCGTTTGAGTAATTCGACCGTTTTCTCGGGTTTTTTCATGATTGGTGGCGGTACTTTCTTTCGATGAGTCGGTTCGGGTGATGGTCGAATTTTTTCGATGAAATGTACAGCTGGTGTCGATGACGAATTCGAACGTGATGTACGTGTCGAATCGTTGATAATTGTCGATTGAATTAATGAATGATTGGTTTGATTGGATGATGACGATGGTGACGAGGATTTCGATGATGGATATTCATTGAGATTATCTTCGAGAGATTTGGTTGTCGGTGGAGTTATGAGTCCACTCGATATCGGCAGATTAAGAACGAGATCAGGTGCATCGGTTTCGGGTTGAGTTTGTAGATGTTCGTCATGAGAATTGTTTGTTGATGACATCGAACGAAAACATTGTGCATGACATTCTTCGACTGTACGTATGCCGGAGAGGACTTCTCGTAGAGCCGTGTCGATATCGATGATTTGTTGTTCATTCGTTGATGTTAAACGTGATGATGATGATGTCGATGATCGAGATTGGCAATGATCGACATTGTTTTTCGGTGCAGGTGGACTCGGCGGGAGAACATCGTAGATTGAACGATGTGTTGGCTGATGTTGACTAGTATTTTCGTAGGTATTCTCTTGAGATTGATCGGAATCATTGTCAAGTACATCTTCATCGTCGAGATCGGAATCGACTTCGACAATTTCGGTTTCTTTGGCGGTTTGAAGACGTTGTTCATCGACGAGAGACAAGTCCGATGTTGGACGATAGACAATCGGTGGTGCATCGAGTTGATCGTTCGATGAACTGGTCAAATTAAATGAATTCAATGATGATGAAGGATCAGGTGTGAGACTCAATGGAGGAAGATTTTCCATTGGTGCTGAATCACGACGTCTTATCTTGAGTTTGATATAACCATCCGGAACATATCCGGACTCACTGCCACCAGCTAAATAACCTTGCCACCATTCTTGATTCATTTTTTTGTAAATATAAATCGTTTGATTTTTCTTGAACGATAGTTCTTTCTCAGTTCGTCCGCTGTAATCAAACAATGCTACTGCTTCGATTGTTTCGACTTCTAAATTATCGAAAAACAACATTTCAATCAAATCGTTCAGTTTGGTTTTTTTTGGTTCTTTGATCGTTTTAGCAAAGGAAGAATATATACATAAGCCATGCTAGACATGCTATTTGCTGGTATGACCTATGCTTTTCTCAGAATTAATGGGACAAAAAGAGATTCTCCTCAAGGGGGTATTTAATCGTTTTACCAAACATCGGTCTCATTCATTAAAATCAAATCTTCAGTACAATAATCAGAATCTTGAGAAGCTATAAGTATATATTTGAAAACAACAACACGAAGTCGATTTTTCTTACCATCATCACTCGGTGTTCGTCGTAATGAACGTTCACTAATGCCTTCATCATCTTCATCTTCTTCTCCGTCACTAAATGAGAAAAAAAAAACAAAACGAACATTGATTTTCATTTTCAGCCAAACAAAAACATCGTATTCGTCGTCTTACATCGGAAGATTAATACCAAATTTCTCATAAATTGGTCCATGTCCATCCGATGGAAAGATTTCTTCGTAATGTGTAATCGTCGTTCTGATGAGTTCGATCGTATGTGTTAGATACTGAACTTGATCTTTGTCTTCCGGTATTGGTAAAAGCGTAGGTGCTAAACAACTGGCGAGATTCGATGCATCCATCATATTTTCATCAGAATATTCAGCGAGACTAGCAAATAAAACGATTCGTCTTTTTCTTGTGGTAAAAAGAAGAATTTTTTTACTGATTGAGAAAAGCAAAAAAGTATCGCATAACGACAAAGATTGGTCGAGGAAGAAGTTTGACAACTTGACAAAGATTTTCAACGCATTTTTCTTCCGATTCAACATCAACTAAAAAAAAATCTTAAGATTAAACCGGCCATTTTCCTACTGATCGAACTTACCAATACAAGATATAAACGAGTCGAACATATCTCGAGGAAATAACGGTTCTTTCAATTCTCGAAAGTATAATTTCAAAACGCCAGCAACCGAATTCATATCACGGCCGGTTATGTTCACCAATGGATCTTCTCCTTTTTCGAATGCTTCTTTAAATTGATTGATATCAAGTTGAGCACCTGGCACACGAAAAATGCCCTAAATTCAAAATTAAAATCATCATTTTTTTTTTGTCCTATGGAAAAACAACAATAATCTACTTGATTATGTAAGCCAAGTCGATTAATCGCGCTGACACACGACGAGATAATCAATGGAATATGTTGTTGAGTTACTTGAATATAATCTAACAATTTACCACCGAATAGACGCGGTCGACCGAGAATAGGCGCACGGCCAATTTGTTTCGGTTTAACCGGACGTCGAATAAGACTTCGAAAGACAAAGAAAAAGATTCAATAAGAAAACACAAAAATGAGAATTGTCTCGTACTTCTTATCTTCAGCCGTTGTATTCATTGGTAGAGCACCTAATGCTTTCTGCATGATATCATGTCGAGCTTGTAATCGTGCAATTAAATTACTACTCAATGTATATTGTTTAAATTTCTATTCAAGGCAAATAAAATCATCAATCAATGAAAAGTCAAATCGAATATTTTACTTCGACATAATAATCTTCGATTTCTTTTCTCGTGTCTTTCGTCGTATTTTGTGGTAAATTTAAATCTTTAAACAAATCGGACACATCGGAATTTTTCGTATTGATGTATTCCATTAATGATTGTTCGGTTGCTTCGATCGTTTTGAAAATCTCATCGTTTTCTGTTTTCAATCGAGCGAGACGATTTTGCATTTGAACAAAACGCGATTGCATTTCATCGCGAATGAGAACTTGAGCATTGACTGCTGCGACTTCATCGCCTTTATGCGGCTCGAATTTAATACGTTTTAAAATCGTGAATACTGATGAATAGTATTCTAAATATTTTTGCTTATCAGTTATCGTATCGAGATCTCCGATTGCACGATTAAGTGTTTCAATTGTTCCTTGTCGGCCACGTTTAATATTCTCTTGAGCTGAGAGATACATTTGTATGGTTTTAGCAACTGACGTATGAAATCCGAAGTTCATACAATCGATTAGATCAGGTACATCGTCAAGACAATATTTTTGTAGGGCAGCATTGACAGATTCAATTGTCATGAGATAATCATTTCGTGCTTTGAAAGCTTTTACTTTCGTCTCAGTATATTTCAATTGTCTCTAGAGAAATTTGATTGATTTGTTTTGTTTTCTTGTTAATTAAAAAAAGAACATTCGTTTTTGCCCTACTTTTTCCACGCGTTTCTCCATGGATTTCTGTTTTTTCAAGCTTTTTATTTTCGATATTTGCTGTTGAATAATGCGTAGTTTTTGTTCAGCTTGTTTACTTTCGCTTTGATATTGATGATAAGTTTTCATCGTCTAAATAACCGGCAAATCTCTCTCTCGCATGAAATTCATAATCCTTCTTCTCTTACACTCTGTAATTCATTGAGAACTTTGTAGATATCTTCATGACTAGCTAAACCAACTGATTTACACTGAAATGAATTGATTAACATTTGCATGGATTTCAATAATAAAAACAAACAACAACTCTACTTTATTAAACATTCGTCGTGTATCGTCGGTGATTTCATTGAATTTCTCGTACATATATTTGCCGCAAACATCTGACATCGTTGTATGATATTTAACATGTGTGCGAGTATCTTGCACGACGGCATCCCATAGTTTATATACAGACTGAAGTAGCCAAGTGTCTCGTCTACGAAAGAAGAATTATGTTTGATTGATTTTGAAGAGAAACAGAAAAACAAAACAACTTACCGTGCTTTTTGTGCGCGATGTTTTTGTCCGATTTGTTTGTGTAAATTATCGAGATTTTTCGCATAATCAAGTTCAACATCAGCACGACGTTTGAAATACTCTTGAATTTCAGCGAGAATCGACAATTGAGTTTCGGTACGTTGTTCCAAACATTTCAATTGTTCGTTAAGTTGAAAACGAATTTCTAATCGAAATTAAATTCAAAAGAAAAATTGAACTTTCAAAAAAAATATTTTATGTTTTTGTTCGTACGAAGCTGACAACGTTCAGTCTGTTTTCTTAGTAAGGTTAATTGAGAATTCGATGAACGACGAAGACTATTCTTAGTCGATGTTACTCCACAAGTATAGTTCACCATTGTGAGATAGGACAACTATATTCTAATTGTTCGTTCGTGAGTCTGCATGATGATTGAATGAACGAGTAAGTAGAGGACCTTTTTTCTTCTCCTTCTGTGCCTTCTTCGTCGTTTTTTTCTTCTGCTCGACGAGGACGACGACGGGGCCTAGTGTATCACTTTATGTATGTCTGCCCTCCATCAGAGTAATGGCAAACATTTGTTCGTATAGATATGAACGATGAAAGAGGAACAATGTTGTATTCCAATGAGGCAAACGCATTCAACATCAACGCGACGGTCAACACTTATATTCACATTTTTTTTTATTCTTCTCCCTCTCTCTCGTTCTCATTTTTCTTCTTGCGTTCTTTGTCTTGTCGACATCCTATTCATTAGAAATTGGATACCTTCCTACTTATGATTTTTAGTATTTAAACTCATAAAAAAAAAGACGAATGTGATATTTTATATGTTAAGATACCATTAATGCGATGAAAAGTCAGAGTATCTAACGAATAGAATGAAAGGGAAAAAAACAAGTTCCTTTTTCTTTTTTTTTGCTGTTAAATGTTTCTAATGGCGTTCATGCGTGATTGAACAAGTTCTTAATCGAATCTTTCAATAATAGCTCGGGGCGCAATGTCACGTCATTGACTTTCTTGTTTAATATGAACTTTATTCGAGATAGATGAATGTATACTTGTTTTTTTCCCCTTCATCACAGTGACTTTCGAATCGAAATGATCGATAGCCTACCTTTGACAATTTGATCGAACTCGAGAAGAATATGTTTTTCTTTTTTATAACATTTTTCCATTGGTTTATCATCATTGAACGGCGCAGGAGATGATGGTAATGATCCAGTTACAATCAAAGGTGTTGGTGGCAATGGTGGCGTTTGAATCTGTGGAGAATTGGACGGATATGATGAAGATACAATCGAATTGATTACATTCGATTGACCTTTCGAATTGATCATGATATTACTTGATTCAACAGTCGACATTACATCTGAAATAATAATAAATCGATAAAAATGAGAATCATAATCTCAATCATTATGCTCGTTTTTTTTTTCTTATCTCTATTCGACTATCAAACTAAAGAAAATAGACACGATAATATTAATAGATAAATAGAAGAAGATGACACCCTATGGAGAACCATAAAAGAGAGAGAGAAAGAGAGAAAAGGTGGGAATAATTTCGGTATTTCTTCTTTTCTTCATCTAAGAGAAATAATCGACGACTGGTAAATGGTGAAAAAATATATATAAAAAAAAAAAGAAAACACAGCAAGGAAACATGCGTAGCGGCACAGATGAAGACAAAGACCAAAAAGAAAGGAAAAAAAGAAAAAGAAGAGAGAAATTTTCTCTTGATATCTACATTATACAACTAGAATTTCTTGTAAATGAGTATGACTTGAATAAATAACAACAAACATAAGTGGTAATATAACTCGACAATGCGATAATACAACATATATATATATATTTGTCGTTATTTGTTCTCTTTGAGTTTGACTCGTTCTGCACCTATAACGCTAACAATCAAGGACAAACATTTGTTTCAATGATGTCAAAGAACAAGAATTATTAGGGACATTATTTTCTTTTGTGTTCCTCATTGTCTATCATCATCAGTCAAAACTTGAAATAACAGAGAGAGAGACAGAGAGAGAGAGAGAGATGCGACGACGAAAGAAAATTTCACAAAGAAAATAACTTTCATGCAAAAAAAAACAAACGCAATAGAGCACGACTATCAACTATTGATCATTTCCTCGGAAAAATATATTTATCTAAGATGATTACTCTGGTTGTAATCATATGAATTTACAGACACGTTTGTTATTCTCATCAAATTTCATACAGGTACTCGAGAAAAATAAAATCCACGATAGAAGATCGACTGTAGAGAAGAATACAAAAGAGATTGATCATCAGGGAAATCAATCGATTGTGTTCTTTGACAGGAAACTCATTTTTTTTGTTTTTGTTCTTCTTCTCTTCCTCTTCTTCTTTACATTTATCGAAATTGCTGTTCTTCAGTTATTTTCCTACTGTTGTTGATAGTTGATAATTGAACCATCGGAAATAGATATTAACTCGTAATCATTGATCAATAAACGGCAAAGAATAGAAAGAGAAGAAAAGACAGACAATGAATCGAATGATTCGAACCGGACAATGAATTGAGTCATGATTCGTCGAAAAGCTAACCATCATAAATTTTCAGGTCAAAAGATAAAATATGACACGACAACAGATGTTACAAGAGTCAATTGACTGACATCTATCGAGAATATGGAAATTGTATCACGTTGCTATTGTAAAATCACGTACTACAAGAATGTGCGTTGCATTTAGATAAACGAAAAAAGAAAACTATATCGAATTACATTGATTTGGATCGAATATCATCCGTTCCCTATTCTAATTGAAATCAAATGATAATTTTCTGTTTTCATGTGACAGTATATACGAATTCTTTTCTCTTGAGGAAAAAAACGAAAGAAATTGAAAATATTAAAAACAATTAACAATCGTTTACAAGTCGATTTTGACGAATAAATCGAGGCATTCGTTTTTATTGCGAAAAGTGCATGCGAGTATAAATATAACCTCATTCTTGTCATGTCTTTGTTTTTCATCGTGAACTTGTTCTCTTGCTTTCTTTGATAAATCGAGATGTATATATAAATGAAAAATATCAGCGAAAACGTCTAGAACAGACCAAGTAAAATGGTTAGACAGAACCAAACGATTATCTCGGTTGATTTCGATATATCATGCCAAGATTTAGCATATTTAATGCAATTGCATAATCAAGATGGTGTAAAAGAATTAAATGAAACATATGGTGGTTTAGTTGGACTAGAAAAAAAACTTCAGACGAATTTAATCACGGGTTTATCTGGTGATGAGAGAGATATTTTAAATCGACAGAATATATTCGGACGAAATCAACTGATCAAACAAAGTTCAAAGTCATTTTTACGTTTAATGTTCGATGCTCTTAATGATGTCACATTGATTATTCTTATTATTTGTTCATTAATATCATTTGGTCTTACATTTTATCATCCAAATCAACCGATACTTGAGTATCGATCATTGCATCATAGTAAATTTCGTCGAACGATTTTCGAATTCAAATCTATCCGTTTGTTTGTTTGTTTCTTTCTAGAAGAAACCAATGTCGATTGGATCGAAGGTGCAGCTATTATCTTAGCTGTGCTTGTTGTTATATTTGTTACAGCATTTAATGATTGGTCTAAAGAAAAGCAATTTCGTGGTTTACAAAAACAAATCGAAAACGAACAGAAATTTAATCTCATTCGAAATAATCAATGCGAACAAGTTCATTTACGTGATATTGTTGTTGGAGATATTTGTCAAATAAAATACGGCGATTTATTACCAGCCGATGGGCTTGCCATACAATCGAATGATTTAAAAGTCGACGAGTCATCGTTAACAGGCGAATCGGATTTGATTTCGAAGAATATTCAAAAAAATCCATTTCTACTTTCCGGTTGAGTCAAGAGAAGAAGAAACAAGACATTTGTTTGTTTACATTGCAATTTTATTTAGGTACACATGTAATGGAAGGAAGTGGAAAGATGTTGGTTTTAGCTGTCGGTGAACATAGTCAAGTGGGTTTGATCTCGAATTTACTTCGATCACCATTATCAACAAATAGTAGTTTGTAAAGAGAAAAAGAAAATCTTTTGTTTTTTGTTTGTTTTTCGTTTAGAAAATGAAGATAAAAACACGAGTAAAGAACGGTCGATTCTACAAACGAAATTAACTAAATTAGCTATTCAAATCGGTTATGTTGGAATGATAGTTGCCACATTAACTGTCCTCGTTCTTATTATTCGTTTTTCTTGGGAAGAATTTTTCGTTCGTCGACACACATGGCAAAGCAAATACTGGAATCGTTTCATTCGATATATCATCACGGGTATTACCGTTCTTGTTGTCGCTGTACCCGAAGGTTTACCATTAGCCGTGACGATTTCACTTGCCTATGCTGTTAAGAAAATGATGTACGACAAGAATTTAGTTCGTCATTTAGACGCTTGTGAAACCATGGGCAGTGCAACGACAATTTGCTCGGATAAAACCGGAACATTGACGACAAATCGAATGACTGTTGTCGAAATTTCAATCGGTGATAAACATTGGAAGAATATTCATGATAGATCGTGTTTAAAACAATTTCAACTAGCAGATAAAATCAAAGATATTCTCTTCGAAGGCATTGCAGTTAATAGTAGTTACACATCGAAATTAATTCCACCGACGGACAAAGAAATTCATCCGAAACAAATTGGAAATAAAACTGAATGTGCTCTATTGAATTTTCTTGTTGATTTAAATGGAAATTACGAATATCTACGGCGAATTCATACCGAAGAAACATTTCTTCATGTTTACACATTCAATTCAATTCGAAAGTTAATGTCAACAGTCATTCAACGTTCAGATACGATTCGTTTACATATGAAAGGTGCCTCGGAAATTGTCCTACAAAAATGTACGAAAATCGTCAATCCCAATGGCGAAATTACACCATTGACCAAAACCGATCAGAAATATTTGCTAGATAATATCATTGAGCCAATGGCGTGCGAAGGTTTACGAACGATTTGTTTGGCATATAAAGATTTTCAATCGATGCCAGCCGATTGGAACGATGAAACAAATGTTTTCGAAGATTTGATTTGTATTTGCATCTGCGGAATTGAAGATCCCGTTCGGCCAGAAGTTCGACAAGCAATTCAACAATGTAAAGACGCTGGTGTCACGGTTCGAATGATTACCGGTGATAATGTTAATACGGCACGATCGATCGCATTGAAATGCGGAATTATTTCGCCTATCGATCGGTTTCTTGTTTTAGATGGCAAAGAATTTAATCGTCGTATTCGACCGAATCGACATGCTGATGTCGATCAAGATCTTTTCGATAAAATCGCGCCGAATCTACGTGTTCTCGCACGTTCATCACCGCAAGACAAATATCTGCTTGTTAAACATCTCGTCGAATCGAAACAATCGATCATGAGAGAAATCGTTGCAGTGACTGGCGATGGAACAAACGATGGACCGGCTTTGAAAAAGGCAGACATCGGATTTTCGATGGGCATTCAAGGAACCGATGTCGCCAAGGAAGCGTCGGATATTATTTTAGTCGATGATAATTTTACTTCGATTGTTAAAGCGATTATGTGGGGTAGAAATGTTCGAGATTCGATCTCGAAATTTCTTCAATTTCAATTGACAGTCAATATGGTTGCTTTGATCTGTGCATTCGTTGGTTCATGTATTGTCAAAGAAAGTCCATTACGTGCCGTACAAATGTTATGGGTTAATTTAATCATGGATACATTAGCTTCATTAGCTCTTGCAACTGATCTTCCGACCGAAGATTTACTTAAACGAAAACCAATTGGTCGAACATATCCGTTAATTACGTTCCGTATGGGAAAGAATATTTGTTCGCAGGCGATTTATCAATTAACAATAATTCATTTACTTCTATTCTTTGGTCCCGATTTATTCGATATGAAAAACGGGCAGCCCGATGCCGATGGGTACATACCATCGGAACATTTTACTATGATCTTCAATACGTTTGTTCTCATGACCCTATTCAATGAAGTCAACTGTCGAAAAATCCACGGTGAATTAAATGTTTTCCGCCAAATATTTTCCAATCGAATCTTTTGTTCAATCTGGTTGAGTACATTTCTTCTACAAATCGTTCTCGTTCAATACGGCTCACTGATATTCTCGTGTGTACCATTGTCATTCGATCAATGGATGTGGTGTTTTCTGTTCGGTATCGGTACATTACTATGGCACCAGGTTAGATCATCAAATATTCTTTGAATAACTAATGTCGTAATAGCATAAGACGTTTTTTTTTTGATTTCAAAGAAAAAAGATTGTCTCTACACCCTGCGGGTTAATAGAAAAAAGAAGAAGAAGAAGAAATTGAAAGCCGAGTTTTTTCCTGAATTTTTTCTTCGTTTGCTTTTTCATACGTCAGCAATGTTTTTCTTTTTTACGAGAGAATTAATCCGAATTTGTTTTCTATTTGTCTATTCAATTAGATTATCAATCTATTGCCAATACGATATTGTTTTGTTCGATCGAAAGTAAATGTTGATGGAATAGTTAATCAAGCATTTGAACATTCCAATGAATCAAGTCTAATCCAATCACCAGTTATGCAAGATTTAAATATAAATGATGGGGAAGTGCGAAATATGAAAATTCTTTGGCTTAGAAATATCAGACGTATTCAAGTGCAGGTAAATAACGAGCTTTTTACGTGATTGAATTGAAGGAAATCGATGAGTTTTCTATTGTCATGCAGACATCCTTGGGAAATTCGAATAAAGATGAATTTTCTTTCTTTCTTCCTTTTTAGCTTCGCGTTATCCGTGCTTTTCAGGGATCTATGGACATTGGAACGACAAAATCGATGAATCGACATGAAAATGCAATTAATTTCTCAATCATTTAACTTAATGCTTTGTTTTCGGGCTTCTTTTATTTTTACATATTTTTATTGTTTATAACTGTCATTTTTTTTCAAAGTTCAGATAAAAGAAAGAACAGAGAAATAGTGCAAAAAAACAAAAAAAAAGGAAAAACACATAGCTTTTCTAATGACATTTTTTTGTCACTTCAAACTGTCGACAGGTATAATGAATTCTGTTCGACGCATTTTTATTTCAATGTAAAAAGTTAGAATAGAACGCAGAAAACCAATACGCAAAAGGAAGAACGAACAAATTCTAACAATGAATAACTATTACTTGTCATCAACTGATATGAATAATACTTGAAACTCATCTTGACAACTCGGATGTCGTCTTAAGTTTTTTTTTTCTCTCTCTCTCTCTCTCTTCCTCTCTTATTCTAAGTTGATAGCACTCCTGTTGCTACCAAGTAATTTCCTTTATATGGCTAACAAGAGATCAACAACAACAACAATGTCATTCAAAAAGAAATACAACAACAGAGTGCCAGTAAAGAAAAAGGATAGAGGCACCTTACAACAAAATAATAATAGCAACTATCAATCAATATAAATAGAATACAATAGATTCAACTGTTATTCAACGTAATTGGTAATATGATGATATGAAGCGGATGATGCTAGAGATATTTTTCGCTCGTTTTCTTTTTGTCGGTAATTACCTAAACTACTGGACGAGCAAAAATTAGCTGTAGAAAAGTCGAAGCAGAAGAAGATAAAGAAAGAAACGTAGAAGAAGGAGAAGAAGAAGAAGAAGAAGAAGAAAAAATTCACTTGGTTTTCTCTGCTTCTTCTCTTTTTTATGTTGTTAATTCTTGCTGCATATTATTACTCGTCGACTTACCTTTTAACGAATGACAAACCTTAAAGCCGAAAGTCTTTTTTTTATTAGAAAATGAACTAGATATTTTCTCTCATTTCTACTTCGTCATTTGACTCGAGTCATTTTCTTCTTTTTTTCCTCTTTTTATAATTAGGTATTTTTCTTCGTCGTGTTTTCATATTCAAATCATTTCATTTCGTTTTTAGATCATATATATATATGCTATATATAAATACTTGTTTATTGAGTTATTCTGAATGAATATTTTGGCTTATTTTCTCTTCGAATAAAAGACCTCCTTCTGTTGCACGATACAACTTAGTCGAGAAACATAACAATAGTAACAAAAACAGCAGGCCAACTTAAGTATTTCGAACTGGTGTGTGTTTTTTTTCATTTGTATGTAAACGTGCAGACGAAATAACAGGAAAAAAAACGAACAAGAAAGAAAATCTCTGTAACTGTTGCTGTTTGAATCTGTTCTATTGAATATATTCTTGTGTGTATGTGTGTGCAACAGTTAGTGAAAGCATCCTTTACTTCTATACACGCATCTATACAAGAGAGAAACAACAACAACAACAACAGCATCGACGACACGACAATATTAAAAAAGAAAAGAGAAGAAAAAGACGAAGAAGAAAGAGAAAAAGGAAAGGGAGAAGAAAGCGAAGAAGAAGAAGAAGACGACGAAGAAGAAAAGCAGTAGTTGTGGTAGTGACATAACGATCATCATCGTCATCATCGTTCTTATACTATCACCTCAATAATTTAATATGAACAAATCGAATCATATCGATGCGTCACAAACGTCACCTGCCAAACACGAAAATTCACCGATGACAACCGTGAATATTCTGAGTCGTCTTCGTCTGGCTACTGAACAAGTCCGAACAGTTCAATCAACATTAGATAAAGATGGTAAATGATTATTATAAACGTTTGTCGCTCGTTGTTTTGCTCGTTCTATTTATTAATTAAACGAAAGACCTCGAATTACGAACAAAGAGAAAAAGAAAACTTATCTTTTTAATTCATCTATTCCACGAACAATACCAACAATAGATAAATTCGTTTTGTTTTGTTTTTTTTTCAATGATTTTCTTTGAATTTGCTATCAGTTTCTTTCTAGGTCTCGCCGACCAAGTGGAAATGCTAAGTAAAGTTGGCAAAGAACTCGATGGTATGTGAATAGAGAATTTCTTCTTCATGTTTTTTTCTTGAATTACAATTGAAAAAAAAAAGAACAAAGTCTCGTCTAACTCAAATTGAATCGATGGTTTCAAGTTTTTTTTCCTTTCTTTTCTCTTCTTTATTTTCCTTAATCAATGATTAAACCTTTCATTCAATGCAAACACATTTCATATTCTCATCAACATCTTGTTCTTCGACAAAAATAACAAACGTACTCATATTATTTGATCTTTCTTTTGTTATTTAAACAACAATTGCTTGTCTTTGAAGCATCGAGATTAGATATTTACTTTTTTTTGCTCTCAAGGAATTCTTTATAATCTCGTCGAAATTCTCTCCGATGACACACGACAAAGCGAAATCAATATAACATCCAATGATGGACAAATAAGTAAATGGTTAGAACAAACATTCTCTTCCAAACAACAACGTCCGACAACTGCTGCTGCACGATTTGAATCGATTAAAGCGATTATTCAAGCATCATCGTTTGTCAATGCACTCCAAAGACAAATACGACAAAATGCTAAAGAACGTCTCTCAACTATGTTGGATTTACCTGTTGATATGCATAAATTAAATTCCTGGTCATTCAATACCATGGAATATGAAGAACCGATTCATTGCACAATGTTATTGATATTTGATGCACATGATTTCATCTCACGATATCATATCGATATTGATATATTGAAAAATTTGAGTCGAGCAATAACAGAAGGCTATCAGAGTGAGTTGAACAACGATAATATCGTTGAGTTGTTTTTTTATTGGTTTTGTGATTAGAATTTAAAACACCTTATCATAATGAATTTCATGGCGCTGATGTACTCCAAACAACTCATTATATACTACTGAAAAGTAATCTAATGAATGTATTTACCCAACTTGAAATTGCTGCATTAGTAAGATAAATCCTTTTTTGTTTTTGTTTTTTCTCTCTTGAAAACGAGTTTGTTTTTAGTTATTTGCGGCTGTTATTCATGATTATGAACATCCAGGATTTAATAATAGTTATTTAATAAAAATTAAAAGTGATCTTGCATTAATTTACAATGATTTCAGTGTTTTAGGTAATTAACGAAAGAAATTTTCTCATTTTCGTACGTTTTTTTTTTCTCTTTCTTTGCAAAACATATCGATGTAAACAAGACAAATAATTTCATCCGCACGGCATGAGAGAAAAGAAAAGAAATTAGTATTTTCAATCATTTCATTTTTTGTTTACTAAAACTCTTGACATTTAAATCATGAGATGTGTATCGATTGACTCGAATTTGTTATTTTCACTGACAATTCTATTGCATCTTGTTTGTTAATCGATAAACTTGAATTCAAATAGAAAATAAGAGTTGAGAATATGAATGTAATAATCTTTTGCTGTTTTCTGTTCTATTCATTAAAGTTATTAAGGAAGAAGAAGAAAATATGAGAGAATGCGCCAAGTTATTCTCTAAAGCCATCGTGCCGATTTGCCCTGCATGTCAACATACATGCTGACGTGCAATAGACTTCATTAGTGTTTCGTTGGTGACATCTTTATCATTATATCAATGTTTTCATTGATACCGTAAATCCTTCACTTGACTTTACCATTGAATCCGTAGAAGAAAGAACATCTAATGAAATAAACAAACTTACAATGCCTCAATTAAATCGAGATATAAATCGGGATTGTTTTATTCCCGAAGATTGTTGATTTTTTTTGTTAAAGTTGATTTCGCACGTTTTCTTTTTGCTTTTCCAATTAGAAAATCATCATGCCAGTTCAATATTTAAACTTCTACGTGACAAACGTTATAATATTTGGTCAAATATGAATACAAATGAATATCGAACATTTCGTTCATTAGTTATTTCACTTGTACTCGCAACTGATATGGCTAATCATGCATCATTAATTGAACGTATGTCAACATACTTTTTCTTCCGAGAAACCAATGCAACAACGTCAGCAGCCGATTCAAAAACGTTACTGCAAACAATATTACATGCAGCTGACATATCGAATGCAACGAAACCGTGGCCGATTTATGTTCAATCAGCCGAAAAAATTATGGAGGAATTTTTCGTTCAAGGTGATCTCGAAAAGATCAACTATGAAGATGATAAACCTACATTCGATAGAGAAACAACAGATATTACACAATTACAAATCGGATTTATTACTCATATTGTTCATCCGACAGTAATACAACTAGGTTTTTTTTGTTTGAAATTGAAATTTTTTTTTCTTATTCCTTTTTAGTTTGATGTTTTATCGAAAGTCGTTCAAATCGATTCGCTTGATCATGATCATAAACGAGACTCGTTATCATCTTCATCAACAAATCATTCTTTCCCATGGCAACATGATCTACAATTGAATTTAGAAACATGGAAGCAAGTCGCAGCTAATGGTGATGCTTCACAAATCATTCTTAGTAACAAACCATTAAAATTAAATTTAGATTATTTACAAGGATTTGTTGATAAAGCGAAAGCATGTTTAAAGAAACGTTCACAACATGAACTTTTGCTTAATCATACGCCTTCCTCATGAACAACTTGTTGTTTACAATATTTTTCTTTCTTCTTCTTCTTCTTTTTTTCTTTTCTAGTCATTCATCTTCTTTCTCTCCTACCTCTGTGTTTTATTATAAAATATTATATTTTTTTTCTAACTAACAAAAAAGAAAAATATCTATTTTTTTTTGGAAATGCACATATGAGAATGTTGGCTATGAAATGATTAACTGTAAACTAATGAGTTTTTGTTTTCTACCGAAAAAAATAATTAAAAAATTAGTTTTATTTTTCTTTCTGAGAGAAAAAAAAACTAGAATCTCAATTTTACTTTTGCAAGTTTCATTTCAACAGTTACATTTGATAGTATGACTTTGAAAGCATTTAAATCAGCTTGTATTTTTCTCATAACTGCTTTTGGTTACATTCAAATGGTAAGTTGATCTTTGATGAAATGCGAAAACATTGATCGAATCGATCGACATTTAGACAAATACAGGTGAGACATGTGGTTATTTTCGTCAAGGCGATACAGAATTGTATATGAAATGGTAGGGAAATTGTTAGAGAATTATCGGAGAACTAAATACTTCTATTAGGTGTCCGGATATTTGTTGTCCATATGCGACAGAAAAACGACGAGAAAACACGACTTGCTGTGTTAGTAGTGCGATTTACTCGGTAATAACACCACCTTTTACATTCCTCGGCTACAGTTGGTGGACACTGTAAGAAACTGAAAAAGAAATATAGTTTTTTGTTTATTTGTAATTTTAGCTTTGTTTGTGCCATCTGCACTTGCATTTCAATTAGCATATTTATTCATTACGTGAAACGTTTACATATATTTAAAAATTCACAATTTTTTAGTTAGTTATTTTTCAAAAAGCACATTCCGTTCTTGAGAAAAAAAACTCATTTGTCTTTTTCTCGTTACCCTAGATTCAAGCATTGAACCATCAGCAGCATTTACAATTTCAAAAAGTACATTAAATCTTCGCCTGAGTGAAACGCCGGCTCAAGTCGAACTTAGTCCGCCAAGTTACACGCATTCAGTTTGTCCATCGCCACCTCCTTATGCATCAGTCAAAACAATTGAATAAGAGACATTTTTTTCCATATATTGTATATGCACAAAAACAAAAAAAACCAAGCATTCAAAAGACAGACAGAACGAGAAAACGATTATTGCAATCGACAAAATGATAATGAAAAAAAAAAAGAGAGAAAGTTTTGTTTTTTGAAAGAAAAAAAGAGAGAGAGAAAGTGTGTGTAAGTGTATGTGAATGTATGTGTGTGTATGTGTACGTATGGGTAATATAATGAAATGCAATAATAAACAAAAAGAGAGAGAGAGAGAGAGAAAAAAGAGAATGAAATGGTTATCAGTTCAATGAGATTCGAATCGGTGACTGTATAGTAAAATAGTTTATGAATGAATTGGCGATGATGTTTCTTCGTCATCGTCGGATTGCATCGATGGTGAACAGCTCAATGGTTGTTCATCATGTTGAATGGTTTCATCTTCATCGGCGTTTGTTTGTTGCAACGATGAATTAGTTGTTGATGTTGTCGTATGTGTCGATGAGACCGATGATGATCGACGTTGATTTATCATTGAATTCGTTCCTTGTAAAGCATTGGGATTTGTTGGTAATAAACGTTGAAATAAATCGAGTGTATGTTGTTGATGAAATGCAGCTGCGACGGCTGCTGCTGCAGCATTGCTCATTAATTGAGTCGGATTCGATGATGATGATGTTGACGATTGAATTGGATAATCATTTAACGATGTATCATCATCACCTGAGAGGTCTTCCAATGGTAGACCACGTTCATGTTTAGTTAAATGTCGTTCGAGATTTGTTTGTTGAGCAAAACGACGATCACATAGATGACATGGAAATTTCTTTTCTCGATTATGAATATTTCGAATATGACGTTGAAGATTCGACGAAATCGAAAATGATCGTTCGCAATATTTGCAACGATACGGCTAAAACGACACAAAACAAACAATGAAAATCATTTATTTTTGCTCGAAAAATTTTACCTGTTCGCCCGTATGCGTTCGTAAATGTCGTGTTAAATTGGCCGAACGTGGAAACACTTTGCCACAATATGAACACGTATATTTATCTTTATTATTCAGACGAGTATTTAAATATTGTAGTTTATTTGCTGTTTGTTGATGTTGCCAACTTTCGAATGGATTCGTTGGAGTTGAATTCGTATTATTCGTACTTGTGGATGATGTCGGTTGCGGATAGGAAAGAGCTGTTGATTGTTGATGATAGAATGAATTCAAATGTTTAAGCATATCGAATTTGAAATTCGTTTTCGGATTTTTAACATGATTCAATAATGAATCGACGTTGTATTTTGATGATTTCGGTTGATTGGAATCGATCGATGGTGATTTCATATCACGTTCAGGTGATGATGATTTGGATGTCATTGGTGATTGATCGAAACGAGATTTTTTCACACTTAAATCAAGCGGTGTATCATCGTTATGGAAACGTTTGTTGGGTAAATCTTGTTTGGGACTGTTGGATTTTGGTGTTGATGAACTTGTTTTATCTTCAATGGAGTTAACAGGCGAAAGATCAGCAGAATTAGTTACCGATGAAGGAAATGTTTGAGAGAAGAATGGAGATAATGAACTAGTGAGAAATGGATTCATCGTTGCTAAACGTGGTAAATAAGGAAGAAGTGAATAGGGAAAATTGGAGTTCCACAACCAATTGTTCATTTGTTCTTTATTTAAAGACATATTGGGAAGAGAAGAAGGTTGATTTGATGTCGGTGTAGTTGCCGTGGCTGTTGATGAAATGGATAAAGGTGATTTCGACGAAGAATGATTAAATGAACTGATATCTCCGCAAAAACGTCTACGATTGAAAAAGCCAAAACCGATAGATATTCGAAATTTGAATCATCATTCTTACCGATGTTTATTTAGTGCAGCACTGTTCGAAAATGTTTGCCCACAAAATCTACATTTAACTTGTGTTCGACAATCGGCGTGCATTCGTTTATGACGGCAAAGATTCGAAAATTGAGTATAAGATTTGAAACAAACTTCACACTGAAATGGTTTTATCGATGAATGTATATGCATATGTTGTTTTAAACCACTTGTTGTTGCAAAAGATTTTCCACATTCTCGACAAGGATGATGATTATTAATTGAATTGTTGTTTTGATTGGAATTTTCTAGTTCAGAATCGGAATTTGAATAATGAATACTTGGTGTATTATCGTTGTATGATGGTGAAACCTGAATAGAAAATAAGGTAAACGAATTTTTATGATGAACTTCGATCATAATTAAAAAGAATAGATCAATGAAACGGATTGCTAGATGTTTACTTGTCTCCGATCTTCTTTTGTGCGTATGAATATATGTATGTGTGTGTGTGTGTGTGTGCGTTATCGTCGGTGCTACTTGTCAAATTCAATCATCGAAGTTAGAACGGATGTGATAAAGACGATGCCGATGCCGATAGTCAACAATCAGCTCAGCTCAACTCACTCATTCAATAAGAATAACATGAAAAGAATCTAAAATTAACTGAACAATCGCGTTCTCTCTCTCTCTCTTTTCTTATATATATATATGTATATATATGTGATTCCATCACGGAGGGACGGCGTCCCGTGTGTAATTATGTTTTCTCGTCCGTGTATACTGTATACAGGTGAGACGCGAATGAACATCAGGCGATATCGGCAACAAACAAAACAGATTCTTTATTAGTTTTCTCTTGATACATATTGCTCATTGTCACACACTCGTACGCACATACTTGCAAATTTTTTGACAAGACACTCGAAATCTGATGATAATATGTGTATGTGTGTGTATATATAAAATAAAATGACAAAAAAAACTTATGTAGGCGATAATCGGAGAAGGTAAAGGTGTGAAAGGCGGTCAGTTAACTATTGTCGATCAACTCTTCTTCTTCTTCATCTTCATTTTGTCTTCATTCACACCTCATTTTCAGAACTGAGTAATTATCACTGAGTTTGTATGCGCGCATGTCTGAAAACATGATGAGTCAAGTAGGACCACCCGCGTGAGTGAACACATATTTGTGTTAATCCGCCTTCTTATTCAATAAGAAATCACTAACAACTACATTCTTCATTTTCTCATGATACAAATTATACAATGATTCCATCGCATTTCGCCGTACGTATATCCTACAGGCGATATTCTATTGTTCAATGTGTTCATTGAAAAGGTTGTCCAATATCAAACAAATGATATGTGATGCGATGGACAATTTAGATTTTCTCTCTCTTTTTCATTTGCGCCAGAAAGCAGACTCTTTCGTCTTCGTTTTTTTCTCTCTGAACATCGGATATTTTTTCAAATGATGATAATGCAAATATAGATTGACTCGATGCGGCACTGTTCAAAAGCGTGTCTATATGTATATGTACACACCTCTGCCGTAAGGGTCAATGACCTGACTCGTCCGAGAATATCAAAAAAAAAACGAAAAACGACAACGAGAAATATGTCGAATCATCAAAGTCAACATATTGGTAGTTAGGATGATATTCGACACTCGAAATGGTGATGCTTGGTCACTCGATCAAAATGTAATAAACTCTTGTGCTACACCTTTTTTTTTCAACGATGTATTGTTCCAATCGATCAATCACTTTTCTTTCGTTTTTTTTACTACTCGATTATATACACACGACACTCATTTTTCATTCGGTTCGAATCGATGAGCAGGAGGAGCACTTGTCATCGCACGGTACTATGCAGACGATTAATCGAAGAATTTCTTTCTTTCTTTTTTTCGAGTAATAACAATCATACTAACATACACGCATGAGATGAAAAACGGGAACTCTCTCATTCATATTTGATCACCATTAGTGTCAACTTTTTCAATACATCGGGATGTCAATAAGAAGAAATAAAGAAAAAAAGAAAAAAGAAGGACGGAACACGAACACATATCAGACTTGCTGTCCAATTGAAAATATATATATATTCCATACCTGCATTGTGTATGTTTACATATATATATATTTATTAATCCATCTGTCAAAGAAAGATAACCATCTCTGTTCAAATCACTTTGTTCAAATGAAATACAAAGCAAAAAAAGAGACACTCTTTCTTCTCTTCTATGTGTATATAGACGATTTTTTTTTCTCTAATTCACTCTTATTCCTATTGGTTCTATTGGTAAATCCGCTGATAATTGTCTCGTGTTCTGCTATCGACAAGACAAGCTTTTAAAAGATTTTTCTTCGTATATGTCCACCCCTTCTTCATCAAACATGCAAACGGGTTTTTCTTCTTTTTCTCTATTTTAATGATGAAAAGTTCTTCTCATTCGTTTCATCGTCTTTCTATTTTCTTTCTTTTTTTTCTAAAAGACGCTTACTTTATTTGCATTCCAAATTGTGTGTGTATCAGCAGTCTCTTGATCTTTAGTCACTTCGTCTTGTTGTTGATCATGAGGATAAATACTAGAAAAAATAAAAAAAATTGAATCATCTTATTGATCTATGTCGTTTAATTAAAACCAAATGAAAAAAAACATGCGCAAAAAGAAAACGAATGTGTAAATGGGATAAGAAATCGAAAATGTCGTTCGTCCAATGATATGATTCTCGAAATGAAACGACGCGTTTGCTTTTTCTTCTCTCTTCGTCTTCTTTTTCAATCTATTTTAGTTTCAAAACGTAAAACAGATGTTGCTACTGGTTTTCTTTTCGCATTTAAGAAAGGAAGAGAGAGAGAGAAAGGAGAAGAAGAAGACGACAACGACGGACTTTGATGTGTCAAAAATGTGTCTCATTCCATATGTTTTTTAAAATAAAATCAAAAGAAGGACAAACACGCTATGAACTAGACCAGTAAATTATCGAATACGACAGTAACGATCTACGCATCATAGACTATAAACTCTTATCATATCTCTCGATGAACTTCAGATTATTAAACGAAAAGGCATAAATCTTTTTAACGTATAGGTAGTCATGTTTATCGAACTAGTTCTCATCCACGTACTCATACACACATCGAATATATATATACGCACACACAGCTCATTAGTATTGAACTATTCGGGCCGGAGTTTTTCAAAGCAAAGATATCAACATGTCAGCATATGTGCTCACATAAGTGAACGACAGATAATGATAAAGTGTGTTTGGTGTCTCTCGCTCTCTCTCTCTTTGTTTTTCTCGATGTATGTTTGTCGATCAATTTGTCTCAATCGGGTGCGCATATAAACTAAAAAGAGAAATAAAATTCGACGACACCTGTTCTTCTCACCATCAACATCATCATCATCATCATCCATATATATATCGATGATAATTGATTATAGGAGTGAAGTCATCAAACAACTAGCGAACATACGTTTTATCATTAGTCATATTGAAATGCGCGTGTGTGATGAATGATCTCGATTTGAAAATTTACCTGTTACAAGAATCTTCATCAAGTTCGTCGTCAGTAGCTAAATCCTCGTTATGATTTTCTTCTTCTTCGTCGTCGTCGTCGTCGTCGTCGACTTCTTCGTCTTCTTCTTGATGATGAGTTTTTATCGGTGAACTTGTTCTTCGATCTGACTTTTTCGAATAATTAAGAAACGAATCAGTTGAGAATAAATGATGATTGAACGGTGTTGTTTTCTTATTTGTATTTGAATTGAAATCTACTAGTACAAGAAAAACAAAGATGAGTACTGATTGATAAGAAAAAACGAAATATATTCTTATCGAGAAGTCAAGCATTCAGTGAATATTGATAGCATGACCCGAATGTCAAGTGCATGTGCATATGTATACATGTATGTGTGGTGAGAGAGTGTGTCAGAAGAGAGAAAAATATTTTTGTTCTTCATCGAAAAAAAAAATGATACCTGGTCGAATTGTTTCAACGACAATGCGAGTGTTCATTGCGCATAGAGCTCACATTCGACGAAATTTGTCGATAAGATTTAATGTTTCTTGTCTAGAATAAAAATATATATATAGAGAGAGAGAGGAAAAAACAGAAAGAAAATTCTTTTCTTGAAACGTCCTAGCCAATCAAAATGCAACGATGTTCTGTAAGTGTCTCTCTTGCTCATCCTTCCGTCGAATGCTATTCGTTAAAATCATTAAAAATTTTTCTCGTTCTTTTTCTTCGTCTCTTTTCTCTCTGCTTCATCGTATATGTCTGTCTATCTGTAAGTCGACTTACTCTCTCGTTTTTTCTTCTTCTTTGGTTGCTAAGAATAAAAATAATATTTATAAGGAAAGAAGAAGAAGAAGAAGAAGAA
>ERZ778027.1002-NODE-1002-length-54234-cov-11.289503_pt1 | contig 54234 bp, 61 predicted proteins | sample MGYA00375757_ERZ778027 | MGnify/ENA primary metagenome ERZ778027 (study PRJEB29350, sample SAMN05389817) | bioreactor metagenome | isolation source: Ammonium sulfate bioreactor | place: South Africa: University of Cape Town | collected 2014-02-18 ...
TTTCAAAAGTTCAATACATGAAAATAACTAATTTTTATAAATATTTGATACATTGCTCAATTTTTCGTCGATATCACGAATAAAAAAACGAAACAGAAAAAGTCTATCGATATCTTGTGTTCGTAAACATTCATTTAACAATTGATAGACGAATGTGTGCCGAGTATACCACCATAATGCTTTATCAGGTGAATAATTTTGGTCAAATTCATCAATGGTTTCATCGTCTTCGTTATATGGAGGAGTCGTTTGGAATAAATGAACGAGTTTTTCTTTATCTGATTCGACAGTTTTCATTCGTAGAAGAACATTAATAAGTAAAAGATAGTGAATAAATTCACCGTTGAGACCCATTGTTGATTGTTGTATATCATCAGTAGCAGAAAAGAAACTGATAGCGATCGGTTCGTTTAATTTACCGTAGCTTTTCTGTTCTAATTTAATACGTGAAACTAAATCATCGAGTTGAACTGTAACGGCTTTTACCTGAAATAAAACGAAAATCATTATTAATGAAAATAAAATAATATACTTTCGAATAGTTTTGTGCCCATTGTTCATTTCGTTTCTTATCCATACAGTAGACATAGATCGATACTATTTGCGAATTATCATGAATACGAGGTACAACTGATCGACCTAATCGACCATTGACAATGAGAACTAAACGTATGTGAGATGAAACAGTTTGAATATATTCTTGAAATTGATGTTCATCATCGAATGTTTTCAGATGATTTATAATCGAACGAAGTTGATTTTGTGCTTGTCGATTATCATTGCTGCTATTCGCAGATGCATCGAGCCACAAAATCGAATAGGTAATGTCTGCAGTTTTTTCATCATTCTTGCTCGTCATAGTTCTTTCGATATGAATTCGCAAATTCACGACGTCCCTCTACAAATATTATTTTTTGTATGGCTACTGTTTTGTCTGAATTGTTAGTTTAACATCAAATGGCTCCTTTTTTATTCGGGGAAAAATACTGTTGACATTAGATTACTTTCAAAGCATTATTATAATAAGTCCAATCTTTATTTATAACGTTTCTGACCTAATTATATGACATACATCTATATAAAAGAAATAACCTGTGACGAAGAAAACATGAAACCATGAGGTTATCACAATGTAAGGAGCCTGCTCCGAATGTACTCATAACAACACGAAATAGGGACACACTCCAACGATTGGTAAAAACTAACGAAAACAAAGAGAAAAGATTATACGATTTATCAAGGTAGATAGAACAAAAAGAGTCGGAGTGTATTTATCTTCACGGTGTTTCTCTTGTATATCTTTCATTCGTCGACATCGCATTTCACTGGTATATTTTTGTCTTTCAAGATATTAGAAAATGGTGGAACGAAAAGTCTTTGATTTTTACAAACGTATTCCTGGTGTTGGTTTTATATATGGCGCTGTCCGTGGTATTGTTTACGCTGCAGAAGGCAATGAAGAAGAGGCCAAATATTCGTGGGAAATGAATCTAGCAGATTTTAATCCATTACGAATGACAAGAAACTTTGCAAATGGTATTCGCAATATCGTCAATGATCTGGATGAAGGTATTTGGATAGGTAAACGAGGTTACTATTATCTCGAAAGGCAGCGATTCGGACGAATATCGACGATACTGTAGTCGATTTTCATGGACAAAAATACCCAAAACAGTACGAACGAGTACTTCAACGTTGAAAGATTATGCAAGATCTTTCGAAGGTACAAACTATTATCTTCTTTTCATTGATGGTAATAATTGTCAAACTTTCGCCATGCGTATGTTGGCTAAAGCTGCCGATATACCACTTACCGAAGCGCAAGGTTGTATTTTGTTGATAATGCCAAATCTGCTCTTTCAATTGATGCAATTTAAATGAAAAAAGGCGAGCTGATTGGTATTTTCATCCCTGTGTTTATCAAAATAAACTGAACCGAAGCCTTTTAATATCCGTTACTATGAATACAAGTACCGCTCACACAAGGAATTCGCAGACACTTTTCTGAAAGAAATCTAGTATAGTTAGTTATCACGGAAAGCTAATTTACTAAAGATTTTGATATCGATAAAGTGGACCGTAGAAAGACGATGAATAAAGACATGTTCTTGTTGATAATTGCTTGTCAAAATTTAACAAAACCAGAAGATCAATACCACGATGGCATCGAATATCATGTGGATTGGATGTTTGTGTTTGCATTTGAGAGAATTAAGTATAGTATGATAAAGTTTTTGTGAAATTTGAAATTTTTCACATAAACATGTTTCACTGTCTGTATGTTGATAAAATCGAAGGAAGAGAGTCATTTTAAGTGCATTCGGTGTTTTTTACGTGGGAACAGAAATAATTTTGAAGAGATTAGCGTTTTTCGATAACTATGCATTCATTGTTATGCTGAATGTCTTTTTCTCTAGGGATCATAGGTGTAATTCACTGACATGATGTTATTCTGATGGATCTGAGAGTGTTTAAATTCGCATAATTGCTTTATGATTGCAATCGAACAATTGATAGAAACATATAAATAGAAGGAGAAAACGGTTATGATCGAAGAAGAATGAATATCGATATCGCGATGAGTTTACCAAAGCACGTTATGCGCTTTTAGCGCAGATATCGATTGAGGACAACAGAGATTATTGTGTTCAAGATGAATTGAAGACACCTGTATTCGATCAAGTTCGTGTCGCATTACGTAGCCCTAATGCTGTTACAATATCTTGGAGAAGTCATGGAATGTTCAAGTTACCTGAGTCTATCAAATAGTGAAATTGAGATGTTTATTGGAAAATTCAATTCTCATATTCTAATCTTATTTATGCTTAGAAGAAAATTAGAATTTATTTGCTTAATCTTTATTTTTCTTGTTTAAATTTATTTGAAAGGATTCGATAGAAAAATGTTTAAAAAAAGCGCACGTGTTAATACGATTAATGGATTTTGGTTGAATATTTCTTCAACAAATAATACATTCTTTTTTTCTACGCTCGAAGTGTTCTGGACAAAATATATATTTTCCACCAGTACCATTCGGCGCTTCCATGGCATGTGCTAAACATAATAAAAGACCACATGGGAATCCGACATTCGCTCCATAATAGCATTTATCAACAGCTTGCGCACCACAAATAAAGCAACCATTTCTATTTGGAATAACACCGATGTTGTGTGATCCTCCTTGTAAAACCATTGAAGGTGGGATCGGTTGATTAGCTGGTGTTAATGTATAGAGAATTGATTGACCACTTGGATCTAATAAACAAATTTGTTTTGGATGAGAAGATGGATTGTATGAAACTGTTAAAAATTGAACTTGATTTTGATTATCAATAGATAGTTTATTATCTGTATCCGACATTTATTGTTTTCAATTGAAAGATTTATTTTATATGAAATATTTCTTTAGAGGATTTAAGAGACTTTTATAGTGCGATATTCTATTGTAATTGCATAACAGATTTTATTTGCTCATATTTTTTTGCTTTTATCAACTTTATTCTTTGGATTTATTCAGAAGTCACGAAGAAGAGAACATAAGATAAGATATGTTACATACAAGGAAGCGTAAATATCATGAAATAGAAAAAGATTAAATAATTTCCTTTTTTAGAAGAAAGGGTTATATCGCGAAAATTCGTACTGAGAAAATTCATAAATGTTTGTCTCTATCTGTCTGTCCAAACCAATCAGAATTCAGCATTACAAAACGTGATATGTCGAAGGGGTAAAAGAGATAAAAAAGTTTCTCAAATGTAATTGCGATCTAGCAATTTGCACTCTAAAAGAAGTTTTTTTTTCAAAACTTAAAAAGGTTTTTCGCCTGGATACACGGGAAGATCTTTTAAGGTTCCGTACGAAACACTTTCCACAAATATCTGAACTGGTTTCGCATACACAGTTTCGTACAGAACCTCTCAGAACCGAAATACTGAAATGGTTCCGTACAAAACCATCTTAAAAGCGTGCAAAACTACAGAAAAGGTCTTTAAAATACCTTTTTTTAAAAGAAATTAAAGATAATATGCCAAATGTCAAAGCCAATTTCTTTCCTTTTGAATCTGAACTAAAGAAAAAGCTCGAAAAAATTTGGAATGCTAAAAATCCATCACAGTCGAATATCATCGATAATCCTTTTTTTAGAATTCAAGTCAGAAATAACTAAACCATTTCAATTATTTATTTTTAATATTTTTATTTTTATTAAATTAGAGATTTTCGTGATGAAATAGTCAAAAAATTTTCTATATACACAGAAAATTCTCCTGAAGTACAAAATCGACGTAAATAAATTATTATCTTGAAAAATAAATGTTTTTTCTTTCCCTCAGAATGTTTATTAAAATTTTTTTTTTCTGTTAAAATAATATTATTAAATAGATAAATTCAAAATTAAATAAAAAGAATTGTTTTTATGATCGATATTTTCTGTTTTTTATTGATTATTGATAGTTAGATTGTAATCTTTATCATAATAATATTAGGAAAAAATATGTTTTTTAATAGATAATATATCCACTATGTTGTTTTTGGTCGATCAATATTAAAAGAAAATACTCTTCAAGATTTAATATTAATATTAAATAAACATCGATTCAGAATGATGTTCTACATATTTATTTTTGTTTGTAAATATAAAGTCTAAGCAAAAGAAAATAAATATAGTATTTTATACGCCAAAAATAGAATTACTTACAGTAACGATGCAAACAGCATTAGATAAAATATACCTGAAATTGAGTGATTGAATTAGGAATGTTTCAATACCAATACAATCTTAATCACTCAATTTCAAATGAATTAATGTTAAATGAAAAAACTTAAACTTAATTTTAAACGTTAAGTTTTTTTTTTATCAATATTTGCTTTTTTTACTTAATTAAATTAAATTTAAAAAAAACCGTCCGCCCCAGTTCTGTATATAAAACATGTATCAGAGTCTAAATAGATAGTTTTTTTTCTTATTAATATCGATATCGATTTAAATAATCAGACTGCATCGACGATTTTTCATTATAATCTTCTGATCATCATATTAATGGTTTAATGAATAAATAGTTAAACGATCTTCTTTAGATAATAAAATATTATATTAAAATCAGATACTAAACTCTGATAGATTTTGACTTTAAAAAATAATCATATATATATTGTAGCATCAGTAAAAATTCTTTGATTAAGGAAAGAAGATATTCTTAAAAGTCTTGTTCAAACTATCAAAAACTGTTAATAGTAGAGGGAAAATTAAAGCCAATAAACTGTCTTTAAATGTGACAATTGTTCACAGAATTCATTAAGAAATTCGAAGTTGATCATCAATCAATTCTATTATTGTTTCTATAATATCAAAGGTTAAAATGCAGCTTGGGAACCTCCAGCACCTGCTTAGTACCTGCTAAAAAAATTAGGTACGAGGATCCTACATTTACTAATATCTATATGGTAGACTTGATTATTTTGGTAACTTATTCTTTCTATTAGCGTTTCATTAGGTGATTTTATTTCTCATGAAACAAGAAAAAAAAATGAAATCATCAATATTTAAAACATTATAATTGATTAATATGATTTCAAGTAATCAGCAACTACTTCACCAAGTTTATTGTCACCTTTTAAATTGGGATGTAATGGATTAGATTCAGTTAAACTAGTACAATATGGATCAGCTGAATACATTTCATGACCAGCAAATGATGTTGTGACATTTTCAATAAATCCAATATTTGCTTCTGCTGCAGCAGCCTTAACCATATTTGAGTATACTTGCATCACTTGATGAGCCTGATCTTCATTGGGAATCTTATTTCCAACACTGATGAGATCAACATAAGGTATGCCGAATATTTTGGTTCCTGGACGAACAGCATTTTGAATGATTTTATAAGTTGAAACAAGTTGAGGTTGAAGAGTCCAAATTTTCGCTTCGACTTCCTTAAAACCACCCTTCAAAATAACATCCATGATAGCATCTTTCACATTGAGATCATTACCACTCGTTGTTAAAACAACATGAGTTACATTTGACAACAATGATCCAGCCTTAGCTAACTGACCTGATACGGCACCCATTCTTGATCCAGGAACAGCAAAATTACTTCCTGACCAACCGAGGAGGTTAGCAGCAATAAGTGGATAGGATTGTTTTCCACCGCCTGATGTATATGAATCACCAAGGCCAAGCAACAAGTTGTTAGCTAATTAAACACAGTAATATATATATATATATATATATATTGTTAGATTCTGATAAAGTCCAATAAAGAAAAAAAGCATCTAGAATCTTTTCATTTTTTTTCTCTGTTGTTATGGATTATCTCTCTGGAAATACCATCTACAATCAAGAGAAACACTCACGTCAACTCTATACAGTTTTTCAACGATTTTATTTAATAAAGCAAGAGACTCTTATGATTAATGCTTCGTTTGAACTACTTACATTGTTGAGAAATAACGATGAAATTGCATAAGATAAAAATGACTAGCCACAGCATTCTTGTACTTTCCACTAATGTTGATGATAATAACCCAAGAAACACTATATATACCACACTGAAAATCTTTCTTCATATCGATCTTATTTATAATATCAATACACATGTTTATCACTAAATAATACATCTGTATGCGGGTATATTTTTCTCACATATCGTGCGTAGGATTAAAAGCAGGAGCTTAGTGTGAAAATGTTTCGATGTCATACGAAAGTCAAACAAGTGTTTTGTGAGTACAAGATATTAGTACGATTATAAATAGTTAATTTTCATTGTATACATTTTTTTCTGTGGCTTCTCTTATTAAGTGAAAGATAAAATATATACTAATATTCATTTTGTTTCGTTTTTCTTTTTTTTTTGAAAATATTTCAATTAATGAAAGTTACATAGAAAAAAAAAGATTTTCAAAGTAAAATCTCCTAAGATCATATATTTTTAATAATTATATGACAAAAAATATTTTTCGTAAACATAAATATCAAAATCAATTTTTATTCTAAAGATAATTTCAATCTAATTCAACATCAAATTTTTGTATTCGATTATTGCCCCAGTCAGCGGCATAGAGATTACCTTGTCGATCGAATGATAAACCGCTAAGATGATTGAATTGATTTGATCGTCGTCCTTTTCCATTTCCACCAACAACAATACAAACTTCTCTAGATTTTGCCGACCAACGCATTATTCGATGATTAAAATTATCAGCTACATAAACATTACCCCAATGATCAACAATCAATCCTTCAGGACGATCTAATTGTGATAAACTATTTCCATTATTTTTTCCACCAGCAATGACAATTCCTTCTTTTGCATCTTTCATCCATTTCATTACACGATGATTTTTCGTATCTGATATATAAAGTGATTGATCTTCATCAACAAAAATATAACTGGGAGTATTGAGTTGATTATTATACTTTCCTTTTCCATTACCACCTGCGACTAATATTCCATTTTTATCTCCTATTCTCCATCGCCTTACTTCGTTCTTCCCATCGTCAGCGATATAAAGATTTTCGTTGTTATCCATTGCCAGACCATTACAATTAATATTCGAGATAATTGTTTGCCCTTTTGTACCATTTCGAAGAGGCCATTGTACTATTCGTTTGTTATCTCGATCACAAATGAAAATCGAATTATGTTTTTTATCAATGATAATATCTGTTGGATAATTCAATTGATTCATTCGATCTCCTTCTCCATTTCCACCTGCAATCACTTGACCATTATCTGCACCAAATTTCCATTGAACAATTCGATGATTATAAGAATCAACAATATATATACATTGATTATCATCATCAACATAAATACCATCAGGATGAGAGAGTTGATTTAATTGATTACCTTCCCCATTTTCTCCAGCAACAGTAAAACCATTTTGTTTAAATTTTACGTTGATATTCATTTTCATAGAAGAAGCGGCTTGTCCTAGAAAATAAATCTCAATAATTTTTTTCTTTCTGAAAAGAAAATGAAAAGTAGCTCTATCTATTTACCTTTATTAAATGATTTTTCAGACATATGCATATCATTATCATCAATTTCAATTAAATGTACAACATTTACAATACCATGATGTTCTAATGAATTACTTTTAACACGAAATTGTGTTCCTATTGTCAAAATAACTTCATCTTCATTTTCGAATTCTGTATAACCAGAAACTCTTTTCCCATTTTTAGCTTCAATTAAAAAAAGTGTTGACTTTTTATCATTTCGAAGAAATGTTTTAATAATATCAACTGATGATGAACATGAATTTATAGTCCACCATATAACTAATTGATTTTTGGTAAAATTTTTTCCAATATCTAGAGGAACACCTCGCCATATAACTTCTTTTACAGTAGGTAATTTATTCAATGCTGTATCAAATAATTTTATATATGGAAACCATACTTTTAATTCTTGTCGATTTTCGGATCGAAGTGTATTATTTAAAATATGATAAAGACTTGTTTCACCCCATTCCATTGTATAAATATAAATGGCTGCAGATTCATCATGTGTTAAATTATGTTCAGAAGGATAATGACAATGACGTTTAGCTATTTTAATATAACGAGGTAATTCATCAATTTCTGGTAAGAGAAATTCTAATGCATTTTCAAGTGAAACAAGTTTTTGACCATGATAACCATAAACAGGTGGAAGTCGTTTAAAAGAACAATCGATATCACTAAAACGATTCATCATTTACTGATGTTTTCGTCTCCAGTTAATTTTGATTTTTGCTTTCTTGTTCGAGAAATGAATGAATTGAAAACAAAAATGAAATAAGTTTATTTGTCATTCAATGTTTTTTCTTGATTCAACATAATAAAAAAAATTTTTTTCTTCATTCATCAAGATGAAACATAGTTGCAATAGCAACCGAAAAGAATATCTTCTCACCGATTCTCGATAAGTGCATGTCAAAGAACACCAAAATAAAAACGTGATCATGAAGTGCAAGAATTAAATTATTTTATATGGAAAAAATCTTTTTAAAATGTTTGTCAGTGTGATGAAAAAATAGAATGATATGATTGATCAAAACATTGTATGAGTCATCTACTTCCAATTGTTAGATCATCAAAACAATCAATTTGATCCTATTTCTCACTTCAATCACAGAACTTCCACCATCATTATTTTAGCATTATAGTTTTCAAAAAAGAAACCAGAATATTTAATGAAATGTTATTATTAATTAATATATAATTTTTGGAAGAACATAAACAAATAGACAGAAAACCTTGGTTTGTTCATAAGTCTTCAAGAACTTCGTTAATTTGCGTCTAAATTGAAAATTCGAAATAGTTGTACTGAAAACTATGGAAATTAGAACAAAAAATGTCGAACCTGAACATCTCCCAAGGTGTAATGTCCTGTTCTTCTCAAAAGCTTCGTCGCTCTATTTTCATCTTGAATATAAACTCTCAAAGCGTACCAGAGTACTTCAGTAGTGACGAACCAAACTTCTCGACCACTTCTACGAAAATTATTCAAGAAAGCACCGCAATAAACAATGGATTATGCAAAACGAACGCACTTGGCAATTCGATATTCTCGTGCAATTTCAAATCCTTGGATATCATCAGGAATAACCCAATCAAGTGCGGCTCGCGTTGTTGATAGAAAAAGTAAACATGCGAATGCCATACTAATTAGATGTGTCTGTTGAATCTTACAAGATATCTGAGAAAATGCGTCAATGTTTACAGCAGTGTCCCATTTGAAAGTTGAATTCAGATTGCAAATTCGACATATATGAAAGAAAAACGAAATCTTATGATTTATGAATTCGCCGTGTGCAATAAATCGATTTTGAAGTGTATCATAAAATAGGTTTTTTATACGTTCTACATTTATAAACCTTTCCCCCGTTGATTGAATTTAATGAGACTTCTATTTTTGAATGCTGATAGTGAAAGAGAAACCTATCATAAATCCAGTCTGTATTTGTGACGTTTCTGAACTAGTTTTTTTTTTTAAAAAGAATCCATGATTCGATTGTAGGAGAGATAAGATGACATCAGAGTTCACATGAATCACTTTGCTGATATGGTCATAGCAAACAAACTGATAAGAAACTTTCATATAAATACATAAACCAACCTATTCCTCTGCAATAAATATAATTCTTTGATAAATCTGTTCTATAAATGGCTGAAATCGTTGGTCACATTCTCGGTCGAGTTGCTATTGAACTTGTTGGTGCCGCTATTCAAGGAGCACTTCAATCTAGACAATCTCATCCGAAGAACTCCACTAAATCATTAACAAACACGAATACTTCAAAATCTCGTGCTGTTCTACTCTCATCCAGCAATATAGAATTTGGTAATGCATGTGAACGTCTGATTAATATTGCTTTTCAAACAAGTCAAAGTTTTCCAACAATAATGTCAACTTATGCTGATATTACTCGGTATTTATGCACAGAACTTAGTAAACAATATCGTGATGTACATTTTCAAATCATTATCGGTCCAAATGAACAATTTGGATTTTCAGTTGATGAAAATCAATATTTTGCCGAGATTGCACATGAAAAATATCGAGTTTTGATCTTTTCAACAACACAAAACTCGAAATCAAAGTTCGATACGAATGAAACCAATTGTCAAATGTTATTAAATTGGAAATAAACGTTTTATTTTTTATACAGAAAAAAAAATACATTCAGTAAATAATATTCGGATTTGTTTGTCCACTTGCATTATCGAGCACAGTTGCAGTTCCACTTCCTTGTTGACTCGGTGTATCTCCACCAAATTTTTCCGCTTGTAAATCCGAATCTTTTTGCGGTGAATTTGTTTCGTTGAGAAGTTGTTTATCTTTGCTCGTTAATTTCGAGTCTGTTGCTTCTTTATAATGTTGACTAACAGCTGAATCCATTTTGAATTGAGCTGTTTTTTTCTTCTGATTTATATAGTTGATTCGAACGTTCTCGATAAAAAAGAAAGAGAATCAACTCTTTCACCCTGCCAATTTCTTTTTTCTTCAAAGTGAAAATGAATCAAAACTTGATACTCAATAACCTGTTACGTAGTTTTCATTATGAAATCATATCTGACTGAATTTTTATTCAACTCTATAGAAAAAAAGGTACAAATTGAAACGCAAAAAATAAGAATAGGACGAATTGTTCGTTTGTTTTAATCGATTGTTGCTGTTGTTGATGATGAATCGAATTCATTTATTGTCGTTTGAACTGTTGCTGATTGTTGTTGACCGAGTTCTTTGTCTTTTAATTGTTGCTGACCTTCTCGTAGGCCAGTGATTTTATTTAAAATATCTTTTGCTGCATTTTTCACCTCGGGAAATTCTAAACATTTACGTGCATAAGAACAAGCTTGATCGAATTGACGTTTTTTAACGTGATAATTCGCGAGAAATTCAGCAGCATGAGAAAATTCTGTATAGTTTTTAACCTACAAACAAAATACCGATCGTTCATATCCAAATGTGTTTTGATTTTCAATTTACTTGTCGTAATTCTTGTGTTCGAATAAATTCCATGTAGGCACGAGCTGCCGTTTCCTCGTCTTTCAAATGATCGCAAACGCTAGACGAAAAAGCAAAGTTTCGAGAATGAAAGTTTTTTTCTTGTCTCTACTGTGCATATTTAGCCAATGCATTTCCTTCGATATCTCCGACACAATACGATCGCCAGTAGCATTTTTTCGCTTCATGTAATTTCTGCGTTCGTTCATAAACTTCACCGAGTGCATTCGAATAACGTGAATCATTTGGTCTATTTCAACGACAACAAAAAAAAATCGTGTAAATTCAAAAATTCGTCAGATTTTACTTCAGAGCAAATGCTTCTTTGAAATAATATAAAGCATAATTGTACATTTTGATTATTTCATAGGTTTCACCAAGACCGTACCAAGCACGATGATCGCGTCGATTAAGATCTTGAAAATAAAATCAAATACAAAGTTTGTTTTTCGAACTCAACTAACCTAATGCTTCTCGATAGGCATTGATTGCAGCAGCATGATTTTTGCCTTCAACAAATTCATGACCTAATAAAATCCATGCCGCTGGATAATCCGGATTCATACGTAAAGCACGAGTAAAGTACTGTATCGCACGGGCATGATCATTGCGTATACTGTAGAAATTTCCTAGAAGATCGACATTTTTTTTTGGGAAATAGATGAATTTATTCGATTTTCGTACCAACAACGATACATGTTTCGAATCGATATTTTTCGATTTCAATACACTTTTGAGCTAAACCAGCTAGAGCGTGATAATCTTCCTGAAAAAAAAACACAGAAACAACTTAAATTAAAAACTCAATTCGATTTACAAGAACAAAAAGAATATTGGAAAAAACATCCATTGAATCGAGATTATATGGATCGATTAAACGAGCATCTTCGCAACATGTTCGTGCCAATTGTAATTCTACAATACAAAAAAAAACAAATGGAAACAATTCAATTTGATGTATCTATCAATCTACCAGCGCCTGTTTCGTAAGCTTTGGCTTGTAATAAAAGAATATACGTCGAATTTTGAAAGCCAATTTGTGTTAATTCTTTGCAAATATAGACGCATAATTCTGGCTTATGTAGTTCGACATAACAACGAGCATAGAATACATTTCTTATCCAATGTTTCGGCAGATCAAGACTATGAAGTTTCTGTTCACTATCGATTAATGTAACAAGATCTTCCCATGCTGACCAAAGATGAGGAATAGCTTTGACTGTACGAACAAAATAAGGTAAAGCTTCATTGAGTAGACCCAATCGTTTTAAAACTAACGCATAACTAAATCAAGAAAGCATTGAATTAAAAAACAAAACTCGAAATTAACCTACACATAACAACTGTATCCATTTAATGGTTGATTTTTTTCACTTGTTGTCAATTCGGTACGAAGACGAATGAGCCAAGCATTGTCGAGCGATGCTTTTGCTAATAGAAATTTTTATGAATTATTCAATTCAATAAAATCAAATCTACTTGTTGCTTGTCGTTGATTATTCGCTGTATCAGCTATTCAACAAATAATCAATAAATATATTTGAAAAAAAATAAAAACTTACGAAAAACATCAACGAAATCATCCGATCGATGTTTAAGTCCATCCTAAACAATAAAAATTCTCTATCGAAACACGATCTTTTTATTTTGTTTTTACAAGATATAACGCATAAAGTCGAAGAAAGAAACCGTAACCACTCGTACAATTTCTTAAATGATGTGCACATCTTGTATATTCTCTCAGATCAAAGTAACTTTTCGCCATTAAATACAAACTCGACGATGTTCCCAATTCCTAATCAACAATTCGATCAATCAAATTTCGATTTACAAAAAACAAGAAAACAATCTACTCGAGCTGTAACATTCAAATGAATACCATCTTCGAGTTCTTCGGTTACATTTCCTTCGATAGCTGTCGAACCTAATGTAATGCATTGTAACATTTCACAACACCTATGACAAACGTCAATTTATCGAAGTTGATCAAGAAAAACCTTTTCAACAAACCATTTTCTACTATGTACAAGTCCAACAAGATCTAATTCCGGTATCGCTTTTTGCAAATCATTGACAACAGTTTTCGGATCAAATGAGAGATAATTAATATCTCGTTGTTCATCGAATGACATCGAGAATTGATTCATGATTAAATAGATTTCAAATCTGAAAAAAGAAAACAAAGAAAAACAACTGGATTTGTATATTTCACATGTCAGTCAATAATAAATCAAAAGAAAATAATCCTATGAAAGACTTCAGTAGTGTCTATCCATTGAATGGATTGGTTCCATCTTTTTTTTGATTCGACATTGGCGATAATAAAATCGAATTTAATAGATTTCTCACTGTATCACGTCGTTCACGTTCGTTGACTTGTTGTTTTTTATTAGTCGTTTGATTACTTGTTAAACGTGCCTTATACGTATTTAATAATTCCGTATTTAACTGTGGTATACATTCATGAAAAGCAATATCAAGTTGTTGAGAATATCGTTGAAACCAAAGTTCATACATGTGACCAATTAAACTGATTAAATTCGTATTCACACCTTCGTTTTCATTGTGTCGTTCGAGAGATTTAAGTAGACATTGAAATAAATATTTAACATCGATTAATAATGATGGATTGACATGTTTATCGAGAATATCAGTAAAGATTTTTGTTACAGGAAGAATAATCGGAAGAAAACGATTGAGACAATACGCATCGGAAAATGTTAAACATTCGAAAAGAATCTTTATCAATGAACTGAATAAATTCAATGCTAATGGTGAATCTAAATTTGAAAACAAAACAATCAGCTGAGTCTTTTGTCTTTTAAAATCTACCTTGTCTTGCCATTTTAACCATATAGGAAAACAAATCACTGTATTCCTGCGAATTAGTTAATCGATTATTTGTTATTGATTGTTCGTCACATTCATCGATCTGTTCGAAATCACCATTATTCTCTTCGCACATATTCTCACTTAGACTTCTTTCAGTGATAGGTTTCGATTTTTTCTTATTGGCATTTGTTTGTCCCGAAAGATTTTTATAGATAAAATACCGAATAATATCATTGAAATCTCGTGTAATCAAAACGCAGATACATTCTTCAATAACTTCATCCGAACATTGATCTTCACGAAGATTATGAATATTCGTCGATGTTGTTTGAAGATTTTTCCACATAATATTCAAACGTTGTTGAATATAGGGAAGAAAACTATTTAAAAAACTAAGAAACAATTCATTGAGTTCATTGGAATCGTTCGATGAGTAATTTTCAACAAATAAACGACAAAATTGTCGAAGAACAATACGTAAACGAAACGATGGCAATGTATTGAAATTCTCAAAGAGAACCTTTTGTAAATATGTCGTGACAAAATAATTTTCATTGCTCAATTTTAAACTGTACAGTTCGTGATCATGTGCAAAGAACATCCCGTTGATTTGATAGGATATATCGAATAAACGATGGAGATAATCACGAAGACGTTGATCTTCAATGATTGCATTGGTCGTATTCTGAAAACGAATGTAACTCACTGGAAGACTCGATGGAGCAATTCTAAAAACAAACGAAATCAAATGAATTTCGATCATATAATTGTCAATTACGTTGCACCGATTGTTGCTTTCGACATGTTATTACTCTCGTAAGTTCCTAAATACAATTGTCGTTCGGTATCACTGTATGTCAAATTGGTTTTGAGTAGTTCATAGAATGGATTGATTTGTGCGTCGAATAATTGATTACAAAATTGCGTGACTTTGACAATATGTTCGAAGAGAATCGTTCGAAGACAGCCGCAAGTTTTCATTTGCAGATTGACATCGAACGGTTGTTCTTGTTTCGAATTACGTAGCAATAAGCAAAGACAATGAAGAGCAAGCATAAGATTTCGTCGTCGATGTCGAATGACATTGACTGGTTGCGTTCGTTTCGAACACAGATCGAAATATTCGATAAACTCAGTCAATGAATCGACAGACAACGAAATCTTGAGAATTTCATAGATTGGCGTGACTAATTCAAGGAAATCATCGTATTGTTGAATGTCGATTTGATTCGAATGGCAAGCTTTTTGGTAGAAAAGTATTTGCGTTCCATCGAGCAGTTTCAATGTTGGCGATGTTTGCTCATCGACAGTCATTGAAAACGAATGTCTCGTTAGTTCGAATTCTGTTTTATATAATTGACAAAGATAAGGAAACAATTCCGCATAGAATTCAAGGATTTTCGATGGGAAATTTTTGCATAGATAGAGAAAAGCGTGCGATGATTGAGTACGAACAACTTCACATTCGTTTGGATTTGTTCCAACTGAAAAAAAAACATAGAAAATTAAACAAGCAACGCGGAAATTCTTCGTATCTACCGATTAAATGCTGTTGATAGGATTGAAATGTTGTGAGAAGACGTTGAATGATATCAACGGCTAATTGTTGTTCATGTTGAGCGATGAAAAATAAACACGAAAGAAGATTTAAAACATGTCCATGGATATGTTCACTTAAATTCGGTGTAAATTGAAGTAGGAATTTCGTTGTACGTAGAAAATGTTCGGTTAGATTCGATGTTAAAAGTAGATTTCGACATTGTTCAATCTGCGGTCGAATACTTGTGCTTGGAAACAATGCTTTACAAACAACGAATAGAACATGATCAAGCAACAGATAACAAGCTTCCCATTCGATGATTAAATATGTCGATTGAAGTGACAAATTTTCTGATTCAATCGAATGATTTGGTGTTCGTTGAACAAGTGTTTCAAGGTAGATAAAAAGCTTTTCTAAGATCGATTTTAATGTCAACATATTCAACACAATTCGCTCTAAAATGTCAATTTTTTCATCATACATATTTCGAATGCGTAGTTTGTTTTGTTTTTCTCTACCTGAATTTGTCTCGCTAAAAAACAGACTCATAAATGATTTCATTAATTTCTGTAATTCACTTCGATATTGTGAGAAAAATTTCCAGAAAAATTGCTCTTCACTATCGTATTCAAACAATGCATAGATAAAACATTGTTGATTATGATAGAATTTCTTCATAAATTCTTCATCAGTCGAGCAATTGTCCGCTGGGAGGATCGTATTATTCACCGGGAAATGTATTCGATGTAGTGATTGTTTAACATTGAAGATTAATTTCAAACAAAATTCTTCGTTAGCTAATAGCGTTGGCTGACGTACGAGAAAGAGATTCAATGATTGATAGGAATTCAAGGATAGTAAATGAAAACCATGTTGATTGAGAAGAAGAAGATACTGAAGAAATGCATTTGTACGTTCATTGATATAGATTAAAAATTCATTATCATCAACAATTTTCGTTGTTAATTGTTGAAATAATTGAAGAATATAATTCGAAAGTTTGAGAAGAAATTGTCCGAACATTTTCAAACAATTTATATGATCATTCGTTACAATTGAACGAAGATGTTCAAGTGAATCAGTTGGATTTATAAGTAAACGATAGAACATTTCCAATGTTTGATCACCGAGAACATAATTCAAAAAGATTCGTTCCTGTTGACTATTGAATGGTACTGTTGATGCAATGCGTTTATTTCGTTGTTGTTGTTGCTGTTGCAATTGTTTACGTGCCAGACGTTTATTAACTAAACTGAGAAGACATTCGAATGAAGCATGACGAATTTTAATTGAAGTTAATTGAAAAAATTTGAGAAATAATTCGCAAAGAAAATATTCGTATTGTTCGAAATGATTGTATTCGACCCATTGAAGAAAACTATTGACGGTTAATAGGGAAGTTTCAGTTAAACGTTCGGGACGAGTTGGTAATGTTAGAAGATCATTCGACAGACGAATGAGACATGGAAGAATGTCGTTTAAACGTTTTTGAAGTTGATTGAGAATTTGTCGACGACGTTGCGCTTGCATCGAATGAGAATATGTTGTTAAATCTTCGTTTAAATACCGAAATACGAGAAGAATGAGTTCGAGTTGACTGGAATTTGTATCGTGAATTTGTGTCATTTCTTGTATAGTCACAATGAGTTCATCGAGAGTTGTGTTGGTCTTTTCGAAACAATCTCGTTTTATTAATTCAATTAAACATTTGGCTAATGAATTTCGAATGTGTGTTACATCGAGAAACATTTGATTTAAATACGAATTTCGTATGACGAATAGGAGCTGTTTTTTAAGTAGATTTCGTTCTTCATTTTTTAATAGATTCCATTTCGATTTGAGAATTGATTCGATTAAATGTAAACTGTAATGATAGAGTATCGCTTGTTGATTTGTTTGCCGTAGTAAATCAAATGCAATGGATAGACAAATCATAGAATGATTTTCTTTTAAATCTTCGAGATATTTTAATGCATTTTGTTTTTCGTCGTTGGATGTCGATGCATTGAATGAACAATGAACGGCAGCTATTACTTTTTCGAATGTTTCAGGAGAATATTTCTTTTCAATCTATGTAAATTGTCTTTTGTATGAAAAACTAAAATTTCGAAATCTTTGAATATCTACTTGATCGTCAATGAAATTATTCGTTTTTATTGATTGATTTATCATGTTTGTTTTCCTTGGATCGATGAAAATCACAGACAATAATCGACTTATAAAGACTCGGGCCGATAAAATTTTGAAATGATGATGAAAAAGAAAACCATTGCATTCTGTTCGTCATTGAATCGTACCAAAGAAAAATCATATAGAATAAACTAAATTGCATATCAGCGCCCTCTCTCTTTTATCAAAAACATTATCAGGACTATTTTTCTATTCCTTCTTCACGTTACTACTACTATTACAGGGAGATTTATTTAAATTTTCTGTTATAACGAACTTAATTCATAATATACAGTATAAGATACATGCCGCAATCTGAATAACAATCTAACGTATATATGGAGCTGCTCAGTTATATATATCTTAAATTAAATGCATCATCTGAATTAAACAGATTTATTTAGCATCATCAGAAATAACTGAACATTGGATATATGTTCGGTGCTTAACTAACGGATTACGAATTAATTTATGAATTTATTAGTTTCATGATCAGGCCTTAAGCATTCGTAACACCATCAAGAATGCTAAGCAGTTATAGTCAAGCTACCAATCATACAGAGAGCAGTATTGTGATAATTTTACTCCAGTTCAACGTAAGACGACACATGCATCACAGAAAAATCAAAGTCAATCCAGCCACAAGGTTACTTCGAAAATTTAAAGAGCTTGGTTTACAAAACTAGTTTCAACATCCATTCAGCTCGATACTATTCAAGGAGTAATGTCTGAATCAACAACAAGAAATGAATCAATAACCGTGCGATGCAAAAAAGTTACATAATAAAACTAGTTAAGATTTCAAGTTTCAACCGTTTCAAAAACACTGTTCTCCACGAATGATGGCCCATAATGCTTCCATCTTCTTTTTGGACAAACCATTATGCGAAATACAGTCTAGAGTTTATTGTTAATAAAAATAAGATACAACATAAATTCGTATTTTCTTCCCTGATAAGATTTTTTGGCTTCAAAGTCAATAGTTGTAACATCATCAAGTGACATCTGTTGATAATATTTTCAGAAAAAAAACACAAAGAACCGAAATCTTTTCGATTCGATTATTTTTTCTGAAAAAATATTTTTTCTTCAATCGACTCGAAATAATTTTTCAAATCTAATTCTAATAAACAAAAAATCGAATCAATTTGTCAATAGATTTGATACAAAATTTGATGGTATTATTACATTCTTGCCAAAAGAATCGTCTTATAGTATGCTCAAGAATCACTAGAGAATGCAACAGACATCTTCCAATAATGATTCATCGAATTCTACGATAAATATTCAACCGGAAAGCTCAAGTAAAACTTTTCAATCGCTAAACTATTTCGAATCTATTTTCGACTCATAGAAACTAATACCGATGATTCCAATTTACGATTATTACATCGAGCTTTCTCAACAGTTTCAGCTAATCAAACACTTGTAAATAATCAACGAAATCTTCTAGCTAAAAACTATCGTCGTACATCGATCAACGACGATATCGTCACAATCGATCACGATGATGCCGATGCTTTGTTTATTCTTCCGAATTTATTCGAACTGTCCGATCCGATTCGAAAATACGTCATGGAAAGTCTCATCGATTTTCCCACGATGAACATTTTAGAAGAAACAAGTAAACTAAATTCGGTTTCTTTTTCAAAATTTATTTATCCGTTCGATTGACAGAACGACTCAATTGGTGGATAAATCAAAAATTTTCATGCCCTAAATTATATCCATTATTGACAATTGGCGATGGAAATTGTTTACTTCATGCAGCGTCATTGGGTAATTTCATCGTCTTGTTTTTTTATGACGAAAAACAAGTTTTTTTGGTTTTTTTAAGCTATGTGGGGCTTCCACGATCATGCTTTATCGATGCGTAAAGCATTAAATGAAACATTGATAACATCGAAAGCCAATAATTCGCTTTATCGTCGTTGGCGTTGGACACAATCCGTGCAAAATCGAAAAGTAAATCGAACAAACGAACGACAAAAGCAAATATTTCGAAATGACGTTTTTAGTATAATCTTGTTTTCTCTGAACAAGAATGGACCGACGAATGGAAGAATTTCCTTCGTTTATCCTCAATCGAACCACGAATTTCGCAAACGAAATTATCCTCCACCGATTCTTCGACGAACGAGTTCGTTCGTCTTTCACTCTTTTCAACTCTAATTTTCGTTTTGTTTTTCCAGATCAAATCATCAAAAATCCTGTCAAAACAGTGCCGGTGGCTCAACGAAATCGTCGTCGTCGTCTCTCACGCGACAGTACTACGAAAGTTTAGAAGAATTTCACGTCTATGTCCTTGCGAATAACATCCGTCGGCCGATTATTATCTACTCAGATACGATTCTCCGAATCGATGGCGAAGCCATATCACCCGTGGAATTCGGCGGAATTTATCTGCCGCTCGGTAAACGAAACAATTCGAAACGAAATATTTTTGCAAAAATCTTCTCTCTTAGAAATTCCGCCCGAAAAATGCCATAAACAACCAGTACGTTCATCGAAACCCGAGTTTTTTTGTGATTTTATCTCAATTTTCACTTTTAGATCTTCTTAGCGTTCGATGCAGCGCATTTCTCAGCACTCGTACCGATGGAATCGCAATGTAAAACCGAGAAAAAACGGATTTCAGTTGAGATTTTTTCGAATTCTAGGTACCTATCAAATCCCATTGATCGATTTCGAAACGCTCGAATTGCTGCCGATACATTTTTTCGTCGATCCAGGCGTGAGTTTTCAATGGCCGATCGAAAGCGAACTGTCAAACGAAACCATCGATCTCTATTCGAATTCCAAAGAAGCTCGAATGGAAATTCTCGAGAAATATCTGCACATAGCTAAACAATATTCTTCGATCAACGAACTCGTTCTATCGAATATTCCAAAAGAAAAGCCAAATGAAATCGCCCCAACCACAACTCCTCCTGTCGTCAATCAAAAGAAAGCTCGTTCATCGATAAACTCATTTTCCAAGATCCTTCGTCGGACGCTGATCAATCCTCTCGCAACAACCAAACGGTTTTCTCTCAAACATCATCAATCCGTTCCACATCGGAAAACATCGCCACAATTATCTCATTCGACGAATTTATTAGCTGTAATTCTCGTTGAATTTCAGCCGAAACGTCCGCAAACATCGGATTTTATGATTAAAAATTATATTGAAACCTGTATTCAAGAATATCAACCGAGTTCATCACCGAAGAAATCAGTGAAATAAGAATCTATCTACACCAGTGATAATCTATTCCAAGCAATATTTTTTCATAACAGTGTGTGTGTGTGTGTGTGTTCTTTCTTTTAGCTAGTCTTTCGAGTCAAATGAAATAGGTACTACGAAACGAAGATATTGAACGATATTCGTTCGATGAAATCATGGATTCGCTTTTCTTTCTTTTTCTTTTTTAAATTTCGATGTTAATAGAATCAAATAAATATTTAGCACAGTTTTCTCTCATATTTTGTTTTCATTGTGCAAATAAACTCGTTGAGATATGTCATTGGAATAGATTTTTAATTTACATTACTCAGAAAAAAAGAAGAAAAAAAAATGAAATTATCAATTAAAATTAATTTTAAAAAAAAAGTTAAACTTTATCAGTTTTATCTTCCGAGGAAAGATCAGCCATTGGGAGTTCAACTGGATCCTCGACATTTGATACGACAATCTCGACATTAGGTTTGTTCGAGTATCGTAATTTCGAATGCCAATAACCATAAGTAAAATAAATCACTTGGCCAATGCCCATCCAAACAGCAAGTCGAATGCCTGTTTCCTTCGATGATGTTACCATAAGTAAAATACAGAGAAAAGCACCGATTGGAGGAATAACCCAGGGGCCTAATGGCACACGAAAGCCACGTGGAACATCTTTGTGCGTAAAACGCATCTAGAATAGACGATGAATGGGACGAACATCGTTCGAATTATTAACTTACGATAATAACGGCGAGATGAACGAGAAAGAAAGCGACTAACGTGCCGATTGATGTCATTTCACCGAGAATACCTAATGGAAAAACAGCGGCAAAAAGTGAACAAACAATACCTAAATAAAAAACGAAAGGATTGTTTGTGTGTTTTTCGAATGAAGAAACTGTTCGTTGGATCTGTACCGATGATAATCGTTGATATCCATGGAGTTTTTGTACGTGGATGAATTCGAGCGAATATACTCGGTAGAAGACCGTCGTGAGCCATTGAATAGAACACACGTGATTGACCAAGAAGACTGACAAGAGCAACACTAGTCAAGCCAGCAATGGCTCCTAAATCGATGATAATCGGTAGCCAAATGCCGTGCGGTGTTCCTTTACTAAAGACAGTTTTTGTGTTCTCTACAATTGACATAAAAAACAATGTTTACATGGCTTCAGAGATTGGATTTGGTGAATCAAGTGTTTGATAGGGTACGACACCGACCATAACTGCACATACAGCGATATAGAGTACAGTTGAGATGATTAATGACCCAATAATGCCGATGGGTAATGTTCGTTGTGGATTTTTTGTTTCTTGCGCTGTTGTTGTTACAGAATCGAAGCCAATGTAAGCAAAAAAGACAACTGTTGCTCCATGCAACATGCCCGTTATTCCATATTTATTGAAACTGCCTTCATTAGGTGGAATAAACGGTGTATAATTACTTCGATGTGTATAACCACAACATGCAAAAACGAATAATAAGACAACGAGAATTTTAATAAAGACAATAACAATATTGACTTTAGCCGATTCACCAATGCCAATAAGTAAGATAATTGTCAATACAATTACGATGACTACTGCTGGTAGATTAAAAACTTTTCCTGTTCCATAAAATTCATTGGTATGTTCATTCCAAGCAACTGGTGCTTCGACAATCAATTTCGTTGCATTATGTTTCGATACAGTCTGAATAAAATGCACGACATAACCACTCCAACCAACGGCAACAGTCGCAGCAGCTAATAAATATTCAAGAATTAAATCCCAGCCAATAATCCATGCTAAATATTCTATATTTAGTAAATGAAAACAAAAATCAATTTTCAATTATTTATAATTTCGCTTACCGCCCATGGCTAAATAGAAAAGATAAATCAATGATTTATTAATTAAAAAGTAAAAAATTTCAAACATACTTGCATAGGTATAGGAATATGCTGAACCGGATATGGGCACCATTGATGCCATTTCTGCATAGGAAAATGCAGCTAAACCTGCAACAATAGCTGCAAGAATAAATGAAATGATGACTGATGGACCAGCATATTTTGCTGCTGCTTCACCACTCAAAACAAATATACCAGTACCTATATTCATTTGTTTTTTTTAATATTCTTTCAGTATTTTTTGTTGTTGTTTAAACTTACCAATAATTCCACCGACACCAAGAGCTAACAATTGAAATGAACCCAATGTTCGTTTTAATTCATTATTATTCTCTGCTTCTGCTTGTAACTGATTAATTGATTTTCTTTGAACTAGACGACCAAAAAATGTTTTGAAACCATTCGATGTCGAATTATCATTTTCTTTCCCGGTAAATGAACCAATATGAAATATTTTCCCCACCATCTTAATCTTCTTCGTACAACTAAAATATAAATGTTTTAAAGTTAACCGAGTGTATAAATGAACAGAGAGAAAAATAGAAAAAGAGAGAGAGAGGAACACGCATGAAGAAAAGAAAGAAAGGAAGAGAAGGTTCACATAGCTGACGAATAGTTTCTGTTTCTCTTAACGTTTGATAGACATCGATTCACTCCTTGTTTTATTATTAATTTATCTATCGAAATCGATCATTTCTCACGCCCGATGGGCGAATACCTTCGAAAATTTCACGGCCATGATCATAACCAAAAAATTTCTTTTCGATATTTTTAGATATGTCAACTAAATCAACCGTTCGTAAATTGCCTATGCTTTCATCGTTTCATATTCCAATAAGTCATCGACGATATCAAAATCGTGCTGCTGCTGTCTATGATATTAGCATTGATTGTCATGATATTGAAACAATTTGTCATATTCATCGGCTATCCGACACGATTCTCTTACAAGATTGGAAAGGAAATTTCGATTATTTACAAACGAAATTGAATCTTAAAAATCGAAAAGATATCGAAAAACAATTTCAAATCATTATGAAAGAAATTCAACAAGATAATATTCAACCGACACTTGGTAAAGAAAAACAAATTATTTGACAAAGAAAAAAAACAAAAACATGATTTGATTTGTTTAACTAGCGGCTATTGCTCATCACATTCCGTATGTGTATGTTGAACAAGCACTTGCCGATGAAGATATCACATCTGCATTGAATCGTTTTCTCGATGATTTTAATCCGAAGAATTTTCTCAATAATCAAACAAAAGAAAACAATCTCGTCGAAGAACAGATCAACTCAGGTCAACCGATGTTAACTCCATTCGAACGACATCTCCTACTCGAACATCTCAATCATTCGTTATTAAAAAATAAATTTCGAAAATTAATTGATATTGAAAAATGTCTTCTGGAATATATTCAATCGATTCTTATGATCAATTATCCAAAATATAAAAATATCTCTTATCTAAATCCAATTTGGTTGAAAACATTTCTTCATTGGGCATATCCACAGTTAAATTCCAAACATATTACTTGGCTAAATATTAATCAATTGTAAATCTTCGATATGTATTTGTTATCCGTTTGGAAATAAAAGAGAATGATTAACTGATTGAATTTTTATTGATCTAAGAGCAAAGAACTGTCTAGACAATATTTCAAATCGACGTATTTTTCATATTATGCCATTCGTCTTTTGAGATTTGAACAGACGCATTAACACAAATCATGTCATCGACAATGGTCAATAGGTATAAACAAAACATCATCTTATTTCATTTTCTAGTCAAGTACCTTGATAACTGTATCATTCTTATGCGTATGTTGTCAATAATCGATGTTGAGAATTGATTATTTATGAAAAGTCTGTTTTTCTATTTGCATATGCACTTGAAACGAAAGAAAGTTACCATTTGGTTTTTTACTTCATACCAATCGAACAAACTGATCCCATTCATATTGAGTAAGAATACTATCAAATTCGTCTCGTACTTTTTTTTAATAATGATGTTAATAGACCCAAGAGAGAGAGAGAGAGACAGAGAAAACGAAAGTTTCGTGCTCTTTACGAAAATTGTGTAATAAAATGGATGATGCAATTGTATACTAAATCAAGAGAGAGAAAAAAAGAAAGAAACGTTTCTTTTCTTTTTTCCTATGCGAAATACTACGTGACACGGATTTACTTATTTATATTTATTCTAATCTTCAGACAAAACTAATTGTTTAGTTAATATGACGTCAATGTATATAGTAGTCATTATCGGATGAGCTAATATATAAATATTTCGATGAGCACAAAGTATGAAATAGTTTTGATGAAATAGAAATTGATTTGTTTATTTAGTATCTTGACAGATTTTATAGTCGAAATATTGGAATATTATATGTCAGGAAAAGTTGTCAAAAAAGAAATTCATTCAAACATTTTTCTTTCTTTTTGAAAAGAAAATAAAACCTGTCAATCAACTAGTACTTTATATTAATGGAATAATCAATCTTTTATCGTTAATAACAAACGATAGTTGCCATAGTTTAAAGAAAAGATTAGCTTTTATCAGTAAACATTTAAGGAACTATGCGTGTTTTTCTTTGTTTTACTATCTGAACAAATACTTCTTATCATTAGAGGAAAAGAAGAAAAAACAACAGGTGTACGTTATATGTGAGTCAATCAATCTTAATTGAGTAAATATTCACCTGTTCGTTTGTACATTCAAAACACTTATCAATATCGTCGACAATTATTGAAAAGTAATTACAGAAGAAATAATTAAGAAAATACCAAAAGAAACGACAAGAGAATGAGACATCCTTGATGTAAATTTGATATCGAACTGAATACTATTCATTTTTATTTGTAATTTGACTCAGCAATAGACGTTTAAATGGTGTCTTTCCTCTTTCTTTTCTTTTTTTTTCTCTCTCTCTCTTTCATTCACTCAACTTTTTTCTTCTTCTTCTCTTTTTCTCCTCCTTCGCTTTTTCATCTCTCATTCTATGCTTCTCCTTCTCCTTCTTCTTGCTTATGAATCAGCAATCTATTGCTTGGCTTATAATCGTTATATTACACCTCAAGCACGTTTTTCTTTTCTTCTCGCTTTTTTCACTCGCTTATCTTCACAATATTTTTCTATTCTTTTACAGAGAACGACTTGCCATTATTATTCAGCATGCGCGCATTCACGTCTATAGAACAAAAGCACACCTATCTATGAAATAAAGAAATAGAAGAAAAAGAAATGAGGAAGAGAAACGGAGATGGAAAAAGTAGCTTCCGTAAGTAAGTATGAAACACTAACAAATCCCTTTTTTTAAACATATGTCAAGTTTCTTACCAGAAGATAACAACCGTCAACTATATATAGATAACCACACAACTGACGCAGACATGATGAGTAAAATTATGTATAATATACGTATATATACATATTGTGATTGATTCTCTAGATACATTTAGTATTGAACAACATACAGACGTATATAATGTTCGAATAGTAGTGATTACACAACATCCGATGACTACTACTACTACTACCAACTCGCTCGAAGTGTTCCTTTTCCTATGTACATATATGTATGTATACATACACACATTTATATATAAGCCTATATATATATTTATATATGAGTTGGTGTCTTTTATATAATCCTTTTTCGTAGGCACACTGTCGTCATCATCATCATCATCTTCTTCTTCTTCAGTCTCATCGTTGTCGATGAACCAATGCGTGAATATATGTGTATCGATAAATAATAATTGTATATTACGCCACACATGTGTTCATGCGTTAATCTTTCTCTTTTTCCTTTTGTTTGACTATCGATTCTTATTCTGTTTTTTTCTTTCTTATTCTTTTTTTCTTCTCCCTCTTGGTTTTGTCGTCTGTTAAGCAGACAGACAAACAGACAAGCATAAAACTCATAAGCAACACACAAAAAAGAAATCATTCATTGAAATGATTTATATAGGTGAGTATGTTCTCTTGTCTTGGACAGTTGAGACATATATTGACTAGTACCAAGTTAAAACAGCAGCTGTAGGGGTTGATTTAAGTGGCCACTCTATTATTTCTATTTCGTTGTGTACTATTAGTCGGCTAGATCGTCGTTTTTCTTTTACTAGCTCTATTTAGATGTGCACAGATCGAAGAGAAGGCCGAGATGTGCATAGCGACTAAGTGATTTATCGATCTTCCGATGCGGGTTTTCGGTTTGCTTGTCGTTGTCTTCATCATATTATAACGATGAAGTACCAACTAGTATTTTTCTTTCTCTCATTTTCTTCTTCGTCTTCGCTAGCTCATGATGATCATCATCTTCATGTTTGCAACAAGAAAGTATAAGATACAAAATAAAAAATACCACCCACGCATTTGCTCTCATCAAACATTGGATTCAGTATCAGTAATAGTTAGGAGTAGTTGAAGTTGTTGTCATCTTATTGCTTAAGAAGACAAAAAAAATGAGAGAAAAGATGACAAAGAAAAATGAATCAATAGAGATGAGTTTTGATGTATGTACTTGTGAAGAGACATGCGTGAGTTGTCCTTGATTGCATGTGTTTTATTCATTTTGTCATTATTCTTGATATATATAGCTCCTACTCTACCTAGTAACACTACGAAAACGTTAGAAAAATTTATATAAGATGTTTATAGCTTCGATTTCGAAATCATCAATACATTATTCTTTCCCATCGTTGTTACAATTGTCATCTACTAGCTATATGCCGTACAATATTATAGTGATGGTGACCTCGTTTTTATATGCGGGCGTGTGTATGTATATATATATATATGTATGTATGTATGCACACACACACAAATGCAAAGGCAAACGGGTGAAGAGAGAAAAAAAGCGCGCCGCGTGCATGCATACTCACAACTATATCGCTAGCGCAAGAGAGAGAAGAAGAAGAAGAAGACGAAGAGAAGATTGTTGAACTAATTTTGCGTCGACGAACACCACACCAAATAATGTTCTCTATGAATGTTATTGTGAGTGAGAAAAAATGAGTGTTAAGTAAAAAAAAACACCGAGAAATCAGGCTTTTTGTTTCTGCTACTACTTCGGTTGTTGTTATTGTTTAAATAAATTACTTTTCTTTTCAGATGATTGCTTCGAATGATGATGGTCTCGAATTAAAAATAAATGAACCTATGTCATCAACATCGTTATTGAAAACGCATTATAATCATCATCATAATCATCATCATGAATCATCGGGTTATTCGTCAAAAGATGCTGAATGTAGTAGTCCCGAAAATAAAACACATTCACAGCATCGACAACACGAAACGAAATCGAGAATTACAGCAAATAATAATAATAATAATAATAGCAATAGTAATCGAACAGCTGACATACATCGTCGTCGGCATAAACCATCGACATCATCATCAACAGGCGTACTAACGAATAGTGATTCATTGACTATTGATGAATCGTTAATCGAAACTCATGATACCGAACAAAAAGTAGGTATTCTCATGAAATCATTTGATCATATGAAATTTTTACTTGAAGTCAAAAACAAAAGTCAATATTCCATGAAATGAATCTTTAAATTGACGTAGTTAGTTTTTCTCGAGGTTGTCAAAACGCACAGAAACGCAATAATTTAAACGAGTTTATCTAAGGCAAAGACTAATTTATTTATCTATTTAAAGGGTATTACATTCGATCAATCGATACATCGTCTATCACCGATCTGTGATGAACAACTAATAACAACAACAACAACAACGAGAACGACAACACCAGCGAATATATTATCAAATAATGAACATTTTCCTATCATTATTCCGTCCGATGATAATTCAATTTCGTCGCCACCATCACCGCCAGCAACAATAACAACAACCACAACTGAAACAACACCATTGACATATTCAAGACATTCAACCAAATCACCTTCACATCAAGCCACGCTTTTAGCTCGTCGACATTTTCATGTTTATGATTGGACACGTCTTTCATTTTATGATAATGTTCCTCCGCCACTTGATTATCAAAGTGAACCATCCTTTATTGATAATCGTTCTCCAACAGGCACATCCGTTTCATCAATCGACGAAACCAATATCAAACGTTCAGTAGCTGATCGAAAAGATTCAGGTCTTGGAACGAGTAGTGTCGAAAGACAAATCGATTCCATTGTACTCACAAATAATACTGATCCATTGCATCGATCAACATCTTCCATATCATCGTCATCATTATCGGAAAATGATACAGCAAATACGATTCCATCATCATCGACGCCATCGCGTTTACCAACAAGTCGAAAGATTCGTGTCAAATGGCATTCATTTACCAAATCTCATCGTCCGAGTTTTAACTCATCGAAGTATCATTTAGGACAAATGTCTGTCGGACAATTATTTGCTCTACGTCGTGCTGCATCCATTCGTATTCAGGAATTATTCGATACAACAAGAATCCTATCGATGAATAAAGACGATCAAATTCCTCCATTGACAACTCATCAAACAGTTGCACCAACACAAAGTCTACTAGCTTCAGCATTTAGTGCCGTACCGAAATTAATCATTCGTCGACATCAACAACGAAAAGTTTGTTCAAAAATCTTCTTATTTTAGAAACAAAATTCTGAGTTTGTTTTTCTAGGAAGGTCATCATGACATCAAAGATGTGAAAAAATTCGTATTCGGTGTTTCGTTATTATCGATGACACAACGTACTGGTCATCCCGTGCCAATTACAATTATTTCGGCAATGAAATATCTTCGACGAACATCTATTGACAGTGTCGGCATATTCCGTAAACCGTAAGTAACAAATAATTCGAACATGATGAGTTATTTGATATTTTTAGTCCCTCTTCTTTCACTCTCTCTCTATATATATATAGATATAACCTTGAGTATGTCGAGAGGATTAGAAATAAATGAGAATCAAATATCAGAAAACTGATACAAGTTCTAATCTCAAGGTTTATAATCACATATGATAGTGTTCTTAGAGTCTAACGAGTGTGACAGTTCGACGTTTTTTTTTAACCGATATGACGTAAATGAAAAAGAAAATTTCTTTCAAAAATAGCTTTCTATCCTCAAGAAAACATTCGCTTGATTAATCTTGTTAAGCGAAGTAAAAATAGACGGAACTTTTTTTTTTATTTTTACGTCTGATTAAATCTCTTCTCGAAGGAAATTATTGTTGTTGTTGTTGTTGTTTCGTTTTCAGTGGTGTTTCACATCGAATCAAACGTTTACATGATTTAATCGAAGCTGATCTTGAATTTCATCAATTCGATGATTTCAGTCCGTATGATGTATCCGATGTTTTAAAACAATATTTTCGTACATTACCCGAATGTTTATTTACGACCAAGCTTTCAGCATTATTTCTCAATATAAGCGAACATTTCTCTTCAATTGCGAATCAATCCATTGATTCAACAGTTATTAAATTAAATAATGAACGTCGTTTACGTTCATTACAATACGCTGTTCTTTTATTACCCGATGAAAATCGTTTAGTTTTACATTTACTTTTATCATTTCTCAATGATGTTTCAAAACATTCGAAAACCAATCAAATGAGTTCAGTCAATCTTGCGACATGTTTCGCACCTACATTATTTTCATTTCACAATTATCATCATCATATGGATATGGTCGATGTGCCAACATCGATACGTAAAAATCATCAAACAGTTCTCTCACCCAATGTCATGGGCATGCCCGATTGGCGTGAAATTCAAGAACAACGAAAAGCTATGGAAATACTTTCGTTTATGATCGATAATGTTCGATTGTTGTTTCTTGTGCCAGATGAATTACATCAAGCATGTCATTTTTCCTATATTGAAATAGGTGAACCATGTACATTAGAAGAATTAGCACGTCGTGTATCGGAATCAACGACAATTAATTCGATAACGACAACACCTGCATTGAATAAATATCGTCGATGTTCGTCGAGTAATCTTGTTGGAAAACGAACAGCACAACAACGCGCGACAGAAATCGGAACAATATCAGCATCAGATTCCATTGGTTCTCTGTCTTCTTCGCCTTCGGCTTCGTCTTCATGTGAAAATATGTTATTAAATGATCAGTTAAATTCTTCACGTTGTCCAACATCTCCAACAACGGTTAAATCATTTTCAGCTTCACGTTTACTTGATACAGAGGCGAATACATCGTCATATTCATTGTCTTCATCGCTGACAACAGCCGTTGCAAATAATAATAACAACAATAATAATAATCCTAAACATTCATCATCCTATCAAGGTTTTATTGATCGTTGTATTGTTGAAGTTATGCGTGAATCGTGTTCGACTAAGATCAAAGGATGGACTTCATTCGGAATAAATAATGATTTAGAATTAGCTTTCAAGAAATTAGATGATGGACATCCGTTAGGTTTATGGAAAGCATCAGTAGAAATCGAAGCACCACCGATTGAAATATTAAATCGATTGTTAAATGAACAACATCTTTGGGATGATGGTTCGTTGAATTTTTCTTTTTCTTCTTTCGATTCGAATCTATTATTTATTCTTCTTTTAGATTTTCAATCCGGTACAATTATCGAACAGTTAAATCAAAATACTCATGTTTATCAATACACAATGAATTCAATGGTAAAACAAAAGCATAAAAAAAGAATTTATTTTGTTTGTGAAAAAAAAACCTTTCGAAATATTTTCAGGCTCCATTAGCATCACGATATTTCTGTGAAGTACGCAGTTGGAGAACAAATATTCAAATAAATTCCAACGGAACTTATCAGACAATAATAAATTCCAATGCAGCTCAACATAATTCCATGAATCTTCCAGTTGGCTCATCATCGTCTGCGTCATCAAGTGCAATTGCATCGTTTATTACGACACAAAATCCAAATAATCAAAAACGTGATGCCTGTGTTTTCGTTTGTACATCGATCGAACATCCTAAAGCACATTGTCCACCAACATTAGGTAATCCATTACTCATTTATTTAAACATATTTTGTACGTTTTCGTTTTAGTTCGAGCAGTAACTTTAGCTTCTCGATATTTAATTCAATCGAATGGTAAAATTTTTTTTGTTTTTGTTAAAGAAGAAAATTATTTTCTTAATCTATTAGGATGTGGAAAATCGAAAGTAACACATTTAAGTCGTGTAGATTTAATGGGACGTTCAAATGAATGGTATACGAAAGCGTATGGTTCAATATTATCTCGATCAATGATGAAACTCAGAGATTCATTTGCCCATATAAATACGGGACCTGAAACAAAAGTCTGATTTTATGTGATTTTCTATATGATTGTAAATGATTTTCAGTGTGTATCTTTGTACTCTCAAAAAAAAACTGAAACAAATGAAATTTACAAGTTCTACTTTGTTTTCTCTTCTGTTTTTCTAAACAAATTACCATTAAGCATTATTGTTTATTTAAACAAATTCGTTCAATTTTTTCTTTCTTTTTCTGTTCACTGTATGTGTATATTTTTTTGTAAGATCGACTGATATCTATTGAATGAGATTTTGAAAAAAAAATACACAAAATTTATTCATTCAATTCAAAAACAAGATTTAATAAAAACTCTTCGAAATCGTATAATATCTATTCAACCATTTGTTTCATCTGGATATGTTATTTATCTATCTCATTATAAAATAATCATACATCTAATTTCCTTTACAGCAGTTTTGTTATAATCAATGAATAAATCATTTCCGTGAACAAACAGTGTCTTTGTATGTTTCTAAATTGTTCGATATTTAGAATGTTCATATTGACTCATCAGGCAACAAAGGAAATAAATAAATTTCTCAAAAACGAAAAATATGCGTCTATTCATGAATGTTTGCTTACAAATAATTAAAGACCAGCGTTCACAATTATGTTTTCATCACCGTTGTAATAAATCTCAACGGAAAAGTTTTCTATTCGATGATTCATCATGCTTAGTCATCATTGAACATAACAGAGAGCGAGAGAGAACAGAAAAAGAAACGAAAGTAGTTGTTCGTTCGTTGGATTCGTTTCGTTTGTTCGTTAGAATTTATTTCTATGAAAACTTTTTCTTGCAGATCGTTTGTTTCATTTGGTGATAAGCCAAAGGTGATAAAAAAATCATGGGAATTGAGGGACTTCATCCATTATTGAAATCAGCTATACATCGTGTAGATATAAAAACGAACGAATTTCGAGGTACAACATGTGCTGTTGATACAAGTTTTCTACTTCATCGAGGTGCTTATGCATGTGCAGGAAAATTAGCACAAAAAGAAGCAACTGATAAGTAAGAAAAATCTTTCAACAAAATAATATAGTTTCTTTTTTACGCGATTAGATACGTTCATTATGTGACAAGATTTGTTGAAAGATTACTCGAATGGAATATTAAACCGATTATGGTATTTGATGGTTCAGCGTTACCAGCTAAACGAATAACGAATATTAATCGTAGCGAGTAAAATTAATTGAATAGACAGGCAATTTTCAGATTGTTTGATCACTCTCTCTTTAGTGAACGTGAACGAAATCGTTTACGAGCACAAAAAGCTTTAGCAAGTGGTAAAACTCGTGAAGCTGAACAATTCTTTCAAAAAGCCATTGAAATAACACCCGAAATGGTTTTAAAAGTTATTCGAGTATTGAATTCTTGTCAAACAGAAAAGAAATCATTTCGATTTTTATTTCAAGACTCTTCGAGCGATGGGCATCGATGTTATCGTTGCACCGTACGAAGCTGATGCCCAATTAGCCTATCTAAATCGATCGAAAATTGCTGATTATGTCATCACAGAAGATTCAGATCTTGTTCTTTTCGGTTGTCATCATGTTCGTATTTTGCGAGATTTGATTATTCAAAAATATTTCGAGAGTTAATCAATTCATTTAGATTCTATTTAAATTAGATGATCAAGGCAATGGTGAACTATTTGAACGGACGAAATTCGATTTGAAAAAAGAATTTGGTCTCGAAAGTTTCGAACGATTTCGTTGGATGTGTATCCTATCGGGATGTGATTATCTTGATAATATATCAGGCATTGGTCTTGCTAAAGCAAAGAAAATCATGAGTCGAACACAAGTCAATAATATCGAACTAGTAAAATACTTTTTTTATGCTTTCTTTTGATTGATTTAATCGAAAAAAACAAATTAGATTCTTAAACAATTGCCGCAAAATCTAGGCAAATTAAATCTTCGTGTTACCGATGATTATATAATCGGTTTCAAACGAGCACATTTAGCATTTCTTCATCAAATTGTTTACGATCCTATTCAACGAAAACAAGTACCATTAAATCCATTGCCTGATGATGTTGATCATGAACTATTGAAATTCTCTGGACAGTATGTCAATGTATAGATTAAAATGAGATAATTCTCCGTTTTGTTTAGAACTGATAATTCACCATCAGCATTTCAACATGCAATCGGAAATCTAAATGTCAAAACCAAATGTAAAGTCGATGATTTCGATCCTGATAAATGGACAGTTCGTCGTCAAGTTTTCTTAATAAAACTTAAACGAATCGTTTTGTTTTTAGTATCGTTCGCCAGGATCATCATCTTCTTCATCCTTAGCATCTCATTTAAAATCCATCTGGAGTAAAGAATATAGCATTCGTTCGACACCATTTCGCCTTTCATCAACTCCAATCAACAGTCAAATCATATCAACACCATCTCCACCAAGAAAAATTCGTCCAAAAGTCGAACCTATCTCGAATGCTCTCTCAACATCCGATATTCTCAATATCTATTCATCGACAACAACCGAAACAAAAACTTCAAATTCATCAGTTGAATATCATACATCGATTATTGAAAGTATTGAAGTTGTCAAACGACCGCTAACATTTAGTCAACATGATAATGATACATCGAGTCGATTTTTTTCTTCGTCAACAAAAACAAACACGAGCGTATTCGATGCTATAGAGGATAAACTAAATCTCGTGCCAAAAAAGGAGAGTATTTCACCGAATCATAAACGATTTAAATCGGAAAATATCGATGAATCAACGGATGAATTGAAAACACCAACGAAACAAAATCGATTTGTTCTCAAACGAAATTCACCGAATGTTAAAATCGAATCAACAGCTGATGAAGCACCTGGTAAGACATGAGAGTGAACGAATTTCAAACGACAAATCAAATTATTTATTTAGAACCTTCATCGACGAAAATTGAAGTCAAATCGCCAGTACTTCAAGTACCTCAATTTCTTCAAAATCGCTTTACTAAACAAAGGTACGTTCGCATATGCGAATGATGTATCATAATGAAATCGTTTTTGTTTCATCATATTTTCAGTTCAGGTCGAATGGTTCGTCCGACATAAGATTATGTTCTTTCTTTCTTTGTTAAATGCTCTAGTATTTTTGTATGTGAGCCTGTGTACGAAGTATTTCGCTTCTTTAATTCTCTGTTATGTTGTCTTGTTAGTCCCTTTATTTTTTTTAATTTCTTGGTAGATTATTTAATGAAACTTATGTATGTGTGTGTGTATAGACAGATATTTTTTGGCTATGATTTTGATGTTTATTATTTTTTGTTCTCCTTTATTTGGTATTGACAAAACACTACGGATTTATGAAAAGAAATTTTCGTTTGGATTATTTGTCGTTGGTGGTGATTGAATGTTTCGAGAGAATGATGATCGACGAGGAGGTGACGGTGTGCGAACGAAAACATCCGATTCGGACATACGAGGTGATCGAGATTTCAATACACGTGCATCATCATCGGTTATGATAATTGGTGGTCTAGCTGAACGATTTCGGAGAATATTATTAGTTTCGTTGATTGGTTTAAAAAGATTTTGCTGAAATGGGTTTGTACTTGATGGTGCGGGAACAAGTTCGTTGGGTTTCCACGGTTGAATTTCACGTGAACTTGATACTTGAGATGCTGATTCGAACCAATCGTCAACATCATCAGTCATCGATTCGTCTGAACGTGTCGATGATTGTTGTTGTGATGATGGCAAAGCTAATTTAAGTCTTCAGTTGAGAATTCAAGATATTCGTCAAAGATAACTCACCGGAGTTGTCCGGATCTCCTGCATTCTCCAATGCACTTCCGCATACTTTACATACTCCAAATTGCATCATTGGTGGAGCGGCATTTAAATTTTTTCGAATAGTTTTTGTTAGATCTCCAAGGAATTGTTTTTGTCCCGATGGTGAAGCTGAAGGTGACATTGATCGTTTGGTTCGAGTTCGATCTCGATTTTGCCTCGGCTGAAATATATTTTCATCATTCAAGATTTCCTCTTCTTGTTTCGAAAGGCCAATAGATCGTATAATTTGCTGAGCGTTACCTGTAGCAGATACAACGTTTTTTGATGAAGGATCAGCAGGCATTTGCTCGCCTTCCTGTGGAACTTCAATTGGCATTTTTGAAACATTTGGTAGCGAGATTTGTTCTTTTTCACGAGCTGCCGTAGCTAAACTAGCTAGATGTTCTCGATGCAAACGACGATCGTTTTCAAGACGAATATTTTGTTTGTACTTAATTAATTGTTTAACACTAGGTTCTTCATGTGTTTGTGTTTCGATTTGATCATCAGTTTTTATTGGAAGATTTTCCTTTGTTTTCATCGGTTGAATAAGTTCTTCTTCGAGAATGTCATGATCCGATCGAATATTCTTTGCTAATCGAACGACTTGTTGACCTACACGATTGGCAAGCATAAGATTTTTTAGATCAAATGCAGGTGCTTCTTCGTTTAAATCCATTCTCTAAAAAAAACGAGACTAAATTCAACTCGAAAAAAAAATCATTTCGTACGTACATTCTTTTTTAGGAGATCAGCAAAAGCAGATCCAGTTGCTCCCATACTAATACTATCGCTACGTTGACTCAAACCTGAAGCTTGACGTTGAAAATCAGACGCGGCTTGACTATTATTAAGCGTGTCTGATCGTTGTGAAGCAAATGATTGTGATTGTACTACATTTGTTTTTGTTCTCGGTGTACTCTCCGGTGTTGGTTTAAATGATTTCGGATATTTTTTTTGAAGATGTTGAACAATTGTTGCAACTGGATCTGTTGGCATCCGTTGAACAAGTAGATGAGTTAGATCTTTAAATAAACTTTCGAGATTATTTTGTCGCCAGTATTCGTCAACTTTCGTTGTTGGTTTTGCCATGACTATGTTCGCGTATGATTCTTGTCAATGAATATTTTACTCAATCGACGACATTGTGATTTCGTTCTCCTTCCTCTCCGTGCGTTGTCTATGGAGATTCATACGCGTTAAGGTAACAACACATAATCTCTCGTATCGTATTGATGTAGCGACATCAACAGAACGAGTAAAATTTCGTTACTTTTACAACAGACAGACAATCAATCAATCATTTAAATAAACGTTTGATCGTTGTTTTGCTGAGTATTAGAACAATGTTTGACATTCTTTTTCCTTGTTCTAATTTGTCTGCGTAATTAGATTTTTACTATATTCTGAACTTCTTACGAATTATCGATGACTACGTATATGACATAGTTAAAAACAATGCTCGAGGAAGGACAACATGTAATCACGCTCATTAAACATGATATTGCTCGTTTTCTTTTTGTCATGTCTTAATAAACAAAAAAGTTTCTCTATAAAAATAGATAGCTTACATCCGCGTGCCGTTACTTAGGTGAAAGAAAAAAAATAGATGGCAATAAATAAATATTAAACTAATCATAGCCTAATATATAGAAGCTATTTTTGTTGGTCTATGAATGTACTGAAAATGGTATTATACAAGTAGGTTTCTAAAGTTTAATCATGAGTAAACATCAATAGAAAAAAATCAATTAGATAAAAAGAAAAGAATACGTATTAATCTCTTGTCTTCTCTTGTTTCGTTTCTTTTTCTCGTTCTTTCTCTGTACTTGAACTTGATCATTGAAATAAAATTGACGAGAGATTAACCAACTATACATATAAATGAAGCAAGTCGACAGACGTTATTTATTTGTTAAGAATAGTTCGACGACTATTGACATTGTTCTCTTAGCTTGCATAGGGATCAATCGTTTGCTACTCACTAATGAACAAATGCATATACTTTTGCCTTGTAGATGGCTTTATTTTATTGTTTAGACATATCTTTTACTGATACACAGATGTATATATATATATATTCGTATGTATACTGTCTAAGAGATAGAGCTATTGATCACATCGAATAAATAAGAAGAAATAGAAATAATTGAAGTAAAGTAAAACTTAAGAGATAATTAGATGATAAATAGTTACTCGAACTTTTCAGTTCGATCTCTACTGTCTTAAGATGTTTAATTTCCATAAATGATGTTGTCGTGTCATTGACAGTTGTTAATTGAATTAATGTTGTATTTTCAATTAAAGTATTTTCATTAGTTTCGATTAAAGTTGATAATATTTCTGTAGTGTTCGATTGTGTTCCAGATACAATTGTCGTTGTTCGAATTGGATGAGTAGTTGTAAATGAAATCATAGTCGTTTTCATCGTAATAGTAGTAGGAATCGTTGTTGTAGAAGAACTAGTTGATGTGGTAGTGGTAGTAGTAGTTGTTGTTGTTTTTGTTGTTTTCTTTGTTGTTGTTGTTGTTGTTGTTGTTGTTGTCGGTGGTGAAGATAATAATGAAGTAAAATTGATTAAAATATTGTGTGTTAAATGTGTGCGTGGTTGTGATGGTGCTTGCTGAGATCGTTGACATGTCGATACATCTTGATTGCACATTGGTCGTTGACATGTGCAATGCGTATCATTGATTTGTTCACGTTCACCAAATGTTAAACATTCATAATGATACATTGAATTCATTTCCATACGTATTCGACAACTACGACATTTATGACGAATTTCAAGTGGATATTGCGTCGAATTTGTACCGTGATAACAGGCAAAATGACGTTTTGATGTGACTTCGTAGATACATCGTTGAATATTTGAATTACATTGATTTGAATTACAATAACAATGTGTTTGATCATAACCATACAATGGTCCAACAAGTTCTCGAGCACATTGTTGATGTATAACAGTATCGACATATTGACGACGACGACGTCGACGACGTTTTTTTTCATCGAATAAGAAGAGTTCTTCTATTGTAGGTTCAGCATTAGATGCGTATAATTGTCTGGGAAAAATAGAAGTACTAGATGTAGAACTACTAGTAGTGGTTGTTGTTGTTGTTGTTGTTGTACTAGTCGGAGGGTATATGGTTGCAGGAGCAATAAAGATAACACATGCTCGACAATTTTCAATTACTTGAAGAGATCCATTGATGTCTTCATTACAACGTAAATTGCTTGCAAGGTTATTAACAATTGATAGAAGAACTATCGATAATGCTAACCAAATTGAAAACATCTGAGCAGTCGAAACAATGCTGTTATTCAATGGAAATTAATGAATAAGCAAGCAAGACAAAAAAAAACGAAAGAAAAAGAGTAAAGACGATTGTAGAAGATCAGATGAGAGTTATGTTTGAGATGTGTAGGAGAAAAGGCTTTTCGTTTTATATCATATTTAAATAAAGAATGAAGAGACTTGTATTGTATATGCACTTTTAAAGACAAAAAGGGAAGAAAAAGATAAGATTGTGCAAGGTGGTGATGATGATCGTGAACTTCTCAGCGTAAGCTTAACGTAAAGTGAACAACTGTACGTGTGCACATCCTATCAATCTTTTCTCTTCTCCTCTTTCGTTTTTTTCTCTTCGTTTTCTTTTTTTTTGTTTGTTCAAAGATTGTTCTTGTCGTCATTTATGTGTGCCGTGTCTTGTACTTTGTCGTACACCGATATACATATGCCCATGTGTATATGTATCTTGAACTATATACCCAATTGTCTCATGACAATTGAATATAATATTTAAAAAAATCTTTCGACATATGTATAAGTGAATAAATCAAATGACAACACATGGAGAATACCTATATGACAATGAACATTCCAATCATGTTCAAGGTTATTCTTATAATGAGAATGATAGAAAGTTTTATAATTGATCCAATAGATCTTTTTGCATATTTCTCTATTTGGGATAATCAAGTATATGTAATGTTCGCCTTCAATATATTCTCAAGAATAAGTTTGTGTTGAGACACAACAGATATCATTGCCATAACCGTTAATGGAGTTTGCCCATCGTGCATTTATCAATGATCCATGAGATGTCCTTGCTCAAATTATCATGTCCCTCTCTCTCTGCATTCGTTCCTTCTTCTTCTTCTTCTTCTTCTTCTTTTCCTTCTTTTCTGATGATACTACAAATGTCCAACCTTGACTTATGATGGAAAAAAGGGGACGGCAAAATTGCTGATACCAATGTTATGCTATTGCTCAAACCAAAAGGCGGAGAAAGACAGAAACCGTCTTTCTGTCTATCACTCTACATTTTTCTTCTTCTTCGTTTTCTTCTTTTTGTTGTATGCTGACATGATGAGACTGATGACACACACATGCACATAGTTCGAACAGGTGACTTGAGGGCGTGCATGATAGGAAAAAAATGCAAGATTAGTTTTCCTTCCTTACAATGTTCGTCAAGATACCATTCTATCAAAGCAGTTCCTATTGGAGAACGAACGAACGATCGATTCTCGAAGACATTTCCTTCTCAGGATGGCATTGATGAGTATGAGAGTAACACATCGAATAAGCATGACATGCTTTGCTTATATGCGTTCGCTACATCAATGCTTAGACACATGAAGAGATCCAGTATATATGTCTTTGCACACTGGAAATAAGAGAGCGTTAGGAGAAGATGTGTCGAAGAGAGACAAAAGAGAATCGAGTTGAAAGAAAACACTAGTACTTCTTTTTTTTTTCTTAGTGAATGCCAAGTTATCTATTTTGCCATCCTGTCACATATTTATATATATATACTCTATTCGAGGAATGCGAAAAAAGGAGACAGATAGGCTGGCAGACAGAAACGACAAGAGATGAAGAACGAACACACATAAAACGTCCATTTTTTCTGAAAGAACCAAACTACTGCTATAGTTCTATCACCGTCCTATATCAACAGCAGTAGTTTCATCGTCATGTTCGTCTGTTGTTGTTATTGTTGTTGTTGTTCTGCTCTATGCTCTTGCTACCATTACGATATATATGTGTGTGTGTGTGTTTCAGAGATCTCTCCTCTCTTCGTCGTCATTCTTGTCGTATATGTGGCGTATTTATTAGTAATTTTAATATTTCTCCATTTTTTGTTCTTTTCTCCTTCTCTCTTTTTCTCTCTCTCTTTCTCTATACTAGTGCTGTTCCCTCTATTCTTGTGCCGCATGCTTGCGTTGCAATCAGCCGAGGACGACGAACGACGACAATTCCTTCCGTATTTCTCTTCCTGCGTCCCTCTTCTGCGTCTTCTTCGTTTTCTTTCTTTTCTTCTGTTTCTTTTCTATCTCTCTAGCTTCGGTTTTTTTCTGCTTCTTCTCCTCTGCCTGCTGCTGCATATGCAAGAGAAAAACGCGCGCACACAAGAGAGAAAGAATCCAACGTGTGTAACGCATTCGCAACCCAGAAGCAAAAATAAATAAACAGGCGCGCGCGCGCGCGACACAAAGCTCTGAGATCAGCAAGTCTCTTTCCCTCTTTCTCACTCACTCACTCACTCACTAACTCTCACGCGCTCTCTCTCTCTCTGTCTGTCTCTTTTTTTTCTCATTTTTTTTCCTAATCGTCCTCCATCTTTATTTCGAGTAAGCTTTTCCCATACATATACGCCTTGTATTGTGATGTAATTTGAAGTATAGATAGATTAGTTTCTTTTTTTTTCTTGTTGTTGCTACGATAGAAAAATGTAAAAAAGATTCATTGCGCTCGAACCATCAGCTACATTATTCGATGACAGCAGGCAACAAAATACTGTTTTGACACTTGATGGGTAATGATGTGTGTGATCAGAAAACTCGTGAAGTTCATTGTTTTTTTTTGTTTCATATTGTTTTTACGATGACAATTTCTATCGGTCCGATTGAGAGTATAAAACCCATGTCATGTTTGTCTTTTATCTACATTTATGGTTCTAGACGAGGGAAAAAAAGAAAAACAATATGTGTGACACGATTACAGAAAATAGCTAACAAACAGCAGGAGAGTTTTTGATCGAGATTTTTGTCTTTCGGGCAATATATTGTGTATGCGTATGTCTTGTGTGTGATTTCCGTTTTTGTTAACTTCAAATTATTCATTGATGTTTACTATTTTCTAGCCCAAGCGCACATGGCAACATCATTATGTATCGCCGTGTTTAGCTGGGATTTGATCGACTTGTGAAGACGACATATTCGAATAAAAAAAAAGCAAACAAACTTTTTGCTACATTTGATCAGGATATCAGATTTGCATCGTCGTCCTTTTCGTTTTAATTCGATCTATTATTAATATTAATATTATTATTATTACAATTAATATACGAACAACTTAGCGTGACCTCCTCCTCCTCCTCCTCCTACTTCTTCGTGTATTTTCTTTTCAATAATTATCTTTGATTTGGCTATCATCGACGTCATCGTCGTTGTCGATGTTGCTGCTACTATTGCTGCCACTGTTGATCATTATTGAACGGACTCCCGGATGAACGTCGGAGCGAATGGAGGCCGTTTTGATTTTGATGACGGCGGTACTTATTGCGGAGGATGGAACGATGGTAAAGCGCACGGACACGGTGTTTGTACAGGTCCCAAAGGTCAAGGTGAATATTCAGGTGCATGGCAATTTGGTTATGAATTTTCGGGCATCTATTTATGGGTAATTGATTTGTTTGTTTGTTTTCTTAAAATTGATTCTCTTGAAATTTCCTTGATTTTGTTTAGCCGTCAGGAAACTCATACGAAGGACAATGGATGAGTGGCAAACGACATGGATTAGGTTGTGAAAAGAAAGGAAGATGGATTTATAAAGGCGAATGGACACAAGGTTTTAAAGGACGTTATGGTTTGCGTGTATCAGATATATCCGGAGCTCGATACGAAGGTACGTGGGCAAATGGTCTTCAGGATGGTTACGGAGTTGAAATCTATGCCGATGGTGGTGTTTATCATGGTCAGATACAACAAGGACTTCGTCATGGTTTTGGCATTCGACGGAGTGTACCCTATGGTCTTGCATCTCGTTATCGATCCAAAGATGTACGTGACTCTTTAACATCACTTCGATCCGAAGAAGATGACGAACGAACACAACGTATGTCAAGTTTTTAATCTTGTTTTGTTTTTTACGTTTGTCGATTTTAGGTGAACGAGATAAACGTATGGATGAAAATCGTGGTGGATTTGTTCTACGTTCGAGGTCAGATCCACATGATTCATCAGCTCGTAGTGCTAGTCAAGGACCACGTCGTGTCTCATTATCGAATAGTGCTGATCGCCGTACTTCATTACGTAAAACTCTTCTATCCAAATTACGTAAACAAAAATCCGCAAGTGATATCGAAGATATTTCATTGACAAAAAAGACCAGTTCATTTCGTTCAACAGCAAGTACAATCAGTGGTGATTCAAAACATTCAGTCAAAACATCAACATTAATCTCATCACATCCAAATACACCGAATTCAATGGGTACTTTAGATGATGGTGATCATTCATTTATATCTCAAGATGATATCTTAGATAATAATGTTGTTGAAACCTATATGGGTGAATGGAAAGCTGATAAACGTACTGGTTTCGGTATAGCCGAACGTTCGGACGGTTTGAAATACGAAGGCGAATGGTTTAATAATAAGAAGAATGGTTACGGTGTAACAACATATCGAGATGGTAGTAAAGAAGAAGGCAAATATAAGAATAATCTTCTAACAACCGAACGACGAAAAACAAGTAAACTATTTCTCTTACGTACATCCAAATTTCGTGATAAAATCGATGCGGCTTTAAATAATGCAATGAAAGCAGCAACAACAGCGCAACAAAAAGCCGAAATAGCTATGGCTAGGTAAACATTTCCATAGGCAAATAGCAATTGATGTATTTGTTTGTTTTTTTTTCTCTCGCTGTGTCTAGAGCGAATAATGCACGTTCGAAAGCACATTCAGCTGAAATCTATGCTAAACAAGCTCGACACGATAGTACTGATGCTCGATCAAGTGCGAAATTAGCTGCTCCAGATTTCCGTCAACCAGGTTGATTTTCATTTAAAACAAAAAAGAGAAATCTTTCATTTATTGTTTGGTTTTTTTTTCTTAGGTGAAGAAAAGCCACAACCATTCATTCCGCTAGATCTTGATAAACAAGTTGACGGAAGACTAGTTGTTGGTAATCATACCAGTTTCAGTCCGCCCAATGGTCGTTTGCCAATGTCATCACCACCATTATCATCACACGTACCTCAATCTCAGTCAAATCTCATCGGTTCACCATCAATACCATTAACACTTGATGGTGGTGTCTATCAAGGCCAACCGCCAACACAACCAGCTATACGAGTAATTCAATATGCGAAACTCAATATTCTTTCTTTATCTATGAATTTCCTATTTAGAATATTGGACCACCATCTTCCGCAATACCTATTCCTCAACAGCAACAACGTCCAGATTATTATCGAAATGTTAATCCAACTCATCTGCAACAAACGCAAAAGCCTACATCGCAAACACTTTATAATCAAGTTCTTGATCCACGTACAGGTTTGAATGAGTGCATGCTATGAATTATTTGATGTTGTCAACTTAATCTTCTATAATGAACATAGAGGTATATATATATATATTCAAAAAAAGAGGATATTCAGTTTAATTAATTTTTCTTTTCATACTGATCAATAATTCTATTAAAACGAGATTAAAATTGAAAAACAAACCTAAAACTAATTTCAATCGGCTTAAATTTTAAGAAAAAAAGCATGATCAAGGATAGGCTCTGACGTCTCCATTATTCCTAATTCGACAACTGCAATTGCTCATCTTTTCTAATTATTACCAATAGTAATAATATAAAGGTCAAAAATTGATTATATTGAAAGGAAAGCTAATAATGAAACACGAAAGTATACGAGTTTTTTGTTTCTTGTCTCATACTCTCCATTGAAATCTCTTACAACAATTAAAGACTATTGAAAATATAATTAGTAGAACTAAAGTTTTCTTTTCCTCTTCTTCTTCTTCTTCTTCGTTTTTGAAAGTATTTTATTTCGGAACATTACCTTCGGAAATGTGAATATTTCCTGATGTTCTTTTCTCGATCTAATAAATGTTTCTTTTATTATTAATATAAATAGATAGAATACATTCTCGTTTTGTTTGTGTCGTGCCAAAAACAAAACAAATAAACAATAAATTTCATAGACTGTGATCATTTCAGGGATCCCCGTGTCTAAACAATATAATCATCTAAATCAACAATTGCCTGGTCATATTTCAACGCCAGGTAGTTCAAGTATTGATGATGATCCAACGTCTTTACCAAATACAACTGCTCCACAATTTGTACACAGTGCCGTCGGATTAGGTCAACGTTCAGCATCGAAACGAGGTACATTTAAAAGGACAAATCGTATCGGTTCGAACGAAGATCTACTTCATGATCCACAATCCCAAGATTATAATCAGCCAACATCAAATACTCATATTTCTCAACAAGTACGTCATCCATCAGGACAACAGCCAAACACATTCTCATCTCTATCATCATCGCCTACGACTAATCCCCAAAGTCATCATCATCATCGTCATCATCATCATCAGCAACAACAACAACAACAAACTCCTATGTATGATGCTTCGACTTCTCATACGTCATTTGGCCACGATTCGGGCCTTAGTTCAGGTGGTACTAGTTACGATCCAACACATTATCCATCAATATCCATTAAATCGCATACAGTGGAACCGTACGATGTACCACAACCAATTCCTATTCCTCGACGAAAATCTCTACCAAGTATTGTTAAAGTTAAACCTGGTGATTATAAAATCGATGAAACAGCTCGATCAAGTGAGAATTTAAAAGAAAAAGAAACATTTATTATCGAAAATGGTATACGTAAACGTGTTACCGAACCAGCTCCCATGTATACGGAAAGTGGCACACAAATACCACAAGCAACTGTGATGACAAGCAGTACAGGTTCGCCAACACTTGCTCGTCGTATAATTATCGAAAGTATTCCACGTATTGATGCACAAACATCATCATCGCACACAACAAGTGGCACCACCGGTGGAATGAAACGTGGTAGTATGCCAACAATTGATAATGTTGCTCGACAGAGACATGCCGCTCCTAGTAAGTTCATTTTTTGATTTTATTTTTCAAGCTATGTTCTCTTGTCAAGGTATATCGAGAGAAGAAGCAACAGTTCTTGGCTCGCAACGACGAGAAGAACTACGACGTCAACGCGACCTTGATTCCACTACTTTCGGACGTCTTAAAAATCTTTTACAGGTATGACAGCGAAGCCAAGATCAAGTTCATTTTCTGCATGTTCAATGCTTGCATTTTGAATTGCAAGAAACGCATCTTTATCCATTTGCTAATCATGATAAATAGACGGCATTAGAAAAAAAGAAAAAAAGGAACATGTTAATCCTATTTGCTTTGAAACAAACATTTAGAGTGCTATTTTCTATTTGTAATTGATCTCTGTTCGGTTTGTTCTCGTTTCTGCAATTAGAATATAAGGAGAAACAGCCCGAAACATTCGCTTCGTTAGATTCTATGAATGTCAACTTTGTTGACGATTAACATTGATCATAGGTACATTAATGGGTCAGAATCGAGTTCGATTAAAATAATAATCAATAAAAGAAAGATGGAGAAGAAAAGACCGAACAGATCAGGGAAATAACAGAAAATGTCTCGAATTTGATCAATAAAACAAAACGTGTATCAAGAGAATTTCGAAGAAATAGGTTTTGCTTGTCTCATGAGATCAACAACAGATTTGCATGTGCATGTTTTCAGTCTAATACTCCTGCTACTGGTACGGCTAACACCGGCAATATGCATGTATTCACCCAAGAGACATCGATACAAACGGATAATCGTGCTGATGGTGGCATTCAGGTAGATATTCATTGCCTTGTTCGTTTGCATTTTATGAGAAAATCAAAAAAGATAACATTTTCAATTTAACTTATCTTCATTTATTCGTTTTTTAGAATGTCATCTATCGAAATCGAGTATTTATTGCCATTTTCTTTTTAAATTTATCTCTTGCTCTTTGGTTCATTCAATTGTTAAGATGATGATGATGATTGTTAACCATTATCAGTCGTTTTGCTTTTTATTTTCTTTCTCTCAAATTCTCTATTTTAATTCTTCTTTTTCTCGTGCTTATATGTTTAAACGTATGTATGCATGCATGCAGCTCAAGGTTTCTATTGCCTATTGCTGTTCAAAGCAACAAGAATAACAACAACAACAACAACAACAACAACTACTATTTCAATTGTGGATAAACGACAAACAACGAAGGTTTTCTTCCTTTTATGGGTATTTCTCTTCTACTTTATTCTTTCATCATGTGTGTGCGTGTGTATAGAAAACAAAACAATTGTCGTCTTCTTCTTTCTTTTTTTTATTGTTGTTAGACCGAACAATATGACGATGATGACGATGATGATATTGACGACTTTCAAACTGTTGTTTTGTTGTAACCGCACAAATCTCTTTTATCTTCTCTTTTCTTATTCTTATCGATGCTCTTCCGTGTGTGTATGTCTGTGGGTGTATTATGCACTCCTCGTTTTTCTTTCTCCTCTTATTTTATGCTCGGTTTTTCATTCTCTCTTCTCTTGGACTCTTCTCTTCATCCTGTATGATAGACACAGACAAAACACAAAAAAAGAGAGAAAAAAATTTTCGATTTTTTCTTCTTTTCTTTTTGCATTTGTATTTTTGTTTTTTTTTTCTTTGTTCTCTTTGTATACGACAAACGCACATAAATACGCACATTATAAAGAATTATTTTCTCTTTTTATTTTCAATGAGAAAAAAAACTAATAATAATAATAATAATAATTCAGTTAATTAATTAAACAAAAAAAGACAAAGATTTGTTTTTCTTTCTTCTTCTTCGCCTCTTATTATGGTATTAAGAGTTTCATTTAGAAACAATCAATTGAAGAATTTTCATTTCCATATTACAAAGGAAAAGAATGAGCGAAAGAAAAAAAAAACCATTTCTTTCTAATTGAATGCTCGTGTCAAAGAAATATTTAATTCAATCATTTACTATCGTTTAACAAAATAATGTCTCCGATTCTCAAAAGATTGTCAAACTACGATAAATGAATTGTTAGTTGAGAAAAGAAACAATTTTTCAATGTCGAATATTTGATTGATTTCGACGATGTCATTCAAGTATTGAGAACGCAGCTGCAAAAGACAACATAATGAATAGTCTATATACAAAGAAATGCAATGAAAATCAAGGGGCACTTAATATTTATTTCATAAAATACGTCATATTAATAAGAAACAATTGATATGAAAAAAAAACAGAGCTGGTACTGGTAAGTAGAATTCAATTGATTGTCACAAGTCAAAACGAAATCTGTATCGTATAATTTTCTTTTGGAATTGAGATTAATACTACAAAGAACAGTGTATCTATATATGCACATCGAGGGCATAAAATAAAACGATCTTAATTAGTAATATGACTGAAGTATGAGATGTACTTTGCTGTGAATGAGAAGTCGGTTAATATTTGAATTCAAATAACAGGTTTATTATCACGTTACCATAGTGATTATTATGCTATTTAAGGAGTTTTTTTGTTTTTTTTCTTAACTGCGAAGAAATCTTATAAAATTTTTATGTTCTGACGTCATCAAGAATAGAATAAGAAAATAATCTGTCGATAAATATTTATCTTTCGAACAAGACAATTAAATTTCTAAATATTAATTAAAATTAATTCACTGATAATGCATCACTATCAAATATTAAGAATTTATGTCAAATTAAACCTAAAGTATAAGTGTGTTTGAGAACTACAAAGCCATATATTAGCATATTAGAAAATGTGTGAATCCTATTCCGTCATATAAAACAGCCAGATTATAATCTTGATGAGTTCAGAATTATCTTTTGACCAACTTTTGCGCTATTTTTTATCGAAAATAAATACACGTGTGTGCTCTTTTCAAATTAATTAAGTAGAATTTACGCATAAAATCTTTTCATTTCATTAACTAACTATCGAGTGTGTTCTACGATGTTATTCAATTATTATTTGTATTTTTTTTATCCTTTTATCAAGCGGTACTGCTTGATGACAGTCTATCTATAAATCAGTCGAGATTTTCCAGAGCACAACTTCTTATTTAATTGAGAAACAAATACAATCATCGTTGAAGTAAAGTTTATTAAGAGATCCATTTTTCGAATGACGCCAATAGGAAAGAAAAACATAATTTTAGTCACGTTTCAGATCATTCATAATTAAATATAAATATATATATATATAAGCAAAACTCGCTGAGTTCTCAAGAGATTTGACAGTTAACTCAGACATGTATATATATATATATAGAGTACAGAGCTACGATAGATAATGATGATGATAATTCTTTGAATAACACTCTTTTTCGCGTAATGCATTAATAGTTTTTTTTGCCGTTTCTCTATTGACTAGATAGAATGTCTTTCTGTATCTATATTTTCTTGTTAAGGATGTGTAAACACTTGTAGTACTTCGAGACAATCGATAAAAAAAATTGTCGTCAATCAGATCCAATAATAATAGTTAACGAGAGAAAACGGAAATACTTCGATATATTGTTTGTATTTTAATGCACGAGAAAGTAATCTATCCGATTAGTTAGCGATGCGCATTTTCCGAGCAAATACAAAAGAAAAAGCATATTTATTCAATTTTCTTAAGATAAGTAAGAATTATTGTATTTGTTTTAATATTTCTCATCTGATTTTCAAATAAAACAATACGAGAGAATTGCAGCCGTCGAAGATGAATTTATTTCTTTTTAGTAATCTCCGCGTCGATCCTTGATGAACGTTTCTATTTTGACATATTTGAATATATTTCTCGATGTCATGAGAATTTCTTTTATTTCAGTTGGATTGCGGAAATAGATTTTTCTTCCTTAGTCTGTATCGACAAGCATTGACTTTAAAATCATAATTTGAATAGATTGTATCACCCTTTGATCAATGAATAGACAACCGAGAAAGAACAAGAACCACGAGATGAAATCAAAAATGTTTCTAGTTTCTTATTACCGCCTCCAGATGTATTCTATATTCGCATCTTTCAATGTAATAAACATGCAATTGCTAACTATTATTTTATGCATGTTTTTCGATGACATACAACCTTTCTCATACACATCAAAATCATGCGGAATAAAACAAAAGCAGAACAATAATAATAATATCTGTGTGGAGGCGGTTTGCACTTACTTTTTCTGTAGTTCTAATGCGAGATATTCGTCTGGGAAGATCTAATAAGAATGAGAAATAAAATGTCAAGAGATTTTGCGTTATTTTTGTTGTAGTTACTAAGTTTTATTAAATAATAAGAGTTCGTCAATGTTCATTTTTTTTGTATGCCTTAAGGGTGATCTGTCACGCTAGAGCCTAATTATATTCCTTCCTCGACACGTTTCCGTTGAATTTGAGGTAAACAAGAAAGAGAAAACTCCTCCGACAAGGAAAAGGAAAATTTCTTTATTCACTTATTTTCTCGTTCATTGTCAATTTAATAAATAGTTCCAACAAAAAGAAAAGAAAACGAGAATTTACTTTTCATTTTATTGATCATTCGGATTCTTTTATCTTAGAATAAGAAAGAAAATGCTATTACTTGAACGTATTCGAACAATTGCCTTTCTATGTTTAACTGTCTTTGGTTGTACTGGAAATATTCTGACATTTATCGTTGTTAATCGACCATTTTTTCGTAAGACATCATCGGCATCATTCATATCTGCTCTTGCAATTGCTGATTGTATTGTTTTATGTTTACAAAGTTTTCAAATCGTCACTAAATTTCAGCCTCAAGTTACATCGTACGATTGCGTTGTGTTTTTTCTCGTCGATGTTTTTCGTCTCTTATCCGTTTGGATCGTTTCATTCATTAATATCGAACGCTGTTCACTTGTTTTTAATCCATGTCGTATGCCACGTTTAATAAGTCGAACAAAATCTCGTTTTCTACTATTGATATTATTCATCTTAGCCTTACTGATATTTAGTCATTATGCACGACATATGCATATTGAATATGCAATCAATGTCAATCAATCAATTCCTATGCGTTCATTTTGTGCCTACAATAGAAATTTTGATCGTTTAAAATGGGATTGTATACGATCAGGCTTAACTTATTGGTCAACGGTGCCTTTATGTATTGTTTGTAATTTAATTATAATTCAACGTCTTTGTCAAGCATCACGTATCGAACGAACATTACATATTGACAAACAAAATCATCAACAACAAATCTTTCTTCAATCAACAAATAATAATAATAAATATAATCTATCGAGTAAACAACGACAATTAACAGCCATGCTTGTTACATCATCAATATGTTTCGTTCTAACGGCTACACCATCAACTATACATACGACTTATATTTTATTAGCTGGAAAATTTAATAATTTTCATTATGTTCTACATATTTTAACAAATATTCTTTTACATTTTCATCATGCATCGAACTTTCTGGCGTTTGTATTTTCTTGTGCTCGTTTTCGTATTGAATTATTACAATTATTTCGTCAATATTTTCATTGTCAGATGTATTTAAATTGGTATAAACGTTCGGTACCTCAGACAGAACAGAATCTTTTCTATTCAACAAAACAACCGAAAAGTCCAATGAAATTATTAACACCGAAAAGTAAACAACGTCAAGAAACTTTGCAACCACATTTTCACAATAATGTCGTCCTTATTGGCAAACATAATTGTGGACAAAGTATGCAGCCTTTTTTATAATCAAATACAAAAAAAAAGAAGAAAACTTTTCGAATAAATATTATCGAATTTCGAGATTGATTTGCATGATAATTATAGAAAAAGATTATATGAAAGCGAAAAGAACGAGTGTGTCTATTCAAACTAATCTTTTGTGATTATTTTCGTCGTTAAATCGATCGAGGTGTCGACTGTTGTTATGTATTTTTTCGTCGATAGAAAACTCGACGGCACGTTCATTCTCGAGACTTGTCGGACTGTTTCTTTCTTTCGACTGCAAAACACATTGGTTTATTGTTTTCATAAGAAATAAAAAGCAGACGAATTGGTTGATTTAACTAGTCATTTCATCATTTTCTAATTTCACACACTGCAACACACATATATATAATTAATCGAATCCTCCCATATTCGAACCGATCATTATGACGTCTGCAAAAAAATCGCCAAGTAAAAGTCGTTCGCCGACTAAAAGTAATTTATCACAAGCCTATAATTCGCCAATGAAAAAACAATCGAATTCACCGAAAAAATCGACACCGAAAAAGAAAACTAGCAAATCATCACGGCCAACCTATCAACGAATGGTTACCGAAACACTTAAAACAGTAAAATGAATTGACTTAGTTGAAAATTATTGTTCGTTTTCATCTAGCTCAATGCTCGTAATGGTTCAAGTCGAGCAAAAATCTTGAATCATCTCAAAAATACCTACGGAGTCGAAGGTGGTAAAACGGCGAATGTAAGTTTCGTATTATAAAAATTCTCATTAAATTCACTGAATTTTCTCCTTTCTTTTCAAGAGTCATTTACGTTCAGCACTTGAAGCACTTATTGCCGATAAAACAATTGCACTTGCTAAAGGTAGAAAATAAAAATAGACATTACTAATTTCAGTTGACGCTCTTTTGTACGTGTAGGTTCCGGTGTTAGCGATGGTTATTTTCGAATAACTCCCAAAGGAAAAGATTCAGGCAAAAAACGTTCACGATCACCGGTAATTGATTCGATAAATGATGAATTTTTCTTAAATTTCAATTGATCTATATTTTCTTCAGCAAAAGAAACGTCAACGATCATCATCAACACCAAAAAAACAAGGCTCACAATCCCGTTCGAGATCACAATCGACAAACAAAAAAGATGGCCGAAAGAAAAGTCAACCAGCACAAAAACGAGCTCGTTCATCGAGTCAATCGAAATCACGTTCGCCAAGTAAAGCCAAATCACGATCACCAAGCAAAGCAAAATCGAGCACAAAAAGTCGATCGCCTAGCAAAGCGAAATCAGCATCTCAAAGTCGATCTCGTTCAACTACAAAAAAAGCTGGCCGTCCCAAAAAAGCTTCATCGAGCCCAAACAAATCAAAATCGGCTTCACCACGTAAATCATCACAAGCCAGTCGAAGCAGTCAACGAGCATCTCAATCACCCAAAAAGAAAGCTGCCTCTAGTAAGTCACTTGTTATTCTCTTGAATCGAATTCTTAGTTTTCAATTCGATGTTGTTGTTTAGAAAGTGCCAAAGCTTCACCAAAGAAGAAAGCTGGTAAATCCAAGAAGGCGAATAAATGATCGGCAAGAAAACGATAAATCTTTTCTTTCGTGTGTGTATACTCTTTCTTTTCCGATAATTAGATGTTGAACTTTTATTTTACCTTTTTTTTCGTCTCTCTTTGAAATTTCATTTAACTTCTTTGTATAATAACTTATATTGAAAAATTATCGATATATTTCTCTTTTTTTTGATCATCTATATTAGATGTTTACCTTGTCTTCTATGAATTAATCTTGACGAGCAGTGTGCCTCTTTTTTTTTCGATACATTTTCTTGTGAACTATTAACATGTATGTGTGTTTACTCGTTTTTAACTGTGGGAGTAAGAGAAAGATTCTAATAATAATAATAAACAAGACTGATAAGAACAGCAGAGCAAGTTGTTTTTATTAATTCAGGAAATTCTATTGATATTCTTAACTCATTCACTTTGCAATTCAATCAAGAAATGGATAGATAAATATTCGACGTATTCTCTATTTTAGATTGACATTTTTTGTTTGTTGATCATAAAAATGCACCGAAGTCATATAAAATATGTGAGGAAAGAGATAGGGAGAGGAAGAAAAAAAACATACGAGCGAAATATCACGATTTGACATCTTCCTTTTTCATATGTGCTATACTCGTTCTGCTTGATTGATTTTTTT
>ERZ778027.1006-NODE-1006-length-54066-cov-11.728148_pt1 | contig 54066 bp, 61 predicted proteins | sample MGYA00375757_ERZ778027 | MGnify/ENA primary metagenome ERZ778027 (study PRJEB29350, sample SAMN05389817) | bioreactor metagenome | isolation source: Ammonium sulfate bioreactor | place: South Africa: University of Cape Town | collected 2014-02-18 ...
GTGCTACTCCTTCTTCGGTAGTGCCGATAAAAGGCTCTGCTGTTCCTTCTTCAGTGGTGCCAATAGCTGGTGCTACTCCTTCTTCAGTAGTGCCAATAGCAGGTGCTACTCCTTCTTCGGTAGTGCCGATAAAAGGCTCTGCTGTTCCTTCTTCAGTAGTGCCAATAGCAGGCTCTGCTGTTTCAGCCCCTAGATAATGTATAACTATGTGTACATTTGCATAGTAAAAATAAAAGAAAAACAAGAAGTATCTAGCAGCATAGAAAAGCAACTCAGTTCACACATTTCGTTTGTTTTACAATAAAAGGAAAATCATTTCAAATCTTACCACTAGCAGTTGTAACCGCGTCATCTAGAATAGAACAAAAGAAAATCATCAGTCAATTCGTTGTTGTGAAAAAGAAAAAGGAAACATGCAATGCATAAGCATAGATTGCTCAAGCAAAATTAAAAATAAATACCTCCTGCTTCAGCAGCAGTTTCTCCGGGTACATTCACCCGTTCCATTTCAACACCGCTTGATTCGGTAGTACTTTCGCTCATAATAATCTTTTCTGTAGTTTCAAAATCCGACGTAGCAGAAGCATTTACAATCATTGGCAAAGATGTGTTAGTAACATCAGAAGCAGAAGCATTTGTTATAGATGCAGTTGTAGCTGAATAATAACGATGAACAGAAAATTGTGAATGTCTGATTGTTTATGATAGACTTACTGCAATCCATTTCATCAGAACCATCAGCACATTCCAAATTTCCGTTACAATATACGGCACACATAGTGTGGTCATCTTTACAGGGCTTAGTTTCTTCGGGACATGCAATGCCTAATGAAGCAGGAGAAAGCAAGATAGGTTAAAGAGTTAAGCAATGAGTTAATAATATTTAGGAGAGGAAAAAAAAGCAGAAAAGCGTTGATTTTATATGAATAAACTTACTTTCATCATTTTGTCGTCGAAATCTTTGCCTTGAATCGACACTGGCAGAAGTAGTCTAAATTTTAAAAAATCAATAATATTCAATCAAATCTAACAACAACAACAACTTACCAATGAGATTGATAAACTTGCAATAAAACAAAACCACAGGATAAAACTTGTCATGCTTTTGACGTCCATCCTCGGAAATAATAGGATTGACAAGTGGAACAAACGACTAAGAGAGTGATATCTGAAAATCTAAGCACACAGATGCGCACACACATATATATAATTATACATTGATTGTCTTCGTTCCTCTGTCGGACACATAATGATGAAGAGAAGAAGAAGGAGAAGAAGAGAAAAAAAAAGATTTGGTCATTATATTCCATCATGATGTAATCCTAATGATCTAAGTTATTCATTAAGAAACACAAAATGCCTTATCATCATATTCATCTCAAACGCATGTCGAATATAAACAATTACACTTAGAGGACGTATCTTTCAAGAAATTCAGTAAAAAAAAAGAAAAGCACGCATATAGAGTTATCTACGACTGATGATTCTAAGATATCATCTTATATAATGATTATTATAAGAAAAGGAAACGTTATCCTATCAAATAACTTACCTTAGATTTAACACTTAACAAGAAGGAAACGACTGAATATGGAAGTAATTTACTAGTTTATTTCGAAGATAAATAGAATATGAACTATGTCTATCGTTTTATCGAGCTTAGATAAATAAATTTTTCTTCATCTTCTTTTTGTCTAGTAATACGAGACGCAAACTCAACAAGCGTACAGAAAATGGTTAATCTAAACACAGAGAGCAAACTAAATGGATAACCGTTCGACAAACGTTATTATTCTATCTCTCTTCAGTGATGTATTGAATAATGAATGGTATAACCACGACTAATATCACCGACCACAAGAGTAACCTCTTCCTCTTTTTCTATTTTTGTCTCTCATTCTCTCCTTTTCTCTCTCTCTCTCGCTCTTTCTTGCTCGTTTGCCCTCTCGTTTATGAGTTAACCAAAAGAAAAAAATATCTTCCCATAAACCTCGAAAAGTGCAATCTTGTGGTATGGTGGAAAAGTATTATTTCTAACCATAGATAGGAAGAGATGCATAAGGTTATCAGTATGTGTCGACAAACATTTCGTTGCAATGAATAATAATATAATAACAACGCAAAGGTATTTGAGAACGAATATATCTTTAACTAGAAAAATCCAGTCGTTTCTCTGCTGTAAAGTGCAAATCGCTCATCACTTTTGTCTCTTATCATTATGTCAGAAAAGGAGGAAAATATATACAAAAAAAAAGAAAAGATAAGAATACTCCCTGGCTCCAATCAAAACGAGCCAATTCGATTACATAATTATTAGTTAAGATATATCATATCAACACTAACATTCATCTTCGTTAATCATTTCCATTTCGAGATTGTTCTTTTCAAATGATACAAAGTACAACTATGTTTTTCATCAAAATATGAGTTCATACACTTACAAGCAATCTTATTTCAACTAAGTCCAATTGTATATCAGTTGTTCAGATGTCTATTTCCTTTTTTTTCAATACCAAAAAAACCACAAAGTAAAAGTACAACAACATCAATACGAAATACATAAAAAAAACGAGAAGAAATTGTAAGAATAGTAAATGTTTACCATACAAAGAAAGGAGGAGAAGAAATAGAAGGTCGCCTTTTTCTTCGTCACTAAACATCAAAGATTGATTTTATTACAAATCAAAACTAAGAAAACAAATTTTGTCATTTAGGCCTCGAGCTTGTTGCTTTCTCTTTCTGTCTTTCTTTCATCATCTCTCAGTTATAAAGCGAAAACAACTAATCGATAATGCTTACAAATATCAAGTGTATTAAACATTAAAATCACGAATAGAAATTGAGTCTTGATTTACGTGAAACTCGACGATGATGATGATAATAACAATAAAAAAAATGATTCATTGATTTCAATTGGCCTTGTCGAATTATTTACTTCGACAATTCGAAAAATACATTTACATTGAATATTGTAACATTTCGTTCTTTTCTTTTTGAAACCTCTGATTTCTATTTGATTGGAATACTTTTAACATCTGGATGTACACTCACAACATAACACAGAAAAAGTCCCGAAAAAAAACACACGAGAAAACTTTTCTCGTGTCTCATCAATCAATGTCATTGGGACAAACATAGTGGGCCAAAGATAACTGACATAAGAGAGGGCAAAGAGCGTGCTGATGATGATGTCCATCAGCAGACAATAATATGTAACAAACGCACTATCACATTTTCCATATACCATAAGAGAAATAGTTATTGTCTCGTATTACTCAACATCTGAACTATTATACAATAGACATAAGTTGAACCTTGAAACAAGAAGAAATATCATTCGGAACATCACAAGAGAATTTACCTGACCGCAAAACCATTCGACATTTTTTCTTCTTCTTCTTACGTACGTAGTATGTACATATATTTACTCAAAGAAAAGCCATGAAATGAAAGTCAAATGGGATTCTATTCGTCTCGTTTCTAATCGATAATTAACAACATTACATTCAAAAAACGATTTCTTCTCTATAATTATGTGATTGAATTGATATTTTATTGACTATAATTTACAAAAAAAAACGTTCCTTCAAGACAATATATTTGGACATAATTCGAGTAGTTTTTTTCTTAAACAACTCCAAATAGTGTTGCTTGTTGTTGGTTGTCCGTTTTCAATAAGACATCGATGATAATTGATTTGATTTATCGATGACATACGTTCGAAATGTTTGAGCATTTGTCGTTCATATGTCGTCAATTCAATAAGAATTCGATTTGATTTAAGAAAAATAACATGAGTTAAACCAGCACCATGCATTCCAATGAAAATATCCGTTTGACTGATGATTTCGAGCTGTTTTTCGAATGATAATTGTTCGAAATAACCGGAATCGAACTGAATCGATGAACGATTTTGAAAATGACTTTGAATTTGTTTGAGAATCTCGTTTTCGTTGAGTAATTGTCGTTGAATTGTTCCCGAAGGATTTCTTGCATGTGCAATATAATTTCGACGAAGAAGAAAGAAAATATTCACATGTCGACAATTGATTTTCTCGTTTCGATTCGAATGAAAATCGAATTGTTCGAGAATATGTTGTCGAAAATCGAAGAAATAACTCGGAGCTATCATTCGATCTTGATCGACATCGATTTCTGACTTCGATTGAATAGGTGACCAAATTAAATCATCGAACAATATGGTCGAATAATTCAATTGACCAAGTCGTGTATACGAATGAAATAATTGTGACCAAAGTCGATCGAGATTTCCCTTTGGATGAGCATCGAGAAAAAGTATTCGAACAAATTTTGGATTGGACCGAAAAAATCGACAAACAAGATAAACATTATAGAGATCTGTAATTGTATGATAAAAATTGACATAATCATAACGATGCACAGCTATTGTAAGTTGTTTTATTGAATAAATATGTTCGAATGTTTTGGAATAGGGCGTTAACGAAGAAAATATCTTGAATAGATGATTTTTACGCGTAAAAACTTCCAACGGAAAGGAATCATTACATGAACTCTTGAAAAACAAATAGATTTTCATTCGAAATTTGTTGTTTTTCGATTTACTTGGATAAATCCTTTAGCGAAATGAAAATATTCATCTTCTTCGGTTTGATTCAAAACTTGTTGTAAATCTTCACCACCTCGTCGTTTACCTTTCAAATGTTCGATGCGCAGAACAAGAGAATTCGTTCGAACAAATAATTTATTAAATACAATTATAGATGAATTACATCGATGTATTTGATTTTGACACCAGAATTTCAATGGTTCACCGGTACAATCGAATGTTATCGAATTAATTCTTCGTTGTACAAATGATAGATTTTTATTCGAAAAAATAAAGAAACATAATAAACAAATAAAAAGAAAGACGTAAAATTCTAAACGATAGCGTCGATAGATAATTAACATGAGAAAGAAGAAGAACTGATTCAACTTGGATATGTAAGAAAAGAAACGAGTACTAAGGCTTTGATTATTATCTTTTCTTTTTGCATATTCCTAACAGCAGACGATTGTGTATATATTTTTTCCCATAAGACTCTTTTTTTTGTTTCTTCTGTTTGACTACTGTCGATATCTCGAGCTGACTCATCGAACGCACGAATAATTATTCTAGTGATGCATGTTATTCTTTCTTTTTGTGTAATTACAGAACTGAACACAAGGATGCATTTGACATTATCGTTGTAAAACAGTAAATATTTGTTTGTAGCCTTGTAAGATGGAATAAAATACAATACATTGAATTTTCTTTTCTTTTATTTGCTGTTTTTGAGCATAACAATGATGAATAGAAAGAAAGAAAACTGAAGAGAACGAAAATGAAATATAAAAATACATTCATAACAATTGTTTTTCATCGGGTGTTCCACCACTTAAAGAGAGAAATATTCTTATTTTCAAAGATCAATCGGTATGGCTCAAACAGCATTTATCTCATCGGTAAATAGAAGATCACCGAGAAAAGATTGGAATGAATATCAACATCTTGCTACACAGGGACGATTCATTGAACCGAAAGTATTTTCTGGGTAAATAAATCGGTTTATTTAAATGAAAAATGGAGAATTGTTTTTGATAGATTTCAAAATCCTTGTATTCGTTTAACATCTGTCAAACGACAATTATATAATCAGAAATTACCGAGTATGAGACAAGTAGAACATGATGAAGCTCTTCATCGTCTTGCAAATGAACATTGTCGACATACGACAAGATCTACCGATGGTTTATTTCTTTTACTAATTATACCACATGCATGCATTTATTTATTTATTTATGTATTTCTATTGTAGAGCAGTTTCAAAGTTTGGATCCTCGACGTGAAGCATCGTTTATCGAATTCTCTGGCTTAGTAAGCGTAGATACACGTGATGAAAATTGGGATAATACAGGAAAATCTTTAATGGGAATGAATAGTTCGACTTCTACGAATTTTGACTCATCGTTAGAATTTGGTGCTCGGTAAGATGCAAAAAGAAACATTTTATTTTATGTAAATATTTGATTTAAGACTACGACCTGATAAGTCATCAACAAAACTCCATCGAAACTCACAAGTACGAGTAAAAATGAATTTATGACTAGCTAAACATTTTCCTTCCAATGATCGTTCGATTTTTAGTTCTATCCACACTCAAGAAGTTCATTGAAAACTGCCGAAGTATTTCTTTCGAATAAATCAATTCTTATTAAGATTTCAATTTTATTTCTCAGGGTGTATTTCGCTCATCGAGCATGCATATCTGGAATCCATCGAACAACACTAATTATTCAAAATCGACTCAAGTTTAAATTGATATACTTTTTTCTTTATATAAAACAAATATTAAATATAAAAACGAACGAACGAAAAAGAAAAGTTCTTCTTCATGTCTCCTCGCCTTCCATAGTTGCAAAGCAACCATATAATATTTGCAAAGAAAGAAAAAAAAAGAAACATCAGAGAGACATTTGCTTGATTATAACACGTGGTGTGAAGGCGCAGTTGATGTCTGATGAGATGTTCTTTCAAAGTGTGTTCATTCGACGAGCCGTTTTACGTATTTGGTGTCTATTTGTTTTCATATCGATTTTACTTTTAATTCGACTTTCGTACAAATCTCTAGCATTTACTGATTGTCAAAATTTTTGTCCTTATTCAAGTCGATTAACTAAAAAATATTTAGAATTCAATTCATCGTTTCGAATTCATCATTATCCAGAATTTATTTGTCCACAAAATTTTCGAAATCTAGCCGATTGGATCTACCGATGGCCATCACAATTTAAAGAGCAGGTCGAAACAAGAACTGATAATGGTGGACTAATAGCACCTTGTCTTCCACATGGAAGTATTATTTACGTTCGTATCTGGGCAATTGATGAATTTTTCAAGAAAATTTATCCTCAGCTAATTAATTCATTTGTTTTAATTACTGGCGAAGGAGATCTTTCGTCACCTGTACATCTGCAGCATTTGGAAGGGTCAGATTCGAAAATTATCCATTGGTTTGGACAAAATGGACAATTCGACGTATCGAAGACTACCAAATTTACTCACATTCCAATCGGTAAATATTTGATTTAGATAAAATTCTGTGCTTATTTTTATGTAGGTATAAATTGCTATGAAATGGCTCAAGGAATTCGAGATGTTTATTCTCAATATCTTAATGATACAGTACCGTCAGTTTTCGATGATATCGACGAACCCAAACACTATATTCAACCGTCTGATATTACTAAACTAAAATCCGATAAAAAACTCGTTCTAATCAATTTCGATCCCGGAACAGACGGCTCAGGTCTTCGTTCGAAAGTTTGGCAAGATCTCTGCACAAAAAAGACCTCGTTTGTAACCTGTTTTACTAAACCCAGCGGCGTACAAATCAATCGAATACCAGAAATCTACGAACGAAATCGTCAATATCCATTTTGGTTATCGCCACGTGGTAATGGTCTCGATTGTCATCGAACATGGGAAGCTCTCTATCTCAATCGCATACCAATCGTTTGGAATAATTCATTGGTTAGTCTCTATGAAAATCTACCGGTTTTGATTATTAATAGTCATCATGAATTGAATGTTTCATTTTTACAAACGAAATTGAAGGAAATAACATCGAAAAAAGATTATCAGTATGAAAAATTACGGCATGCTTATTGGCGTCGATTGATTTTGGATAAATCACGGCATCGAAATCGATCATCTCGAGATAATCAATGTTGGCGAGCAAATCATAGGTTTAAATGAAAAATATCTGTGAAGTCTACATCGACATTTATTTGTTTCGTTTAAAGACGAAATGATCTTATTAAACATACAAAAAAACCGCTAACAAGGAAAAAAGAAAACCGAATATGAGGAACGATAGTTGTTAGTTTGTTTGTTTGTTTTTTTTTTGTTTTTTTTTTTGTGTTACATTCAATCGAACGTTATTAAATGAGAACAACAATAAGCAAGAGGAGGAACAGTGTTTAAATTAGAAAGATTTTTGTTTCTTTTAACTTGTTTTATCTGTATAAGCAAAAACACGAGTATCTTGTTCAATACCACGTTGTGTAGTGAAGATTCTTGCCATACGATAGAAAGCACTGAAAATCGGTTCGTCATTGTATCGAACTAATTCAGGAAAAGCTTTACGAAAGCTAGCCGTGGCTTCTTCTGCAAAAATGAAACGAAAATCGTTCGGCTTTTTTTCTCTCTTTCGAACATACCTAAATGGTAATGTGGTACTTTGGTGAAAAGATGATGAATTTGATGTGTACCAATCGAATGAATAACTGAATGAACAGCTCCATAATGACGATCAACTGTTGACAATTGACCTTTAACATTATTCCATTCGGAATCAGCATACCAAGGGACGTCACTATGAATGAAAAACAAATATGTTCAAATTTACTAATTCACTTTGTTTTCTTTGTTTGTTGGCTTACATTTCGGTATGATGTAGCATGGTGATAATAACCATGTAACATGCGAAAAGAAACACCGGTATAAGATGATAAACGACTAAACTGAGAAAGCCATATGCGCATGAATAGAGATACATTAAATAGCACTTGACAGAAAGAAAGAAAAACAGACACATATGGTTTTATTTTATTTGCCGGAAGAAAACGGAATTTCGTCAATCTTACCATTCCCAAATAAGACGAAAGGGAAAGACAGACACCGACTGAATGTTTATTGTAGAATAATGGTTCGAGCTAAAGAAATAAAGAAGTTTTTTTTGTTATTCAGAGTAAAAAAAACAAGATGTTTTTTTGTTCATACTGGGTTAAAGTGATTAATTGTACGGGGTGTATAACCAAAGAGTAAATAGTAAAACCAACCGACACCAGGAAGCCAGTAGAAAATATCGTCTCTAATCGATGGTTCATGTGGCATACCACGTTGAGGATAGAAAACTTCATCTTTGTCGATGTTATTCGTATTCTTATGATGGTGATTGTGCGTTAACTAAAGAAAACGAGAGAAAGAAAAATATCAAAATATGGTGCATACTCAAATAATATTAAATAACGTCAATCGATTTCTATTTTTAGTCTATCAATCATCCTCATCTATTTACCTTCCATGTATAATATGGTGCTAAAATCCATGTGTGTAAAATTGTACCTTAAGGAAAAAGAAAATCAATGGTTAATAAGACAAATTACATTCGAATGAATAAACCTACCGACGGTATCGTTTAATAACGGATAGAAGCTGAAGCTACTATGTCCGCAATCATGTCCGAGTACAAAAAACGATGTATAAAGAGTTCCTATTCAAAAAGAGTAGCAAAATTAACTAAATCAAATATCGAATTCAATCGAACCTTGTATGCACCAGTAGAGAGGGAAAAACATATAACCATAGTTAAGTTTTTCTAATTGAAACATAACGAAAAATGTAAGGGCAACATAGATCACATCCTTAACAACATAGGTCATCGATTCACGAACAGTCGGTCGAAAACAATGAGCCGGAATTTTGACTTTTATTTCGGATAATGTTGGTAAACGTTGTTCATTGGGCAATGATGCTGAATCAAGTTGTTGTTCACGATTGCCATCATCTGCATATGTATTATGACTACCTTTGCCCATATTTTCGTTATTCTTCTCTAAAGGAACTGAAATATACGAACTTAGAAGACAAATTCGAATAGATTTATATAGGTAACACGAAAGGACAAATTCTCGAACGACGAACTCGTGCGTACTTAAGATTAGAGAAAAGAATTCGAACGAAAATACGTCTTCCTAGGTAAGATAAGCGTGATCAAGAAAAATGGCGTCACAAAAAAAAACTAACTAGACTAGAAATGACTCGAATCGACAGAAAAAAACAACATAATTACAATCAAAGAGGTCGCTGATTATTTCTAATTGATTTTCGTAATTCAATTTTTGAAAATACCTGAAAAATAATTATCGAAAACGATGATAGTCTATTTTTCTTTTGAATTCTTCATCGAACCGAAATAGATGTCGCAGATTTTCATCAATTATCTCCTCTTCTTCCCGTTTGTCTAGCATAGCAAAACACGCGATGCCGACGCAAAACGATAAAAAGAGAAGGGCATATTTCCTCGAATCAACATATTTATTTCTCCGGAAAATAAATAATGCCATCAACAGCAGCCAACGATCCGATTAAATCTCGAATTGTATCTTCGGTTGATCGTGAACAACTATCGAATGTTTTCAATCGATATGCTCAACATGAACATCTCGGCGAGCGTTACATGACGCCACATGAGTTCTTGCAGGATTATTTAGGCTATTTGAAGGGCGAGAATATCGACCCGACAACGCTCGATATTCTCTCGGCTTTAGTCGATCTGAATAAAGATCAAAAGATTACCATCACGGAATTTATCAATTTCGAATCGTTGCTGTTAGCTTCGGACTCATTGTATCGTCTGGCGTTTCAGCTATTCGATCGTTGTGGTCAAGGTTTGATCACTTTCGATGATTTCCGTTCGATTATCTCGGCAACAAAACAATTCAGAGAGTTTCCATTCAATTTCGAATCGGATTTTGTCACAACACATTTCGGAAGTAAACGACAACGACAAGTAACCTACAAGGAATTCACACAGATTCTACTGGATTTTATTGATGAACAAACAAATCAAACATTTCGAAAATTCGATCGTTCAAATAATGGTTATATTTCATTGAAAAGCTTCGAAATTATTCTCAAAGAATTACGACAATATCAATTAGCTGATTTTATATCGGCAAATTTGACGGAAATTGTTTCGTCAAATCAAATATCTTATCCGTATTTTACAGCATTTCTACAATTACTATCGAATATTGAGTCGATGAGAAAGATTTATCTATCGATTGTTGAAAATAAACGACATGGTTATAAATCACCGATTATAACGAAAGAAGAATTTCTTACTGAAGCTCAACATTTTCCTCGTACGACACCATTGCAAATCGATATTCTTTTTGCAATTACACATTTATTACATAAAACACATAGCAAACATCATGAGACTGACAAAGAATACATTCAATTACAGGATTTCGATTTAATTTCAGCGAATGAACATCTTTTACCCTATCGTTTACGATCGGAAATCGTTGACGAACATTATAAAGTCGAACATCAAAGTGTCGTTATGAAACTTCTTGAAAGTAGTTATCGATTTGCACTTGGCAGTATTGCGGGTGCAGTGGGTGCAACGGCTGTCTATCCGATCGATCTCGGTAGGTTGACTAGTGTGAAATCGAAAGCTGAAAGAGTCTAATTTTTAATTTCAAGTGAAAACTCGAATGCAAAATCAACGAAGTACGAGTATTGTCGGCGAACGTTTGTACCGAAATTCGATCGATTGTTTCAAGAAAGTTGTTCGATACGAAGGTGTTTTCGGTTTATATCGAGGTAAGATCGAGTTTTTCTTTCAAAAGAACAATTTCAAACAACGAATCTTCAGGTCTCATTCCTCAATTGGTCGGTGTTGCTCCTGAAAAAGCTATTAAACTAACTGTCAATGATTTCATTCGCGATCGTTTGATGCACGTCGATGGAACGATCCCGCTTTGGGCCGAAATTGTTGCCGGCGGTTGTGCTGGCGCATCTCAAGTTACATTTACGAATCCTTTAGAAATCGTTAAAATCCGTTTGCAAGTCGCCGGAGAAATTCAATCGGTTCGTCGGCCAGCTGCATCGGAAGTTATCCGCGAACTTGGTCTTCGCGGTTTGTACAAAGGTGCTCGTGCTTGTTTCCTTCGTGATATTCCGTTTTCAGCGATCTATTTTCCGGCCTATGCTCATACGAAGAAGTATTTCGCCGACGAACATGGATACAACGATCCGAAGAGTTTGTTTATTTCGGGTTTATTAGCTGGCATACCAGCTGCTGGTCTTTGTACGCCGGCTGACGTTGTTAAAACACGTTTGCAAGTGCAAGCACGTAAAGGACAAACGAAATACGATGGATTGATCGATGCTTTCAAGAAAATCTATGCTGAAGAAGGATGGACAGCGTTGTGGAAAGGTGCAGGCGCGAGAATGCTTCGATCGTCGCCGCAATTTGGCTTTACTTTGCTCACCTATGAACTTCTTCAACGTGCGTTGAATTTCGATTTTCAAGGAAGAAAATTAGAAGGCTCGAAACACGTCGATCAAGAACAATATTCGCCGAAAACACGAGCATCGATTATTCTGTCGACAAATCCCGATCATGTCGGCGGATTTCGTCTAGCTGAAGCAACTTTCGAAGGTAATTAATACTTTTTCTTAATGAAATTATTTAGCTTTTGTTTATTTTAGGAATTGAAACACGTTTTGGTTTGGCTTTTCCGAAATACAAACTATCGAATTCCGAACAAACATCGAATGCTGCTCCTCAACTAACCGCCCTACTTGGCGTAGCAAATTCAAAATAAATTCTAAACTTGTCGTCTTTTCTTTTGCAACATACGTAGATTAGTTTTTATCTTCTCGATTCAATTATAAATCTCAATGTTTGGAATATTTTTTAATAAAAACTAAAAAGAGAAATTTCTTAACTAGTCATTAGAATATTTTGTACATCTATTTTCTCTTTTGTTTTTATTCGATTATAAAGAATAATAAAATAAATTGCTCAACGCCATCTTTTTCTTGCTTTGACTGAAAAATACCTGTAGCTATTATGTAACCACGGTTTCAGTAAATATGTAAAAGTAGAAATTCTTTTTCTTTCTCTCTCTCGCTCGCTCGCTACGTGTTTATTGCGTTCGTTAGAATATTTTCAATCAAAAATGGATAGATCTGGCGAAAAATCATCAACCGTTCGGTAATTAGTTCGTTGTTAAATCGAAAAATAATTTTTCATCTTTCAAGAGTAACTCACTATTCACTTCCTCATTACCTTATTCCTCAACGTTATATTGAACCATGGCGTCGTGATGCAGCTAATCGACAATTGATTGTCAATGTAAACTTTAACAAAGAACAACGAACTTGTCTATTTATACTTTTGTTAGAATGCACATCAATCAAATATTCCTCATTTTGAACATGATGACGCGCTCTATTTCAATAAACGTGAGCAAATGTCGTACAATGTTGAAGCTCGTGATCGTGTCGAGAGCAAATACAGTCTTCCATCACGTTCGGATCAATTACAGCCTCGAATTTATGAAATCTACGATCGTCATCGTTCATCTTTACTGAGCCGTTATGATCCATCGACTCGTTTCAAAAAATCTTAACAATCAACAAAAACTAACTTCATGACTTAAATCCCCATTTCTTTTTTTGGTTTTGCTTTTTATTCTTCTTGAATAGAAGTCACACACACACAAGAAAAAAAAAAGAAAGAAAGAAAGAGAAAAAATGGCTGACAGTTAGTTGTTGTTTTTTTTTGAAAGGAAAATTCAATTGACGCATACATGTTTGATCTGTCTTTGCTACGAATGTTTAGCCATTGGTAAATCGAGACGTTTATGGACCGTAAAGATCATTTTGGATTACTTGTGTTTCGAATGCATGCGCGCAACAGAGACTTTTTTTCTCTAAGAAAAAAGAAAAAAAACAAACAAACAAACAAAAAACTGACAAAGACGACGAGAAAAATGTGAGAGAGAGAGAGAAATGAATAGATATGAATGATAATCATAGAGAAGATATATAAAGAACAAGCGCGAAGAAGAGAAAAAAAGAGTTGTTTGTCTGTTGTAGAAACAATTGTTGTTATATACAAAAGATCCATGATGTAAAACTATGCAACCGGTAGGGAGCGAGAGAGAGAGAGAAAAAACGTTCGGGATGAGAATAGTAGTAGTTAACTAATGATATTTGTCATGATTGAAATATCTTGTTCACGAGTTTAGATCGGCTTTTTGCCGTCTTTCATCATCGAATCTTTTGCAGTAGGATTGCCGCCGCCACGCGGTGGCGTAACTGGACGATTATTTCCTAATGTCGGTGCTTTGGTTTTCTTTTCCGATGGTTTTAAAATCTACAAATGAGTTCAATTCAAACGATTTCATAGCTTCTTTTTTTTTCGTTTTGACTTTACTTGAAAACTACACATTAACGTTTCGTCAACCGACATCATTGCTCCGGCATTATCAAATTCTCCGCAATAATTCGGCGCCGAAAACAATGTCACCAATTGTCGTTTAGCAAAGAATTCATAACCATCTTCGACAACTTGATGAGCCCGACAGATAAGATCGAGATCATGTTTATGTAGAAACTTCGAAACAATCTCCGCGCCGAATGTAAACGAAACACCTCGATCATTTTCTCCCCAACCGTTTACTTCTTTATCAGGATCCGACCATAACAAATCACAAAGTAAACCTTGGTCAGGCACATCGGTCGGTCTCATTATTCGTCGAATTTGCTCCATCGATTGCAAATCCGGACTCAAACCGCCGTGACAACAAAAGATCTTCTCGTCGATTATTGCAGCAACAGGAAGACAATTAAAACAATCAGTAAATGTCTTCCATAGTTTGATGTTATATCGTCGTTTACATTCGTCATAAAATCCGTAGATACGATTGATCGACGCACATTCGTGATTGCCACGAAGAAGAAAGAAATTTTCGGGATATTTGATTTTGTATGCTAAGAGTAGACAAATCGTTTCGAGAGATTGCTTGCCACGATCGACATAATCGCCGAGAAAGAGATAGTTCGACTCCGGTGGAAATCCGCCGTATTCGAATAACCGAAGAAGATCGTAGTATTGACCGTGGATATCACCTAGAACGAGATTTTAACATCGAATTCGAACGAAAATCGATTGGCTACCGCAGATTTTGAGTGGTGCTTCGAGTTCGAGGAGGATCGGTTGACTGAGAAAGATCTCTCGAGATTTCAAACATAAACCTCGGACTTCATTTTCGCTTAAATGTACGTTTTTATTCGGTTTTGCTCCACGAACTAAACGAAACAATTGAAATCAACGAAAACAAAACAAATTTTGTTCACTTACATTCGAGTAATCGTTGAATAATTCCATCGATATTAAGTTTATCTTGCTCGTTGGCCATTGAAACAAATAATCACAAAAGAAAATCGAATAAAACTTTGTCTATGTTTTTTTTAATTATTTTTCATTATTTCAAATTCTTTGTACGTGTGTGTTGTTGTTGTTGTTTTTTCTTCTTCTTTCGTTGACAATCTATGAATAAGAAAAACAGTTAAGTAAATCAATCGATTTCTCTTTGTCGAAAATAGACGACAAACATTTAAATACAATCGACAAGCAGACAGAAAAACGACTGTCTCTAGATGTTGAAAAAAGGGGAGAGAAAGAGAAAAAAAAAGAAAACCTATTGTCTTGTTTTTTTCTTTCCAACTGTTTCCTTTTAAGTTGTTAATGCACTTGCTGCAATAATCTCGACGAACGAGTTAAGAAATCTAAGACTTTAATTTCATTGGACAGATTAGACCAATGAAATAATCGATTCATACTTCTCCTTCTCTCTCAATTAACAGGCATGCAAAAGATTTGCTTCGTTTGAAAAAAAAAGAGACTATTTTCTTTTTCTAATATCACAGATAGACTACTTGAACGATTTTTCAAGCACACTCGATGCATAGGGAGAAAAAAGAAATGCTGAGTGGATTATCAGTGGGTGGATATAATAAAAAATAACAACAATAACAACAACAACAGCATAGTCATGTGATTGAAACAGATTTTTATCAGATGATAATTCGATTGTCTAAGTGACTAACGGGAAATTTAGCGTTTTATCTTGCTCAAATAATTTGCGTAAATCCGGTGTTTATTGTTGATTTTCACAAGCGTAATTCTATGATATTGTTGAAATTTAATCGAGTATATTTTGATAAATTGATGATTCACAAAGTGAAATATAGGTCGGTTGTTGTGTTTTTGAATTCTCAAATGAGTGTTTCATGTGGTCGAACTTTATGCAAAGTTAACATAACACCTAGAAAAACGGGAAAAGGCTATAGGTCAGGTGTTATCATGCATGCTTGTACGAACAAATTTCGAGTCCAAAAGGTGGTATTTTGTTTTCGTATGAAGAGAACGTTTTGTACTTATCACCCTGAATTCAACTGATAAAGAAAAATCTAATCGTTTCATCATTGAAATTAATTTTTTCTTATTTGCTCGCTCGTTAATGACACATGACAAACAAAATTCAAATATTCAAACCTCGATTACGTAGGTTTTATTTGTTAACAAAAAAAAAAGAAAACAATCTAGCATGGCTGGGTTATCAGTAGAAGAAAGAGAGAGAGAGAAAACAGGCATCACATGTCCTAGCCATGAATGCGTAGGTAGGCCAGGTGAACAAGAAAAAGAACGAAAAAAAAACGAAGAAAGAAAGAAAAAGAACTGAGATTACTAGTGTTCTAGACTTCGTTGATTTCGGTCAGATAAAGATGTATGCGCCAGCGTCGCTGTCGAAAAAATCCAAAGTGCGTAATTTGCTAAAATGTTGAGGATAAATTTCTAATTTAAGCAAAATTTGTCTTTCAAAAAGGGGCGAAATGCGGGAAGAAATAGTGCATCATTACCGTCGATGTCAGTCATTGGTTCGGCTAAACCGAAAGTTTTATTGATCAAAGTTTATGTAAATAAATAAATTTCTTTTGTTTTTTTTAATATTTTTTTATTTTTCACAGAAAATTAGCCGAAACGAAAGATCTCTCGGTTATGAAAATGGTAATTCGAAAAAATTATGTATCGATCCTAGTCTTGCTTCATACCAAACGTTGAAATGTTTGATATCGCAAGCGTTTGATCTTAAAACTGAATTTACAATCAATGCCGTTGAGAAATGTCCCTCGACTGGCTTCGAACAATCGACAGCTATTTGGTCCGATTGGGATCTTCAAGAGGCAATGAAAAAAGTCAAATCCGGTTCCTATCTGAGATTATGTTATGAAATAACTGAACGAGAAGATGGTAAACTTTCTTGGATTGATATTTTATTTTTCGGGAATGATTCGATATTGTTCAGGTCTTGAAGATTGGGATTTAGTTCCAACCGATAATTTCAATGCGAATATCCGTTGTTTTAATGTGGATAGTAGTTCAATAATCGCAACTATCAAACCTATTGAACAGAAAAAACCATCGACATTGAAGAAAACTATTAGTATGTTGAAATATTTGTTTCGATTTACCAAAAAATAAAGAATATTTTGAACTTGATCTAGATATTATCTGTGGTGGTAGTGATCGACGTGCCGCTAAACCTATTGGATTGGATGACATGGACAGATTTCTTGATGGCGAAGGTCGGTTAATTCATCCCAACGAATTACGACAGGCGATTTACGAAAGCGGAATCGAACCATCAGCTCGAACTATCATCTGGCGTCATTTACTAAACGTCTGTTCCATGGATATGACAAACACTGAGCGAAAAACATACCTAGCTGAAGTCACAGAAAAATATGATGAGTAAGGTCATCATGACCGAATGTACATTTAATCTATTCTTTTGATTTCTAGATTGAAAAAACGTTGGAAGAAAATTGAACATCCAAATGAAAAAATTCGTGCTATTATGCGAGCAATTCATACGGATGTTGTTCGTACTGACCGAACATTTGAATTCTATGCTGCAAGCAACAATGCATCGAATGCAAATATCGAAGCTCTATTCAATATTCTTGTCACATTTGCAGTTAGTCATCCATCGATTCCTTACTGTCAAGGTTCGAGACATTTGTTCGATAGAGGTTTTAGACCGCTTTTGCGTGTGCATTTTGTAGGAATGAATGAATATGCGTCAACATTGTTGTATGTTATGCGTGATGAAGCATTAACTTATTTGAGTTTCTGTTCGATTATGAGACGTATTCGAGCGAATTTTTCGGTAAAAGGTATTGCTATAGCAACGAAATTTCAGCATTTAACCGTACTTCTAAGAGCTTATGATCCCGTTTATTGGCATTTATTTGAAACATGTGATGCAGGTTCGTTAATAATCTCTTTCTCTCTTTTCTGGTATATTTTATTCTGTTTCTTTTTCTAGTGAATCTTTATTTCACTTACCGTTGGCTTTTATTAGAATGCAAACGTGAATTTCCATTCAAAGAATCATTACGTGTCCATGAAGTTATGTGGGCAACTTTACCTATTGAAAATGAGCCACCTGAATTATGTGAAGAAGAATTGATACCTGTTACACCAGACATAAATTCTCCTATCCATTGTCCAATGCCTTTACAAAGGTTGCCAAGTGATGACAATCGACGTCGTACAATGAGTTGTCCACCTATATGCGTAAATGAACCATCAAATCGAAGAAAATTTCGGCAATATTCTCATTCAGTTGTTTCTTCAAATGAAATCAATCTGTCGGGTTCACGTTCATCAAGTATTTACCACCAAGATTTCTGTTCGACAATAACAAGTGATGAACAGCAATTTCATACGTCGATTCGATACGATCATAATCTTAATTCTCTCTCAACCAAATGCAAACAACGAGGCTTCGAAAATTCCTATTCACTTAGTGAAATCTCTGAATTTGATTCAGAAATCTTCTCAACAAACATTTCATCGACAACATCATCTCAACAATCGACAACATTAGATTGGCTAACACGTTTACCTCGAGATATACAAATCTGGCTTCTCGATGACAATTCATTTCTGTTATTTCTTTGCATAGCTATACTCTCGGCACATCGACAGTATCTATTCAAACAGAAAACACTCGATCAACAAGATATTGCCGTTCATTTCGATCAACATCGTCGTCGACATTCGGCCGAAAAATTATTAACCGTGGCACGGAATCTTTACGAACAATACATACAATTCGCTCGAAAACAACGCATGCTCGATGATCTTAATCTATTTTCTGTTAGTTAACAGTTTCAATTTTCTTTTTCTTTGTTTCGACAGTACGTTTTCTTCTTCTTCTTCATAATTTATGTATTTTGATAGATTAAAAAAATAAATAATAACAGTATCGAAAATACAAACGATTGGATTAAATCCATATTGAACATTGTCGATTCGAATAATTAATTTTCGAATTTTTTAAAAACTGAGTTTTTAACAACCAATTCGGAAGTTTTGCTAAGATGTCCGAGGAAATAGTAATGAAATTTAAAGATTTCTTTTCGAAATTTTCAATGAGAAGTAAGAGTAATGTATCGAATTGTTCACGAGTTCGAACTGAACAATGAAGTCGTTTAAGATAAACTAATAGATCATGATTTGTATCCAATAAATCAACGAGATAATTTGTACTCGTTGTATTTAAAATTAAAGTTTCGATTGACGAAGGCAAATGTGAGATGAATTTAGTGAATAAATCTTGACAATTATTTCCGGTTGACGTCAAACGTAAGTCAATTGTTCGAAGTTGATGATTGGCAAATGTGAATAATGATGGATTGATTGTTGAAGTAATGATAATAAGTGAATGAAGATTTCGAAAAGTATAATTCTCGAATAGTTGTGCATTCGTAGATGTTAAATAAAGTCGATGGATTGAATCGAAATCTTGAGGATGAGATGATATTTGTTGATTGATTGTCAGATGTTCATCGATAAATGGTAATGAAAATAAATGAAAACTAAATGAAGATTCAAGCGTTTGACAAATGAGTCGACTGGAATACCAATTGAAATTACTGAGCAGTTCCGATGTGTCATACGTTCCAAATGTTTGATGAACAATGATATTCAACCGAAGATTGACGATCTTGGTTTGAATTGGAAACCAATTTTGACCGAGTAAATATTGATCATGTGAGTAGAGGTCATGTTCAGTATCAGTAAATGAAACCGAAAGAGTTTCTAAATGATCGATTAGACTCATCAATTGTTCGAATTCTGAATATGGAAATGATCGAAGATTGAGTTTTAAAGATTTTAAATTCGATGGGAAAATTGTCGATGGATGAATCGTTGTATTGCTTGTTAGTGTTACGATTAGTGAACGTAGATTTGGAACGATGATGTTCAGTTGTGGGAGATTGTCAGTTGAGCAATGATCTAACGTCAGATGAGTTAGATTCGATTGACAGTTATGGAAAAAATCGAGTGTTGACAGATGACAATGAGTTAATTGAGGATAATGTGGAAGAATATGCTGAGGAAATGATCGCCAAGTGGAAGATTCGATTGAAAGAGATGTTAGTTTTAATTGATTATGTAGAAATTTTTCGACGATTGAACGATCAACATGAATCAATGATAATGAACGAAGATGACGAAGTTGACGAGGTGGAATATAGGAAATAAATTGTGAAATAAAGTCAACATTATATTGATTGGATAATCGTAGTGAGGAGATGTTTAACGAACGAATTTGATTGAGAATTGAAACTAATTCAAGTTTGCTTAAAGATTGACAAGAGAAATCAATGTGAAGCGGTTGAATTGTGCGAATTAAAATTAAATATCGACGGTTTAATGGAGAAAAACAACGAAAAATATCAACAGCTGATAGATATTGAAAAAGATGAAGAACTAATTCATTTGGAAGATCTTCAAATTTCAAACCCATATTTGTTTTGAACTCAACTCTTGACCGCTCAATACAACTCTTATCTTTTGTGCTTCATTCATTCATTTTTTTCGTCATCAATATAGATATAGGAGAAGAAAATGTTCATTGACGAATGAGAACAACAGATGCCGTAGTATGGCAGTCGATGAGAAGATGGATAAGAGAACATTTTGTCTTTCATCAGGCCTTGGAGTACTGTTTTTCTATTGTTTTCTTTTTTATCTTTATCGAAAAGAGAAAAAAAAACGTGAGTTTAAGACGTAATTTATTTCCACTACATAAACTCTTTTTCACAATATATAAATACATCTTCATAAATTCAATTTATTTCATTTATTAAACAAAAAAGATGGCTTTCAATCCAGATCATCATCGACATCAACCATATATAGATCCAACAGCAGGTGGTATATGTCCACCACCTCCATCTCATCAGCCAGGACATCCACCATCCGTTTTACCATCACTATTTCCGAATTCAAGTGGTACTTGTCCACCACCACCTCCATCTGGTTCATATGCTCCGCCTCCACCGGGTGACTTTTGTCCACCACCACCTCCATCTGGTTCATATGCTCCGCCTCCACCGGGTGACTTTTGTCCACCACCTCCACCACCATCATCAGAAGCACATCATCACCATCATCATCATCATGATCCACATCATCACATACCTCCTGCTAACTACTGTCCACTACCACCACCTTAATATGATAAAGAATACTGTTGAACTTTGTTTTTTTTAAAATAAACTTTCCAGTAAATATTTTGGTTGATACTAACAAAAATAAATTACTTTTCTATTAAATTAGTTGTTATCGACAAGCGAAAACTGTTGATGTTTCTTTCTGTTTTATAAAATTGTGCTGTTATCTTGATACTATCAACAGTGACTCATACGGTTGATGAGATATAGATTTCTGATATACAGAAAATAAAGCTAAACAAAACTGAGTCAAAAGTGTGCATGTTGATGTAATAACATTCCAACAATATATAATCTACCTGTTGTCTTCATTTTTATTAGTTTAATAAAATTTCAATAGCAATGGGTCAAGAATGTTGCGGTCCTACTACGTATACTTATAATCAACCAGCTCAATATCAATCAGGTTATTATCAAGCTCATTATCGACCAGGAGCACCTGGTCATTATATGCCACCAGGCGGAGGTTATTGTCCACCACCGCCTGGTCCAGGTTTCTTTCCTTCGCCTGGCAGTGGTTATTGTCCTCCTCCGCCTGATATGGGTTACTGTCCTCCTCCACCTGATTCTGGCTACTGTCCTCCTCCACCTGATTCTGGTTATTGTCCACCCCCACCTGATTCTGGATACTGTCCTCCTCCACCTGATGGTGGCTTCTGTCCACCTCCACCAGATATGGGTTACTGTCCACCTCCACCGGACGATGGTTTTTGTCCACCACCTCCTGACTCTTATTATGGTTAATCATAGTTCAACATCTAATAAGCTCACATTCTTTTTATTGTGTATATACATTTGTATGAATTGAAAAATAAAACTATTTGAATTTCGTATTCAATCTATTATGGCAACATATATTTTGTTTTGTGTCGTGTGCGACTCTTCGTTTCATATTTTCTTTTTATCTTTGTTTTTCTGTTCTTCTCGTTCTTCTATCCACGGCATATGATATATTCGCAAAGCAAGAAAAAAATATATATAAGTTCGGTAAATAAATACGACCAACTATCGAGTCCAAAAACAAAGCACAGAATAATAAGAAGGCAAACCCTCTAAATATTTTAATACCTCGTTTATATACATATATAAATAGACAAAAAATCGTCTAAGTTTTAGATCAGTATGACTACCGATTCAGCTCTAAATCAACTTATCGTTGATAAAACAAAATGTGAATCCGTTGGTACACAATTACCTTCTTACGATCGTAGTCAATTAAAACATGGCATCGTTCATTTAAGTGTCGGTAATTTTCATCGTTCACATTTAGCCTATTACATGGACGTACTAGCAAGTGAACACAAACAAACCGATTGGGGTATTGTTGGTGTTGGTGTTCGTTCCTTCGATAAACCTATGAGTACGGTTCTCAAAGCGCAAAATGGTTTATATACATTAGTAACGAAAGGTACTGAAGAAAACGATGTCAATGTTCGAATCGTTGGCTCGTTGGTTCGTTATATATTCGCACCTGATGAACCCGAAGATGCTTTAGCTGTACTTGTACATGCTGACACAAAAATCGTATCAATGACTATAACTGAAAGCGGCTACGATTTAGACATGAATAACGTTGATATTCAACATGATTTACAGAATTCGAATCAACCTCGAACAGCTTTTGGTTTTATTGTTCATTCGTTAGATGCACGTCGTCGTGCAAATCAAAAACCATTTACTGTTATGTCATGTGATAACGTTCAACAGAATGGTGAAATTGCAAAAAATTGTATACTCAAATTTGCTAAAGGTTTAAACAATCCTGAATTAGTCGAGTACATTGAGAAGCAAGTCACTTTTCCAAATGCCATGGGTAAATACTGAAATCATTAGTTTTGAATTGAATTTTCTTTTTCGAATTTAGTTGATCGTATCACACCGGCAACGAGCGATGCCGATCGAGAATTTGTTCGATCGAAATTCGGCATTGCCGATGGTTGGCCAGTAGTAACCGAACCGTTCATTCAATGGGTCATCGAAGATTCATTTTGTAATGGTCGACCACCACTTGAACTTCTCTCATCATCGCCATACAATGTTCTTCTTACCGAACATGTCGAAGCCTACGAATGCATGAAAATGCGACTTCTCAATGCTTCGCATACAGGCATGTGCTACATTGGCTATCTCATGGGTTACACATATATTCACGAAATAATGCTAGACAAACAAATCGAAATCTATATCAAACAATTCATGGATATCGAAGTAACGCCAACGCTTCCACCTGTACCTGGTATCGATCTTGAAAAATATAAACAAACATTAGTTGAACGTTTTTCGAATCCACATATTAAAGACACGGCGCTACGTGTTTGTATGGATGGTGCATCGAAATTTCCGAAATTTCTCGTTCCGACCGTTGTCGAACAATTCAAAAAAGATAACAACACACATTTTAGTGCATTAGCTGTCGGTGCTTGGATAAGATATTTAGGTGGAAATGATGAACAAAATAAACCGATTACATTACAAGATGCATTGGCTGTTGAATTGAAATTAAGTGAATTAGCTATTCAAACAAAACCATCGGCAAAATCGATTCTTAGTGTTCAACAAGTTTTCGGAAACTTAGCTGAAAATCAACAATTTGCTCAAGCTGTCGAACGAATAGTTAATCTTATGTATGAAGTTGGCTCGAAACAAACACTACAACAATGGGTTAATGAAACTCCATATGGGAAATAATTTAAAAAAAAGACAATTTTGTTTTTCTTTTGCTCTTCTATTTCAAAGGACAACAATAAAACTTTAGTATTTAACTAGTAGCATTTAGAATCTTTTCGATTTTCGATCTGAAAAACAAATCACAAAACTCATCGATGGTTCATTCAAATGAATAATTCCTACCGAGCGTCTTTAATTTGTTCGTCAATACGTTCTTTTAATGTTAATTGTTTAGCTATGCGGGATTCTTCAGTTAAATGATCAATCAAACTTTTCAATCCTACGAATATAATTCAATTCGAAAGCAGAACGTTTTTCTTTTTATTTCAATAAACTTACCAGCAATATTATGAAATATTCGAATTTGTCGATCACCTGCTGAAGCTACATATTTACCTGTACTATCCATAACCAACACTCGAATGGGTTCTAAAAATGAATTTATATCAATCTCTTTTCAAAGATCGTCAATACCTGAATGAACATTGTCGATATCTTGTTCGCATTTTTTCTCTTCAGGACTTAAATTAAAAAACAAGAGTCGATTTTCAACCGACAAAACAACGGAAAGTGCATCAGGTGCAAGTGCGATTAAAGCATGACGTCCTATTGTATACGATAGTGTGCCCGTATACAAACATTTCGGATCTTGTTTATGAATATAATCGACATCAGCATTCCATAATTTCCATGTGTTATCTTTCGAAATTGTTGCTACTCGTGTTGAATCTTTATTCAAACTGAAACATGTCACTTGAGCATCGTGTCCTTTCAGATCGAAGGCTTTGCGAATTTCTTTGAAATTGCCATTGTTTTTTTCGAAACAAACTTCGAAGAAATGAACATCACTGGTAAAACCTGATGAACCAAAAAATCGACCACACGGCGAGACAGCAGCGTAATTAATATGTCCTTGACGAGTTTCAATCACATCGAGAACTTCACCTTTGATATCGAATATGACTATTCGATTGTTCACCTCAGCTGACATGATAAATTTTCCTGTACAAGCAATACCAATTGCAATTATATCACTTTTATTTTTCTAGAAAACAAAAAAAAAGAACTGAGAAGTATTTCAATCGTCGAAATGACATGTTCGTACTTTTGGAAAATCTAAAACTGATTTGACATTTGTCGGCAAACCATCGGCACGTTTTTCGAATTTATACACACGAATCGTGTCATCTTTGACCAAATTTACTAAAAATGCTCTACAATCAATTCATAAACAATCGAGTTTGTTGTCAATGTCGAATGTCCTACTTTCCATCAGGACTAAATGAAACATATTTAGCTTGACCAAATTCAATATTCACACGTGTATGTCTACACAATAACGATAGATCTTTTTCAAATTTAATATCTATTTTACTTATGATCTTTGCCATCGAAATCTTTTGTCAACCATAAAAGAACACTATCATCTTCAGCAGCTGATGCAAGATATTTATCATTATGACTGAAATCTAAACCATTGATCGAACTCGAATGAGCACGTAATGATGCCGACAACCACGGATGAGTAAATTTAGCAGCTTGTTTCGGATCTGGTTTGACTGGTTTCGATTTAGTCGATTGTTTTTTTGTTTCAATTTCAGATTTCGTTTGTATTTCGTCATTTGGTTTTTCTTGTTTTGTTGTCGACGATCGAAAAAATAAATAAATCACCGAACAAATCAGCACAAGTATGCCTGTAACAGCACCGCCTAATGCTAATGGAGAAACCGATGAATCTTCTTGCATGATTTCGTTTCGTTTGAATGAATAAATCGTACCAGCTGTTTCACAACGTGGACACACGAATCGAGTAGAGGTCGCTGAAAATCTTTAAAACTGATTGGTACATTGCATTTTTCAAATCTAGATAAAGAAATTGAAATGCCAACAAGTTTTTCGTTGGAAAATTAATTTATTTCAATTGGGAAGAAAAATTTCTAAAAGAGAACCTATCACAAGTCTATGCCTATCAAACAAACGAACGAGAGAATATTGACAGATCACTTATAGTTTTTATCAGTTATATAATATAATTATCTTTGACTTTTTAAGCAGTGAATGAAGATTTAAAAGTTTTGAATCTCTAGAGAGAGCTATTCACCATAAGATTTCTCTTGTCAATACTCTTTTCAATAGAGGTCGCCGAGAGAACATTTCAATGAATTCATTGGTAAAATGGAAGAGTAAAAAAAACCACCTTCTTATTTGTTTGTTCAGCTTTGAAAGATCATGTTGTCAACAGGTGATGTTCAAAATTATCTTCGAAAATTGCAAACCGAATTACGTTTTATTAAATTTCGTGACGTTGATTACAAATCGTTCGTTTTAACTATTCACTTTTTCTTTTATTTTTACTTTCTCGTTCATCTCTCTAGACTTCAAACAGGCAATCCATGTGAATTTCTAAAAATCTATCACTATCTCTTCTTGGACTACAATCCATTATTTGCTAAAACTCTACTCGATAAATGTAACTGCGATTTCTACGGTAAAACCGATAGTCATTTTATTGATTCAATGTACAAAGTACGGTTGACTTCTATTCGAGATGAGATTCTTTGCTGAAGTGATCGTTGTTGTTTAAGGTTCTACGAGATTATTTCAGTTATAAACCACCGATAACGAAAGATCAGTTTTTTACGACTGGTTTTGCTGAAAGAAAATTACAAATGGCTTGTGATTTGATTACACTTGTTCGACAAGAATGTAAAGAAATCAATCTCTCGCAACAACCAGTCAAACGAACTGGTTCAGCATCAGCACGTGTATGTCAAATTGAAAACTAGAGAGAGAGAGACTTCATTCTATTCATCGTGTTCTTTTTAGTTGACAAATAGTGGCATCGAAAAGAAACGAATCTCATCGAATCACCGTAATTAATTTGAATAAAATCAATGAAATCATGTCGAAACTATTGATTTAGATCAAATGCCGAATGGATTTCAACCATTACGAGATATGAGTTCACAAATAACAAAGAAGAAAATCGATCATGATATTGACGAATATGCATCGATTGAACAACATCAACAAATGGATAATTGGTTCGATGAAGCTGATTTCCATCCGTCGAATTCAAGTGAAACAATAACTTCAATGACAATTCATCGTTTAGAAGAACAAATTCAAATGCTAAGAACTAAAGTCGAAGATATCAATGCACGATTAGAGAATGTCACATCGATTTTACAAGAAACTCATTCAGGAAATGTTGGTTAACAAATTTAATCTCAACAAAAATAAATCTTCATTGATCGTTTGTTTGATTTTCTATAGAGTTTATTATCAAGTTCTGATGTATCGAATTTCAATGCTCGTTTAGTTATTATCGAGAATGAATTAGCTATGTTACGACGTAAGACACCTCAGGCTGAAATTCGTCCACCACCTGTTGAATTATCAAAACCAAAACAAACCTATGTGCCGCAAGGTATTCTCGTTGGTAAGATTGATTAAATTCAGCAAAAGATATTTGTCAGCCATTGAATTTATTTAGATTCAGATGAAGAAAAAGAAATGATTAATAGTTATGCAGTAAGTTCGTGGATTGATGATTGAGAATTGTTTGGAAATATGATTTGTCTAGGTCGAAGAACCGATCGATGATATCGATGTGGTTGGTCGTGCTCGATCATTACTTCAGAAGTAGAAGTTTTTCTTTTGAGAATATTTATCGAATTCAATTGTTTATTTTAGTGCTGAACAATGTAATCGTGATTTAGTACGAAAAATTCAAACAAAATCATAGAAGAACGAACTCTTTTCTTACTGTTTGTCTTGCACGTTTGCCTTAGTCTTTGCACTGATCTAGATTATAATCTCTTTCTTTCTTTTTTTTCGAATAATAATAATAAAAACCTGATGTTTTCTCCACTTCATTTTAGATCTGTAAATATACTTTTTCCATGGATCGTCTTGTTCTTTTACAACTTCTTTTGATAATAATCGCTGTTCCTTTACAATTATTCATTGCAACAAGATGGTCTGATAAAAATGTTCAAGAAGCCAAAACTATTCCCAAGTAGAAATCGTTTATCCCTAAAAAAACAAAAAGTTTTTTCTCCTTTGCTTTATTCAGATTTACAGGTCAAATCAAAGACCTGATGAGCTATTTCTCGCCTAATGCATGGTTCAAATGGTTTATTAGTTTCGCTGTTGATATTCCCGTTGCATTCACTCCCGAGCTTCATAAACAAACATGGCAAAAAAGTTCACAATCGCCTGCCGTTGAAGTATTTCATTTTCGTGAACAATATGGTTTCTTTGCTAGTAATTCGTTTAGAAAAATCACACATATATATATATCTACATCGTTTTCGTGTCTAGCTTCACCTTCAGTTCGATCACCACGTTCAGATCATGTTCGATTCCAAGTCGGACAAGTTATTCGACATAAAACTCACGGATATCGTGGTGTGATTATCGGCTGGGATGAAACCGTTCGCGCACCTGAACAGTGGCTTAAGCAATATTCAGTAATATTTTCCAACATTCTCAAATTTACATTGAATAAACTTTTCGTTTTTATCTATAGCAACGCCGAACACAACCCTACTATTCAGTTTTACTCGACACACGAGACCAACGTATTCATAAAACTTATCTGCCTCAAGATACGCTCGAATCGATGAATAAAATGAAAGTATGATTAGTTTTCTGTTGTTTAACACGTCATTTTGAACTCATTTCTTTAGATTGTTAACGCCGAACTAACGGATTATTTTACATTATTCGATGGTTCTCGATATACGATGAAACCTTGGCTAAAAGAACAATATCCTCATGATTGACATTCTTTTGTACAAAATATGTTGCGTTTTGAAAATAAATCAATTCACACGATTGTCTTTCAAATGAATCTCACTGGAAATAAGATGGTTCTTTTTCTTTTCTCGTATTTTATTTATTCTTATCAATTCAAAACAATTGTTAGAATATCGTTGATCAGTTCGATCGATTCTTTGTGTTCAATTGTTTAGATACGCGATGGATAAAGCATCTAAACGAGAAAACAAAAAGCATTCATTTGAGAGCTCATTCAATTCGAAAATAGTTCATTTACCACTCGAATTCGTCGTCCGAGAGCTTTTGGTGGTAAATTACGATTGAATTTGGCACGGACTGCACCGCTTTTGCCATGGGCACGTGTGACTTTACCCCAGATAATACGAACTCGATTCAAACGTTTTTGACCGGGAACTAATGTTTTACTAAAGACAAAAGAAAACGAGATCGGTTTGTTTTTTGAATTCGAAAATCAATCCAGATCTACTTTGTGGCTTTGTAGACATAAGCACATCGTTTGCCTAAATAAAAATTTGTCTCTCGTCTGACATTGACGCCATCGAGTTTGAGTAAAGCAGTGTTTTCATGTTGATTACGTTTGCCACGTCGAAAGCCAGTGAAAACTGCTTTTACATAGAGACTAAAACATTCGAAATCGTGATGAAATTCATTGAATTCTCTCGATGAAAATCCTACCGGCCCTTTTTGATATAAGCACCTTGCGGTTTTTCAACTTTTTTTGACGATGTCATCGTTATGATTGATGGTCAAATCTGAAATAATTTTCGAAAATAGAAAACAGTTCGTCAACATTATCGATAGATTTTCAAAGTAAATCTAGTGAAGGAAAATAAACAAAATAAATACAAATTTCTGATTGGTTGATATTAAACCATTGCTTTTGGTATGTTTAACTAAGATTTGATTATTTGATTTTATTAGAAGTTTATCTTCATTCGAATAAAATCCTCCACAAATTTCCTTTTATTTATTTGGCAAGAAAATGTAAAGAATAATTTATCAGTGCATTTCTGTTGGCCGGCGAAATGACCAATCAAATGAACAGAACCTGAGACGATAGACTATATTTGAGAGATCTAGATTGAATTGAATTCGATATGTTAATCTTAATTTTAAAGACGAAAAAAAACACAAAAGGTTCATTCTTAGCAAAAGAAAAAAAAATGAGAACTTTAATTAAAAACTAGGAGGATTAGCTAAAGGAGAATACGGATATATTAAGAATTACAAAATGCTGAGCGCACTCAGAAACTAATAAAGAAATCCTATTTAAGAAGCAACAAAGATAACGATTAATGTCAGCAAACAGTTCAACTTCTGTACAAATAGCCTATCTAAACTTTATCACACGTGAGATCAATCGTTATGTTACAATTCCAACGTTCATTTTTGGATCAATCGGAAATATTCTAAATATTCTTGTTTTCAGTCGGTCTCATATTCGAAACAATCCTTGTTCACTCTATTTTCTTTTCGGTAGTATCAATAATCTTGTATCTGTTATCGTTGGATTGATAACACCATTTCTCGGCTTGTACAATCTCGATCCGACACAAAGGATCAATATTCTATGTAAACTTCGTTTCTATTTTCGTTTCACAACAATTACTCTTTCAACATGGTTTATTCTTTTTGCATGTATCGATCGATATTTCTCAACATCAATCGATATCACTCGTCGATCATGGAGTTCGTTACGTATCGCTAAACGAACTGTCATTTTCGCGAGTCTCTTCGGTTTTCTCTTTCCATACACAGAATTATTCTATTGTTATTCAGTCAATCAACAGAATGTCTGTACATACACGATTCTTACGTGTAAAATGATCAGTGAAACCGTGCTACTGATTTTCAATTCCGGTATACCGCCGATAATAATGGTTGTCATCAGTTATTTAACGGTTCAACAAATCAAACACATTCATTTTCATTCAAATCGAGATACACAATTAGTTCGAATTTTACTGGTTCAAGTATTCGTTCTCGTTCTCTTTGCTATTCCGATAACATCTCAAAAAGTTTATAGTTATATAACCATTTTCGAAACGAAATCTCCATTGAGAACAGCGATTGAGAGTTTAATTATTCAAATATGCACAGCAGCTTCATATATTTACAACAGCACGACATTTTATGTCTATTCATTAACAAGTAAAAGATTTCGAAAAGAAGTCTCGCAAATATTCGCTTGTCAATATTGGCGAACAAATATTATCCATCCAAGACAATTAAATACATCGAATCCGAAGGAAATTTTACCGAAAATAAATTAAAATTGCGTTTTTTTTCTTTTCATCGTAAATAAAACCGAAAGAAATGCTAAAAGCTCGAAAGTAAAACATAATCGACTATCTCTTTATGCTCGTTCTTTACAAAGATAAAAGAAATTGCATCGAAAATGTTAACCAACAACACTAACGTCATATTTGACGCAAATCGGGAAATAAAACCAGTCTCGTTTCTTTTCAAATACATTACGTATGTTAACATGTTTTTTTTTATCTTAAGTACGTCATAAATTATCAATCAGAAACGGTTTTTAAAAGAAATCTGTCTTTATTTTTTATTATGGAACAACTTTTCGGCGAACAGATCGCCGATATTTATTTAAAAAAAAAGAAAAATCATGAAGTTAAAAAGGAAAAAAACTCAGTTCTCGAAGGTTTTTTTACACGTACTCAAGGTTCGAGGCGTCGTCTGACGTTTATATACTTTTCGAAACATTAGCGTCACCAAGTATTTTTATGCTTAGGGGAAAAAATCAAAATATCGAAACAAGCGTATTCTTTTTTTTTCGTCTCCTTCTTTTCAATATCGTACACATAAAGAAACGAACGTGAAACAAAAATCATTCATGCTTATTTTCGACTATAATCATATTTTCTTCAACGTATTTTGTATCATCCATAGGTAAACATAAACATTCATGACGATGACATATCTTTATTTATTGCTAAATATTAAACAAAATCTATTCAATTGCAGATCATTTAAATCATGAATAATATCGACAATTAAGTTGTACATTAGATAGATGGGTAAACTCGAAATTATCTCACCATTTCTTCAACGATTTAAACATTCAGAAACTCCTACAGAGCGAACGCCCTTGGATGTTCGATCAGATGGATCAGAGCAGGCAAATTATTATGTTTACTATGATCCATCAACGGACATTGAATCATCTCTTTGGGTCAAGATAAAAACTCGAAAGAATCATACACAACTACAAACAAATCGAATTCGAACAACACGGTATAATATATTCACATTCATACCAAAGAATCTTTTCGAACAATTTCATCGTATTGCCAATATTTATTTTGCTATTCTAATCGGTTTAAATTGGGTACCTGTGATCAATGCCGTATCAAAAACTGTAACTAAACATGAATATACATCGAATCAATTGATGAAGATGTTTTTTAGGTTGCTTTCATACCGTTATGTGTTATTCTAACTATCACTGCTATTAAAGATCTTGTTGAAGATTTAAAACGATGGCGAAGTGATGTACATATCAATCGACAAGTGTCTCGTGTCTATGATAAGTACAGCGAAATGATTTCGAAATGTATTTTTGTAAAAAATTTGATATGATTAATAGAACAGAACGAAGATTTGTTGAATGTAAATGGGAGGATTTGTCGGTTGGTGATATCGTTCGTGTTCATGTCGATGAAACAATTCCAGCTGATCTTCTTCTTGTTTCATCGGCATCAACTGAAAGTACATGCTATTTAGACACAGCAGCTATTGATGGCGAAACAAATCTCAAACAAAAAAGTATTCCTGCATGTTTTTTGGATTATGATAAACCTCAAGAGACACGATTCGAACTGCAATGCGATCGACCTAATGATGATATTTATCATTTTAATGGAAGAGTTATATTCTCGTCTGACGAACAAATTCATCCTTGTGATATCAATAATGTTCTTTTACGTGGTTGTGTCCTTCGAATAACTGATTATATCGATGGTTTAATTGTCTATGCAGGTAATGAAGCGAAAGTTATTAAATCAGCCAATGTTGCATCGAGTAAACATGCACTTATTGAACGATATATCAATCGTGATGTTCTATTTTCCAGTGGTATTCTCATATTTTTATGTCTGCTTAGTGCTGGTCTATCCATACATTGGGAACATTCACATAGTCATGAATGGATCTACACTTATTTCGTCATCGATAATCCATTGAAAAATAAAGCTGGCCATTTTTTTGCATCGGCTCTACGTTTTGTTATTCTTTTTCAAGTTCTAGTACCAATTGCACTCTATGTTTCACTGGATATCGTTCGTGTTCTACAAATGTATACGATATCACGTGATAAAAATATGAAACATGACCGATCGATTACTTGTCGAACATTTACAATCAATGAAGATCTCGGACAGATCGGCTATATCTTTTCGGATAAAACAGGAACAATTACACAGAATGAACTCGTATTTAAAAGTGTATCAATCAATGGTTTGCAATATTCAAATCGGTATATTATTGAGAGTTTTTTTTAGTTTTTAATTGAACTTTATGCCTTTTTTCTAGTTCGGAATTACCTGCTGAAAGAGATTCGGTTATGCATCATTTTTTAACTGCATTAGCTATTTGTAATACATCGTTTATTGTTCACGAAGATAAAGAATTAAAACATCGAGTCGATTATAAACCAAAATATGAAGGTGACAATGCAGATGATCTTGTTCTATGTCAAGCAGCATCAGATTTCGGTGTTCGAATGATTTCTCGAACGGCTCGAACGATTGTTGTTCGATATATTGATTCAACCGATACGAAAAAAGACGATGTTCAATATGAAATACTTTGTTTACTACCGTTTGATTCATCTCGACGACGAATGTCGATTATTGTTCGAGCAAATCAACGGATTTATTTGTATATCAAAGGAGCAGAAACATCGATTTGGTCAAAATTAAGTTCATCGAATGATGAAACAATGAAATCTACAACTGAACAACATAGTCTCGGTTTTGCTGAACAAGGTTTTCGTTCACTTTTAATTGCCTATCGAGAAATTTCTCAAACTGATTACGACAATTGGTTTCATCAATATCGTCATGCTGCAAATTCTCTCAATAATCGTGAAGATGCAATTTCAAATGCAGCCGATCAAATCGAAACGAATCTTCTTCTAGCAGGACTGACAGCTGTCGAAGATAAATTACAAGAAGGTGTACCATTAACAATTGCTACTCTTCGATCTGCTGGCATTAAAATTTGGCTTCTCACCGGAGATAAACAAGCGACGGCATTGAGCACAGCACAAGCAGCATCAATGATCAATATGCAACAGACACATGATCATGATACACCGGCAATGACAACGTGGAATTTCGATGCTCGAACTCAAGCACAATTGAATCAATATACGAAAATGATTTATTATAGTTCGCAATTGATTGAAATGGATCAACAATTAAATAATCGAGATGGATCAGTATCTGATGAAATACGAACACGTAAAACAATAGAACGAATGGAAGAAGTTATTGTTGCACAAAAACCAACAGCACACGTATGTCTCGTGGTGACTGGAGATGATTTAGGTAATCAGATTTCAATTAATTTAATTTCATTTAATTTCTGTTTGATAATTTCAAGGTACAATTCTTGAATATCAACCAAAGGAATTCATTCGAGCTGCTGCTCATTGTCAATCGGTTCTTTTCTGTCGTGTTTCTGCCACACAAAAACGTGAACTTGTTACAATGGCTAAGACGATTTTCGATCGTCGAATCTTAGCCATTGGCGATGGTGCCAATGATGTTGGTATGATTCGTGAATCTCATTGTGGTGTCGCAGTTTACGGTCGTGAAGGTTCACAGGCGGCTGCTGCCGGTGATTTTGTTGTTGATCGTTTCGAATGTCTTCGACATCTTTTACTTGTGCACGGTGCTTGGTGTTTCTATCGAACAAGTCAATTGATTTTATACACATTTATGCACAATTTTCAATATATATTAGTTCTTTTCTATTATCAAATATTTAATGGATTTTCGGGGATATCTTGTTTACATTCGTTTTGTATGTATTTGATATTATTATATATATATAGAGAGAGAAGAGCAATATGTTTGTTTGTTTTCTTATAGATTTAATTCTTTATACGAGTTTGTTTAGTGTTCTTCCACAAGTAAGAAATAATTTGATTTCGACAAAAAATTAAAAAATAAGTTGGATTTCAGTGTGCTATTGCACTTTTCGATCAACATATTCCAGCTGAACGAGCTTTACGCGAACCTGAACTCTATGAATATACTTTGACTAATAGATTCTATCGTATCTCATCCTATTGGATTAATATGCTTGATGCTCTTTATCAAAGTACAATTATATTTTTCATTAGTTACTATTCATATCAACATCAATCCGATATTGATGTGTTATCACTTGGTTTTTCACTTGTATTCAGTATGATGACAACATCGATGGTACATATTCTTCTTCAAGCGACACGTATCGATTGGTCTGTGATAAGTTCAATAGCATTTAGTTTTCTATGTTTTCTCGGTTTTACATTGGTATTCGATGCAGTTTGCGTTAGTTGTATACCGTATGAAAGTCCATATTACGTCTCTTATCGAACGTTTCGACAAGCTCGATTTTGGTTTGTGAATTTGTTTGTTCTTATCACAGCTATGGCGCCTCGTTTTCTAGTTAAATGCGTTTATAATACAGTCAAAAATCCTCTAATATCCAAGAATCAACGGTGATAAAACAAAAATAGTTTTTTTTTTGTTATTTGTTTTTACTTTTTGGAAATAAATAAAATGACTCAGCACACGTTTGTAATTATGAAACTTTGATTTTTTTCTGTGTCGTCACTATCGCACTTACGCAAGTCGTACTCTTTTGACTATATAAATACGAGATTTCTAACAAAAATATTGTACACCGCTTTTTACTTGCATCTTAGTATGAGTGATTTTTTCACTTTTGTAAAGCTTACTCGAATGAACTATATCAATGTCCAAGGAAAACATGAACAAGCCTCTTTCAAAGTCCGAGATTGTACGTTGCTTAATTGATTCTATCTATCAGATTTGAAATTTCATCAGTTCTGTTTCTGTTTGTCTAGTTGAAACAAATCAAAGATCGGCAAGAAAAACTACGATTGATTAAAATCGAAGATGAAGAAGAAGCGAAACGGATTCAAGAGAAAGAAGAAGAAAATGAACGACAAAGAAAAGAACAAGAACGTTTAGAAGAAGAACGACGACAGAAAAAAAGAATACGAGAACGAAATCGTATTCAGCGGCAAAGAGAAGAAGGAACATATTTAACTAAAAGGCAACGAGAACAGAATGAAAAGAGACGAGTACAATTCGAAGCTGCTGGAATTCAAATACCAAAACTACATACTTCGGAACAAACTCATGACACGACTAAAACGAAAATTAATCCTCCATGTACAACAACACAATCAACTATCGAACTGAACGAGGACACGGATGAATCAAATGACAATGATGATGTTTCGAAACGAGTTTCTGATGAAGAACAATTTGAAATTATTGATCAACCATCATCTAATACGCTTCGAGCACCAGTGATTTGTGTTTTGGGTCATGTCGATGCTGGTAAAACGACTCTATTGGATAATCTTCGTCAAAGTTCTGTTCAAGCACATGAAGCCGGTGGAATAACTCAACAAATAGGTGCAACAAATGTTCCATTAGAAACGATTCAACAACGAACGCAAATGTGTCGTTCAAATGAACAAGATATTCTCGTTCCAGGTTTGCTAATTATCGATACACCTGGACATGAAACATTCAAAAATCTTCGATTACGTGGCTCATCACTTTGTGATCTAGCTATTCTTGTTGTCGATCTCATGCATGGTCTCGAACCACAAACAATTGAATCAATCGAATTACTTAAACAACGAAATACACCATTCATCGTTGCTTTGAATAAAGTCGATCTTCTCTATGATTGGAAAGGTAATCGCGAAAAAGATATCAAAGAAGTTATCGACGAACAAACGACATTTACAAAAAATCATTTCGAAACACGTTTTACCCATATTCGTGTTCAATTTGCTGAACAGGTATTGATCAACAATAAAACAAATAACTTTCCACTTACTTACTTTCTTAAAGGGTTTAAATGTTGCTCTCTATCATCAAAATCCTGATCCCAATGAATATTATTCCATGGTACCAACATCCGCACTTTCAAGTGACGGAATGGGATCGTTAATTTCACAGGTCATTCAAATATGTCAAACAACTTTAGTACAACGTCTCACACATACCGATGAATTACAAGCAACTGTCATGGAGGTTTGTCGAGCTGAGTTTGCATCAATTTTCATTTCTTTTTATTCGATTAGGTCAAACCAGGTGATAGCATTGGTACAGCTATTGATGTTGCTTTGATTAGTGGTTGTTTGTCAATTAATGATAAGATTATCATAGCTGGTCAAGAAGGTTCAATTGTTACACGTATTCGACGAATTCTTATTCCTGATTCAAATCAAGAACTTCGTGTTACGGTAAAATTCTATTCGATTTATTCATTTATTTGATTCTATTTTGATTTTTAGGATCAATACAAAAAGAAAGATAAAGTTTACGGTGCATGTGGCGTCAAAATTGTTGCAAAAGATCTCGAAAAAGCTATGGCAGGCTTTCCATTATTTATCGTACAAACGAACGATGAGATTGAATGTTATAAACGTGAATTCGAACAGATGATACGAACAGCTCTTGACGCAATCGAATTGAAAGACACAGGTGTCTATGTTCAATCATCAACATTAGGCGCATTGGAAGCATTTATTCAATTGCTTAAAACAGCGAATATTCCGGTAGATTTTGATATTTTGAGTTTGATTTTTTTGTTTCAATGAGAACTTTTCTGAATCGTTAGTGTGCCGGAGTGAATATCGGACCTGTGCATCGAAAAGATGTTACGCGTGCATCATCTCAATTGGAAAAAGATGCTCAGTGAGTTCTTTCAAATCGAAAATTTGAATTCGAAGATAAGTTTAACTTGTATTTAGATATGCAACAATCTTGGCATTCGATGTTCGAATTGAAAAAGATGCTCAAGATTATGCAAAATCAATTGGTCAGTTATTAATTATTACCATTATCGATCTATATTTTTATATTTTAGGTGTAAAAATCTGTCAAAGTAATGAAATCTATCAATTACGTGATATGTTCATTGCTTATCATGAAGAAATCAAGGCGATTAATCGAGAAAAATATAAACATCTCGCCGTATTTCCGTGCAAATTAAAAATTCTGCCAGATTGCGTTTTTCGTTCACGAGATCCGATTATTTGTGGTGTACGAGTTGAAGATGGTTTTATTAGATTAAATACACCAATATGTGTTCCATCGAAAAATGTATGAAATCAAATTTAAAAACTATAATTTCATCTTGACTTTTTCTGAATTCTAGTTCATTGAACTCGGTCGAATTGTAGCTATTGAAAAGAATCATAAATCAATTGAGGCAGCTACGAAAGGTTCAGAAGTTTGCATTAAAATTGAACCAATACCCGGTGAAACACCGAAACTGTTTGGTCGACATTTTGATGAAAACGATCATTTAATCAGCAAAGTAATTTTTTTCGTTTGTTAATATAAAAATTAGTTCTCTCGATTTCTAGATATCTCGAGAGTCGATTGATACATTAAAACTTTACTTTCGAAGTGAATTACAAACTGCCGATTGGCGATTTATTGTTGACTTGAAAAAGATTTTTGACATTGTTTAATTTGTTCTTTCTTTCAAAATATATAATCAAGATTTGCTTGTTTTTTGCGAATAGGAATGATATACCACTTTTATTTTAACATGCACATAAGTAAAAAGAAATCTTATTTGTTTTACCAACATGAATACAATAGGAGGGTACAAATTACAGAAAAAAACAAACGAGAGAAAGAAATGTTGTTTTCGTAAATAAGAAATATGATCAATATGGAAACAAAAAATAAAAATAAACTCGGGCTAACAAATGACTTCGAAAAGGAAAAGAGAAAACGTCATTTATTTCTCATATATAAATGTATGTATACGAATAAATAAATGATAAAAAGGAATGTCTGGTGCGTGTGTACTTCTTAGTGAGAGACAAAAAAGAAAATTATTGCATGTATCGAGCGGAAATCAAAGAAAACGATAGGAATATGCACACAACAACAATCAATGAACAATACGAATAGGCTACTAAAAATAAAAATGAGAATGATAACGCAAGAAGCTGATTAGTTTGATTTTGCATCTTGACATGCACACGCAATGGCTTGTTTTGTTTTTTTTTCATAAGAGAGAATATTGCACACATATAGAAGAATAAAAGAGAAGGTCTTGTTTGAAGGATTTTTAATGTGTTTTGTTGAAAATAAAAACTAGAGAAAGAGAGAGAGAGAGACAAGGAAAATCTAAGAAATAAAGACGACAAATATGAAAACATAAGGAATATATTGAGAAATCGAATTAAAATAATGACTGTTTATGGATTTATGTTTCGAAATCATGATTTTTTGGATGCAAATGGCCACCATTCGGCCTTTTCTTTTTGTTTTATCATAATTTTATGACTTAAACTAGCGAATTCTTCAGCTCGTTCAGTTAATTGTTTCGAAGCTAGTTCGACTTCGCCTAATTTTTGACCACGTTCAAGTAATTTCTTTTAGAGAAAGACAAAAACAAAAGAGCACGAAATTAGATTGATTAATTATTCAACACAACAAATATTTGTCATACCATTTTTGTATCATTAATTACACTATTTGCAGAATCAGTTTTACCACGTAGTTGATTTATATTCACGTTAACATCTTCTCGTTTAGCAACACCTAATGGAGCTTTTCCAGCTGCTTCACCAACTGAACAGAAGAATTATGATTTTTTACGTTTTTTTTTTTCGCTCAAAATCTTACAGAGTTGATCGGAATCAACGGCTGAATTCGATGTAAACAATTTAGTAAAGAAATTTTGTTTCGGCGCTTCAGGCATCGCAATCGACGGACTATATAAATCGCAAAGCATTTCACTAATTTGTTCTTTAACGTCGGATGAAATCGTTATTTTTTGAATTTCCGTTGGAGAACACATGTAAAGTCCATGGCCTCGATTCGTAAATGTAAATGTCGATGCAACCAATGATCGATAGGAATCAGTGAGTGATTCAAGAGTAAAAATGAACAATTCACGTAGACTTGGCAAACTGAATACTTGAACACGACCAGCAGAAAGATAACATGTGAGACACGGAGAACCTGATATTTTAACAACAGCTGCTCGAAGAACAAGCGATGCCGATGTATTGAGTGATTCATAAATTTTTTGTTTTGATATGCAAGCTTGAGATGGTAATGCAACAACCTTGATAGGACAAAGACAAATGTTGATATTAAACAAAGAAATCAACAATCGATTTACTCGAGCTTGTTTTGCTGAACAAAAAACAGCATATTGAATATTATTTGATACAGTTGTTGTGGCTATTGCCGATGTGGAAGACGCCATACCACTACCGGGTAAAACTGTTGATGAACTCATATCCGTCGATGTTGTAAAACCATCTGTTTGTCGATTTGCTTTACCTTCTGAATGACAATCGATTTAACATTGATTTCAATTGAAAAGAAAACAAACTACTTTTCGTATCCCATTTTTCGCTCGGTGGTAAAATAATCGATCCTTTATGATCAAGAAATGAGATATGCAGTAAACGGCCACATAAACGAAATACGCTTCCACTTGGCACAACTAAACAAAATAGTTCGATTAGCGTTTTCATCATCATCAAATTAAATATACCGCTGATATTTCGAGGTTCATAAATGATATTCAAATTAATAACAATAACACAACCTGTACTCGTACCGAGCCAAACACTTGGTGAAACAGTAAATTCTATTCAAAATTATACTTAGTTCTTCTGTTCTGTTTGTCAAAGATAAATACAAACCATTCTTATAAGTAAATGACTCGGAGAATTGTATAGCACAAACACTTTCATTGGAAATAATATTATCCATACTCGATGTACTCGATGAACGTTGAAGTTCTCCAATTGATTGTTTGTCTAAATGAAAGTAAAAACAAACAAACAAATTAATTAAGTATTCATAACTAGACTTTGTCAATTATTAATGACACAATATTAATAAGCTCCCGATTAAACAATCATGCATTAATGATTTCTTCTGTTATTTTTTTTGTCGTTGTTGGTGAAAATAAACAATAAAGCAAAGCAGACAAAGAAAATAAAAGCATATTGACGACGAGACAAGAATTATCTGTATACGAAAAATACTCAACAAATGTGAATAAACATATAGACGAAATCATTTGTTCTTTTTTTTTATATAAATATTCTACGATCAAGAAGATTTTCCCTTCTACGTTTAACTTACAAAGAGCTGAATTGACATCAGATGGAGCCTGAGCTCGTTTTTCAGCAAGTATCGAAGCAGTAGTAATAGTAGTAGAAGGAGGCGAGGATTGCTAGAAGAATATAGGGAAGAAAAAAGAGATGCTAGTAAAAGATATTCCACAAAAAAAACAAAAGAAAAAAGATTTTCATTGTTAATTTTGTTTTTTTTTTCATCAGCCTAGTTAGATAAGTTAGTAGATGATAGAAGACGATGAGTATAAAAATAATTTGCATCGATCTTCTTCATCAAGCAGCGTTTTTTGTTTAAAGTTTAAAAAAAACAGTTTATGCTAGAATAGCGTGCAGAAAATGAAAGAATAGCGCAGGCAAACATATCCAGTTTCCTTTTATAAATAAATATAAAATCGAATATGAATATGAGACTAGATGAGAATCGCCACAAAAAACTAAAATGATTTAGTGAGCGCACCCTTCAAATTCACGTGTGTCAAACAATGATTATGATAGCTTGCTGTGGTCGTTGATGCTATGGAATGTTTACTTGATGAGAATATTGCATTGGGTGTTAATTGTTGATGATATTGACCATCATCTTTACGTAGATCAATCATATGTGCTTTACGTTTATGTGATTTATCTTTCATATGTTCAGTATATTCAAGTGAACATGTGCCACGTAATTGTGCACCTGTGAATGTTGATGGTGACCATGTTTTTGATAACATTGGATTGTCGTTACTGCTACTTAAACTATCGGATAGGTCAGGTGGCGATGATGTGACGATTTCAGGTGCTTTTTCAGCTGGTAACGATCGATGAACTCTAAACGGCACAGCTGTCGATGTTTCGAGATCAGTTAAATCCGAATTTGATGTTGGCAGTGCACTAAATGCCAATGTGCCCGTTTCTTCGCCCGTACTACTTGCTTCACTATCATCACCGCCACTTTTTCCGCCGTAATCATTTGGATTTAACACATTAGTTGCTTGTTCTTTTTTACGTGAATTTGATGTACGTGATAAACGTTTGCGTAATGTACGAAATGTCTTTGCAAATGTTGCTGAACTCGGTGCTTTATCCTCATGAGCTGCACTATCACCACCACAACCACCTCCTCCTGTTGCATCGACACCTGCAGTCGGTGCCGCCTCATCACTTGCAGGCACTGAATCGATTGAACGAGAACGAAAAACTGGAATGTGAACATTATCATTGGCAGTCGTTCGATTTGAGGAGGAGGAGGAGGTTGGATTCAATGGTTTCAAACGAATCTTAGATGACATTCCACCAATATTCGTAAATGAAAAAACAGACGATGATGTCGATGGTCCTCCTTCATTTGAATATGAGGAAGGCGAAACTGATAAATGATGCTATGCAGAGATAGAGACAAAGAATCAAATTTGAGATTCACGGAAAAATCTGTTCGTTCTCTCATCAATAAGTTGTCTAAAGAAAAGGACAACATGAGATAAATATTTACTTGATATTCAACCGATACGAAATCATTGATATCAGAATCATTCCCTGGTCCACGTCGTTTCGGCGAAATAGATGTTCGTTGAAATGGATCCATTGTACCATATAAATCAGCCGTAGCCATATTCATCAAAATCGATTGACTTAGAAAATCAACAACGACAAGACCATTGTCCAGTCCGAAGATTAATCTAGCGAAGACAAAACAAACACATGAGACGTCTTTTTTTTCTTAGAATAGATTCTCCTACAAGCCATATTTGGAATTAATAGCAATATCAGTTAATACAGGTATTTTATCAGTTGGTAACCATGATAAAAGACAGACGAGTTCAGGCTGATAACCAGCCATTCGTCGATAGCCCAATTTAGCTTTGAGTAAACTTTTAAATTCCTGAAAAACCAACAAAAAAAGAACAGTTTGAATTTTCATTGAATTCTAATAAGAAGAAACCTTTTTCTCAGGTATTTGTCGTTGAACATCATTAGTCATATTATTTCCTCCTGTATTACTTTCATCATGATCATTCGAAATATTTCGATGTAAAATCGGTATTTCTAAACATGTTAAATCTCCTAAACCTTCATCAGCTTTGTCTAATTCCGAGCCAGTAAATTTAAATAATGTCACGTGACCACCACGTGCAGCAGCAATTAAATACTTTCCATCGCAACATGTTCTTATCGAATAGATTGCATACGGATATTCATAACCATTGTATTCATTAGCAAGATTTAATATATTTAATTGCTGTTGAATTTGATCTTCGGCAGGTCCTATGCCTGTACTACTGTTCGTACGTGATGATCGACTATCGTATTTTGTATTGGAATTTGATTCTCTTGGGTTACTCGTCGGTGTTACAACCGGTGCCGCACGATCGAACAAACGATTCGTACGTAATTTGTATAAAAATAGAAGATTACAACCCGATGCATCCCAAAATTTAATTGAACCATCAGCATGACTAATCAAACAAGCAAAAACATCGATTATCTCTCTCTCTCTCTCTCTCTCTTTCGGTCGCTTTTCTCTTACCCAGTAAGAATCAATTCATTGTAACCAAATATAGTTGAACCCGATTTACCACCTGATATTGGATTTTCCTAAGAAAAGCAGAACGAAAGGTACAATTCCTTGGAGAATTCTTTTGTATGTGTAAGACACGATAGACATGAGAAACGAGAGAAGATTTTAATTGTACAATGTCATCGAACGGATGTCCTGTTTATTCTTTTGTCTGAATTTGTCATGCTATTATTTCTTTCTTCCTTTTGGTTAACACGAAATCATCTCGATCACGAACCTGTTGACTGTATGTACGTTTCGGCGTTTGTTTTGATTGCAAACGAAGAAGATTTTGATAGAAAACTGTATTTGGTTCGGTGATATAATCGCAATACGTGACTGGTGATTCATGAAGATCTAATGTATGTAAACTTTCGAAAAGAGGATAACTACAAAGACAAAAACAAAGCCCGTAAATTCGATGGAAACAAACAAAAAACCTAAATATTTACTTTTCACTTTTGAGATCGATTACAACGAGATCATTCTCCAGTAGAACAACAACTGCCAATGGATCTGGAACATCTAAATCGAATGTCGATGAAAAAAAAATCGAGAAATTCTATTTGATTACATACCAGCTATGTGTGGCGAGGGTGTGACTATATGAAAATCAATAATTGTGTTATCCATATGAAGAACATTGGTTGTTTGACCACGTAGAATAGTGAGAAAGAATGATGATGGTTTCGAAGGTGTCGAATTCGATGCATTTGTAGCTACTGTTTGTTGAGAATCGGTTTGAGCAGGCATACCGCCAGAGAAAATAATGAATGTATCATTTCTATACAAGAAAATTGTATCATTTGAATACGAGAACAAACAAAAAACAGATGCATACGTGTTTTTCACAGCACTCCAAATGACTTTTGATATTTGACCAAATTTATGTGAATCATCTTTCGCAATACGTGCTAAAAATCGAACAAATCGATTTAATTTTTCTCGTCAAATGACTCAATTACTATGTGGATAATTAATGCTAACAGGTTTATCAGTTGCTCGTAGATTCCAAACGGATAACGATCCATCACAATGTGAACACATGAATTGTCGTCCTTCATGATGCCATGAAACTGATGTTAAACCCTAATTAAAACAATCGTATCGAATAAAAAAAAAATAATTCATTCGTCGACTACAAACATGTGGTAATGTGTAAACACTTTCAGATGTTTTCTGTTGTAAATTCCAGCAGATAACATGACCTAATGGATTGGAATTTGGCGATGTTAAATGTGTACTAAAACCAATATAAAGCTAGAAAATACGAATAGTTAATCGAGTAAAATCCTCTTCTTTTTTTCCCTTCAAATATTTTACTCGTGATGGATCATCGGGATTCTGGCAAAGATCAATAACTGCACCCGGATGTGTACTTTTGCCCCTATGATAAAACAAATATGCTATTTGCTCATTGAAATTCAAATCTGCCTACATGCCAATGGCATTGTTCCACATAATCTTGTAGGATGAAAGTGTAAATGTATCAAGATTGACAACATAAACATTTCCTGAATATGTTCCAACTAATAACCATTTGGAATTGAACGCAAGAGGAAGATAACATCGGCTTATTCTAAATAATCAAGAAAAAAAAACTAATTTTTTTTTCGAAAAACAAAAAAAAACAGAAATAGATGAATATATGTATCGTTGAATAATAATAAATTATCAGGAAGAAAAGAAAAAAAAAAGCAATTTCCTATTAGTCGACCGGAAGCATGAATAAATGATAAAATGTTAAGAGGGATCAATATCTCCTGAGAGATGACGATGAATCAACAATAATAATGAGAGTAACAACAAAAGACGAAGAAACAAGTCATCTTAAACTCATTAGGAAGTCAAATAAATGAAATATTTTTGCATGTTGTCAATGTCGAAAAATCAAACCGTACTTTTCTTTAAAAAATCGAAGCGAATTGGCAATAACGGGTTTCTTTTGACGTAAACTCCAGAGATGAATGTAATTATCTCGACATGCACTTATCAATGCGCCCTACATTGAAATGAAATGCAAACACATATGGATCGAGCCAAAAAAATTCTACTTCGTTGATTCGAAAGACAATTTGAACAACTTCGACTTCGGTCGGATGCGAAAGTGAACATTCAACAAATGCACCACCATATCTAAAACAACAATTATTTTAATTGAAGAAGAAAAAAAAATCATTTACATTTTAATAATTCCATTTTTCGTTCCAATGGCGAGTATTTTTTGTACGGGATCATACGCGAGTGTCGTCGGCCGATAAGGAAATCCGTATCGAACGATCTATTTTTATTCGGTTTTGACAGGATCGAAGGAGAAAAAAAAACAAGTGACTTACTTCACTGAGAGAAAAGTCATCTTTTTTCGATGTTTCATTGACTTCAAATTCATTGCTCTTTTTCGAATCGGTTAATTTAAATGGTAATTTAAGTCGACTTGTCATGATCTCAATCGTCGTAGAATAAGAAAAAGATATGAGATATTAATTTAATTTTATATATACATATATAAATAGATTAAATCGGCAGTGTTACATCTGAAAAACAAAAATAACTACGATAGCAATCACATGTCAAGATAATTTATTCATGCATACAATTCAATAGAAAATTTTGTTTTTAATCCCACTTTTCCGTTTCTAAATATGCGTCGTTCTAAGTCTCGACATTGTCGGATGACAAATAAATAATAAACAATAATTAATAATTGACAACTAGCTCGCTTTCTAACCAATAAATGAACAATCTCTGATAGAGTACGCTAGTAATCAAACTCGAAAGAGAACTGTCGCACATCGTCATCGAGATCTGGAGAAATGATAATGAACTTCCGTTAGAGTTTTTTCTTTCTGTCGGCGAAGATATTTGATAGTCTTATTTACTTCGAAATTATTTTTATTAAAAAGAAAATTAAACTCGTGTTCAGTTTTTTGTCTAATTAATAACGATCGATCGGTTTAATATTTCGTTTTGGTCGTGTAGTAGAAATTGGCTTCATTGTCTCGGTGGATGTTAGTTTTTTCTGACGTTTATTTGCTGGTTTTGTTTCAATGACAAGTTCGGCAGTACTTCGAGAGCGTTTAAGAGATTTCGGTTCAGTACTATTTCGAGGACTTGAAAACAGACGTAGTTCACTGGAAAATGCCGCCTTTGAACAGGATTTTGTTCAGAATGTTTTTTTTATTTTGTTCTAAAAATCTTACTGCTTGAGCCCATCCAGCAAATGGTTGCCAAAGTCGTTCGAAGAACGTTGAAATTTCTTCATAATTACCCATATTAAATTTATTTTTATTATAAAAAGTCATTGCAATCGAATGTATATGCGTGTCAACAGGTACGACTTCATTTTTTCCTAAGGTCATCAAAAGAATACAATCGGCAATCTAAATTTATTCGTTAATCTTTTGTGTTGTTTTGTTTTGTTTTACTTTTCGGCCGATGCCCATGATTTTGAGAAGTTCTTTTCGAGCATCATTGGTTGACAAAAGTTTTAATCGATCGAAAAACTTCATTCCATCAACGGAATGCTTGAGAAAATGAACAGCTTCGGATATATATCGAGCTCTATAGCCGAAATTTAATTCACGTAAACGTCGTTCGAGATCAATTCGATCTAATTCATCTTAATTGAAAACAACAAAAAAAAAACATATTTTCAAATTTGTTTTTCTTCTTTTTATTTTACCAAGAGTTGGGAATTGATAAAAATCAATTTCATTGTATCGACCGATTTTCTTTCCATACTCATGGCAAAGTGCTTGAATCATTTTTGTTATTCGTTGAACATTATTATTACTTGAACAAATAAATGAAACTAAATTCTCAAGTGGTTCTTGAGCTAAAACACGGATACCAATTGGTATTTGTCCTCGTTCGAATCGTTCGTCGGATTTCGACCATTTATCGATTAAATCAGTTAGATTAATTGTTAATTGAAAGTAATTTTCTAAGATCAACGCCGTTTCAACTCGACGATCGTTGTCATTTGAAAGTTTGATTAATTACTCGTTGTTTGTTAGAAATGTATAACGAAGTTGATCGTTTTGATGTTGTAAACGAACAACAAACGAACTGATGACACCTATGAATTCATTTGAATTGTATTCAATCCATCTGAGCAACAAATTTCAATTGAAAGTTTGTAGGAGAAAAAAAAGTCGATGATAATTACCGAAATGCTTGTCCACCAAGAAGAGTTTGTTTGAGATTTAATTCTTTCGTTAGAATAGGTATCGATCCAGATGAATAAATAATTAGATGTTCTGTTGAATTGCAACAATCTGACGGTAATAGTGTTAATAAATTCATCGTTTCGTGGACCACGATCTCGATTATGTATATAATCGTTTTTTCCTTTCTTTCTTTTTTTCTTTCTTTCTATTTTCATTGGCAAAAACGATCAACAAGTCACTTCGATTAGTTTTCTCTATCTTAATATTCATTTATTTACAACCGAACAGTATCCCATGCAATTATATCCGGTTTTGTGAAACATAAATAGTTTACATCTATCTTGCTTCACATGCTTCAAAAACTAGTTCGCATTCCATCCTTTTAATCCTCCAGGGATTGCGTTGACAAGCGATTCTTATTCTACCAAAGTTGTCTTTGTATTTTTTTAAATTCGGATGTTTTTCTGACAAAGATGTTTGTGCAATATTCACTGCCTTTTCACAGAATGTATATGCGTCTGCAAAGTTTTCCAGTTTCTCGTAAATCAAGCCCATATTGTGATAAGTCGATGCCAAATCCGGATGATTGGGAGAAAGCGATTCTTGATGAATATGTAGTGCTTCCGCACAAATATAAAGTGCGCTTTGATAGTCTCCCATGTTTAGATATACCTCGCTGATATCTTTGTAGAAACGAGCTAACTCAGGATGCTTTGGAGGAAGAGATTGCTTTTTAATTGTAAATGACTTTCTGTAACTCGAAAGTGCTTTATCATATTCACCCATCTTGCTATATGCCAAACCAATATTGTGGTAAGATAGAGCCCAATAAGGATGATTAGAAGGAAGTGATTGGTCTCGAATTGTGAGTGACTTTTTGTAATAGGTAAGTGCTGTGTCGTATTCATCCATATGGAAATATACCAATCCAATGTTGTGGTAGGAATTAGACAAAAGATGATGGGTAGAAGGAAGTTCGTGTTCTCTAATTTGAAGTGATATTTTGAAGCTAGCAAGTGCTTTGTCATATTCACCCATTTGATCAGTCACTAAACCGATATTGTTGTAGGAATTAGCTATATCAAGATGGTTGGAAGGAAGTGATTCTTCTCTAATTCGAAGTGCTTTTTCTAAATTAGAAAGTGATTTGTCATATTCACCCATTTTATATAATACTAAACCAATATTGCTGTAGGAATTAGCCAAATCAGTATGATTGAAAGGTAGTAACCGTTCTTGAATTTCAAGTGTTTTTTCGTAAAAGCTGATGGCCTTATCGTATTCTCCTAGAAAATAGTGTGTATAGCCAAGTCCAAAGTAAAGTAATGCCTTTTGATTTTCGACTGTTTGCTGTCTTAGTAACATTTCATAGATTTGCTGTGCGTTTTCATACTGGCCTGCGTTCACTAAGATTGAAGCTAATCGAGAAAAGCCGGTTTCATTAGATGAACTCTCGTTTCGAATATGGTCCGTCAGCACGTTGAGATCTCTGTCTGTGTCGGCAGTAAGCGATAGGTGTACTGTGAAACAATTAGGATGATCGCTCATGGGTTGTATATCATTGATTCGAAAGATTGAATTCATTGCAAATAATACTTCATTTTCGACAATACCAAACTTGCTAATGTGTGCAATCGATGCGAATGGTATGGTTGATTTATCTGGTTGAATAGTCATAACAAAAATAATACCGATATCTTGCGAATTCTTATGCCCAGTAGGTGCATAAGCAAGAGCAACATCCCGGGTTTTACTTGTGGATAAGAAACTGCTGAAGGATAGCAAGCCACCTATGTTTTGTCGAATTTTGTCCAATTCTTGTTCTGTGATTCTTTGTCCACGATAAACTATGAATTCACTGTTCGATTGAGAAGTCCCAAATTGTTCTTTGTGTAAAGCTTCGATCTGTCGATGGAGATCTGCAATGAAAAATCCCATTTTTGTGATCACATGTCCGTCTATTTTACGTAGAGCATCATTCAGCATTTGATATAGAAAGCAATTGGAAGTGTACCATCTAATCGATTCATTTTGATTATACTTTCGTTCGAATTTTGAAATTTTTCTAAACTGCGTATAGTTGCCTGCGTACACATTTCGACAATATTCAACATATTCTTTAATATGGCGTTTTTCGAACTTTATAGTTAGCAAAATTTCTTTCAAAATAGTTGTGTACATAAACCGAGGTTCAAGTCGATTTTTTGTAATAGTTCCATTCGTATTGATGATGCTCATTGGAATCGACGTGATTTCAGTAAAAATACCCTTGACTTTGAACCAATTCTTTGTCCATGTTTCGTGAAATCGTTTATTATCACCAAATATAAAAATGGTGTCAATTTGAGCAAGATCATGTATTTTGGATACAATCTGTTCAGCTAAGGATTCAGAAATGATCACACATGCTTTATCGTCACCTATATTTTCGAGAAATTCGATAAACATTTGACTATCAGTAAAAGTGTGTATTAAGTTCACATTTTTTTGTAATTGGCTTATTATGTTTTGATAATCAGGAGCATCTTCGTCGATATTATTATCAAGCCAGATTAATGAGATATTTTGAACCATTTTCTATATTATGAAAAATTACTCAAATGCATCAGGGCAGGTTTTTTTCCGTTTTTTTATTTGTACAATAGAACAATAGAAACAATACATTTCGTTCTACATGAATAATCGTGCTTATGATTGTAGAAAAAAAAAACTATTGCGTATTTGGGAATTATTCTGTCTGCAAAGATATTCTTTCAGAAAATAAGTATAAATGAACATTTTCAACGGAGATATCGATATACATAACATAATCGATTAGTTTTAAATCGTCAATTCAAAACAAAGTCATACAATTTCTATATAGATATCTTCTATCTAACGAAAATAACTATCGACGTAATTTAGTTTGTCCTCGATTTCTATGAGCCGATCCCTTCTTTTCTTTCTTTCTTTCTTTCTTTCTTTCCTTATTTTGCGTTCTGTAATCGATAGTTTTTCTCCTATTCAGTTTCATCGATTTTCATCTTCTATCTACCAACAATTATGCCAGTTAAAGGCAAAAAAGTTTATTCTTTTTATATTGATTTTTACTTGGCATTAATTTTTTGTTTGTTTGTCTATTAGCGTACACTTGAACATGATCAATCGTTACCAGTTTCGAAAAAGAAAGTTTCTGATCAAACAATAGTCGAAGCTGCAACAATTTCTGCAGCACCAACAACAAAACAACTCGATCCAGCTGAACGACAACGACGAATAATAACATATAAAAATTTTCTCACTCGCGGTGGACCTGATACACCTGGTTCAAAAGAAATTCCTCGAGGAGCTGAAGGATGTTTGAAATCCTTAACATTTGTTATTACTGGTACATAATCTTTTAATTTCAATTCAAATTCGAATTTTTTTATTTGAAAAACAAGGTGTTTTGCCTTCGTTGGAACGAGACGAATGTAAAAAGATTATTGAAAGTTATAGCGGCCGAGTGACGACTGCTGTCAGTGGAAAAACTGATTTTCTTCTCGTTGGACGTGATTCAGGCCGAACAAAAATCGAAAAAGCCGATAAACTTCGAATCAAACAAATCTCCGAAGATGATCTCCTGCAAATGATTCGAACACGGTCAGCAAACAATGAATCTGAAGTGAAATTATCGAAACCAATTGAAACAACATCGTTTGTATCAGTTTCACCTTCGAAATTAAAAGTTATCAAAGAAGACGACGGTATTCTTTGTAAGTATTCGAAACTGAGTTGTTTTTTTTTAAATTTAAGTAACAATAATCTAGGGGTTGATAAATATAAACCAACATCGCTAAGTCAAATCGTTGGTCAACAAACAGACAAATCACCAATGAAAAAGTTAATTTACTTTCTCAATAATTGGCATGCTAATCAACGAAAATCATCGACAAATAAACGAAAACGAACGACTACCACAGATCCATCCGATTTCAAAGCTGTTCTTCTCACTGGTCCATCGGGTGTTGGTTCGTTTTTATCATCAATTCACTTGAGTTTCATAAAATTCAACATCTATTCAAGGTAAAACCATAACTGCTCAACTTGTTTGCAAGGCATTGAATATGCCTTATATTGAACTCAATGCGTCAGATAATCGTTCGAAATCAACAATTGATAAATTAGAATTTGATTCAGTTTATCTATCATCAAATGACAATCAAACACTCGATAAACATGTAAGTTTTCAATCTAATTAATAGGAAAAACAAAACTATTTCATTTTTAGGTTTTAATTATCGATGAAGTTGATGGAATAAGTGGTAGCGAAGATCGAGGAGGTATTCGAACACTTGTCAAACTCATTCAAACAACACGTATTCCGATCATTTTCATTGCAAATGATCGTCAAATCAGTCAGATTCGTTCACTTCTATCTCATTGTTTTGAAATCAAATTCGATCGTCCATCGTTTCTCAACATAAAATCTTTTATTCTCGAACTTTGTTCTCGTGAATATATTCATATCACTCACTCATCCTTAGACAATCTGATTCATGCTTGTAATCGTGACATTCGAAAGATAATTTCGACATTGAATTTCTATTATCAACAATCACGAGTAAATATTTCGAATCTATCCAATATCGAAAAAGCAACATCAACAAGTCCATTTGACGTTTGTTCGAAAATGTTCTCCTCGTCCAATCTTAGTTTCATCGATAAAATTCATCTCTATTTTCATGATTATTCATTTGTACCATTATTAATTCAAGAAAACTACCTTCGAACTAGTCCTCCGATAACTCTCGATCACAAACCATTACCGATTGACAAACGTCTCGAATTGATTTCGAAAGCTGCTGATAGTTTAACATATGGAGATATGTGTTCGAAGATTTATTTCTCCAATCGAAATTCTTCATTACTTTCCTATCAGGTAGTTCAATCGAAAGATCATTTTCAAAACATCGATCGTCTCGTTTTATTTAGTCGATATTTTCCGGTGTAATTCCAACGACTTATCTTCATGGTTCGTTGAATGTCGTTCAATTTCCATCGTGGTTTGGTTTTATTCAAAAACAAAAGTCTACTGATCGTTTTCTTATTGAGCTACAAACTCATTCCGTTCTACGAACATCGAATCTTGATCGACGAGAATTTACGCTCGATTATCTCCCGTTTTTAAATTATTTTTTTAATGATTATTTACAAAAATCGAACTTAAAATCTTGTCTACAATTAATGAACAATTATTATTTGAATCAAGATGATTTACAAATGATATTTAATCTTTCGATAAAACGAAATCAATATCAATTGAATGTTAAAACAAAGAAATTCTTAACTAAATCGTTCAATCATCGAACACCTTTCAAACAAATCGATATTAATCAAATAAAACCAGGCACAAGCAGTGCAAGAGAAGATGATGATGATTATGATATCATGAATAATAATAGTTCTGATGAAAATGAAAATCTCGATATCGATACCGATGTGATTAAAATCAAATAATATGTATTTTGTTTCTTTTTCTTTTCCTCTACTGTTTTTTTTATTAAATTATATGTATATATTTTGCATATTATTGAAGAATCGAATGCATACCATCATGCACCCTATATTAATAATCGAAATATGATTTTTTTGCTTGTCGAGAATATTTTCTAGATGCATGATATTAATATGGCTGAAGCTGTAGATACATTTATTCATAAAGTGTAATCTTATGTTATTTTTTATTTTTCTTTTGAAGAATAACGGTTTATTGTCTATATAGATCGAATGATTTCAAAGCGTCAAATACGAATATAAATGGAGTTCTTGTTGCCGATAAGAATGGTTTAACTATTGCGAGTAGGTTTAAGAAAGAAAATTAATTAGTTTTTTATTCTGAAAAAAAAACAACTAAATCTTAGGTCAAGGAATTAGAAATGATTGTAGTGGATCGATAGCTTTACTTTCTGATCTTGCTTCGACTCTCTTCGAACGTCCGGCAATTGTTTGTTTAGAAAATGGTGATCAGTAAGTCACATCTATTACTGATGATACGACGCATAAATAGCAATATTCCTTTTTTTTTTATTTAGAAAAGTCATTATTCGTGAATCAGGCAAAACAGTGTTTACGATTTATACCGAAGGCACACGTCGATAAAAAGAAAAGCTTTTGTATTATTTATTAAACAAAAAAAAGGGAGAGAATTAATCATTGATTTGATTACTGAATATAAACATATCGATATCACTGTAACAAATACTTTTTCTATTTGATTGATCTTGAGAAACTTTAATTAAATACGAAAACCAATTGAATGTCTGATGACAAAAACGAA